>Ga0272445_1002372_pt1 | contig 13012 bp, 17 predicted proteins | sample YNPCB0031_FD_194404 | JGI IMG/M metagenome (GOLD analysis project Ga0272445, IMG submission 194404) | Hot spring sediment microbial communities from Yellowstone National Park, WY, United States - YNP-CB-003-1 | ecosystem: Environmental > Aquatic > Thermal springs > Hot (42-90C) > Sediment... | reverse complement strand
TCCACCCTGAAACCTGTGCCGGGGATGATGGAGTACGAGGATATCCAGCTTCAGCTCGTGGATTTGCCGCCGATCACCCAGGAGTACACCGAGGGCTGGGTTTACGGCCTCATCCGCATGGCCGATGCTGTGGCTTTTTGTGTCGATCTCGCGAGCCCCTCTTGGAAGGAGGAAGCCGAGGAGGTCCTGCGGATTTTGGAGGGCCGCCACATCCGCCTCACGTCGGGTCCCACGCGGCAGGTGGACTGGAGGCTTGTGGAAAAGAAAACGGTGGCGGTGGGCCTAAAGCTTGACCTTGGGGCCGCTTGCGTTCCCGAGTTCTTGGGGTGGTGTGAGGGACGGTTTCCTGGGGTTGCGGTTTCCACGGTAACCGGCGAGGGACTGGAAGAGCTGCGGGCTGCCCTGTTTCGGGCCGCGGGCATTGTGCGGGTGTACACGAAAAAGCCCGGGCAGCCCCCGGACTTCTCCAAACCCTACACGATCAAGGAGGGAGCAACCGTGCTGGATTTGGTGCAGGAAATCCACAAGGATTTCGTCAAGCGCCTGAAGTACGTGCGCCTTTGGGGCTCCGGGAAATTCCAGGGCCAGCAGGTGCCCTTGGACCACGTGGTCCAGGACAAAGACGTGGTGGAGATCCACCTCTCATGATGGACCCGGTGCGGCTGGCGCAGGAGTTGGTGCGGATCCCCAGCCCGCCGGGCGAGGAAAAGGAGCTCGCGGACTATCTTTTTTCCCAGCTTCGACGGGTGGGGGAGGTGGAGCGAGGGCCGCTGGGGACGGTCATCGGCCGCATCCGCCGCGGGGAGGGCCCAACCCTCCTCCTCACCGGGCACATGGACACCGTGCCTGAAGGGTCAGGATGGAGCGTTCCCCCATTTTCCGGCGAGATCCGGGAGGGGTTCCTCTACGGCCGGGGCGCGGTGGACATGAAGGCCGCCATCGCGGCGCAAATCGCCGGCGCGTATCAGGCCGCCCCGGATCTCCAAGGGACCCTCTACCTCGTGTACGTGCCCCACGAGGAAACCGCGGAGGGCCTGGCTCTCGGCCGCGTTCTCGATCAGGTCGAAAAGCCGGACCTGGTGGTCCTCGGTGAGCCCACGGATCTCCGGTTGGGCATCGGGCATCGGGGTCGGGCGGTGATCCGGCTTTTTGCCCGGGGGAAACCCGCCCACGCCTCCATGCCGGAGCTTGGGGAAAACGCGATTGAGCGCATGCTCCACGCTTTGGCCCATGCGTTGCGCACCCCACTTCCCGAGGACCCCCTTTTGGGCACGGGTTCGGTGGCCCCGGTTTTCGTCAGCGCGGACGGCCAGGGGCCGGTGATCCCCGATCGCTGCGTCGCCCTTCTGGACCGGCGCATCGTCCTTGGCGAAACGGAGGAAAGCGTTCTGGCCGATTACCATGGGATCGGAGCGGAGGCGGCGATCGAGCGGGTCCACCTTCGCTTCTACACCGGGGAAGTGGTGGAGGCCAAACTCTTTTTCCCCGCGTGGTATATGCCGCCGGATCACCCCTGGGTCCAGCGCGCTTGGGAGGCCCTGGGATCGCCGCCGTTCCGGGTTTGGCGCTTTTCCACGGACGGCGTGGAATCCTGCGGCCGGAGGGGGATTCCCACCCTTGGTTTTGGACCGGGCGATGAGCGCCTCGCCCACCAGCCGGATGAGCGCGTTCCCGTTTCGGACATCAAAATTGCCGCACTCGGGTACGCCAAGCTCCTCCGGGGCCTGTTGAGGCCGGGACAAAAACCCAAAGAAAACTCTCGGCCCAAGCACGAGGAGCGCCTCCGGCGCCGCCACTGAAAAATAAAAAGGGCCCTGGAGGATTCCAGGGCCCTTTTTCGGGCAACTCAGTACTCCGGAGGCGGAGCCGGAGTGGTCTCCTTCTTCTCCTCGCGCACCTCGGCCACCAGGGCCTCGGTCACCAGGAGCATCCCCGCGATGGAGGCGGCGTTCTGGAGGGCGGAGCGGGTCACCTTCGTGGGGTCGATGATCCCCGCCTCGTACATGTCCACGAACTTTTCCTGAACCACGTCGAACCCCACCGTGTCCTTTTCGTGCTTGAGGCGCTCCACGATGACCGCGCCCTCGAAGCCCGCGTTTTCCGCGAGCTGCCGCACCGGCGCCTCCAGGGCCTTGCGGAGGATCTGGATGCCGATCTTCTCGTCGCCCTCCACTTCCTTCTCCAGCTTGTCCAGGACGCGGGCGGCCCGAAGGAGGGCGACTCCGCCGCCGGGAAGGATCCCCTCCTCCACCGCGGCCCGCGTGGCCTCCAGGGCGTCCTCAAAGCGGTGCTTCTTCTCCTCGAGCTCCGTCTCCGTCGCGGCGCCGACCTTGATCACCGCTACACCGCCGGCGAGCTTGGCCTTCCGCTCCTCCAGCTTCTCCCGATCGTATTCGCTGTCGGTGGTCTTGATCTGCTCCTCGATCTGCTCGATTCGGGCCTTGATCGCGTCGGGGTTACCCTTCCCGCCGATGATGGTGGTGCTCTCGTGGGTGACCCGCACGCGCTCAGCCTGGCCTAACATATCCAGGGTGGCGTTGCGGACCTCCATCCCGGCGTCCTCGGCGATGACCACGCCGCCGGTGAGGATGGCGATGTCCTCGAGCATGGCCTTCCGGCGATCACCGAACCCCGGAGCCTTCACGGCGCAGGAGATGAGGGTGCCCTTGAGCTTGTTGATGACCAACGTGGAGAGGGCCTCGCCGGTCACGTCCTTCGCGATCACGAGGAGGGGCCTTCCGGTCTGCGCCACCTTCTCCATGATGGGGATGAGCTCCAGGGCATTCTTGAGCTCCCGGTCGGTGATGAGGATGTAGGGGTTCTCCAGGTTCACCTCCATCTTCTTCGGGTCGGTGACGAAGTAGGGCGAGAGGTACTCGCGGTCGAATTCCATCCCCTCCACGACCTCGTAGTAGGTCTCGATGGTGTCGGAGTCCTCCACGGTGATCACGCCGGACTCGCCCACGGCCTCCATGGCGTCCGCGATGATGCGGCCGATCTCCGGATCGTTGGCGGAGATCGCCGCCACTTGAGCGATCTCGTGTTTTCCGGAGATCTTGCGGGACATGCGGTTCAGCTCCTCCACCACCGCTTTGACGCCCTTTTCGATGCCGCGCTTGAGGGCCATGGGGTTCGCGCCCGCGGCCACCATCTTGAACCCTTCCTTGATGAGGGCATAGGCGAGGATGGTGGCGGTGGTGGTGCCGTCACCGGCCACATCGTTGGTCTTGGAGGCCACTTCCTTCACGAGCTGAGCGCCCATGTTCTCGAAGGGGTCCTTGTACTCCTGCTCCTCGGCGATGGTCACACCGTCGTTGACGATGTCGGGGGAGCCGAACTTCTTTTCGATTCCGACGTTACGGCCGCGGGGACCCAAGGTCACCCGCACCACGTTGGCCAGCTTCTCCACGCCCGCGAGGATCTTTCGCCGCGCCTCTTCCCCGTAGATGACCTCTTTCGCTGCCATACCCACCTCCTTACTCCTCGATGACGGCCAGGATGTCCGCAGTCTTCACGAGGAGGTACTTTTCCTCGCCTACGCGCACTTCGGTACCGGCGTAGGCGGCGATGAGGACCTTATCGCCCACTTTCACCTCGAACTTTTCGCCGGTGCCGAGGGCCACCACCTCCCCCTTCACGGCCTTCTCGTCCTTCACCGTCTCGGGAAGGACGATGCCGCCGGGGGTGCGGCGCTCCTCTTCCTCGATCTTTTTCACGAGCACGCGACTGCCCAAGGGCTTGATCTTCATCCCACCACCTCCCGGGTTAGCACTTTGGGCTTTTGGGTGCTAAAGTTATTCTACGGGCCCGGGGCCAGGGCCGCAAGGTTGCCGGGAACGCCGGCCCCGCCAAAATCCCGGCATGCCCAAGGGAAAAACCCACCTCGCCTGGGAGCTCGGCCTTTTTCCCCTCGTTTTGGCCGGAGGCTTTGCCCTGGGACTTGGGATGGAGCTCCTGCCCTTGGGGCTTGGGTACCTTTTGGGAAGCCTTTTTCTTTCGCCGGATTTGGATCTCCGTTATAGCCGGCCGGCCCGGCGCTGGGGCCCCCTGCGGTTCCTCTGGTGGCCCTATGCCCGGCTTTTCCGCCACCGCGGCCTTTCCCACCACCCCTTCCTCGGCCCCCTCACCCGCTTCCTCTACCTCGGCCTTTGGCTCCTTTCCCTTTCCTTCCTTTTGGGGTTCGCCTTGCCCCCTTTTCGCCTTTCTTGGGCCCTTTCCGGCCTCGTCGGCCTTTGGATTCCCCAGTTCCTCCACGTCTTCCTCGATCGCTTCCTTGCTGGCAAGCGCGTTTGAGGGTATAACGCCAAGAAAGGAGGAGCGATGGGGATCACCATCGGGGAAATCACGCGGGGCATGACCATCCTTTACAACGGCAACCTCTACGAAGTCCTGGAGTTCGAGCACGTGAAGCGCGGCCGCGGCGGGGCTTTCGTGCGCGCGAAACTCCGCAACCTCCGCACCGGCCAGGTCCTGAGCGAGACCCTGCGGGACTCCGACAACCTGGAGGCCGCCTATTTGGAGGTGCGCCCCATGCAGTACCTCTACCAAAGCGGCGACACCTTCGTGTTCATGGACAAGGAGACCTTCGAGGAGCGGATGATCCCCGCGGCGGTGATCGAGCCCATCCGCGGCTTCCTCCTTGAGGGGATGGAGGTCACCGGCCTCTACTACCAAGGGGAGCTCGTGAAGGTGGAGCCCCCGAACTTCGTGGATCTCCGGGTGGTGGAGACCCCGCCGGGCGTGCGGGGCGATACCGCCACGGGCGGGGAAAAGCCGGCCACCTTGGAGACAGGTCTGGTCGTAAAAGTCCCCCTTTTCGTGGAGGTCGGTGACGTGATCCGCGTGGATACGCGGACCGGGGCCTACGTGGAGCGGGTGAGCTGATGGCGGAAGCGCGGGTGGAGATGCGTCTTCCCTTCGGCCGCCTTACCCTGCGGCCGGAGGTCCTCGCGGGCATCGTGGGAAAAACCGTGGACCAGATCGAGGGCGTGAGGCTCTGGCGCCCCAAGGGGTTCATGGGCGTTTTGGGCGGCGAGTCCGGTGTGGAATTGGATCTCCCCGAACCCGGGGTCATCAACGTGAACGTGAAAATCGCCGTCATGTACGGTTATCCCGTCCACGAAGTGGCCCAAGGCGTCCAGCAGGCCGTGCGGGAAGCCCTGGAGGAGCTCGCGGGCGTGCGGGCCCGGGAGGTCAACGTTTACGTGCAGGAGGTTTTCCTGCCCGAGCTGGAGCTCGAGGGAGGTGAAGATGCCGCGGGATGAGCAGGAGTTCGAGGAGGCGGGTCGGATCAACATTGCCCGGGATGTGATCTCCACCATCGCCGCTTTGGCCGCCTCGGAGACGCCCGGCGTCTTCGCGCCCGATGGCCTGCCCTTCCCCCGCGGGCCGGCCGCCCGCCGCCACGTGGACACCGAGCTCCTCGGCGGAAGGGTGCGCTTGAGCCTGCGCATCGCCGTGGAGTACGGCCGGGTGGTTCCCCGGGTGGCCCAGGAGCTCCAGGAAAAGGTAAAAACCGAGGTGGAGAGGATGACCGCCCTCCCCGTGGAGGCGGTGGATGTGGAAGTGGTGCGCATCGCTTTCCCTAAGGAGGCTCGATGAGCTTTCTTCTTTGGGTGGAGGCCCTCCTTCTTTTTCTCGCTGCGGTTTTGACGGGGCTCGGTGCCTCCGGAGTGGCTTCGACCGTGGTTTTGGGGAGCGTCCCGGAGCTTTGGATCCGCGTGATTTTTGGGATTTTTTCCGCCGGATTCCTCGCGGGCTCCTCCCTCTGTCTTGCCCTTTGGGCCGGCCGGATCGAGCGCCACCGGCCCCTGCGCTTGCCCGGCCCGCGGGGTTTGGTCCTCATCACCCCCCAGACCGTGACCCAGCTCGCCCAAGCCCTTCTGGCCCAAGAGCTCGAGGAAACCCCTTTCCGCATTCGCCTCCGTTCCCGGCGGGATGGGCTTTTCATCCGCGTCTTCTTGCGCCTTCCCGAGGAGGCACGCATTCCCGAGCTTGCCGAACATCTCCAGGAGCTCCTCACCGCCGAGGTTTCCCAGCGCACCGGGCTTAAGGTCCACGAGGTGGAAGTGGTCGTGCACGGAACAAGCCGTCGGGTCTGATGCGGCGGAAAGGACGGGAAGCGGCTCTCCGGGCCCTCTACCGCCGGGAATTCCTGGAGCTCCCCCCAAAAGAGCTCCTTTCGGAAGAGGCACTGCCCAAAGAGGCCCGGGAGTTCGCGGAGTTTTTGGTGGATGGCGTTTTGAACCACAAGGAGGAGATCGACCGCCTCATTCACGAGCGGGCTTGGGGCTTCGGCCTGGATCGCCTTCCCCTTGTGGACCGCAATATCCTGCGCCTTGGCCTTTTCGAGCTCCTTTACACCGACACCCCGGCGGAGGTGGTGATCAACGAGGCCGTGGAGCTCGCTAAACTCTACGGAACGGAGCGGGCTAAGGCCATGGTGAACGCCATTTTGGATCGCGTACATAAGGAGAAGCAAAGTGGAGCGCTGGGCTGATTTGCACCTCCATACCCGGTGGTCCGACGGAACCCAAACGCTTACGGAGCTCATTTCCCGCGCGAAAGACCTTGGGCTTTGCGCCATCGCCATCACGGACCACGACACGATCGGCCCGGAGCTTTGGGCTCCTGTGGCGGAGATCGGGGGGCTTGAGGTCATCACCGGCGTGGAGGTGAAGGCGGAGATCCTGGGAGAAAGAGGGGAAATCCTCGGGTATTTCGTGGATCCCAAGCATCCGGCGATGGAGGAGCTGTTTCGCTGGATGGCCAAAGCCCGGGATCTCCGCATGCAAGCGATGGTGGAGAAATGCCGGGACATCCTGGGTCTGCCCATCACCTACGAGGAGGTGCGGGCTAAGGCCCAAGGTTCTGTGGGGAGGCCGCACCTCGCCTCGGTGCTCGTGGAGCGGGGGGTGGTGGCCACATTGGAGGAGGCGTTCACCGTGTATTTGGGGGATGAGGGGCTTTGCTACGTGCCCTTGGCCCGGCCCACGAGCGCCCAGGTGATCGAGGCCATCCGGGCTTCCGGCGGGGTGGCTGCATTAGCCCACCCCGGTTTCCACTCCTTCTCGGATTGGCGCAAAGTCCTCTCCGCCCTCCGCGAGCAAGGCCTCCGCGCCGTGGAGGTTTTCTACCCGTATGAGACGAATGCGCGGCCGTTGAACCCGCACCTTGGGGAAATCCCCGCTTTGGTTGCGGAGTTAAAGCTCATCGCCACCGGCGGCTCCGATGATCACGGTCCCGGTTCGGTCAAAGAAAGCCTGGGGTTAGTCAAGGTCCCCTATTCCGTGGTCGAGGAATTGCGCGCCGCAAGAACTTGAGAAAGCGCGGACAGGGCCACTTCCACCTGCTCCGGAGCGGGCTCCCGTGTCGTGAGCTTTTGAAACAAAAGCCCAGGCCAAAGGAGAGGCTTGAGGAGCGGCGTTTTCGCTCCAAGCTGCAAGAGTTCGTACGTGATCGCCGCGACGGCCGGGATGAGGCCGATGCGCAAGAAAAGCCGGCTCCAAAAGCTTCTCGCCGGAACCAGGGAGAAAAGGAGGATGGCGACGACCACGAAAAGGAAAACGAAATTCGTGCCGCAGCGCGCATGAAGGGGGCTTTTCCTCAGGGCCTCCGCTAAATCCGGAGCGCCCGCCTCATAGGCATGGACAGCTTTGTGCTCCGCACCGTGGTATTGGAAGAGGCGGCGGATGTCGGGGAAAAGGGAAATCCCCGCAAGATAGAGAAGAAAAAAGGCCACGCGGATCCCGCCCTCTACAAGGTTGAGGAGCACCCGGTTTTCCAGGCCCAACCGGCTGGCGAGGAAAAAGGGCAGGGCGATGAACCCGCCCAAAACCAAGACGAGGGCCAACCCCAAAGCGAGGGCGAAATCCCAGGCCGAGGTTTTTTCCTCGGGATAGGCGAGTTCCGCCGAGCGGGAAAGGGCCCGAAGGCCTAGGGAAAGGAGCTGATAAAGTTTGATGGGGCCGCGCACAAGGGGGATGCGCTCAAGCCGGGGAAACGAGGGCACGGGGAGAGCCTCTACGGCGATGGAACCATCGGGGCGGCGCACGGCCAAAGCCGCCCTCTTTCCATCGGAAATGAGGACGCCCTCGATTACCGCTTGGCCGCCTAAGGGCATTTACTTTTTGCCGTACCGCCGCTGATAGCGCTCGATGCGTCCCTCAGTGTCCGCTACAGCTGCCTGTTTTCCGCCAAAAAGCGGGTGGCACTCGATGCAGACGTCCACGTGGAGTTCCTTTTTGGTGGAGAGGGTTTCAAACTCCGCCCCGCAGTTGCAGCGCACAATTGCCCGATACACTTCCGGATGGATTCCCTTTTTCATCGCGGCTCACCGCTTGGAGTACTGCTCCTTCTTGCGGGCTTTCCGGTGCCCGTATTTCTTGCGCTCCACCTCGCGGGCGTCGCGGGTGAGGAGCCCCGCGTCCTTCAAGGGCTTCTTGAATTCGGGAACGAGGGCCACGAGGGCACGGGCAATGCCCAACCGGAGGGCCTCCAATTGGCCGGTGGGGCCGCCGCCCTCGATCTTGGCCCGCACATCATAGCGGCCAAGGGTTCCCGTAAGGTAAAAGGGCGTAAGGAGATGCCGATTGAGGTAATCCTGGGTGAACGCGAACGCCCGGAAATACTCCTCCACGGGCCGGCCGTTCACCCAAATTTTCCCCGTACCCGAACGCAAAAAGACGCGAGCAATGGCTTCCTTCCTCTTCCCTACTGCATGGGCAAGCCAACCTGTAGCGGTGCTCACTGGCTCCATCGTTGTCTCCAAGGTTTGGGTCACCTCCTGGGAAGACAAAGTTCATCCTAGCCGATGCTTCGGCTTTCGTCAACGCCCGGGCTTTCGAGGGCCGCCCGAAGTTCCCCAAGCGTTTTCGCCCCGAAATACCGGAGGAGCTCCTCCGTAACATGCAGGACTTTAGTGGTTCCCCGGTCTTCCGCCTGGACAAACCCCCGGGCGATCAGGTCCTTGATGTGGGCGTAGGCCCGCTGCCCGCGGAGCTTCACCACCTCCGCCTGGGCCACAGGGGCTTTGGCCACGATGACCGCCAAAGTCCTGAGCGTTTGTTCCGAAAGGTCCTGGTTTGGGGCAAAGGACCGCACCCGTTCCGCGATCTCCCTTTTGACCCGCAACACATAGCCCCCGCTTTCCTGGGCCAGTTCGATCCCGCGGTGCGGCTCCTCCAATTCCTCGGCAAGCTGCCCCAAAACCCGAAGGATCACATGCTCCTCTAGGCCGAGCTTTTGGGAAAGTTCGGCGAGGGAAAGCGGCCGGTCCGCCAAAAACAGGGCGGCCTCAACCAGCGCTTTGGGCGGGATCATGGGGGACTTCGATGTAGATTTCGCCCAGGAATTCCTCCTGGAAGAGCTGGACTTTTCCGGTTCCGGCAAGGTGGAGAAGCTCCATGAACCTCGCCACGCGCTCCTTGGGATCGCCCCGCTCGAGGATCCGGGAGAAGGGGATGACTCGGTGGCCGTTCACCAAGGAGAGGAGTTTGCGGAGGAGGTTCAGGGCCCGCAGGCTAAAAGGTTCTTCCTCCACGCGGAGGGGCTTTTCCTGGGAGGTGCTGCGGGAGGGCCGGGGGGATTTGGTCATGGCCGCGAGGAAAGCCCGGCGTAAATCCGACAAGGTGAGGCGGGCCCTGGGCCTGCGCCGCAGGGGAAGCCGAAGCTCCGGCGCCACATAAACCTCTGGGCCTGCCCCGTCTTCCTCTTCCTCCGCGGCCAAAACCACATCCACGGCTTCCGCAAGGGAAGGCTTTCTCTCCATTTGCTCCGATTTCATCCGCAGAAGGACGGAGCTTGCGAAAATCATGCGGCCAGGAATGCGCATCTCCACAGGCTTTTCTTGCAGGAATTCCCGGAACCTTCCGATGAGGGCCGTGAGATCCAGCGCCCAAGGATCCAGTCCCCGGGTGGCTTCCCGGAAAAGCTCCTCCCAATCCGCCCGCGTGAACCGCTCCGGCTCCAAAACCTCAAGCATGGCCCACAAGCTCCATCCCCAAAACTTCGGAAGCCCCGTTGCGCAGGACAACCCCATAGATCCGGTCCGCATGTCGCACGAGTTCCTCGTTGTGGGAGACCACGATAACCTGCGCATTCTTCGCGTATTCCCGAAGGAGGCCGGCCAGGCGTTCGGAATTCGCCCGGTCCAAGGCGGCGTCCACTTCGTCCAAAAGGTAAAACGGCGCAGGCCGTCCCGCCGCCAAGGCCAAAACGAAAGCGATGGCCACGAGGGCCTTTTCCCCTCCGGAGAGGGCGTCCAAAACCCGCAACTCTTTTCCGGGAAGCCTCACCTGGACGAGGAGGTCGGAGGCGATGTTTCCCGGCTCGGAAAGGGCGAGCTTTGCCTCCCCGCCGCCAAAAAGCCGAACGAAAAGGCGGTTCAGTTCCTGGGAAACTTGGGCAAGGGTGTCCAAGAACTTTTCCCGCTTCTTCCGCTCAATTTCCGCGATGAACCGCTCGATCTCCTCTTTTTCCCGCTCGAGAGTCGCCACCTTCTCCTTGAGCTCGTTTACTTCCGCCAGCGCTGCTTCGTACTCCTCGATGGCCCGGAGGTTCACCGCTCCCAAGGCCCCCAGCTCGCGTTCGATTTGGCGGAGCCTTGCTTGGAGGACCTCCGGGGAGCCCTGGACGAGCTCCGCGGGCCTGGGCACGTCCCCCAGGGCGGAAAGCTCGCCTTGGATTTCCGCGGCTTCCCGCTCGTAGCGGAAGAGGGAAGCCCTCTTCTTTTCCAGCTCGCGGTAGATTTCGCGGCGCTTTTCGCGCAGGGCCAAAAGCTCGGCTTCGTCTTTAGCGCGGCTTGCCTGGGCTTCCGCCCTTTCCCGGGCCTTCCGGGAAAGTTCCTCCTCCGCCTGGGAAAGCTCTAAGGAGAGGCGCTCGATCTCCCGGGCCAGGGCTTTTCGTTCCTCCTCGCGGCGGCGGAGCTCCTCCTGGCGGCCGGAAAGGCCTGGATCCCGTGCCTTTTTAGGGGCACCACCGAGGATCGCCCCACCCCGCTCCAAAAGGTCGCCCTCCACCGTTACCACCCGCACGCCCTCCACAGCCCGCACCGCCTCCAACGTTTCCGCCACCAGGGTATCGCCGAGCACGTAGAGGAGAGCTGGCCGCACCTCCGGGGGGCAATCCACGAAATCCGCCAAGAACCCGAGGACCCCGGGAAGATTCCTGGCGCTTTTGGCTTGCGGGGAAATGGGGGAGAGGATGAGTTTATCGAGGGGCAAGAAGCGCGCGCGGCCCAAACCGTTTTCCTTTAAGTACCGCACGCACTCCAGCGCCAAATCGCGGGATGTTACGACCAGATCGTGGGTGTGGTTTCCCAACACCGTGGCCAGGGCCTGCTCGAACCCCTCTTGCGGGCGCACCAGCTCGCCCAAGGTCCCCAAAATTCCGTCCCAGCCGAGGTCGAGGATGGCTTGGACCGCTTCCGGCGGCCGGCCTGGGGCCGCGGAACGGGAAAGATCCCGCACGGCCTGCTGCAGGGTGAGGATTTCCCGGTCCAAAAGCTTGAGGGCCGCTTCTTTTCCGGAAAGCTCCGCCCTGAGCCGCTCCACTTTTCGGATCAGGTCCGTAAGGTCGTCCTCGGGAAGGCTGCGGGAAGGGGAGGAAGCGCGCTCGCGCTCCTCGATCTCCCGGTCCAGCCGGTCCACCTCCGCGGCGAGGGCCTCCACTTCCTCCCGCAAGCGCTCGGCCTGGGCCAGCGCCCGCTCCAGGGCCGCCCGCTTAAGTTCATAGCGCTGAAACATCAGCGTGGCTTGGATTTTCTCGCGTTCTGAGGAAAGGCTTTGGAAGGTGAGGGCGGCTTCCCGCTGGCGAAAGAGTTCGGCGAGCCGGGCCCGGCGTTCCGCGAGGAGAATCCTTCCGGTATTGAGCCTCTCTTTTACGCGGCCGAGCTCCTCCACGGCCTTTGCTTTTCGCTCCTCATAGGCTTGGATTCCCGCGACCTCTTCGAGGATTTCCCTTCTGCGGCGGGCCGAGCCCTCGAGGACGTCCGTGACCGTGCCCTGCTCCACGATGTGGTAGCCGTTGGGATCGATATGGGCCAGGGCCAAAAGGGCTTCCACTTCCCGGGCGGAGGCCAGCCGTCCCTGGAGGCGGTAGGTGGAAGAGTTCTTCGTGATGCGGCGGGAAAGGACAATCTGCGGCTCGGAACAAACCTCAGAGAACGCGCCGGAACGGTTGTCCAGAACCAGGGTGACCTCCGCTTCCTCCACGGGCTCGCCTCCGGGAGGGGTGTGGAGAAGGTGCTCCAGGCGTTCGGCGCGAAGCCCTTTGGATCTTCGGCCCAACACGAACATGATGGCCTCAAGGAGGTTGGACTTTCCCGCGCCGTTTTCGCCCACAATGGCCGTGAACCCCGGGAAGAACTCGAGATGGAGGCGGCGGAAGGATTTGAAGCCCGCAATCTCAAGCCGGCGGATGGCGGTGATCATGGGCGGGAAAGAAGCTCGTTTTTCGCTGCTTTCTCCAGGAACTCCCGGAGTTTGTGGAGGTGGTAATCGTGGGGCTCGACCTGCCCCTCTTCCCAGCGGGTGAGGGTGGGCACGGAGACCCCGAGCATTTGCGCCAGGGTTCTTTTGCTAAGCCCGTGCTTTAGGCGCCAAATCTTAAGTTCCTTTCCCAAATCCATGCGAGCCTCCTGAGTGTAACGTTTGTTACATTCGGGGGCAAAGAAAAAGGGCGCGGGGAGGCCGCGCCCCTTTCCTTATCCTCCGATTCCCAAGAGCATGAGAACGATCGCCCCGATTCCCGCCAAAAGCCCAAGCACCGCCAGGGCCTGTACGGTGTCCAGCCGGGCCGCGAGGTCCTTCACGTTCGTTCCCAGGGTTTCCTCCACCGCCTGAATCCGCGTATCGTGATCGCTGACCCGCGCCTCCAGGGTGAGCACGGATTCCTTGAGTGCGGAGATGTCCGCGGTCAAGCCGCCAACGGTCTTCTCCAACGCCGCGATCTTCTCCCGGTTGTTCTCGATTTTGATTTGGACCGCTTGGATGGCCTGCTCGAGGCTGAGAAC
>Ga0272445_1002370_pt1 | contig 13018 bp, 15 predicted proteins | sample YNPCB0031_FD_194404 | JGI IMG/M metagenome (GOLD analysis project Ga0272445, IMG submission 194404) | Hot spring sediment microbial communities from Yellowstone National Park, WY, United States - YNP-CB-003-1 | ecosystem: Environmental > Aquatic > Thermal springs > Hot (42-90C) > Sediment... | reverse complement strand
TCGAGCTCAACTGACCTCCTCCCCGCCCTAAAGGGCGAGGGTTCCCTTTAGGGGTTCATTGGTCCCCGCATCTATTCGGGTTTACATCTGTCATTTGCGGGGCATTCAGGGGGGGTCAGAGCTCCCCACATCTTGGAAAAAGCTTTCATCTCGATGTTTAGCACTGCCACAGTATCCCTATCGGCTTCGAATTCGCATCTAGGGCACCTCAATCTTCTGTAGCCGTTCTCAACAAGCTTAGAGCCACACCTTGGGCATGTTGATGATGTTCCTCTTGGCTCTACAACAATTATGGGTGCTCCGTTTTTCTCGCATTGCCAATTAATCCAGTACTCTAGCCTTCTATAGCTTAAAATGATTAGCTTGACTCTATGTTCTTTCGGAAGTTTTTTTAGATTCTCTACTAAGCCTGTTAGATCTTCTCTAGCAACTGCATATTGATGCTGTTTTGCTGGCGACACAGTTGTGTGGGATACCTTCTTAGCCCAGTCCTCAACAATGTTCCTAGTCTTTCTGTGGAAGTACCTAACCCTCTCTAACGCCTCTCCTCCTAAGCCAAGCGTTGTACCTAGGAGAGGAGTACTTCTTCAGCTCTTCAGCTAACCGCTTATAGTGCTGGGCCCTCTCAACAGCTGATTCAAACCTGTGCTCAATTTTGCTATTACCGGTAACAATCTGTTCTCATTTACATCTGCAGCTAGAACACCTCTAGCAGCATACTTAGCTGGCTTAGGTACACGCTTAGATATCCCAAGAACAAACTTGTCGTCCTTAAGTAGTAGCCTAGCATCGCCACTAGGATGATCATCGTATCTCCTATCCCAACCAATAATCCTAAGCCTGTAGCCTCCCAAAAGCTCTATGTAGCCATCTTTAACTCTGTAGCTATATCTGTATGATAACCAAAGCCTAGGTGTTCTAGCTCTAGGCATTCTACCCCTATTAGGGTTGCTGTGCCATGATTTAGCAATTGCTATAGCCTCTCTATAGCAATCCTGAGCAACTTTAGAAGGAAGACCATACCTCTCCTTAAGAACGCTATGCAGCAGTTTATGGGCTTTGCCAAGACTCAATGCTTTATTCTCTATTACAACTTTTACAGAGTGGTTAAGAGCATCCATGTACCTCTTCATCGAGCTTACTAGCTCCTGCTCTGAATCGGGCTCGGGGCTAACCCTCATCTTAACCGTCAGGGTTAGAACTCCCTCACCGCCCGGAGACATACCTACTCAACCCTGTTCCTAACTATGTTCACGCTCCTATGGCAATTAGGGCAGATGGTGTAGTACTTCCTCCTACCTTTATACTCCCATACATGCCCGCACGAGGGACATCTCAGTTTGACCAAGTGCATCACCAATAAACTAACATACTAACAAAGCTTATAACCTTTCTCTCCTATCCCCGCCTTAAAAAGGCGAGGCTTTCAGTTGTAAAGCCTTTAGCCACGACGTTAAGCTTCGAGGTCCAGATGAGGGGCAAGTTAGAGATAAGTCGCCAGCTCGTAGAGGAGTTAGTTCGCGAGGCCTTGGCCAGCGAGGGCGAGATATGCGGCTTTATCCTAGGAAGGGTCGAGGGCGAGCGCTTCAGGGTCTGCGAGCTCTACAAGACTAAAAACGTATCTCCTGCGAAACGAATCTCCTTTGACGTGGACTCGGGGGAAGTCTATGAGGCACACACCTGCGCAGAGAAGAAGGGACTCGACGTCGTGGGGATTTACCACTCTCACTTCGGCCCTCCTATCCCATCGACTACGGACTTGAAGTACATGAGAGAATGGCCCGTGGTATGGCTCATCATAAGCTCGACTGACGGCTCGGTGGCCGCATACATAGCTAAGCAATGCTCCATAGAGGAGCTCGAGGTACAGCTAACGTGAGTTTTCGCGTTATGGGACCTCTCTAACTCTAAGGTTCGAGCACACAGGGCAGTCCGGCGATGGCTTTACCTTTATTTCGTGGAACCTCATTTCGTAGCCGTCGAATATCAAGAGCTTGTCGATGCAAGGCCTCCCCAAGCCAACGATGAGCTTCACGACCTCCATGACTTCGAGAGCCGCCATCACGCCGGGCGTGGCGCCCAATACGGGCACGGTGTCTTGTTCAAGTGGATTAGAGGGAATTACGCATCTCAGACAGGGTCCTCTGCCTGGTAACACTGTAAGCAGCTGGCCTTCAAGTCCGTAGACCGCCGCGTGAACGAACGGCTTGCTATATATCACGCAGGCCTCGTTGATTAGGAAGCGGGCTCTGTAGTTGTCCATGCCGTCTACGATCACGTCGACCTTCTTGACCAAGTCTCTCACGTTGTCCTCGCTTATCTCCAATGTCAGCGCCTCAACCTCAACGTTAGGATTTAAGCGGGTTAGCTTTTCGGCGACGACGTCTGCTTTAGGCCTACCGACGTCCGAGCTCCAGTAGAGAACCTGGCGATTCAGATTGTTGAGCTCGACCTTTTCTCGATCCACGAGCACTAGCCTCCCGACTCCTGCGGCTGCTAAGTACATGGAGGCCGGACAGCCGAGGCCTCCCAAGCCAGCCACTAAGACCCTAGCCGATTTCAGCTTCCTTTGAGCCTCGACGCCGAAGCCGAGGATGCGTATCTGCCTATCGTACCTCTTGAGCTCCTCATCTCCAAGCGGTGGCCCCGACATCTTCGTGCACCAATTCTCTAAGATCTAGTCGCGCTCGGCGAGATAAAGGCGCTGTAGCCTTGGTTGGGCTTGAGGTGCGCTCTCTTAAGCTTGGTTTGAGTAGCGCTTAAAACGCGGCTTACAATATAGAGAGCTCGCTATGAAGGTCTTGGTCTCAGACTTAGACGGAACGCTTATCCACGTCCCAGTGAACTGGGGCAAGGTCAAGGAGGCTCTGTCGAAGGCCTTGAATAGCGAGGTGAGCTCTATCTTCGAGGCCCTAAGGGGTGCCCGAGCTAGAGACGAGGGTCTTTTCAGAGAGCTCAGCAGGCTCGTAGAAGAGTATGAGGTCAACTCGATAAAGGATCTCGAGGAACTGAGGGGGTCGAGGGAGTTGTTGAGATGCCTGAAGGACCACGGCGTTAAGGTCGCAATTGTGACTCTTCAAAGCGAGAGAAGCCTCAAAAAGGCCCTTGAAGTCAGCGGGCTAGCGCCCTACATCGATGTCTATGTCACTAGAGACGAGGAGCTCGATAGAGCGAGGCAGATTAAGATTGTGCTTCAAAAGCTCGGCGCCGAAATAGGCCGAGATGCAGTAGTTTTCATGGGCGACAGACCCTCAGACTTCGACGCTGGCAGGAGGCTCGGAATACCCACCATAATCATCGGCTCAACGGCGCCCGATCCCTTAGGGGCCATCAGTGCCATAGCGGACGTCTTGGGATTGTCACTAGAAAAGGGGCTAATTAACGAGGGTCCCCTCCTCTAACTCTGAAGTCTAATTATAACTCTGAGTTCGCGCTTCGGTCTTTTTCGAACCCCTCTCAGAGAGGATGATAGACACTTGCTTAAAGTATTGCTCTATCTTCTTCTTCAACTCTTCAAGGTCTTCGAGTATGTCCTTTGGAAGAGGCTTGCCTATACCGTACTCATCCACGTACACTACCCGCCCCCTCAGCCTGCCAAAGTTTGAGGGCTTTATGTCTAGGGCGTAACCCTTGGCCTGGGCCTGGACTATTATGGCTAGTATCTCCCAAATGTCTTTCAAAGTCGGCGTGCTTATGGGCTCCGCATATGAATGCACGCTCACGATTACGGGTCTGACTGTGCCGTCAACCTCGACTGCGCCCACGATAACTCCCAAGAAGTCTGGTAAGAAGTCGAAAGACCTCACGACCTCCTTCAAGTGCTCCTTGACCTCCTTCGCAGACTTGACGTTAAAGGACCTTACCTTGAGCACGAGGTCGCCGACCTTGCAAACCGTCGTGTGCAAGCTCTTCAAGGTCTGTCCTACCGACAGTATCTCAAAGTCCTTAGAGGTGAAGTGGAGCTTTGGGCTAGAGGGCTTGTTCACGTCGAAGCCCCGCTTAAGGGCTCGAATAAGATATCTTGACGTGGTCACCTAATTAATGTTTGCGAAGTAGAGAGGCTGAGGAGTCATGAAAGTCGTGGAGGAAATCTTTGACGTGCGGAAGGCCATCGTGGGGGTCGTGCACTTGCCTTCGCTTCCCGGCTCTCCGCGCTATGAGGGTGAGGGACTAGAATCTATAATCGAGAGGGCCCTCTGGGACGCCAAGGCCCTGAGCGAGGGGGGAGTCGACGGGATTTTAATTGAGAACTTCTGGGATGCCCCCTATCGCAAGAAGGTCGGCCCTATGACCGTCGCCTCCATGACCGTCATCGCCAAGGAGGTGGCGAAAGAGGTGAGGATCCCCATAGGCGTGAACGTCCTGAGGAACGATGCAGTAGCCGCCTTGGCCATAGCCAAGACGATAGGAGGCTCGTTCATAAGGATAAATGCGTACGTTGAGACGATAGTGACGGATCAAGGAATCGTAGAGCCCTGCGCCTACGAGGTACAAATGGCGAGAAAGATCTATTATGCGAGCAATATAAAGGTCTTTGCTGACGTCCACGTGAAGCACGGGGCTCCTCTAGCTCAGAGGCCCGTAGACGTGGTGGCCGAAGAGGCCTTGAAGAGGGGGTTGGCAGACGCCGTGATCCTGACAGGTCCCACTACCGGTACGCCCCCACCCCTAGAGGAGGTGCTAAGCGTTAGGGCTAGGCTCCCCGAGGCGTCAATTATAGTCGGTAGCGGTTGCAACCCTAAAAACCTGAAGGATCTCCTGAGGACGGCTGATGCCGCAATAGTCGGTAGCTACTTTAGGGGAGGGGACCTGTCGGCGCCCGTGTCCGTGGAGAGGGTCAGGGAGTTCATGGCAAAGGTTAAGGAGGTCAGAAGGGAGGCGTAAGTCATCAGTCACGTCATCACTCTTCATCTGAGCAATACGCCCTCTCATCACTTCAAAAAGTCACCTTTCAGATCTATATTTAAGTGTTAGGACACATGCTAAGATATGGCAAAAGTGAAGCCTGATAATGTAGCGATTATGACTGCGCCCTTCGTACTGACTTCGATAATAGAGAGCCGTTGTCGAGTTGACATCACTCCTCAACATTTCTAAGCAACTCTAAGCACGTGCTTACCCGCCCTCCTTCACCACGATTACCTTAACCTTCTTGCCGTGGAACTTCCACAACTTCTCCTAGTACTCCTTGGGAGGGTACATTAGATTGCCTCGGGGAAGCCCATCGCCCTGAGCTCATTACCAAGGGTCCTCTCATTGTCCCTCAACGTTCAGAAGACATTTTGTGAGAGCTAGCGGCTAGTATAACTGTGACCTTCTATGAGTAATTTGCTCGAGGTCTTGAGGAAGCTTTCGGAAGCCCACGGACCCCCTGGTTTTGAAGACGAGGTAGCGGACATAATAGTCAGTGAGCTCAAGGGCCACGTCGATGGCTTTGTCAGAGACTCTCTAGGCAATTTGATAGCCTACAAGGGCTCTGGAGAGAGGTCGCTCATGGTAGCGGCTCACATGGACGAGATAGCCTTGATAGTCAAGAGCATAGACGACAAAGGCTTCATAAGATTCGCCAAGCTAGGAGGCATATGGGATCAGTTGCTCGTGGGCCAGCAAGTGATAGTGCACGGAGCTAAGGGCAAAGTGAGGGGGGTCATAGGGAGCAAGGCCGTCCACGTGATGAAGGACGAGGAGAGGCGCCAGCTATTGACATACGACAAGATGTTCATAGACGTCGGGGCAAAAAGCGCTGACGAAGTCAGGGATATGGGTATCGAGGTCGGCAACTTCATAACAATAGACAAGAAGCTGGCGGAGCTCACTAACGGCCTTGTGGCTGGGAAGGCGTTCGATGACAGGGCGTGCTGTGCGGCCCTAGTCCAAGCGATCAAGGAGGTCAAGCCTCGATGCAGGGTCTATGCCGTGTTCACGATACAAGAGGAGGTCGGGCTGAAAGGCGCAACAGTCGCTGGCTACGCGATCAAGCCTGGTGTCGGCATAGCTGTCGACACCACGATAGCTGGAGACCACCCGAACATGGAACCACACGAGGCACCCGTCAAGGTTGGCAATGGCCCGGTGATAATTGCTGCTGATGGGCGAAGGGACTCCCTATCCGGAGGTCTCATACCGAACCCAAGAGTGAAGCAATGGATCATGAGGGTGGCCGATGAGAGGAAGATACCGTTCCAGCTCGAGGTCCTAGAGGGAGGGACAACAGACGCTACCGCCATCCAGCTCTCGAGGGAGGGCGTCCCCAGCGGCGTGGTGGCCGTGCCGACGAGGTACGTCCACACGTTCCAAGAGGTCCTGAGCATCAAGGACCTGCAAAACGTCGTAGAACTCCTGAAAGGCCTCATGGAGAGCGAGCTATTGCCTTGAGATTAACTCCCTCCACTTTTTTACGCATTGCACCTCGATGAAGGTGACGCTCGGGGCTCCATTAATGAGTTAATCTCTGATGCGAGGCCCTATTGACGACCTTTGCTGGAGGATTATTAACACGACTGGAGCCTACCTTAGCTCGATGCCCCTTACTCACTTTCTTCTTCGGCGACCTTGTCTCATACCAATTCCTTAAAGCCTAATCATCTCGAAGAGCCTCAGCGCAAGTCTTTTTATTGACGAGACATTGACAGCGAAGTCCGTCGAAACCAGCGGACAACCGAAAGGCTGAGCGGCTCTAAAGTTTTTATGGGGCTGCGAGCAGTAGACAGAGGGGGCTATGGTTCAATACAAGTGCTTTAAGTGCGGCAAGACGTTTACGCAAGAAGAAATGATAGAGAACTTAGGGATCAGATGTCCCTATTGCGATGGAAGGATAATGTTCAAGCTACCTCCGCCAGTTGTCAGGAAGATCAAGGCTCGATGATCGGGTATTTGCATCAGCGACCTTGGCACGCCCGCGTCGCATGCAGACAATAAGCTATGCTTATGCGCCTGTCGAGCGGGTGAATCGTGGGGCACAATGATTGGCGTCTCGACCAGTGGACAGATGAGCGGTCTACGCTCGCTGAGCGTCAGCTCTATAAACTTCGACGACGAGATCGTCATGCAAGTCTGTTTATGGTATCCAAGTTCAAGGAGTCTGAGCCATCGAGTTTTTACGTCCTCAGCCATTTGTATTCTTTAGTGTTTCGCTGTAAGTGAAGCGCGCCCTGTTCTTAACGCCTCCGCCGTACTCGTCGGTCCTCTTGTTCGTCGCTGGGCTGAAGAACTACGATATCAAGCAGCCAGCAGAGCCTATGAGCTCAACGGCGTCGAACCGGCTTCCTTAGCTCTCACAGCCGCTTGCCTTAAACTCCTCCTCTATTTGGAGAGTCTCCTCCTTCGTCAGCTCTTTCGGGACTCCTCTTCGTGAATATGGGCGGCGGTATCGGTGAGGGCGCAATCGGTTATCTGTTGGGGTCGAGCGATATCTCGTACCTGCTAGGGTGCCAGAGCTAGAGGGCGCACTTGACGTCGTATTGGTGGAAGACACCGACCATTCTCTTGAGTCCTGGGACGTATCTGTCGTTGTGCACCGCTAGGCCGCCCATGAAGTGCCCCTCTATCTTTGCAATCCCGACGACGGCTAGGCCTACACCTCCCCTTCGCTCTCTCCCTGTAGAACTCGAGGAGCCTATTGGTGACACCTCCATCGGGGGCTTGAAAAGAGCATCTCGCCTGCTGACATCACTATGCGCGTTTTTACCCTCACGCCACCTATCTCTATGGGCTCGAAGAGCTTCATGACGATTCTTTACCCGTTTCGCCAAAGAGCATAAAAAGCGTTTCGAGAGAGCTATAATTAAGTTGAGGACTAGATCTTCGTATCACATGTTGACGTACACTCACAATGGACTCCTTGACGCGGGCAACCCTTTAAGGGCCTCTTGGAAAAATGTTTTAGGCCTTGAGCGATCGATGTAATGAGCGAGGTGATCGAGGGGCCTGAAGCGATGACCGCGGCCTCGTGGCTGAGGGCTTGTGAGGAGGCTTGTCGTCGAGGAGGCCCGCAGAGATACTAAGGCTTCACGGGCTCGTCCTGATAGAAGGGGCATGAGGAACCAGCAACAAGACGTAGTCGATACTACTTCATTGCCCTACACAGATCGCTGAAAGGGTTCAGCAAAAGTAACTCGACGAGTCGAATACCTTGAGTATGTTGCTCATGTCTTCAGGCATCTTTCTGGCTTCACTCTCGTCTAACTGCTTTCGTAGGGCTTTTTCATAGGCGAAGCCACGACAGTAGAAGGAATGAAACATGCTATCACCAAGTTAAAGGAGCATGGCAGGCGTATGCGCATAAAGGTAGCTCACTGAGGCCGAGCCCTTGAAAATCGTGAAGTCGCTCTAGGGCCATAACAAGGCCAAGCCAAAGTCGCTACGGAGGAGGACCCCCTCTAAGAAAACCTTTATCCGCTCTTAGGCGAAGCTAATCCGGAGGATGAGCTTGGGCTCTGAGTAAGATGATGAGCTTAGTCACTTTTGACGAACTCGTCATCGAGAGCCTCCTCGATCAAGGCCTTGCGCGACCTTGTGAACCTCTTGCAGGAGAGTGAAATTCGCGGGATCGAGGACAAGGGTCGAGCGATAACACCATGTCAGAGGCATGCTTTAGCAGAACGTCCAAAAACATAAAAGACCTATCAACTGGATAGCGGCTTTGGTGGTCCTTAAATTGACACTCCTCGTGGTGCTGGGCTCTGGTGCCGCAGAGGGAATTCCGGTTTTGAATTGTAAGTGCAGGAGTTGCCAAGAGGCTAGAGCCATGCCTATTGCTAGGAGGATGCCGACCTCTATCCTCGTCATTGGCAAGGTCAACTTTCTGGTCGACGTGGGGTTCGACGTTATGTACAAAATGGGCGACCTCAACGTGGACTTCGTACTCCTAACGCATTGGCACCCAGACCACTATGCTGGTTTATTCAGGTTAAGGTGGTCCCCCAAGCCCGTGAGCCTCTACGCCCCTAAGGGAGGGCTCGCAGATTGGATCGCAGCGGAGCTCAAGAACTTGAGGCTAAAGTACGTCGCGCCCTACGAGACCTTTGAGCACGGGGGCGTCAAGATCACGCCAGTACCCCTGAACCACAAGGTCGAGACTATGGGCTACCTCGTCGACGACGGAGAGGCCAAAATCGCCTTTCTCTTCGACGGAAAGGGGCTCTCGAGCCGAGACTGCTATCTCGTCAAAGGCTTCAGAGCCCACGTCGCACTGGTAGACGCCACGGAACATCCAAGTACCCAAAACTCTTACCATAATAACGTCGACGAGGCTGTCGAACTGGGCTACAAAGTGGCTGCCGAGAGAATCGTTTTGACGCATATAGCCCACCACAACATGCCGCTCGTCGAGCTCACGACTTATGTCAAGAGATTCGAGAGAGTCTTTTTGGCGCACGACGACATGGCGATACAGCTATAAGACTCGTCGAACTCGTAGACGTCTAAGCACGAAACCGACGTTAAGCCAAACCGTAGTCCTCTAAGATCTTCCTAAGCCTCCTGAGCTCCTCGAGCAGACGGCGGCCTTCCGAGGTCAGCTTTATCATTAGTGACCTGCGCTCGTCTTCTGCACGCTCGACCTCCACCAAACCCCTCTCGTTGAGGTCCTCCAAAATGCTCCTCAACCTATCGTATGAGAGCTTCACTATCAACGACAGCTCGGTTACGTGCAACTCACCGTGCTCATCGAGCGCCTCTAGCGCCTCCATGACTATCTGCAACCTGCTCCTCTTCCTGGCTCTACTCACGGCCGACAACCCTGCCCACGTGGAATATCGCAAAGGGCAGCGTCGCTAGGGCCCTAGCAACCTCTGCCAAGGCCAGCAGTAGAGCACCTGCGTCTGAGTGGAGCAAGAGAGCGCTAAGGAAGCGGAGCATGTGGACCATCGATAGAGCCACTAGATATGCCCTAAGTTGCCTGCCCTCGCAGGTCACAGATGCTGCGGCCGCTAGCGCGCAGGCCAAGAGGTCCGGCGCCGACATGGCGATGGGGGCTACAACAACGGCCTTCTCCTCCTCAGATACCGAGACGACGATCAAGAAGAACGAAGCTGCCGCGAGGGATGAAGTGAGGGTGTAGAAAGTTAGGGAGAGCCTCGCCGGTCCGACCACTATCGAGAGCACGGAGGACGCTTGGCTGAGGGCCAGCAGGAAAAAGGAGGTCGAGAGGTACAGAAGGCTCCTAGCCCGAAGCCTCCTGTACACCCTCAAAAATGCGCAGGCTATGTAGCCGAACAATACTAGAGAAGCGGAGCACGAGAACAATACCACAAGTTCGTAGGGGCTCAGCATCACGGCTACCGCCTTTGAGATGCCATGACGTATTGCTCGCCACCCTTCACGACCTCGACGACTATGGCATACGAGCCTCTCTTACTCGTAAATGCGACAACCTTTACCGTCAAATCCCCCCCTCGAGATATCAGCTCGGCCAAGTGCTCGCCCGAGACAACTTTATTTGTCGAGGTCTCCAAGTAAAAGGGGGCTAAGAGCAACAAGCCCCTCCTGTTGCCACTGAACTTAATGAACAGATGGTCGTCGTAGTGTTCGACCATCGGTCTCTGAATGCTAACTACCTCTCTCGTTGAGCCGTAAATGACGGAGCCCACTAAAAACCTAGGGGGCCTAAACGGCATCGGCTCTATGACGTTCTCCTCGAGGATTGCCTCTTCCTCTGACGAAGAATGTGGATAGGAGGAGTACACGTAAAGAGGGACGGCCACTATCATCAATGCCACGACAATCAATATCAGTGCAGTCCTAAGCTTCAAGGTCGAGCACCCGCTACGGGCTGTAGAGGCTCATTCCGAAAAAATAAAAATAGCGTGAAGCTTAACGCCGTCGACGCCCGCTCAGTGCTCTGCGCTACGGATGTGAGGACCGCCCAGCTCCTTCAAGGCGCTTACGTTTATCGTCGCTATGTGCGTGACTGTTTTAGAGTTTATGTCCACGAGGTACGTTATCATGGTGCTACCGTTGCTCAGCACCACCAAGGCCTGCTGGGCCTTGAAGACGACGGTTCCATCGCCTTGAACGTAGGCCTTCACGATAGGCCTTACGGACACGACCTTGTAGCCCTGTCCCAGTAAATTGCTGGTCTCCGCGTTTAACTGAAGCACACTCATCACCGTCTGGTTGTAGCCCGGCGAAACTTCGACGAACTTAGAGGGAACGCCCCATCTCCACTTGAACCAAGCCCCTACCTTGAGGCCTAAGGGTGCTATACACGATTTGCTGTAGGTTTCATTGTTGGTGCTCTGGGCGCTGGCCGCGGCCAGTACCCCTCCGATCACTGCTACCAGTACTAGCGCCGCTATTACTCCATACGCGATTCTCTTGTTCAAAGTCCTCACCTCGGGAAGGAGAGGTAAACCATAACTTTTAAGGTTGGTTCTCAAAAAGAGAGTCTGGGAAGGCTTAGTCCTTTGCTAGGAGACATCTTTTACAAGACTCTTCCCCTTTTTGGAGGTAAGAGCTTTTCCTTAAGCGTCGAGCTGGGATTCAAAAGTTCGCTCGCCGATCGTTTGAGGTCTACATCGTTAATGCAAGGTCATCGACGCGAAGTGCTTAGAGGTGGTGTTGAGAGGGAAACGACTACGGTTTGGACTGTTTAGTGATCCTGAGGCTCCTGTGAAGCCTTAAGCGTCGTCTCTCATGCAAGGATAAATCGTAGGTGAAGCACGTGCGAGCGGCCTTGAGCTCTGTAGAAATCACCATCCTTGTGGAGGAATGCGCTGGCTTCACCGAGCTTTTGGCGGAACACGGCTTCAGCGCCTTAGTCTCTCTAAACTACGACAATGAGGAGGCTTACAGGATAATCATTGACACTGGGAGGACTGGTAGAACTCTCCTCGAAAACGCTAGAGCTCTTAGAGTTGAGTTGAAGGATGTCGATGTCGTCGTGCTCTCGCATAGGCACTACGACCACACAGGAGGACTACCCAAACTCGTCGATGTCCTCAAGGGGAAGCCGTTGATAGCCCATCCAGCGATAACAAGGCCCTGCCTTAGGGTCTCTCGAGGCTTCACTAAGCTTGACGTGGGCCTTCCTCTTGAAGCTCGGAAAGCCCTCGACGAATTTAATGTGGTGATGGTCAGAGAACCTTTAGAACTTGCGCCAGGCGCGTGGTTCTTAGGCGAAATAGAGAGGTTTTACGACAATAGCTATGCAGTTAAGGACTTTAGAACTGTTGTGAACGGGAAGGTCGTTGAAGAGCCAATGCATGACGATTCAGGGCTCGTAATTAAGATAGAGGACAAAGCCGTGGTATTGGCAGGATGCTCGCACTCAGGGATACCAAACATAGCTAGACATGCCAAGAGGGTCACGAAGGTTGACAAACTCGTGATCATAGGAGGGCTTCATCTCATCGCTGCGGAGGATGGTGTTGTAGAGGGCGTGGTAGACCAGATGCTGAGTGAAGGAGTCGAAGAAGTACATGTAGGGCATTGTACTGGGCTCAGAGGGGAGGTCAAGCTCCTCGAGAAGCTGAAGGGCAGGATGAACAAGATACACAGCGGTTATAAATTGGAGATAAGATGGTAAGAGGATACTCTGTCACTTCTTGCAGTTTCTTTTGTGAGCAGAAATGACGTCTCTGCTCACGTAATTCTCGAACACTTCGGTAGCTACAGGACTTCTCATTGGGTTCGCTTGATTTTGTTCACATCCCCCTGCCTCATTTTGCGCTTTTTAATAATCTCCCAAGCTTGTTCTTCAACTCTAGCTCCAATCTCTCGTAGAGGCTGTTACCATGAGAATCGATAGTAACTATGAGGGGCCCGAAGTCCTCGACCTCGAGGGCCCACAGGGCCTCAGGGATTCCCAAGTCCAGCCACTCCACCTTCACTACGCGCTTCACACACCTTGCTGCTAAGACAGCAGCCCCTCCAGTGTAGTGGCAGTAGACAGCACCACGCTCCTTCAACGCCTCAGCAACCTCTCGACTCATCCCTCCTTTCCCCACAATCATCCTCACTGTGTAGTACTTCAAGAGAAGCGGCGTCACTTTATTCATCCTGCTACTTGTGGTCGGAC
>Ga0272445_1002367_pt1 | contig 13030 bp, 10 predicted proteins | sample YNPCB0031_FD_194404 | JGI IMG/M metagenome (GOLD analysis project Ga0272445, IMG submission 194404) | Hot spring sediment microbial communities from Yellowstone National Park, WY, United States - YNP-CB-003-1 | ecosystem: Environmental > Aquatic > Thermal springs > Hot (42-90C) > Sediment... | reverse complement strand
TTTACGACTTGCAAGAAAATAGATTTCTAGCACGGATAATTGTTGAGTCCAGCGGGGTTGAAGTTGAGGTTGATGGTAGACCAAGCGATATCATAGCGCTCGCTCTTAGAGCCAGCGCAGACATGTATGTTACAGAAAGAGTCATGAAGGAATCATCGATAGAAAAATCAGAGATACTAAAAGAGCCATCAAAAGAAGAATCTAAAGAAAGCGAAGAACAATAAAATACGAGCATTTAACAATTAAATCCGTTGTTGCAAAGTATCTAAAATTTAACCCATTTTTTAGTTTGTAGGAAGAAGGCTTTCTCCCTTAAAGAGGGTAGAGCATTGTAGAATGTTTGGAGTTTAATCTTCTCTGGTACCGGTTTAAGGGTATTCGTGGCTGTTTGAAGCCATTAATCAACTCAGGTTTACGCAGGTAGTCTCTTAGGAAACGTCTAAGCGAGGGGAGCTGATTCTTATATGTTTCAGGATGCTTGTTCAGGTAGGTTGAAAGGTACCGTCTAACATCCTCTCTTGTTATTTGATCTATGGGCTTGTTTACAGCCTTTAGAAACTTACGGATGTGGTATACGTGTCCTTTAACTGTGAGGGAGGCTTGTTGCATGTCAACCATCAAGAACTGTTCAAACCCAAAAGTATCGGTACTTTCACTTTCAGCTTCAGATTGATAGTCCTCTGAAACACTTGAATTTTCAATCCTATTCTGTGCTTCTTTTCCAGAAAAAGGCTTTTTGGTTTATTGGTGCGGGGAGCGGGATTTGAACCCGCGAACCCCTACGGGACAGGCTCCTGAAGCCTACGCATTTGCGATTTTCTTCTGCGCCTTTGGCCTGGCTTGGCTATCCCCGCACACTATTCAAATATCTTACGCATGAGACTGCCTTAATTCATGGTTCCAGTTATAAATGCTATTAGCCCCATTATCATCCATAATAGAACCGTGCTCTTAATCTTTTTGGCATTTTTTCTAGTATAGTCTTTTATTAGGCTTATTGATGACATTATGAAACCAGCGTCAGCGATTATTAATGGTGGTATAAACAGAATATTCACTAAACCTAGAATTATTGGCAAAGGGCTTAATATGACTGCTAATATAAAGAAAGTTAGGGCTACTTGAGCGGCTTTTTTAGGTCCGTGCGAGATCGCTAAAGTTTTAATGCCCTTAACTTTATCACCCTCTATGTCGGCTATGCCCTTAGTTATTTCTCGACCAGTATTCGCTAAGAAGGCTAGGATTGCAAAGAGTATTGTTTTTGGTTCAATAAAGCCTTTTAATGCCACTCCACCATAGATGAATGGTAAAGATATACATAAGCTAACCATGAAGTTTCCGGGCAGCCCACTAATTTTTCCAAAAGTCGAGTAGGAGACTGAAATTATTAAAGATAGAGTGGCGATTAATAAAGATAATGGATTTGTTAAAACTGCGGCTATCAACCCGGTCGATGCTAAAAAAGCGGACAAGATTATGCTTTCTGTAGGTTTTACTAGACCGCTTGGTATGGGGCGATCAGGCTCGTTTATGGCATCTATCTCCCTATCATAATAGTCGTTTATAGCCATTGATGCACCGGTTAATGTTGAAGCAGTTATGAAGCCGAGTAAAAGTTTAAAGGCGTCATGCTCTACTACGGGCATTTGCGCAGCTATGGCTGCTCCAACTACCACCGCAAACCCCATCATTAAACAATTTATTGGACGTGTAAGCCTAATGAACCCGTATATTTTCTTCATATTCGCACAGAAGATTAGAAACTGCCCACTCTTATATAGATTAATGAGATAATAGGCTTTTATAACTGAAAAACCTCGTTGTTCACGGCTGGGATTGTGAGAAAGCTTTTTAAGGCTTGTCCATCCTCAAGAGTATTGAGGATGTTCTCTTGCAGAAGAATGCTCAGTTGTGTGTTGTTGGGAAAGTTTTTAAGCCTAGTAGGCTGAAGGTTTTAGCCTTAAACATGGCCCTTAACGAGGGCTTCAGGCTTGTGGAGTGGTACTTAAGCTTTCACTCTAGATTAAAGAGTTTCCTTCACGAGAACTGCTATGAGAAGGCTAAAGAACTCTTCAACACCGCCCTAATTCAGACTGCGATGGATAAGGCTGCTGAAATCTTAAAGAGCTTCGAGGAGAATGGGAGGGAGGATAGCGTTTTGAGGCTTAAGGGTAAGGAGGGGAGTAAAGTGAATCAGCAACTGCACATAATAGCTAACCAGATAGTCGCCTATGTTAAACGGTTCCCGAAACCAGTAATAGTTATGGAGGACTTGAATGGAATAAGGAGCAAATTAAAGAGATCGAAGAAGATTAATAGGCGATTCCACAGCTCACCGTTTAGAAGGCTCCAAACAATCATTAAATATAAAATACTCCTAGAAGTCAAATATTTAACTAAAAAGAGATGGAGAACACGTCTGGAACATGCCGTAGGTGTTGGCATGTTGCCAAAGTTAAAGAGAGAGTTTAGATGCCCGAGACGCGGGCTGATCTATAATAGGGATTTGAATGCATGCGTTAATATAGCCCATGCCTTAATGGGAGGTGTGGGATGGGGGAGTTGTGAGCCCCCAAAAAAAGCAGGTGAGGAGTTAGGCGTAAAGCCTACTTTAAACGCTGGAATCCTCACCCTTCAGAATGGGGTAGCTCACAGGACAGAAGCATTTTTATTTTTGGCGGTGTGATGCGTTGGGGAAGAATACCGTCTCATTGAGTCCATTTACAGAATTTAGAAGTCAGTGCAGGACGCTACTGGTTAAGGTGCTAGAGAAGATTTCACCCAATTTAACCAATTATACGCTTTCCCTCGATATACCGCCTAACCCAGAGTTCGGTGAACTAACATCACTCGTATGTTTTGAAGCGGCAAAACAGTTATTAATAAAACCCATAGAATTAGCTAAGCGAATCGAGATTGAGGCTAACTCTGAGAAAAGCTTCTTTCCGCTAATAGAAACAATTGAAGCCGCTGGACAGGGATACGTAAATTTCCGCGCAAACTTTAAGGAATTCTCCTCGCTAACCATAAGATCTGTTAGAACTTTAGATGCAGAATATGGCTACATTAAGACTGAGAAACCGGAGAGAATAATTGTTGAGCATACGAGTGTTAATCCTGTCCATCCAATCCATATTGGATCTGCAAGAAACTCTATTATAGGTGACTCGATAGCGCGCATTTTGGAAGCCAGAGGACATATTGTGTCAAGGCATTATTACATTGATGATGTTGGTCGTCAATCAGCAATAGTTGCGTACGGGTATAAGCTTCTCGGTAAACCTAAACCTTCTGGTAAACCCGACCATTTTATAGGAGCCATATATGCTGTTACAAACTGCCTATTAGAAATTAGGAGGCTAAAGAGTCTCTTAGATAAAGAGAGGGATAAATTCGATCATGATGAAATCCAGAAGATTAGAATGAACCTGGATGATTGGGTTTCTGTAGCTGTCGATCTTCAGCAGAGGTTTCCGAGCATATTTAACGGCCTCTTGGATGCGTTTGAGAAAATTGAGAATCCGGAGTCTGAGGTAAATGCTCTCATGAAGAGTTATGAGGAAGGGGAGGAGGAGGCGAAGTCTCTCATAAGGGAAGTTTCGTTAATATGTTTGGAAGGGTTTAGGCAAACCCTTAGTAGGGTGAACATTTTTTTTGACTCTTGGGATTGGGAGAGCGATTTTATATGGAATGGTGACGTTGCAAGGTGCATAAATGCCCTAAAAAGAACACCTTATGTGTTTTATAAGGGTGGAACCCTGGAGTTTGACGCTGAAAGTGTTGCGAGGGATCTTGGGCTTAAGGAAGTATTTGGAATTAAGGAGAGTTACGAGATTCCATCATTAACCCTAAGCAGGTCAGATGGCACAACATTATATACTACTAGAGACATAGCCTACAGTATTTGGAAGTTTAAGAGAGCGGATAGGGTGATAAATGTTATAGGGATGGAGCAGAAGTTAGCGCAGATACAATTAAAGATGGCTTTATGTGCACTAGGATATGTAAGTGAGGCTAAGAGACTCATACATTTCGCTTATAATTTAATAAACTTCCCGGGGCAGAGGATCTCCGGCAGAAAAGGGCGCTACATAACCCTAGATGAAATTATGGATGAAGCTGTCTCGAGAGCATATGAAGAGATCGAGAAGCGCTCAACAAATTTGAGTGAAGATGAGAAGCGCAGGATATCGGAATACGTTGGTGTAGGAGCTGTTAAATATGCCCTAATAGAGACGGATCCGCTTAAACCAGTTGTCTTCACGTGGGATAGGGTCATAAACTTTGAGAGAAACAGTGGACCATACATACAGTACTCTCACGCTAGAGCCTGCAGCATCTTGAGAAAAGTCTCGAGAAACATTAATGAAAATGAAGTAGATTTCTCTTTACTTAAAGAGCCTATCGAACACGAGTTAGTGCTTATGATATCTCGTTTTCCAGAAATCTTTGTTGAAGCATCTGACAATTTAAAACCTAACATTATAGCTGACTTTGCAGATTCTCTATCAGATAAATTTAACACATTCTATGCTGCTTTACCAGTGGTTAAAGCTGAGCCGCGCGAGCTAAGTAATGCAAGATTACTTCTCGTTGATGCTGTGAGAATAACTTTGAGAAACGCGTTAAATTTAATAGGTATAAAAGCGCCTGAAAGAATGTAAAAATGATGTTCAGGTCTTATAGAGGTTTATGATATTAATGTTATCCTTGGCTTTCAAGAAATGCTGGATCAAACCATTGAACATTAAGTAACCCAACAGGCAGAAAAACCAGTAAGAGGGTGGAAGCATATGGCAGCAAAAATTTTGATCTATCCTTTAAGACGGGGAAGGAGGTTATCTTCCGGAAAGTTTAACTCCCCTAATCTTTATTGCTGGGAAAAAGTGTCCTTTCCCAAATATCCGACCATCCTTAGATATTAACTCTATGTTTTTAAGCACGTCTAAGATGTGTCCACCAGCCATTAAATTTTTGATGGGATACTTTTTTTCGCCATCCTCTATTAGAAAGCCCTCATCTATTGTTGTTGAAAACTCTCCTGAAACCATGTTTGGTGAAAATGATGCGTTAACAACTAGAATTCCCCTTTTAGTATCGGATATGATTTCATCAAGGGGGCTCTCACCAGGCTTAACCCTAATATTGCTTGGTCCAGCGCCAACATATCCTCCATATCCCCCTCTAATGGCGTGTCCTGTTGACTCCACATTCATTATTCCAGCGGAATAGGAGTTGTGTAAAAATGAGAGTATTGCTCCTCTCTCCACAACTTTCAATGGCCTCTTAGGCACGCCTTCACCATCATATGTGGAGCTTGCAACAGCGCCGGGAATCGTTCCATCATCTGTTATCTCGAGGTTTTCAGGGCCTACCTGTTTACCCAAAAGCTTAGATGCGAAGGTTCTCCCTTTAACAGCTGATTCTCCAGATAAGGCTAATAGAAGACTGGAGAAAAGGGAGCTTGATGATTCAGGTAATAAAATTAGGGGTAGAAAGTCGCTCTTAACTCTTTTAGAGCCAAACTGCTCTAGAGCCTTCTCAGCTGCTCTCTTACCAATCCAGTTGGGGTTAATGTCTGATAATGATGTTCCATAATCAAACTCATAAGAGCTGCCAACATCGTCTCCCTCCTTATAAACTAACCGTAGACTGGCTGAAGCAATTGTTTTCTCAACTTCAATTGAGACTCCGGTTGATGTCATTAAGCAAGCCTTGGAGTAAATTGCATTAAACCCTCCAATATACATTGCACCCGCCCTCACACTCTCAGCTGCCTCAATAATCTCGCGCGGGATTCGGCTAGCATCCTCAAGCGTTAAGTCAATAATCTCCTTATCGCAGAGCCCTGGAACTTGAGGAGCTTTTGATGGTCCGGGTATGCCCTTAAAGTATGGGTCTGGCTGAGCAATCCTAGCAAAGCTGACAGCTCTATTTACTGTTCTCTCTATGTCACTTTCATCCAAGCTTTGTGAGTAAGCTACGCCCATACCCTTATTCTTGAAGACTCTAATGCCTATACCCAAATCAACCCGTGAAGACGCCTCCTTAATGCCTCTCCTAAAAATATCGACGCTCAAGCTTCTAGAATATGATGCAACAACATCATAAAAGTCTACATTTATCTTAGAAAGCATACGAATAGCCTTCTCTACTGGAGTGGATAATTCTGTCTTCTCCATTTAGATCACCTCCTCCCGCCGACAACTATGCCATCAATTCTAAAGTGGGGTGAACCTGCATCAACATACATGCTTTGTCCAGATTTACCACACATGCCAGGCATCCCTATAACTAGATCTTTACCGACAGCCGTTATATTTGTTAAGGCTTCAAGAGTTAATCCGCTTACGGCGACATCTCTTAAGTGCTCAGTTAGCTCGCCGTTAACTATCATCCAAGCTTCCTCAACTTTACATGTGAATTGACCCTTCTGAGTTTCAACGTAACCATACTGTGAACCTGAGAGGTAGATGCCACAGTTAATATCCTCAAGTATTTCTTCAAAAGTCATGTCTCCTGGGGCAAGATAAGTGTTTGACATGCGTACAATTGGCGGATGATGGTGGGATTGAGCCCTAGCGCTCCCTCCAGGTTCACCCTCAAGTTTAGCAGCAGTTTCAAGTGAATGCAAGAAACCGGTTAGAACACCATTTTTTATGATGATGTGAGGCTTAGCCCTAGTCCCCTCATGATCATAAATAAAATGCCCATAACCTATTCTAGTAGGATCATCAATAATTGACACTAAGCTGCTCGCTATTTTCTTTCCAAGTTTATCCGCTATTATCGACTGACCGCTAAGAACATGGTCTCCCTCACTATTATGCCCGATAGCTTCATGAATGAATAAACCTCCAACTTTAGGGTCCACGAGAACCGTATATGTGCCTCTTGGAGGCGGATGGGCACTTAATAATTCTACAGCTTTTCTAGCGGCTTTTAAAGAGAAATTCTCTGCGTCAATTCTCTCAATCAATTCATACCCAGCAACGTTTCCAAGAACCTCGTATCCCTCCTGCAGATTGTCACCTTCCTTCGCTATAACCCTACATGCTATTCTAGTTCTAGGGGTCTCCTCCTCAACGAATGTTCCGAAAGAGTTGCATACAATAACTTTTGTTATGACATCCCCATACATTATGAATGTGTCTTTAACCCTATCGCTGAAAGCTCCAGCAGCTCTTTCTAATTCAAGAATCCTCTTGATTTTCTCTTCAGGGCTAATGTCTTCCGGCCTAATCTTAACATTATGCACGACAGAATCGATCGAAGATTTCACTTCAGCAACCTTAGCTTCCTCACTAGCATAAGCAGCTATAGATTTAGCGCCGCCTAAAGCATCCTTCAACGCTCTTTCAACGCTCTCCCTATCAAGAATACTGGTTGATGCGAAACCCCAGCGCCCATTGACAATAACTCTAATGCCAACACCCCTAAGCACACCTGAGGAAAGAGACTTTGCGATGCCATTCTCAACGCTTATACTGTTGCTTCTCTCCTCAAAATATCTAATCTCACAGAAGTCCGCTCCCCAACTCATCCCTTTCTCGACAGTTGACTCAAGAAGATCCTTCAAAGTTAACACCAACCATATTCTACCAAACTAAAGAGGAGACTAATAAAAGCTACTAAACCCGCGGAACCTAACAGCTAAAAAGCAGCCTTTTTAGAGGGGAGGAGGAATAAGTTTCCTCTCTGCTGGCGGCTTCTTCAACCATTTAACAAAATTATCTGAGGGCGGCTCATCAATATAAAGTCTTTTCCTATATGCTTCGAGAATATAGTTTTCTTTTCCCAGAAATTCTGCAGACGTTAAAACCTTATGATTAACATTCATAGCAGCCTCAATCAAAACTTTCATAATTATCTCCCAACTTTCATCCCGCAAAATATGATGATCCAAAATGACTGTTGGCGTATGTTTAACAATAACCTTTAAGTTCTCTAAAGATAAATCTATATTTTCACGTTTCATTCTAAAGTCCGTAAGGTATGTGGGCGGCCCGCCAACAATAGCTAGCTGAGGTTTTTCGTTGAGGATTAAATTTAGAGTCTCCCTTGAGATTGGTCCCTGAACGTCGGGTGCAAAAAGGATGCTTTCACCCTTATATCGAACAACCGACATTATAACCCATCCTAGCTCAGTTTCCTCAGGTCCATGAAATACTGGTTTAGAGAAGGATATCGTTGTGTCACCAAATATAAACGTTCTGCTATCAGCAATCTCGATTTTCTCAGCATACCCGCCGCTCGTTTTAGTAAAGAGCCATCCCCGACGCCTCTGGCTGAAATTCGAATACTCCCTAAAGTTCTTGGCTAAAACAAGTTTACCCCCATAAATTTTCTTGGCTATATCAGCTGAGCACCAGTTGTAGGCCCAGTCAGTATAAGATGGTGTATGATGATCGAAGTGGTAATGGCTGACAGTTATAACATCTGATCTCTCAGCGAACCTGATTATTTCCTCACGTCTATCCTTAAGGGCTTTATACTCTTTAGGATGGGGCGGATACCCAAAGCGGTTCGGCCCAAGCGAAACTCCCGCATCCAGCAAGATTCTAACATCTGGAGTTTCAACATACGTACACATTGACCTAACGCCTAAACTTTCAAAAGCAATTGGCAGAACCAGTATCTCTCTAAAGTTACACATTTAAGCACACAACCATCCTAATAAGGCATTAATCCAGCAGAAAAATAAAGATTACCTACTATAAAATAAGATTGCTCCACATCATTCCACATCGTTTTTTACGTTTGACTCCTCCTGAGAAACCTCATAGGTAACCTTAATATCTGGAAACCTCCTCCTCACATAATCAATGATCTCTAAAACTTGCTTTTTCCTGCAACTTATAATAATGACAGCATCATATCTGCTTTCCCTCATAATCTTCACACCTACACTAAATTTTTCTGCTTTAATAATGGTAGGTTCAGCACTCAAGATCTACATCATGAGGATTTAAATTCAGAAGGGTCAGATTCGTCATCACCCACCATAATTATTTAAAGCGCATAATAATATTTAAGCGCATCTTATCCGGACGTGGCAACCTAAAATATAAAGCCTTTACATGCTAAGTTGCATTTTCTCCCTAAGTAAATTCTTAAAACTGCTGAAATGGTGAGATCAAGGAGGAAGTTAATAAGGAGGATCTGCAAATTAATATATAAAAGACTTATAGGCGAGTAGAGAGATGCCTTACTGCCCTAAATGTGGTGTAAAACTGCCGGAGGAGAAAGGTGCTAGATTCTGTCCAAATTGTGGTTCACCAATTCCAAGAAGCCTATTCATCGAGAAGAGAAAAATTTCTTGGACTAACATTGCAAGGGAAAGAATCCCGGTTTTCTTAGTTACCTTTATGCTCTGCTTAGCTGCAACAGCTATTGGGACTCTGGCAAGAGTTGATCGATCAGAAGCAACAAGAATATTTCGTGAGGTAGAAGAACAAACTGAGAGTGTGAAAAATTCTGGTTTCCAGTTAATCTTCACTAATAATTTAAGGATAATGTTAATGATGTTTATTCCAGTTTTCGGGCCAATATGGGGTTTTATTGTCTTATATAATACTGGAAGACTTTTAGCAGTCTTTAGCATGTTTCATGGAATTAATCCCCTACTCATTTTTCTATCTCTGCTACCATATCCTTTTGCAATAATGGAATATGTATCGTATGCTCTCGCAATCTCGGAGAGCCTTATGTTAACGCGATCTATAATCAAGCGTGACTTTAAGAATGGCATTATTGTTGCACTAATAGTAATGGTGATCTGCATGGCAGCCTTATTTTTAGCCGCTATAATAGAGTGGTTTTACATTTCTGCAGCTTAAAAGGTAAACTTTATCCTTAAAAATTTAAAGGTTAAATGGCAAAGCTGCTTTTATATCTGCAATTATCAAATAATTATAGACCAGGGTGTCGGTCTTGAGCTATGAAATGTGGACTGAGAAATATCGACCGCGCACTTTAGATGAAATAGTTGACCAAGAAGAGATAGTTAGCCGTCTTAAGAGCTTTGTTAAGGCTAAGAATGTTCCACACTGTATATTTGCTGGTCCGCCTGGAACCGGGAAGACAACTGCTGCTCTCTGTTTAGCGCATGACCTTTATGGTGAAAATTACAGGGAGTATGTGATGGAGCTCAACGCTAGCGATGAGAGGGGAATAAATGTTATTAGAGAGACTGTTAAAACCTTTGCTAGAAGCAGACCGATAGGTGAAGTATCATTTAAGCTACTTATTCTAGATGAAGCAGATAATATGACTGATGACGCGCAGCAAGCTTTAAGGCGTACAATGGAACGCTATACTGAAACAGCGCGTTTCATTCTAATCGCTAACTATAGCAGTAAAATAATTGAGCCAATACAATCCCGCTGCGCACCATTCAGGTTCACACCTTTACCTCGCGATGCCATAATAAGGAGAATAGAATATATCTGCGAAAAAGAGCATGTGTCAATATTAAACGATGGTATTGAGGCAATATTGGATTTAAGTGAGGGAGATTTAAGGAAAACCTTAAATATTCTTCAAACAGCAGCCTCCGTTGGTAAGCCAATAAATGCTGAAATCGTTTATTCTGTTGTTGGTAAAGCTAATCCATATAGTGTTAGGGACATGATATTTACAGCCTTAAATGGGGACTTTATATCTGCGAGGAGTAAATTAAGGGAGCTGCTCCAAAAGTACGGTCTTTCAGGGATGGATATAGTGAGACAAATTCACAGCGAAATATTTAAGTTAGATATTCCAGATAAATGGAAGGTTAAGTTGGCTGACATTACTGGCGAAATAGATTATAGATTAGTGCAGGGTGCAAATGAAGAAATACAGCTAAGTGCTTTACTCGCTAAATTTATTGAAGTTGGATACGAGATAAAGAAGGTTTCTTGAAGAGCATGAAGGTGTAGCATATGTCTTTTAGAGCCACTTATATTCCGTGGACGCAGAAGTATAGGCCGAAGTCTCTCCTAGAAGTTGTAGGAAATGATGAGGCGAAGAGAAAAATCTTAGAGTGGATACAAACATGGGAGAAGGGTATTCCGGAAAAGAGGGCTATACTTATTTATGGTCCACCAGGAATCGGAAAGACCTCAACTATTGAGGCTCTGGCAAACGATTTAAATATGGAATTAATTATAAGTGATGCAAGCACCTATAGAACTGAAGAAGCTGTTAAGCGTACAGCTGGTAGAGCATCGCAGGCTGGCTCTATTTTCGGTAAGAAAAAGATTATTGTATTTGATGAAGTGGACGGTGTATCCGGCACCGCTGATACAGGAGGGTTAAGGGAAATAATTGATGTTATAAAAAATACAAGAGTCCCAGTAGTGTTGATTGCAAATGACGCCTGGGATCCAAGATTAGCATCCTTAAGAAATCTATGTGAGCTAATAGAATTTAAAAGGCTCTCTGTACACGATGTTGCTAGATATCTTCAAAAAATATGTCTCAAAGAGGGGATCTCTGCTGAGGATAAAGCTCTAAAATTTATAGCTGAGAGAAGCTCCGGGGACTTAAGGTCTGCGATAAATGATCTCCAAGCGTTAGCTCAAGGAAAAACTAAGCTAACTTACGAGGATGTAGCTTGGCTTGCGCCAAGAGATAGGAAGGAACAAATCTTTAATGTTCTAAGAATGATTTTTTACGCAAAAAATTCTGCAACGGCGAAATCTGCAGTAAATATGGCTGATGTTGACTTAGATATGCTTTTTGAATGGATTTATGAAAACGCTCCATACCATATTAAAAACCCTTTAGAGTTCGCTGCTGTAATGGATATGCTTGCAAAGGCGGATATTTATCGAGGAAGGATTAATAAAACTCAGAACTGGGCCTTCCTTAGATATGTAATAGATTTAATGACGGCTGGCGTCGCTGCCTCATGGAGTAAAAAAACCACTGGATGGATTCCATTTAGGTTCCCAGAGCGTATAAGGACGGCTTCAATGAAGAAGGAGGAGAAAGGTTTATTGGAGGAAATAGGTAGGAAGATTGGGAAGAAATGTCATATTTCATCTGCTCGTGCGGTAAAGGAGGTTCTCCCCTACTTGCGCATTATTCTCTGGAACAACCCAAAAATGGGCAGGGAGATAGCGAAATGGTTTGACTTAAATGAGGAAATGCTCACATATATTGCGGGGGAAAAGCTTCCCTCCTCAGCTAAATTTTAGTATGATTATACTAAAAGTTATTCTTTGGAATGTTCCCTTGCAGATGCCGTGATGTGGGCTGATCTGCAATAGGGGTCTGAATTAACATATCCTATGCCTCTCGTTAAGGCGTGGGATGGGGGAGTTGTGAGCCCCCAAACCAGCATGTGAGGAGTTAGGCGTAAAGCCTACTTTAAACGCTGGAATCCTCGTTCAGGGCGGGGTAGCTCATAAAGGTATGCCTGAGAAGTCTAGAGCTTTAGGTGAGGCTTGGATAGAGTAATCCCAAACGTTTCCGGCTTAATTTAGATTTTTCAGGGCCTGCGTCCAGTAAGATGCTTTTAGCCTGCGGGTGGCGTGAAGCCCTTTTGGTGAATACTGTAGACGGGTTCTGAGCTATGTAGTCTTTGGTAGACATATATAGCTTTTGGGATTCAACAGCCTTAGGCTCCTCCAGGGTTCATTGGAGCCCTCATCAGCCTCCTCCCCTGTCAGGGCAAGCCCTCCCACGACCTTATCGAACCATTCTGGGTCGTGGGGAAGTCCCTCCATCTGAAGGTAAAGGTTTACGGCTGCGTTCAGCTGCCTCTCCACCCTCAGCCCGCACTCGAAGACCGCTCCCTTTCGGGGCTTTTTTCGTTCCCCCACACCTGGAGCAACTCCGGGTGGAATTCAGCGGGTTGAGGGGTTCACCGACCCCCGCCTTGTAGGCGGTTTCAAATAGGTAGGAGATAATGCTGCTAAAACCCTCAACTTACTTAGTCGTATGGAGGGATCATTCGCGTGCATGCTCTATCACATGTCCAGCTTCTGGCAGTATTATCTCCTTAAGTGCTATAGACACGCTATAGGGGGAACCTGGTAGG
>Ga0272445_1002366_pt1 | contig 13030 bp, 11 predicted proteins | sample YNPCB0031_FD_194404 | JGI IMG/M metagenome (GOLD analysis project Ga0272445, IMG submission 194404) | Hot spring sediment microbial communities from Yellowstone National Park, WY, United States - YNP-CB-003-1 | ecosystem: Environmental > Aquatic > Thermal springs > Hot (42-90C) > Sediment... | reverse complement strand
TTATCCCTAAATACACATAAGGGTTCGTTCTTACGTATTCAATTGGGTTTAAGAGGAAAGGCTTGGAACTTATCTCCTGAATTCCCACAGACCACTGGGAAAAGACCGCTGAAGTAAAGCTTATAGAGAGTGCTAGTTCATAAGGATACTTAGCCAGTATGTAGCTAAAGAGTAAAAAGTGCCCAAGGGCACAGATTATGGCTGTATAGAGCATGTAAATTATCTGTTTCTTCCCCAGGAAAATCTCCTGAGGTCTCTTTGGCTTTTCTTTGGTTGGGTCTCCTTCGTACTTGGTGAAGGGGTAAGCCTTGTCTATTACGCCATCGGTAACCAAGTTTATCCAGAGTATGTGGGTGGGATACAGTGGTAAAGGCATTCCGGAGATGATGGCTAAGCTGTTGTAAATTATCTGAAAGCCGTTGGCGGAAAGTAGATATCTTATAACCTTGGCTATGTTTTGGGCTATAAGCCTACCTGTCATTATGGCTTGGACGATAACTGTCAAATTGCTGTCGGTTATGATCATGGCAGACGCATCCTTTGAGACCTGGGCACCGGAGCCCATCGCTACGCCCAAGTCTGCCACCCTCAGGGCTGGTGCATCATTTACCCCATCGCCCGTTACCGCCACGATCTCTCCGTGGGACTGAAGGACCTTAACTATCCGATACTTGTCCTCCGGAAGAGCCCTTGCCACCACGGTGGTGCGTTTTAAAAGGTTGTAAAGCTCAGTGTCCGAATGGTTGGCAAGAAAGGATCCCTCTATGGCAAAATCTCCCTCTTGGTAGATACCAACCATACTTGCCACCGCCTTTGCGGTTAGCAGATTGTCACCGGTGATCATGACCACTCTTATACCCGCCTTCTTTGCCCGCTCCACCGCCTCCTTCACACCCTTTTTAGGAGGGTCTAAGAAACCCACCAAGCCAATCAACTCAATTTTTATGCTATCTATATCCTCTGGAATCCTTTCAAGCTCTGCGTATCCAAAGGCTAAAACCCTTAGCCCACTCTTCGCCATATGATCATGTTTTTCTTGTAAAACATTTGGGCTATTGCCCGCAAGCTTTGAGAGGCTTTCATAAGCCCCTTTTATGTATAGTTTGTAGCCTTTCCCGCTTTTTACTACCACCGCCATCAACCTTCTTTTGGTGTCAAAGGGATGCTCCCAAACCCTCTCAAAGATACTTCTTATGCCCAACCAGTTAAAGCCCATCTCGTCCAACCACTCAAGAAGGGCAAGGTCTACCACATCTCCCCTTTTGCCGTCTGAATCGTTGCACAAGGCGGAGCATAGAAATAGCTCCTCCTCGCTCAAAGGTATATAGTCTTCTACCCTCAGCCTTCCTTCCGTTATGGTGCCAGTTTTATCGGTGCATATGAAGGTGGCACTACCCAAGGTCTCCACCGCGGGCAGGTATCTAACCAAAACATTGTTTTTGGCAAGCCTTATGGCACCTATCACAAGGGCTATGGTTATGACTATGGGAAGTCCCTCCGGCACCGCGGAAACGAGCTGGGCTACTGCAAAAAACAGAATGAATTCCCAATTCCTACCTTGAGCTATGCCTATTAAAACCAAGGTGGAGAGAATAAGCACTAAGCCTACCACCAATTTTTTGGAAAAATCTCTTATGGCAAGGGTTAGGGGACTCTCCGGAGGCTTTTCTTCAAGCTTTTCCGCCATAAGCCCCATTTGGGTTTGCCTTCCGGTAGCAAAAACGACAGCTTTAGCCTTTCCCCTAACCACTACCGTGCCTTTGTAAAGGCAATTGACCCTCTCGTAGATGGGATTGTCCTCCGGTAAAACAACATGGGAGTATTTTTCTACGGGCACCGATTCGCCCGTTAAAAGTGATTCATCCACCAATAGACCCACCTCTTCCAAGAGCCTTAAGTCTGCAGGTACTACATCCCCCTCCGATAGAAGCACTATGTCTCCCGGCACCAAAAAAACTGCGTCTATCTCCGTCTCTTTGCCATCTCTAATGACAACCACTTTCTGCCTTGTTAGCTTCTTTAAGCCCTCTATTGAAGCCCTCGCCTTTAGCTCCTGATAAAAGCCTATAAGACCGTTTACGAGAACGAGCCCCCAGACGATTACAGAATCGTGCCAATCTCCAAGTAAGAGAGCCAAAAAGCCTGCCACAACCAAGATCAAAATCAGAGGATTGGTGTATTGCCTCAGCAGGATCGCCCAGACGCTCTCTTTCCTCTCCTCTATTTCGTTAAGCCCATAGAGCTTTAATCTTTTCTCCGCTTCATCTTGGGAAAGACCAAAGGGAGAGGTGTTTAAGTCTTTTAGGACTTCCTCTATGGCTTTATTATGCATTAAAATCATTATACGTTCTTAGGGGACGTAGCTCAGTGGGAGAGCGCCTGCATCGCAAGCAGGAGGTCGGGGGTTCAAATCCCCTCGTCTCCACTTATATTTAAAACTATGGGTATATTTTCCGAGGACCTTATAAACCTGGGTAATCTCATAGATGCAGAGTTTGAGGTAAAAGTCCCTAAGGAGCTCCTGAACGAAACCTTTAAGGGCTTAAACTTTGAGGTGCTTGATGGCTTACTGAGGGTTGGCTTTAAAAAGAAGGGATTTATCTTTTCAAAGGAAGTGCAGGTACCCCTAAAGGAGGATGCACAGAGTGTAAAGAACGAACAGCCGGATATAAGGGCAATAGGACTTGCGGTGATGACCGAAAAAGGCTTGGAGGAGCTCTTGCAAAAGGGACCCTTTCAAAGGGAAGGAGAGCACGTATTTTTGAACCTCTGGGAAGCTTTAACCAAAACAGAGGAGTATGCAAGAGTTCCCAAACAGTTCAAGAACAGGCTCCTTATAAACCGGTATAAACTAAAGCGGGGATATATTCAGCTTTGGGTAAGGGTGAGCAAGGGATTATAATTTTTTCCATGTATTACCTTCTGACAGTGCTTTTTATAATGGTTGCCCTGCTCCTTATAGTGGTGGTTTTGATGCAGAGGGGCAGGGGAGATGTGGGTAGTGCTTTCGGTGGTATGGGGCAGGGGGTCTTTGGTCCCGGTGGCGTGGATACCATACTTACCAAGGCGACCTACTGGCTTGGTTTTATGCTCATGGGCATAGCACTGCTTATAAGCTTTTTCCATCCCTCAAAGAGGGGCTCCCTTTTGGAAAATGAAGGTAAAGGACCTAATACTCAGACCCAGCAAAGTGTCCCAAAGGGACAGAGAGCTCCTTCTGGCACACCTTCTGAGGGTAAAACCCCCTGAACTCTACCTGAAAATGGAGGAAGAGGTCCCCCTTCAGCTTTTGGAAAAATACGAAAGATCAGTAAAAAAGCTTGAGGAAGGCTATCCCTTGCAATACCTTATTGGAGAATGGGACTTTTATGGAAGAACCTTTAAGGTGGTGGAGGGGGTTTTGATCCCAAGACCCGAAACAGAGCTTTTGGTGGAGAAAACTTTGGAACTTTTGGACTCTCATAGGAATTACACAGGCTTAGAGATTGGAGTGGGGAGCGGTTGCGTTGCCATTACCTTGCTTTTAGAAAGGGAAAGGCTATTTATGTATGGCACGGACATAAACCCAAAGGCTTTGGAGCTCACAAGCATAAACGCAGAGAACTATGGTGTTTCCCAAAGGCTTAAACTTTTGCAAGGCAAAGATTTTGAGCCTGTGAAAGGTCTTCGCTTTGATTTTGTGGTTTCTAACCCTCCTTACATACCGGAGGGACTTTGGGAAACTTTACCCGAAGGCGTAAAGCTGGAAGGTAAAGATGCCCTAATAGGTGGCAAAAAGGGTTGGGAGTTTTACGAGAGATTTGCCAAGCAGGTGGGAGATTTTCTCAAAGAAAATGGCTTTTTTGTTTTGGAAATAGGGCATGACCAGGGGCAAATAGTCCGAGAACTGCTTAGGGATTATTCCCCTAAAGTTTTCAAAGATTACTCAGGGCAAGATAGGGTAGTGATAGGATGGAGATCTTAGGGCTCTTGGTCGCAGTGGTTTTCTTTGTTATTTTGGAGGGGATATTTTCCGGCTCAGAGATCGCCCTATTAAAGACAGACAGGAGTAGAATTCGTGCCTTATACAAAAGGACCAAGTATGAGTTTTTGATGGATTTTTACGAAAACCCAGAGGACTACATAACCCTAACAATGCTTGGATACACCGTTAGCATAGTTCTTGCCACCACCTTTTACACGCTGATAATTTTCAACTTGGCAGAGACCTTTAAGTTCTTATCGGGTTTGGAGGTGCTATTTTCTGCCACCCTTGTGATCTTTACTCTTATTTTTGGCGAATTTGTTCCAAAGGGTCTATTTCACAAACACTCAGAAAAAGTTTTGGTGCCCAGCCTCTGGTTTTTGAGCAAGCTAAAAAGGGTTCTTTTGCCCCTTCTTAAGGCGGTTAGGGTTCTAAGCCGGCAATTGAGCAAAGGATTAGAAAGGTTATCTAAGGAAAAGCTTTCCCGAAGGGACCTGTTGGCAATGGAAGAAGAGCTTGCGGAAGGAGAGGAGCTAAGGCTTGCGGTAAAGCTACTGTCTGCAAGGGATACTTACCTTTCGGAGGTGTTAAAGCCCATCCACCAGGTGGTCATGATCAATGAAAACGCCACCGTAGAGCAGGCAATAGCAGAGATGAAAAGGAGCGGATACAAAAGATTGCCCGTTTATAGGGGCAGGGTGGATGAGATTGTAGGATATGTGGATATGTTTGACTTGGCGGAGTTGTATGGAAGGAGCCTTAGCATAAATAACTTTATCAGACCAGTTGCGGTTTTTCCTGAGTTTGCGTCTTTGCAAGAAGCCCTTGAGACCTTTAAAAGCACAAAGGAGGGTATGGGAATAGTGGTGGATGAGTTGGGAGTGGTTTTGGGCATTGTTACCGTTGATGACCTATCTTCCTTCTTTATGGGAGGCTTGGGCTGGGAAGAGTTGGAGGAGGATAGGGTAGTAGAGATAGAAAAGGATAAGTGGATTGTGGATGGGCGTTTTCAGATAGAGGACCTTGAAAGGCTTTTGGGCGTAGAGCTTCCAAAGGGACCTTACTCCACCGTAGCGGGACTTTTGACCTATCATCTGAGGCGGATCCCCAAAAAGGGAGAACAGACAAACATACAGGGTGTTATGTTCAAAGTGGTTCAATCAGATGAAAAAAGGGTGCAAAAGGTTATGGTTGGGAAGGCTTTTTCTTAACTAATAAAGACGCCACCACCGAGATGAATATGGCGCTGAAGATCAAGAGCAGGGACACAAGGACAGGTATTTTATAAAACTCGGAGACCAGCATTTTCACGCCAATGAAGGCTAAGATGAAAGAGAGCCCATAGTGTAAAAAGTGAAAGAGTGGCAAGATGGCATCTGCGGCAAAATAAAGGGACCGGAGCCCCAATATGGCAAAGATGTTTGAGGTATAAACTACGAAAGGGTCCTTGGAGATGGCAAGTATGGCGGGCACCGAGTCAATGGCAAACATAATGTCTGAGCTTTCCACAAAGAGAAGGGACAAAAACAGTGGTGTAGCATAGAGCTTTTTGCCCTCTCTCACAAAAAATTTTCCATCTTTGTAGTTAGGCTTTAAAGGTATAAGCCTTTTGGCTATCTTATAGACTATTGTTTCTTCTGGGTGGAATTCCTTCTCTTCTGTAATCAAAAGCTTTATAGCGGAGACGATGAGGATTATGCCAAAGATGTAAATTACCCAGTGGAAGAGCTTTATAAGTTCAATGCCCGCAAAGATAAAGATCGCCCTAAAGACTATTGCCCCAAAAACTCCCCAAAAGAGAACTTTGTGTTTGAACTTCTCTGGCACCTTAAAGTAGGAAAGTATAAGAATGAACACGAATATGTTGTCTAAGCTCAGGGCTTTTTCCAAGGAGTAGCCCGTCATGTACTCCAAAAAGGCTTGGGTTCCCTTGGTGTAATACACATAGCCAGAAAAGGCAATGCCAACTCCGATCCAAAAGGCGGACAGGACCAGGGATTCTTTTACGGATATTTTATGAGGGTTTCTATGAAAAACAAAGAGGTCCAAAAACAGGGCAAAAAGGACCACCGAGCCAAAGATTACCCAATTGAGTTCAGTCATTTAAGGCTCTTTTTATTCGGTCTATTACCTTAACGGGTAGTGGATCATAGCCGTAAAATTCTGCCAAATAGAAGCTAACCCAATCTTCAATGTAAGCAAGATATAAAAGCCTCTCCTCTAAGGTATCCCCCTTGCCTTGTAGCACTATGGGAGCCAAGCCCAACTCTTTAAAGAGTTCCTCTGTGATACGAACCCTCTTTTGAACTCGGGGATGGTCCTCTGGGTCACACAGGATGATAAAGTGGCAAAGGTTCCTTGCTATTGGGTTATCAAGCCCTACGACTTCATTGTGATGGAGCTCGGGCAGTGTGGCGGTGTAGCAAAGGGTCTTGGAGTTTTCGTTGACCTGAGTTTTCCATCGGAAGGCTATGGGTTCTGTTAGCGGTGTGCCATAAACTATGGGAATGTAGTTCTGAATAACTTGGGCTATGCGGTAGGCGGTTTCCTTTATCTCTCCTTTGCTTTCTTCCAAGTGCTTTCTTATTCTCTCTATGGGATCCTTTTTTCCAAATAAACCCATAACTGCCGATAGCATAAAGCCAAAGGCGTAGCGTGGTGCGTAGTTAGAGGGAACCTCCACAAAATCCAAGCCTTCCCTTTGGGCAACCTCCTTTAGCTTTCCTCCAGAGCTGACGCAGACAATCTTTAAACCCCTTTTTATTCCCTCATCTGCCACGTTCAAAGTCTCTTCCGTGTTTCCGCTGTAGCTAATAGCCACCAATAGCCAACCCTCCCTCACATAAGGAGGCAGTTCATAACCCCTCAGAGATAGAACAGGAACCGCCACCCCATCCTTTTCTAAAAAGAGCTTTAGCACATCCCCCACAATCCCAGAGCCACCCATTCCGGTAAAGACAATCCCCTTGTAATCGTTGGGATATATAGGAGTAATTTCATACACAACGAACTGTTCTGGCAGTCTTTCTATCCATTCCTGTGCCTTCATCAGAAAACCTCCCTCTTGGTTTTGATTTTATTATAGACCAAAGACCACCTGTTTGCCCGATTGGGTTTGCAGGGGAGTTTGGTGCCTCAACAGGTTCAAGGAAAACTCAAGGTTGTTGTATAGGGTTATGGAGTAATTGTCCCAAAAGACGCAGGTGCCCGCAAGGCAAAAGTATCCACCGCTGGTGGGTGCGATCTGTTCTGCAATGAGCAGGGTATAGTTGCCCATGTTGGAAACTGCAGTGTCCTCCCCTCTAACCACCACTTTTATGTCGGGCATGAGTGGCTTTATGGACGCACTGCAGGCAAGCATGATTTTTTCTACATTAACTTCGTTTTTTTGATTTTTGTTGTATCTTCTGATTTTTGAGGTTACCACGAAATACTTTTCTCCGTTGTGGTTGTTTGTCTCGTCGATTACCTCGTCTGGGTTTAGCTCCATGCCAAACCTTCTTGCCAGGGTGTTGCAGGTGTCCGCTATGTGATCCTCGTTTTTATAGTATCCGCCCAGTATGACCTTTTTTCCAAGCTCCCAAACCCACTTTTCTACCTCCTTCGCCTCCTTTTCAGTAAAGGGAATTTCTGGATAGTTGAACACGATCGTATCATACTCCTTTAACTTTTCCCAACGATCTACCTCCTCTATGATTATGTTGTGTTTTTGTGCCTCCCTCTGAAGGATTGAAAAGTAGTAATAGTCAGTGACGGTAAATTCCTGATGGGTTATACTCCAGCCTACCCTGGTCATCATAAGTTTTTCATTTTATCATACTATCACGCTTACAAAGGACCTATCTCCTCGCCTTACCACTTCTATGCGTTGGTCAAACTTCTCCGCCAGGTCCTCCAGATGACTTATGATCCCCACCATCCTGTTGGCATTGAGCTTTATCATCTCAAAAAACTGAGATAGCTCTTCCCTCGTTTCCCTGTCAAGGCTACCAAAGCCCTCATCAATGAAAAGGCTCTCTATGGGTGCGTTCTTGGATATTATGTCGCTTACACCAAAGGCTAAAGAGAGGCTTGCCAAAAAGGTCTCCCCACCACTCAGGGTGCTTACGCTTCTTTTGTGTCCGGAGAGCCTGTCTATTACCAATATGTCTGAACCTTCTAAGTCATACTCGTAGGCACCAGCTGTGAATTTTTGCAGATAGAAGTTAGCCCTTGCTATGATCCTTTGGAGCATGATCTGACTTAAAAATTCCTGAAGCCTATCCGCCCTAAAGTCCCTTTCAAGGATTTTGTATATACCCTCTTTCCTCTGAAGTTCCTCTTGATCCTTCAAAAGCCCTTCCCTCTTTTTTAATCCCTCCTCTATGCGTGTCTTTTGTTCCCTTAAATGTCCAAGCTGGACGCTTTTGTTTTTGTGTTCCTCTTCCACCTGCTGCATTTTAGCCTTTATCTCTTGGGTGGGTTCTACTCCCTCAAAGTTCTTCAGTTCTTCTTTTAGCCTTTGCTCCTTCTCCTTCAATAGGGCAATTTTCCTTTTGTAATCTTCCAACTCTTGCTTTTGCCTTTCTATGTATTCCTTGGGTTTTATCAGTTTTTCCAGCTCTTGCACCGTTCCAAGCCCAAACTTTTTTATGGCAGGCTCCAAATTTTTGACAACCCTTTCCTTTTCCTCCTTCAGGCTCTGTATGTTCCTCTCCCTTTCTGAGAGGGCGGTTTGGACATTTTTCTCCTCCAGTTCTACGCTCCTTAGCTGTTCGGAGGTAGTGGTATAGTTGTTTCTTATCGTATCCCTTCTGTCTTTGAGGTTTTTTAACGTGATCTGTTTCTCCTTTATATCCTGTTCTTTAACCTCCCAAAAGCCTTCTACCACTAAATGCTCCTCTATCTCCTTTATTGAGGTTTGCAATTCTTCCCTCTTACCCTCCGAGGTGGATAGCCTTTCCCTCTTGGTGCTCAGCTCCTCCTTTAAATTCTCAAGTTTTTCCTCCGCCTGTTTTAGCTTTCTTTTGCTTTCCTCTAGTTCAGCTTGGGCCTTTTGTAGCCCCCTATATTCCTCTTCAAACTTCTTTTCTTCTTCCTCCCATTCATTTAGCAGTTGCCTTAGCTCCCTTTCCTTTTCCTCCAGGGCAAAAAGCTTGCTCTCTATTCTTGCCTTTTTCTCAAGGTGCTCAGATTCAAGGGCTTTAAGCTTATCCAGTTCTCTTTTGATGGTTTCAAAGTTCTCAGAAGGCTCGGCGGGAGGTAGCTGGGTAATTACACTGCCACACACTGGGCAGATGTCTCCCTCCTTCAGGTGTGCCCTTATGTGTTCCACATGAAAGCGAATAAGGGAATTTTCTTTATCCTTTATGTCCTCCCTGATTTTTTCCAGCTGTGCTTCCAAGTCCTCCCTTTCCTTTTTAAGAAGCTCCACGTTTTCCCTCTCCCTTTTTACCTCATCAAGCTTTATCTTTATGGGATTTAGTCCTAAAAGTCTTTTTTGCTTGTCCTCTAAATCTTCTATCTTCTCCCTTAGCTCCTTTATGTATTTTTCCCCCCTGTCCGTTCTCTCGGTTAGGTTTTTGACCTCTTCTTCTAAAGTCTTTATTTCTTCCTCTACTTTTTCCAACTCCTTTAACTTTTGATTTCTTTCTCTGTGCTTTTCAAGGGCGTTCTTTAACCTTTCTAAATCCTTTGTTAGCTGTTCTATTTGCACATCGTATTCACCCAGTCTTTCCCACTCTTGGCGGTATTTTTCCAACTGTATTTGGAACTGCTCCCTCTGATGGGAGAGTTTGGCAAGCTTTTCCCTTAAACTCTTTATTTCTTTTATTTCCTGCTCTTCCCTTTGGGAAAGGCTCTTGAAACTTTCCACGTAGGGAGCGTAAGAGCTTAGCTCTTCCATTACCTGGAGATCCCTCTCAAGCTGTTCCATCTCCTTTGCCTTTTCAAGGAGTTCTGCGAGCTGTCTTTGGCACTCTGCTAGCTCTCCTTGGAGACGGTCTCTGTGGGACGCAACATTAAGCCTTTCCTGTAGCTTCTTTTTCTCTTCTTCCAAAAGGTTAAGTTCTTTCTCCAAAAGGGTGATCTCTTTGTTTACCCTCTCAAGCTCCTCCTTTGTGGCAAAGCTGAGCTCATGCAGGGATGCGGTTATACCTTCTAAGCGGTTTTCAATCTGTCTTTTTGTCTCCCTTATTAACTCTGCCATTTTCTCAATGAGGGCGTCCATGCCCAAGAGCTTGTTTAGGACTTCCCTCCTTTGCTGTGGTCTTTCGGGCTTTAAAAACCTATCAAACTGTCCCTGTGGCAAAAGTATAACCTTGGTAAAGGTATCGTAATCAACTCCTAAGACCCTTTTGACCAGCTCAGGAAGTTCGTTTGCCTTTACATTCTTGGGCTTGTTCCCTTCCCAGAATCTTACCTCACCCCTTCCCTTCCTTACAGCCCTTTCAATGGCGTACCTTTTGTCTCTGACGGAGAACTCCAAGAATACCCTCATATGGTCTGTTCCTTTTGAAATCAGGTGTTCGTGGAGGTCTCTCCTTTCCCCGTGCCTTGGCACCTTTCCAAAGAGGGCGTAGCACATGGCGTCTATTAAACTTGTCTTTCCTGCCCCTGTCCTACCCTGAACGATAAAAAACTTAAGCCCAGAAAAGTCTACGCTGTGCCTTCCCCTAAAGATGGTAAAGTTTTCCAGCTCAAGCCTGATGGGTCTCATGCTGAACCTCATTCAACAGGTGAAAAACCTCTCTTTCTATCTCCTCGGGCAGTTCTTGGTTGTAATTCTGTCTGTAGTATGCCCTGTAAATCTGCAAAAGATCCAAACCCTCCATTTCTATGGGAAGCTCGTTGGAAGAGCTCTCGGGCAGTTCCAAATTTAAAAAGGTAAGCTTTTCACCCAATATCTGATGCAGTTTTTGGGTTTTCAGATTGAGCATTGGGTCCTTTATGTCCGCCTCCAATATCACTTTAAAGAGTGCCTTTTGATCTTTTATTTCATCCAAAACCCTGTCAATGCTTTGACCTTTTGCTATCCTTACCTCCTTTAGCTGTCTGTATAGGGAAAGCTCCAAAGCTTGCACCTTTGCCTCAAATTCCTCCAGAACCACCAAATTAACAAACTTCTTTGTGCCCTTCTCGGAAAAATCTATCTGATAAAGGCTACCCGAGTAATGAGTGGGTGGGATGGCTGACTCTATTCTTTGGTTGAGATGGAGATGCCCAAGGGCAACATAGTGAAAGCTCTCGGGTATTTGGTCTGGTCTTATGGCGTAAAAACTGCTCACGCTTGCCTCCCTTTCTGAGCCAGCAATCTTCCCCTTTTCCACCATGAGATGGGCAAGGAGAAGGCGGTATTTATAACCTTCCACCGTCTTTGCCAAGGCTTTTAGATATTGGGCTACTTTGTGGGAGTAGCTCCTGTGGGCATCCTCCGAGATGGTAGTCAGGACCCTTTCATTGGGATAGGGTAGGCACGCAATGGCTAAGTCTTTGTATTGAAAGACCATCTCTTCCACCTTTGGGCTTGGTCTGTCAAAGATATGTAATCCTGCTAACTTTTTGATGCTTGTGTAGGCTCTTAGTTTATCGTAGCTGTCGTGGTTGCCCGCTATAAGCACCACCTCTATGCCCCTTCCCGCCCACTCTGTCAAAAACTCAAGGACCAGACCCTCCGCAGAGTAATCAGGGACCGCCTTGTCAAAGAGGTCTCCTGCAATCAGCAAAACATCCACCCTTTCACTAAGACATATATCCGAGACCTGTTCTAAGGCATAAGCCAAGTCCTCGTTCCTTGATACTCTGTTTAAGGTTTTTCCCGCATGAAGGTCTGATATGTGAAGTAGCCTAAGCATTCTTTAAGATTTTATCCAACTTTTCCACCAAGGGATTAAGCGGGTCCTCTTTCTTCAAAAGCTTTAGCTTATCTTTGGCTTCCCGTAGCACTATTTGAACCACCTCTTCCGGTGCGTTGGCGTGTTTCATAAGCTCTACATCCTCTCTATCTATCACTCCAAACTCTACCATGGTGCTTTTCATATAGTCCAGTAGAGGTTGCCAAAAGGAGGTGCCATAGAGTATTATGGGAAATCTATAGACTTTCCCCGTCTGCATTAGGGTCAGCGCCTCAAAGAGCTCATCAAAGGTGCCAAATCCTCCCGGAAAGATCACATAAGCCATAGAGTATTTGACCAGCATGACCTTACGCACAAAGAAGTATTCAAACTTCAAAGATACATTTTGGTATTTGTTGGGCTTTTGCTCAGTGGGAATTTGTATGTTTAAGCCCGCAGATACCGTTCCCGCATCGTAGGCACCCCTGTTTGCCGCTTCCATGATCCCCGGACCGCCACCGGTAATTATATGAAAGCCAAGCTTTCCAAGCACAAAGGCAGTTCTGTAGGCATGCTTGTAAATCTCGTTTTCCTGACTTAACCGGGAGCTTCCAAAGAAGGTAACCGCAGGACCCACATGGGAGAGGGTATCAAACCCCTCCACAAATTCGCTCATTATCTTTAAAACTCTCCAAGTATCCCCCTGTTTTATTTTTAGCTCTTCTATGAGCCTTAATTGTTCACTGTTCATTTAGATCCTTTACCATACCCTCCAACTTTAAAAGGTCTCCCTCTTGGGGTTTGTTTATGTGGTGTGAATATCTAACCTTTGTCCTATTATTTTGCTTAACCGCTTTCTTCTTTGAAGACTTTACAGATGCTTTATTCTTCGAGGACTTTACAGCTGTTCTATTATTTGAAGACTTTACAGATGCCTTTTTCTGCTGGGTTGCAGCCAAAGAGGGTTCGGGTAAGGTGATGATAGAAAAAATAAAAAGGCTTAGAAATACAAAAATTAACTTCCTCATGTTCCACCTCCTTTACCTCCAAGGGAGGTGGTTAAATTATAGCATATCCTCTTCCAAAAGAGTTATTGGTTTCCTACCCGCAAAGCCCTCGTTCAGTTCATGCCAATACATTATGGTATCTTCGTCCTCCTTCCAGCAGAGCCAAATGTATCTGTTTTTGTGAAAGCTCAGAAAATCCACCAGTATGGGGTCTATACCCTTTATCACTCCGCCCAGTGCCTCTATCT
>Ga0272445_1002362_pt1 | contig 13039 bp, 9 predicted proteins | sample YNPCB0031_FD_194404 | JGI IMG/M metagenome (GOLD analysis project Ga0272445, IMG submission 194404) | Hot spring sediment microbial communities from Yellowstone National Park, WY, United States - YNP-CB-003-1 | ecosystem: Environmental > Aquatic > Thermal springs > Hot (42-90C) > Sediment... | reverse complement strand
GGCTGTTAAAAGAAGGGATTATTATTGCCCGAAAGGCAGTAAAGATAAATCCTCATCGGGCGGAAGGACATTTTTGGTTGGCGGTCCTTTTAGGTAGTTATTGCCAGATTTCTAAAGACTTTTCAATTTTAAAAGAGATTGAAAAGGAATTTCAATTAGCCTTAAAAATTGATTCGGCAATTGAAGATGGTAGTGCTTATGCTGCCTTAGGAAGAATGTATTTTAAATTACCGGCTTTTCTTGGTGGTTCCTTAGTGAAGGCGGAGGAATATCTTTTGAAAGCTAAAAAAATTTGTCCGACAAATCCTTATACTAAATTGTATTTAGCCGATTTTTATTTAGCAAAGAAAATGAAAGAAGCTGCCAAAAGAGAATTATTGGAATTGAGCCAAATGACCGAAGAGCCCAAATGGTTACCCGAAATTAAAAAATTAAAGAAAATAGCCGAGGAAAAATTAAGGAGGTTGGATGGGAAAAAATAAAAATTTAACCGTTAAAGAAAAAATATTACAGACAGCGGAGGCAATGTTTGTGAAAAAGGGTTTTTTCCCAACAACGGTGGAAGAGATTGCTAAGCAGGCAAAGATTGCCAAAGGAACTGTGTATCTCTATTTTCCCACCAAAGAAAGTATTTATTTAACTATTTTTGAAAATAAATTGAAATTAGGGATTGAAATCATTGAAAAAGTAAAAAAGATGTCGCTATCGGAAAGAGAAAAACTTTCTTTAATATTTGATGACTGGTATAATAAAATTGTCCACGCCAAAGGTTTGTCCAGTTTTTTAACCTTAGAAAATATTAACCTCTCGCCGAAGATTGTTTGCCAATTGCGAAAGCGGATAAAACCCAAGATAAAAAAAATTTTTCAGTTGATAAAAACCATCTTTGAAGAAGGAATAAGAAAAAAGGAGTTTAAAGAATATGATAGTAAATTGTTGAGTATGCTTTTCCTTCATCTTATTCAAGGTACTTTACTTTTACCCTTTTTTGGGATAAAGAGCGATGGCGAAAAAATTAAGGAAATATTTTTAAAGGGAGTGGAACGATGAAAAAATTTTTTCTAGCTTTTTTATTTTTTACTTTTATTTTTGGTGATACTTTAATCCTCGATTATCAAAAAGCCTGCTCCTTGGCTGTCGAAAATTGTCTATTAAGAAAGATTAGCGAAGAAAAGGTAAGGGAGAAATATTTTACCCGCCTAAATTCCTTAGCTAATTTTTTCCCTTCTTTAAATCTTTCTTTTGCCTATTCCCATTTAAGTGAAATTCCTTATTTTTTATCCGGTAAGCCCATTTTTGGAAAATATCCTTTTCCTGTCTATGATATCTTTGGTAATCTTATCGGTTTTACGGAATCAATTCCCGTGATCACTGGTTATCAAACCGAATCAATCCCTTTTGGGAAGAAGGATAATTATCTTTTCCGTATCGGTCTGAGTCAGCCAATTTTTACTTTCTTTAAAATTTTAAGGGGTTATAAGATTGCCCAACTTAATGAGCTTATTGAAAAAGAAAACTATTGGCTTGCCCTCAATAATTTAAAAAAACAGGTTATCAACCTTTTTTATCAAACATTACTTTTAAAAAAACAGCAGGAGTTGCTTTTGGCTTCTTACGAACAATTAAAGAAACATCATTTAGCCTGCTCTACTTTGTATCGGTCTGGTTTATTAACAAAATTGGAACTGTTAAAAACTCAATTGGCTTTGGAAGGATTGGCGATAAATCTGAAGCAGGCGGCTCAAAGTGAGAGTATTCTTCTTTTCAATCTTCGTCTTTTTTTGGGTTTAAAAGATAAAGAAGAAATCGTTTTGGTTGACCCTTTAGTTGAAAAATGGGAGAAAGCGGAATTGGTTTTAAAGAAAGAAGAAGAAAATTTGGATACCCTTTTAGCCATTGCCCAAAAAGAAAGGCGTGAGCTCAAAAGTCTGGTTTTGACCAAGGAGATTATAAAAAATACTATTCACATTCAAAAAAGTTCTTTCTTACCTAATATTGTTAGTTCTTATAACTACGATTACAAAAAACCTTATTCTTTTTTTGACGACAAATGGAAGGGCAGTGGGACTTTTACGATTGCTCTTAATCTTCCTTTAAGTCTTGGTGGTGGTGAATACACCAAATTAAAGAGTTTGGAACACCAATTGAAAGAGGTTGATTTTTATTATCAATGGAGTAAAAAAATGATTGCGAATGAGGTTAAACAGGTATATTTTAAATATTTAACCACCTTTGATAATTTCAATTATACTTTCAACCAGGTAAAGGTGGCGAAGGAGGCTTTAAAAGAAGCCGAAGAAGGATTTAAATTAGGAAAGGTGAGTAACCTTGAATATTTAGACACGGAACTAAAATTGCGGGAGGCAAAATTAGCCAATTTAAAAAGTTTGTTAGAAAATCTCATAACTAAAAAGGAGTTGGAATATGCGATTGGTAAAGAGATTAATTAGTTGGCAACTTTTATTTTTAACTTTTTTAGGTATTTTAAATTGTCGTCCGAAGAAGGTTTTAAAAGAAAAGGAGTTACTTACGGTCGGAGTTCAGATTGTGAAAAAGGGTGAGGTAAGAAAAACAATAAAACTTTTTGGACGAATTAGCGGCGGTGAAGAAGCGGTAGTAGTTTCTAAAATCCCGGGGAAAGTGTGGAAGATTGTAAAAAAGGAAGGGGCGACGGTAAAAGAAAATGATACGATTATGTATATTTTAAACGATACACCAGGGATGGAATATCAGCCAGGACCAGTACTTTCGCCGATTAATGGAAAAGTAGGAAAGGTTTATGTGGATATTGCTCAACCCGTTAATATTGGAACCCCCTTGGCAATGGTCTTTTCTGATAGGAATTTAAAAATAAAAGCCAAGGTATCAGAAAAAGACTTGCCATTTTTGAAAAAAGGAATGGCTGCTTATCTTATTGCTGATAACAAAAAATATGAAGGTTATTTAGTAAACTTCCCACCAATGATTGACCCCCTTACCCGTGGTGCGGAAGTTGAAATTTCTTTAAAAGAAGGTAAAGATTTGCGAGTGGGTACTTTTGGTGATGTTTATTTAATAACCGCAGAAAAAGAAAATACTCTAACGGTTTCTCCGCAAGCTTTTTTCTTTGACGATTATTCTTCCCTTTTCGTTGTGAGAGAAGATTCAATAGTGGAAAAGCGGAAGGTAACCGTTGGTTTAATTGGTGACGAAAAGATTGAAATTTTAACGGGTCTTAAAGAAGGGGAAAAGGTGATAACCATTGGCAAAGAATTGGTCAAAGAAGGGACAAAGGTAAATTATCAAATTTTAGAATAGGAGGAAAAGATGAAACTAACCGAAATTGCCATCAGAAGACCGATATTGACTTTTATGGTGGCTTTAGCTTTTGTCCTTTTTGGAATTATCGGTGTTCTGAGGATGGCTATTGACCTATTTCCCAAGGTTGAATTGCCGGTAGCGGTGGTTCTCACTGTTTATCCGGGTGCTGGACCGGAAGAAGTAGAACAAGAAGTTACTAAAGAGTTAGAAAAACAGATTTCAACAATAAGTGGTGTGAAAGAGATAAACTCCCGTTCTTTAGAAAATTTTTCAGTGATTACTGTTACTTTTGAATGGGGAACGGATTTGGATGTGGCTACCAATGATTTGCGCGATAAGATTGATTTGATAATGGGAAGTTTGCCTAAGGAGGTTAATAAACCTTATATTTTGAAATTTGACCCTTCCATGATTCCGGTAATGAATTTGGTTTTAACCGGAGAAGTGGATGAGCGGGTATTAACCGAAATTAGTGAAGACTTAGAAAAGAGATTACAAAGGGTGGAAGGGGTAGGCGTAGTGATCCGGGTTGGCGGTGTAAAAAATCAGGCAAAGCTTCTTTTAGACTTAAAAGCTTTATACCAATCAGGAATTACCTTAGACAATCTTTTAATGGTTTTAAAAGCCCAGAATCTAAATTTTCCCGTTGGTTATTTTAATTATGAAAATGAGAAATATCTCTTAAGGGTAATTGGTCGTTTTCAAGATTTAAGAGAAATAGAAAATTTAATCGTAGGTTATAAAAATAACCAACCAATACTTTTAAAAGATATTTGTGAAGTTAAATGGGAAAAAGAAGAGAAAGAAAATTATGTCCGCTATCAAGGAAAAGAAGGTATCTTCTTTGTTATTCAGAAAAGACCACAAGCAAATACCGTGAGGGTAGCTAATCTTTTAAGAAAAGAAGTAGAAAAAATTAAAAAAGAATTGCCAGCAAATGTTAATTTTGCCATCTTTTATGACACTTCGGAATTGATTAAAAGGTCAATAAACAATTTGGTTAATAACCTTTTATTAGGAGCCATTTTAGCCGTCGTTATTCTCTTTATTTTTTTAAGGAGGCTGCGGGCAACTATTTATGTTGCCTTTGCCATTCCCCTTTCCTTATTTTTTGCCATCTTTTTTATGTATCTTTTTGGTTTCACCATAAACATTTTATCTCTTTCGGGATTGGCAATTGCGGTTGGTATGCTGGTGGATAACAGTATTGTGGTTTTTGAAAGTATCTTTCGTCATCACGAGATGGGTTTTGAACCAATTCCCGCTGCCGAAAGAGGCGCCAAAGTTGTTGGTATGGCAATTACCGCTTCCACTTTAACTACTATTGCGGTTTTTTTACCTTTATTATTTATCACTGGCATCCTTTCCGTATTTTTTAAAGAACTTTCTTTAACGGTTACTTTTGCCTTACTCTCCTCATTAGTGGTGGCTTTAACCCTTATTCCTTTATTAACCAGTCGCTTCTTCAAATGGGAAGAAAAAGAGGAAAAGGGATTTAAAAAGATTTTGAAAATTGGTTATGAGAAATTTGAAGATTTTTATATGAAGATTATTAATTATGCCCTTAACCACCGAAAATCAATAGTGATTGGGGTTATTTTTCTCTTTCTTATCTCCCTTCTGCTTCTCTTTTTCCTTGGTTTTGAATTTTTCCCCGAGCAGAGAATAAGGCGGATAGAAATTGATGCCGAGATGCCCGTCGGTACTAATCTTTATCTTACTAATAAGGCTATCAGTGAATTGGAAAAATATATTATTGAAAAATACGGAAATGATTTGGAAGGAATAAATGCTCAGATTGGTGGTGCTGCTTCTATTTATCAAGTAATAATGAGGGAAACCAAGGCCAATAATGCGACGCTTTATCTGGTATTTAAAAAAGAGAAAAAAGGAAAGATTAAATTGTTTGAGAAAGATATCCGAAGAAAAGCTAACGAGATACCGGGTTTAAAAGTAAGAATTGCTTCCACCAGTGGTTATACCGCTTTTGCCGGTTTAGGAGGAACTAATTTAAATATTGAAATTTACGGCGAAGATTTAGAAGCTGCCCGAAGGTTAACTAATAAAATAATCAATGCCTTAGAAACTATTCCCGCGCTTGTTGATTTGAAAGGCAGTTTAGAAGAGGCGGAACCGGAGATTCAATTTGTTATTGATAGAAATAAAGCCATGATGTATGGTCTTACCCCTTATCAAATTGGTTCGGCTTTGCGAACAAAATTTGTTGGTGAGGTTGCTACCCAATATCGGATCGGTGGCAAAGAATATGATATTGTCTTAAAATTGAAAAGGGAAGATATTGATAACCTAAAAAATATTGAAAACATCTTTGTTAATTCCCAATTTGGTCAAGTGCTGTTGAAAGATATTGCCGAAATAAAAATGGGAAGAGCACCAACCGTAATTGAACACAAAAATACGCAAAGGGTAGCAACGATTACTGCTAATGTGGTTGGTCAATCTTTAGGGAAGGTAGCAATGAAAGTGAAAAATATTATTGATAAGATAGAAAAACCAGCCGGTTTTAATGTGAAGATAAGCGGTACTTATGAAGAGATGATAAAGTCTTATCGGGATTTAGCCTTTGCGGTTGTTATTGCTATTATTTTGGTCTATATGGTTATGGCTGCTCAATTTGAATCTTTTTTATATCCTTTTATTATTATGTTTACTATTCCTTTGGCAATTATTGGTGTCATATTTATTCTCTTAATTACCAATACTACTTTCTCACTCATTTCTGGTATCGGCTTATTAGTTTTGGTAGGAATTGTTGTTAACAATGGTATTGTTTATGTAGATTATGTAAATCAATTGCGGAGAGAAGAGAAATTAGGATTGAAAGAAGCCGTTATTAAAGGTTGTCAAGTAAGGATGAGACCGATTTTGATGACCGCTTTAACCACTATCTTTGGTCTTTTGCCGTTAGCCTTAAAAATTGGTGAAGGAAGCGAACTTTGGTCCCCCTTAGGGATTAGTGTGATTGGCGGTCTTACCTTTTCTACTTTCTTAACCTTGGTCTTTATACCTATTTTGTATTACCTCTTTTCTAAGAAAACTGATAATCGCTTTTAGTTTTTTCCATTTCCATAATTTAGATATTAGAAAAATCTACGAGATTTAATGGCTTACAAAATTTAGATAAAAGAAAAAGATAAAAATATCATTTTCTTCAGGAAGAAAGTATCTATAAGCTTCTTTTCTGTTTGACTTTTATATATATATTTTTAAAATTTTTAATAAAGTAAAAAATTTAAGATGGCGGATAATTTTTTAATTAATCAAGACATCAAATCCTTTAATTGGCGAGAAAAAAATATTCAGACTTTTGGTATTGATTTATCTTTTGCTAATGTTCCGGAACGAGAAAGGACAAAACATGTTCATAGGCTACATCCTTATTTAGGTAAATTTATTCCTCAATTAGTGGAAACTTTTTTAAAAAAATATTTTAAAGCCGGTGATTGGATTTTAGACCCCTTTTGTGGTTCCGGGACTACTCTTATTGAAGCAAATCTTTTAAATATGCCCGCAATTGGTGTGGAACTTTCGGAATTTAGTTATCTTATTTCCAAAGTAAAGATTGAAAAATATGATATTGAGCTTTTAGAAAAAGAAATTATGGATATTCTTAATAAAACAAAGGAGTTTAGTAAAAAAATTCAAAAATTCCAAAAGTCTTTATTTGAAGATTGGGATTTTTCGCCTTCCGAATATTTTAAAACTTGGTATCATCCCCGAGCAATTAAAGAAATCTATTTTTATAAAAGTTTAATTCCCAATTATAAAAATCAAGATGTTTTAAAGATTATCCTTTCTCGCTCGGCTCGTTCGGCGAGACAAATTCCTCATTATGATTTAGCCCGACCTAAAAAACCGGTTAAAGAAAAATATTGGTGCCTTAAACATTATCAATATTGTGTGCCGATAGATAATGCTATCAAATTTATCCATCGTTATAGTTTAGATACTATAAAAAGAATTAAAGAATTTGATAGATTAAGAACGGAAGCGAAAATAATTCTTCTTCAAGGAGATGCCCGCACAATTAAATTGCCTATAAAAGAAATAGCCGGTATTTTTACTTCGCCGCCTTATTTAGGTTTAATAGATTATCATAATCAACATCGGTATGCTTATGAACTTTTTAATTTTAAAGAATATCCCCAATTGGAAATTGGTTCGCCCAATAAAAATGAAAATAATAAAAAAGAAAAATATAAGAAAGATATTATTGCGGTATTTCAAAATATGAATAATTATCTAAAACCAAAAGCAAAAATTTTCATTGTTGTAAATGATAAACATAATTTATATCCGGAAATTGGCAAAGAGTGTGGATATAAATTAATTGATATCTTTTATCGCCCGGTTTTAATGAGAACTGAAAGGGATAATAATAAATTTTCTGAAAATATTTATTATTTCGAGAAAGAATAAATGCCTTTATCAGTATATGAGAAAAAAGAAATTAAAAAAATTATAAAAGATGCCATTATAAAAAAATCAAAGAATATAAATTGAAAGGCGATGTTAAACCGTTCCACGAAAGATTATTTTCCAAAGAGAGAATTAGAGCAACTTCATTTTTTCATTCTTGTAGCACTACAATTGGTGTGACCTTATTTCAAAATATTGCTTATTTAATAGCCAGAGGCAATAAAAATTTCAAAGAAGTTAAAAAGCAACACGAAGTTATTGGTTATTTTTCTAACAACGCAAAATCACTTATTGAAGATATAATTTTTGATTTGGGAAGAAAACAGAACGACCCTAAAAAGAGAAAGCCGAATATTGAAAAAGAGATTAAAGAAGTTTTAAAAGTCTCCGGCAAAGGTAAAAAATCAAGTCAAATAGCTGATTTGTTTATAATTGATTTAGATAATAACGAGATTTACATTGAAATTAAAACTATAAAACCAAATAAAGGAGAATCAGAAAAAATAAAAAGAAGCTTATTAAAAATAGTTGCTTTGAGAAATAAGCCGATAAAGGTGTTATGTGGGTTAGCCTATAATCCTTATGAACCGGAAGAATTTGCTTGGCCTCTCCCTTTAAATTATTTAAAAATTGGCGAAGATTTGTTAGTGGGAAAAGAATTTTGGGATTTTTTAGGTGGAAAAGGAACCTACGAAGAGTTATTAAATATTTTCGAAGAAGTGGGTAAGGAATTAAAAGATGAATTAGAAAATAAATTCAAAAAGATAATTGAAGAAAATTAATTTTTAGCCCTCAGTGTTTAATATTCGGTTTTACTTTGGAAATTGAAGTTTTCAATTACTAAAGCGGGAGCAACAACGCCAAAAAGCTCTTCGCCGTAATACCGCTGTTCTCGAGAAATCATTTTCACATTATTAAGAGTTTCGTAGATGTTGATAAGAAATCTTAAATTCTTAATTGGGTAGCTAATCTTGCCGTTTTCAATAAAGTATGTTCCGTCCCTAGTCATCCCCGTAATCAAAGTCTTATCTGGGTCGACAACGCGGGTATACCAAAAACGAGTAACATATATTCCCTTGTCAATACTTTTTATCATTTCTTCCTTTTTCTTATTGCCTTTCTCGAAGATTAAATTTAAAGGAAATGGTCCGTAAGGGGCTGGCTGAACCAAAGAATGGCCAGTATTTTTCATTTTTAACTTCTGGGCATAATAAGAATCGGTAACTATTCCTTTGGCAATACCATTTTTTATCAAAATCACTTTCTTTCTTTTCACACCTTCAAAATCAAAAGGAAAACCGATAGTTAGTTTATGGGTCCAATCGTCATAGATGGTAATATTTTTTCCCGTTATTCTTTTACCCATTTTTTTAGAAATGAGGGAGGTTTTCTCATAAAATCTTTTCGCCCCAAACTCTAACCAGGCAAGAAAAGAGAGCATTTCCGCTACTGCTGGTTCTTCTAAAAAGACGGTATATCTTCCCGGTTCGATCTCTTTGGGATTTTGGGCCTTTAAGGCTTTTTCCGCGGCAATCTCCGCCAATGTTTTTTCATCAATTTTGTAAAAATCTTTTTCAATAGCAAAGGAGAAGCCCGAAGCACCACCATCCATTGCGGTAATTGTCAGATAGGTATAATTTATTAAATCTTGTAAAAAAATACCGTTGCTATTAATAATGGTTAAAGAATCAGAAATTGTGTGGATAACGCCAAAGGCCTTAAGATTTTTTTTCTCGCAGACTTTAACGATATTCGCCACCTTTTCCTTTCTCTCTTCGGGTGAAATGATGACCGCTTTTTTTCTTTTTATTTCAATTTTACTCTTTTGGGGTAAAGAAACTTCCATCTTTGGTGCTCTTTTATCTTTGGCTAAATTAAAAGCCCTTTCAAAGAGATTCTTTATTCCTTCTTCACTTATATCGGTAGTGGTTGCCGAACCAACCCGCTTTTTAAAAATTACTCTTACCCATAAGAGATTCCGATTAATGGCCATATTTTGATGGATGATAGAATTGGCAAATCTGGTTGTTCCCATATTATTAGCATTAATTCCTACTTCCCATTCATCACCTTGGGCATATTTTAAAATGATATTTTTTATCTCTTTCATCTTAACCTCCAATTTTTACTTTCCGAAATCTTGCTGGTGAAGCACCGTGACCAACATGCATCACTTGGGTTGGATCACCTTTACCACAATTAGGTACTCCCCAAACTTCCCAATATTTTTCGTTACAAATAGCATCACATTTTCGCCAAAGTTCATAAGAAATCGCTGAAAAAGAAGGTCTTCTAATCATCTCGGTTTTTTTACCGTTCTTAATAAGCCAACCGATCTCCGAATAGATATGATAATTTAACCTTTTATCATCAATACTTGGTGAGCCAGCACTTTCAAAATAAACACCTTCCTTCGTATCGGCAAATAAGTCTGCCAATTCCCATTCTCCCGGCAAAAGATTGATATTGGTCATTCGGATTAAAGGAATGGAAGCCCAGGAATCGGCTCTCATTGTGCCGTTACTTTTTTCACCTAAAACCAAAGCCGTTTCTCTTGATGTCAAATAACCGCAGAAAATTCCATCTTTTACTAAATAAACCTTTTGGGCTTTTACCCCTTCATCATCATAACCAAAGGTTCCTAAACCGTAAGGAATTGTGGCATCAGCAGTAATGCTGACAATCTCACTGGCAAATTGGAATTTATTTAATTTATCAATGGTTAAATGACTGGTACCAGCCAGGGATACTTCAGTTCCTAAAACCCGGTCCAATTCTGTTGGGTGACCAACTGTTTCGTGAACCTGAATCGCCACCATAGTGCCGTCAAGAATAATATCGGTTTCCATATTTGGACATTCCCTTGCCCGGGTTAAGGCCACGGCTTCTTCCGCCACCCTTTCGCAATTCTCTTTTAACTTTAATTCTTTAATAAACTCATAACCTTTCGCTTTATAATGACCACCAATCATTCCTGGATAAGAACGCGTACCAGTAATATTTCCTTTTACCGCTTCCGCATAGATATAACCACCGGTATGATAAATAGTCTGTTCAATAAAGGCATCTTCCGTCGAAGCAAAGATCTGATACTTCTTATAGAAATACAATTCGCCTTCCCTTTTTTTAACCCCCTTCACCTTCTTCATTAAATCATCACATTCTATTAAAAGATTTATCTTCTCTTCTAAAGAGACAGAAAAGGGGTCAATTTCAATTGGTGTTTGATAGGTATCTTTTACTGGCGTCTCTTCACTCAATCGCACATCTTCCTTTTTTAATTTTGCGGAAGCTTCAGCAATCTGACAGGCAAGCCGAGCAGTTTTCAAAATCTCATCCTTATTTAAAATACCAGTAGCAGCAAATCCCCAGGCACCATTTTTGATAACCCGAATACCTATACCCAAACTCTCTTCTTGTTTGACCAATTTTACCTTGCCGTTTTCTTGATGGACCGTCTCTTCTTGAATCCTTACCAAGCGGACATCGCCATAAAAAACATTTAAAGTTTTTAAATAATCTAAAACTAAATTAACCAATTCTTTAGCCATGGATAATTATAGAAAAAATAAAGAGAAAAGTCAAAAATTTATTTTAAAATACCGTAAACTTCATAACTTTGGTTTAAGCCGTAAACGGGTTTTGTTTTTCCTAAGAAGATAAAATTGGTATCATCTTGAGGAGAAAAATTGAGGAAGATTTTAAAAAAATCAAACATCACTAAATAGTCAGCATTTTTTATCACATAATCTTTAATATTTCTTTCGTATCTTCTTTTATTTTTATAAAAATTTCTTATTTCCGGATTGGTTAAACCAGCTAAATCTAAAATCTCCCTTTCGGAAAAATATTTTAAAGCTCCCACATCATGGGTAGCAATCACTGCCTCCTTTTTGGTTTTTGTCCGAAAATATTCACTTAAAGCAATCAAAACTTCTTTGGTTGATAAAATGGAAGCATGATATTTCTGATAACCATCAAAAAGCGAAAGCGCTTGATTGCCAATTAATAGCCAGATTAAAAAATAAAATAATTTCGTCTTTTTAAATAAATTGTTAATACTGAAAGCCATAACCCCAATAACCAATGGATAGAAAATATGTTGATAACGGCACCAATAATGGCTGATTGAGCCCGGAAATAAAATAAAATAACTTAAATAAAAAATAAAGACAAAAATAAAAAAATAATATCTTTTATAAAAAGGAAAAGCAAAAGGAATTAAAACAAAAAATAAAAAAGAAAAGGGATAAATTAAATTATAGTAAAACAATTTCAAACCATCAGTAAAAAATTCCAATTTCGTTTTTAAAGGAAGTTTCAACTCGTCAAAAAATATGGTTTTGGCCATTCCCGAAGGAGGTAAAAAAGATTTAGTATTTTTATAATTAACAATAAAGAAAGGCAAAAGAATAATTAAGGCAATTAAAAAGGGTAAAAAATCTTTTAATTTTTTCTTTTGGAAAAGAAGATAGAAAAATAAAGCAACTCCCAAAAAAATTCCTTCGGGACGGGTATAAATACTTAAACTTAAAAAGATGCCAAAAAGCACATTCTTCTTTTCAAAAAAATAGAGGGTAAGCAAAAGGAAATCAATAAATAAAATTGTCTCTAAACCCGAGAGGGCATCAAAGATAAGCCAGCCAGTAGTAGCCGTTAGCCAACCAGCCAGTAAACCAATTTTTTTGTTGCCAATTGTTGAAAAATAGCGATAAGTTAAGAAAACTAAAAGATAAAAAGAAAAGATACCAATTAAAATATCAGTTAATGGTAGGTTATTAAAAAAGAGGTTAAAAAAGGCAATTAAAAAGATGTGTAAGGGCGAAGTTGTTCCTTCGTGATAATACTTGCCATCAAAGGTTAAACCTTTAAACTTAAAAAAATTGCGGGCACAAGTTAAAGTAATATAACTATCATCGTAGACCAAAATTAATTCTTTATTTTTTGAAAGATAAAAGAGAGGTAAAATAAAAGTGATAAGAATTAAAAAGAGAAAAGGCCATTTATTTTTCAATAGGTAATTATAAAAAAAATAAAAAAATCTTTCAATAATTGACGGTTTTTAGAAATATTTTATAATAAAATATGAAAAAAATTATCGGTGTTATTGGTGGTTCCACTTGTTCCGAAGAAATCTACAATATTGCCTATCAAGTGGGTCGACATATTGCTAAAAAAGGTTATCTATTAATCAGTGGTGGTTTAGGTGGGGTGATGGAAGCGGCTTGTAAAGGTGCAAAAAGTGAGCAGGGATTAACGATTGGCATCTTGCCCACTAATGATAAAAATAGTGCCAACC
>Ga0272445_1002359_pt1 | contig 13054 bp, 4 predicted proteins | sample YNPCB0031_FD_194404 | JGI IMG/M metagenome (GOLD analysis project Ga0272445, IMG submission 194404) | Hot spring sediment microbial communities from Yellowstone National Park, WY, United States - YNP-CB-003-1 | ecosystem: Environmental > Aquatic > Thermal springs > Hot (42-90C) > Sediment... | reverse complement strand
CCCTGCGCTCTCGGCAGCCTCCAGGAGCCTTTCCTCGCGCTGCTCAACGCGTCGGATCGCCTCCTCGGGCAGAAGGAAACGCAACCGTGGCCAGCAAACATAAGGGTCCAGGCCGTAACGGAGGCGTAGATATTCCCGCAGAAAAGGAATAAGAGTTACAATCTTTCTAATTTTTGCAAAAAGATATTGGCTTGTTCTGCTAGCAGTCTTGCCCGCTCAATCACGAAGTCCGTGTATTTCTTCGCACTCCATTGCTGATAAAGAAGTGTCTCATCGTTGGCGGCTCTGGCAAAGGGATCAGGAATCAGGTGGCTGCGCAGATCTTGCTCTGAGATACGAAAGTCCCGGATGTAGCGCCATGGCGGTTTGCCAGCCAGTTTTTTGACATTGGTGCGCTCATTAAGCACGGTAATATTAGCCAAACAGTTGATATCATCATCGGTCATTCCTTCTTTCTTTAATGTATTCTTTGGATAAATATGATGCCATTGGGGCTCAAAACCTGCAGCTATTCGAGCTCCTGTTTTATCATATCCGATGCGAGTGCCATCTACCCAGTCCCGCGCCTCGTGATCAAAGATCAGCAGATAAAGCATTAGCCGTAGAAAGCGATAGCCGGCGAGGTCATAGCGATTCAGAAATTCTTCTTCATCGATCTCCCAGGAAACCCGCAGGCGCTCATATAAATTCTCTATAGCCTGATCGAAATCCAAGGCATCAGTAATGGTTCGCAGATCTTCATTAAGGCTGGTAATAGCTGACCCACTATAGCGTCCATCTCGGTTTGCCAAAAGAAACCATCGCAGGGCCTTACTGAAACGATAACCTGGCTTGCCTTCCCAACGATGATGCAGCACAAAGAGGGGAATCAGACTGTTTGTAGAGGGAAGCAGGTCTGCAGACGTGATGCCCACTTCAGCAAGCCGTTTCAAGACTTCGAGAATAGTCTCTTTGGCAGCTTTCCAAACATGGCGAAGATTTTCTGGATTCCAGAAATCTCTTGGCACTTCAATGAGTCGAGCGCGTCCCCTGCCAAGTCCAGTCATGGTCCGGACAAAGATGCCGGCATTCAGATCCCAACCGTCTTCTTCTAGCTCAGTGCGAAATGGCAAATACTCCTCACGCACCCATCCAGGATTTCGAACAGCAGCAAGAGCAAGGATTACATCGGCTTCTTTCACCCGCGTTCCCTCTTGATTCAAGCGGGCAAAAATCTCGGCCACATCTTCTACTTCATGGCTGATTTTGATAATAGGGATATCTCGCTCCCGAATTTGCCAGAGGCGTTGGAGACGGGCATGCACTTTGGTAAATACTTCCATCATCCGACTAGGATCATTGCTGACATTCCTTGCAATCTCTAAAGCCAATGAACTCAAATCCTCGATCTTTTCCATGCTTAGAACCCGTCGGATACTGATCCAGCGGGGGTCACGGCGGCGAACAGGGTTAGGCAAGGCGAATTCCAGGCGATCATCATCTTCATCGGGGAAAATGTTGACCATCACATCATAGCGTTCCAGAGCTTTGTTCCATGTTTGGGCATCATTCCACCAATAGGGCTTCTGTCCTAAGAGCAAACAGAGCGCTGTAGTGCGTTGTTGACCATCTACAATCCACAGGGAGGCTTGAGTGCCCTGGGGACCCTTGGGCTCGTGATATTTTGAAGAATCCCATAACAAGAATGAGCCGACCGGATAGTCACGATAAAGCGATTCGGCCAGTTTTTTAACTTGATCTGGGTCCCAGATAAACTCTCGTTGGAACTCAGGGACATCCATGTTCTTACTGACCGCTTGCTTGACAATCTCTCGAACCTTAAGTTGTTCAAGAGCCATGGCTTGATCCTCCTTTTCTCTTATCCGTATACTCTTTTCTCTTTCTCCATATCCCAGAGATCCTCTGGGATCTCGTGCTGGAAGCCAATAGGCAGCCAGCGCCCTGTAAGGTCCAGGTCAAAGACGGCCGCATGCTTGAGCCCAGCCTCGTCCCGCCAGGTCAGCGTGAGACGGGCGATCCCCTCCTCCTGGAGCACACCCAATGGGATCCCGCCAATGCGCTCTTCCCCGCTGAAGAGTGAGCCGCCCTCACGAAGGGCGATCTCCCTGGAATCCCCAGGGGCAATCGGAAGCCGCTCGAAGACAGAGAATTGTTTGGGGAGAGTTTTCGGATCATGGGGCTGCAGGATCAGGACGCCGCAGACGCTCAGGGCTGTCCCGGATCCGACATTGTAAAGCCGAAGCTGGACATCGGATATGCGGGCCAGCCACGTAGGACTCTCTACCATCTCCGCGAGGCCTGACGGGGCATGCGGATCCCAGGGAGAAAGATGCGGGTGCCAGGGCGGAGACTGAGGAATCAGGATGGGGCGGCGCTGGCTTGTCAGCTGCCTTCGGGAGATCTCGACGCTCTGCCACATCAGAATCAAGGTAGCGATAGCGAGGGCGACATCAACGGCGAAGCTGACCCAGCCGGGATCATAGAAACCTGAGACCAGGACCCTGACAGCTGCCCCAAGGATTGCCCCAACAGCGAGAAGAACGACTAGGAAGAAAGCCAGAGTTTCCTGAACTCGGTGCCTCATACCTTCATGCCCCCTGCGTAGGCTTCTTTCAAAACGCGCTTGATGTGTAGCAGGCCCCTGCAGTCCTGCGGAGATCCATTACCCCCTCAGGGGTCGTGCGTTTTTCGCCTTGAACCTTCCGAATCTTCCCGGTCAGCAGAATATCGTGCTTAGGGTTTGCGGCGGGCCTGGAGGGCCCGTTGGATTTCCCGCGCGCATCCCTCGGCATCTTTCCGAATTGTCCGCCCCCAGAAGGTCAAGACCAGCCAGCCCATGAGCTGAAGGCGGTTGCGCTTCCGAGCGTCGAGCTCAAGGGTTTCCGGCCCCCCATGATAGGCGTACCCATCGCAGTAAACCGCCACCTTCAGTTCAGGCCAAGCGAAATCCGGAACGGTCAACAGCCGGCCTTCCTCGTCCCATATCTCGAAATCCCGTTGGAACCCGCCGATGCCCAGCCGCTCCAGGGCAGTCCGAAGCAGCTCCTCGATCTCCCCCTTCGGGTAACGGTCCCGGGTCCGCGCCTCCAGCATCTCCGCAAGCATCCGGCGGCTCTCCCCATAGGAGACCGGCTGGGGCGTGACGGGATCCAGGCTCGCCAGCTCCAGCAGGATGTCGCGCACGAGGTTCTTATCAAAGAGCGCATGCCATGCCTGGTTGCGATAGTGCTTGAGGCAGAGATAGCAGGCCCTGGCGCAGTCGTGCCCGTAGAGCGCCTCCTGCGCCGCCCGGGCTACCTCGGGAAGACGCTCCGCCATCTCCTCCAGGTAGCCCGCCCCGCCGGGCACCGTCTCGTAGAAGACGATTTGCTCCATCGGGTCGCCAGAGACCGGCCTTCGGACGAAAACGCCCAGCTCCTCCGGCTCCAGCTGCAGCAGCCGCCCGGCTCCGGCGCGCAGGGCTTCGGCGAGCGTCACGACGGTCGGGGATAGGGCGCGGCGTCCCACCGGTCCGATGTCCCCTCGCCCGGGCAGGCTCAGGACCAGACAGTCCGCCTGAAAGCGATGGGCCAGGATCAGGGGGGCCAGCTCCCCGCGGCATAAGCGGCGGTGATGCTCCTCCCACTGGCGAACCTGCTTTTCGTGGGCCGGGTCTGCCGGATCATAAGGTAGGTGACGGCCGCAGTCCAGGCAAAGCCAGAACCGTCGGCCTTCCGCCGTCCTTCCCTCCAGGGGACCCCAGTTCGTGATCAGGATCTCGGCAAGGCTCAACAGCTCAACGGGATGCAATGGATAAGGATACAGACGGCACTGAAGCGCCGATCCCGCAATCAAGTACTCGCGCCGATCGAAGACCAGCCGTTGACGTGTCTCTTCCTCTGAGGTGATGCGCAGGTTCTCCTCAGCCTCGAAATCCTCCACGAAGACAACGTGGTGGGCCTCCTTTAAAGTCGCGCCGCAGCGCGGGCAGGCATTCCGCCCGCTTTCCACCGCCTCGTCGCACTGGAAGCAGAAGTGGAAAGCCTCCAGACGCCCGGCGGCCTCGGCGTCGGTTCGTGCCAGACCCGCCTTGCCGGGACCTCCGGGGTAAAGCACCCGAATGGAGCGCAGCTTGCGCCCGTTGGCGTAGACGAAATTGCCCGGGGCGAACTCCTCGATGGCAATGGCCGCCTCCCGGTAGATGGTGGGGGTATCGGGCACACCCGGGTCGAGGCTAAAAGTGTCCAGCGGGAACTGATAGGCAGGAAGAACTTGCTGGGTCGCCAGGTAGTTCAGGATGTAAGCTCGCTCGGGGTCCTGAGTGATCTCCCGATAGGCTCGCTGGCGCGCCATGGCTTTCCTCATCGCGTCGCGATCAGCGCCCAGGGCCGAGAACTGTTGGTATTCCCGGTCCAGCTGCTCCACCCGCTGCCACCAGCGCTCCAGGGCCCTTGCGAGCTCCTCGGCGAAACCATCCACCAGCGCCCGGACCTCCTCCTCGCCATAGCGGGCCAACAGGCCGGCTTTGCGGTCATGCTCCGTGACCTGAAGGACCGCCTGCACGAGGTGATCCCGGCGCTCCCGGATCTCCTGGAAAAGCGGATCCAGCTCCTCTCGCTTCCACCGGGTCGGGCGTTCGACGTCATCCAGAAGATCCTTCAGGAGGTCAGGGAGCTCGTGCTCGAGCTGGGCGAGCAGGTGGGAGCGCAGGTGACGCAGGACGATCTTGGGATTGTCCAATCGCAGCTTGGGGGGCTCGAAGCGCCCGGCGACGAACCACTCCGGCCGCTCAAAGGCGTGGCGGTCATGAGCTCCTCCGGCGCAGAAGGTCGAGACGAAGCCGATCCGCAGCCGCCGCCCGGCGCGGCCCACCCGCTGCGCGTAATTGGCCGGCGTGGGCGGGGCGTTGCGCAGGACCACGGTTAGGAGCGGCCCGATATCGACCCCCAGCTCAAGGGTCGGGGTGCAGACCAAAGCGTCCAGCCGGCCGTTCTTGAAATCCGTTTCGCGCCGGGCCCGCTCCTCGCCGGAGATCTGGGCGCTATGCTCGGCCACGGCAAAACGGCGCGGAGGGCGATCCAGGTAGAGGCGGACATAATAATTGTCCCGGTCCAAGGAGGCGGGCACCAGCCTCCCGGCCTGGCACTTGGGGGTTGGGCATGTCGGCAGGAAATACGGACGCCAGACCTGGCACGCGTTGCAACGGAATCCATGCTCCGCAAAGCGTAGCCGGATGTGGCAAGGATCGATCTGGAGGATCCGCAGCCGCGGGACACGATCGCGCGGCGGGATCTGGAACCTCTCCGTCACGTCCAGCAGGATTCCATACTCCAGCAGCAGTGGCACCACCAGGCGCAGGAACCTCTCCGCCGCCTCCCGACTGCCCAGCACCCGGACCGCCACCTTCTGGGGGGCGGCCAGCGAGCCCGAGCGGGGGTTCTCCTGGATGAAGCCCATCAGCCGCCCCCCCCGGCGCAGATGATCCGGCCGGTCCAGCGCAAAGGCCTTGGGATGGCGGTCCCGGTCGGGGAAGCGCACGGCGTAGGGATCGGCTTCCAGCTCCCGATAGCGGCGCTTCTTGCTTGGGTCGATGTACTCAACGAAGAAGGGCAGCGTCGTGCCGGTTTCCGGACGACCGTCATAGGCCACAGCCCGGTTCTTGCGCATCACATCCAGGACAGCCCGCGTCAGAAGGATCGCATCGGCCGAGGCCAGCCCGACCTCCCGAGCAGCGGTCACAAAACGCTCATCCTCCTTAAGTTCCTCCAGCCCCTCGTACTCCACCGCCACCAGGCCCAGGTTCTCCAGGGAGGCACGCTGACGGCTGTAACGGGTGATCTCGTTGGCTGCCTGGTAGGCCAGGGCATCGAGCCAGAGTGCCTGCTCCGATTGGGAAGGCCTCGGCCGAATAATCCCCAGCTGCTTGAATCGGTCGAGCAGGCGCTGGGGCAGCTCGGTGAGATACACCCCCCGCTCCGCGGCCTCCCGGATTTCGTGCGCCATGGCGTGGCGCAAGGCGAGGGTGCGATGCTTGTCGGAGGTGTAGCCGGCCTGGTGGGCGGCGTCTTGCCGATTGTCGGTGAAGATGAGCAGTTTCCGGTCCTCCCCCTTCAGGTAATCCAGGTGACGCGTTGCCAGCGCGGCGACCGCGGAAGCGGTGCCCGTCCGCAGCGGCGTGACGATGTCGCCACGGGTGTAGATGTCGCCGCAAGCGGGACAGGTGCTGAGTTTGCCGCGGTGCATGAGCATTTGCACCGCGGCCCGATTGCAGGACGGACATCGGCCCCCCGGTTCCAGGAGGCGGCCGCAGCCAGGGCAGACACCCACCTCCTCCAGCCTGCCCTCCACCCGGCTCCTGCGCCGGTCGCGGCGCTCGCCTTCAGGCTCCCTGCTCTCTTCTTCCTCGGCATCTTCCACTCCGGGGGCTTCCGGCAGTTCCAGGATCTTATGGGTTAGGAAGGCCGTGCGCTCGTCGCTGAAAAAGTCGCCGGTCCCGACGGGCAGGCTCTCATCCTCCCCTTCGAACCGAACCTTGACAAAATCCTGCCCGCAGGTGCGGCACAGGGCCGCAGGCCAGGCCACTGAACCGCATTTCGGACACTCGCTTCCGCCATGGGGCACCAGCGTCCGGCAGCTGGGGTTGAGGCACAGGTTGACATCGTAAACTCCGTGGAAAAACGTATGAAGTTTCGGCCGCAGCCGTGGGGGATGCTCCTCATCCCCCACGCTCCCAACGAGCAAATACGCCTCGATCTCCAGTCGGATCTTCTCAAGCGGGGCATCCCGCCTCTCCGGCAGCGCCTCGCGGAGGCGTTCAGCGGCCTCGCGCGTCGTGTGCGGCTCGGCGAAGAACTCCTCCAGGAACCGGACGATCCGATTGCCTGCGAGCACAGCCGCGACCCGATCGGCAATGGGCCCTTCCGGTGGACATCGCCTTCCCGTAAGCCGCTCGGCCAGCCCCACGACCCGTTCGTCATCCTGCGGATCGAAGGCCTCCAGCTGCAAGGCGTCCAGGTCCGGCAGCGGAGGCGTGTAGGGGTCGGTATGGTCCTCCCGAGGGGCGTGCGCCTCCAGGACGATGTCGTCTGGACGCACCACCTCGCCGAAAAGCGACCCGGCGAACCGCGCCAGGGCTTCGACCCCCTCCGGGCCGCTGGCCACCGTGGCCGAAGTGCCGATGACCATCAACTGGCCGGGCTCAAGCCCCGCCTGCGCCTTGAGGCGCCGGAGCAGCCAGGCGATCTCCGTTGCCAGCGCTCCCCGGTAGCTGTGGATCTCATCGAGCACCAGGTAGCGGAGCGCTCGCGTGAACATATGCCGGTCTTTCTTCCGCACCAGCAGGAAGTCCAGCTGCTTGTAGTTGGTGAGGAGGATATCGGGCGGGTTGCGGCGGATGTCCGCTCGCCTCAGGAGTTCGGTCTCGGCGGGATCCTCGCGCAGCTTTAAACTGGTGGTGTCACTATCCCCGGTGTACAGCGCAAAAGAGATATCCAGTCCGCTTCCGCGCAGCAACCGTCGCATGCGCTCCAGCTGGTCGTTGGCCAGGGCGTTCATCGGGTAGACGAAAACGGCCTGCAGCCCCCGAACGCCCTTCTCCTTGCGGCGGAGGATCCCGTCCAGCACGGGGAGCAGGAACGCCTCGGTCTTGCCCGAGCCGGTCCCCGTGGTGATGACAAAAGAGCGCCCTTCCCGCCCGATTCGAAACGCCTGCTCCTGATGCTGATACAGGCGGCCTTCGCCGAAGGGCCAGCGGGCTTTCAGCAAGTCAGGGTGAGCCGTGCCCTCCTGCACGAGCTCCCAAAGGGTCGGACCCAGGGCGAAGTCTCGCGCCAGCGTCACATAGGGGCCCTTGACGACCACATCCGCCCGGGCTAAGTGCTCCTCAAACTGCCGGCGCAGGTGCTCGTCCAGGAACCGGAAACTTGTCCGCAGGAAACTGCGATACTCGTCAATGAGATGCCGCACGGCCAGGGGGATGTTGGGGGTCATCGCTTGCCTCCTCACTGACAGCTGCACAGCCGGACACCTCGTGCGCAAACCCAACGCCTCCGCCTCATCAAAAGCCTGACAGCCTGCTTGGGTTGTCCGGCACGAGTCCGGCATATCGTGCAAATACGACGGCCCGGTGCAGATAAATAAGACTGCCCCGGCCTCTTCCGAAAGCGGCCATCCGACCTAACCCAGGTGATGTTAGCTTGTGAACCTCCAAGATGTTTAGAGACCTTGGAGTAGGCGTTCGCATTGGCCTCCGAACCATGATGAGGAGCAGTTATGATTGCGCCCGTTAGGTCGGGCAGCTGATGGACATCCCTCAAATCCGAATCCGCAGTGAATAGGACGCCAGGGCAATCGTCCAGGTCGGCCCAAAACACGAGGCTTTTTCGATTCGAAGTGGTCAATGCCAAGAAGCAGAGCAGCTTGTCTATCGGCACAGGAGGCACGTACGCCACTTCCCTTCCATTGAGTGGACGTAACCAGCGCGTCCCCCCCTGCGGGCTGGAGGCTGTGTACTCGAACCACCGCACCGCGACACCGCGATGATAGGCTGCAACCGCAATGCTTCGGATCCGCTCTGCCGCGTCCAGAGCACCGAGGAAGAGCGCGCACGCCACAGGGTCCTGACATGCAACCCGCCAAATATGCCACTCCCGCGGATAAGGCGGCGGCTCACGCCACCAGTAGGGCATCCACCCAAGAAGCCAGCCCCATGGCTCCCGTAACCACTCCCATCCGCCCCAGAGAGCCCGCTCCAGGGCTTCTGCCAAATCCCCTGGCCAACCGTTTGTAACTTCGACAGGGCGGGAGATCGGAAGTGGAGAGCTGCTCTCTTCGTCATACCCGAACGGCTCCCCTGACATGGAGTCGCCATAAATCTCGAAGAGAGTGCGTATATCGGGTGCCTGCCGGGAGCGCTCTCGCAATGCTGGTGCGGCTTCTTTGGCTTGCTCGGCCAGTGCCTCTGCTACCTCTGGGTTTGGGTTCAACACGTGCGGCAACACACCGAGCCACCGCCCGGGAAGCCAGACCTCCCGACACTCGAGACCACCCTCAAGGAAGCCAATTATGCCGTTGGCGTGGTCCGCATCGTTGTGAGTGCAAACCACAATATCCACGCCCTTCGCCCGAGTCGTTTGCATGAAAAGTTTTGCGAAGCCAGCACTTCCGCGCCCACCATCCACAAGCACGCTACCCGAGGGCGTTTCCAAATAGAATGCGTCGCCCTGTCTTACGGGGATCGCAATAAATCGAGCAACTATTCCACTCATGTCGCTCCTCCGCGAGGACTGAGGGCCCTGGTGGGTAGCAGGCCGATCCGACACAGCCCATGAAGCGCATCGGCGATGCGGCCCGAGGTGAACTCATCCCGCGAGAGCTTCGGTTGCCATTCGGGAATAGATTCGATGTAGGCTGCAATGGTCTCGGGCGTGACCGGCTGACCCTGGCGCAGGAGTTCCACGGCCGCCAGGTGCACGGTGGTCCAGCGCTCCAGAGTTCCGTCTTTGAAAGTGTGAAACTCTTCCAGAACCAGCTCGGCCAGCTCGGTGTCGATATACCGCGAGGCGTAGCGCAGGGCTTCTTCGATGTTGGGACCTGGCTCAAAATGAGAGTCGTCCGGCTGGACGAGCCAGCCTCGCTGACGCACGGCGATGTCCTCCGGGCCTTTGTAGCGCAGGCTGGGATCATAAGGGCCGGCGGCCTGCTTGCGGAATTCGGTGAAGAGACCGGTCTCCGTGATGGCTTCGATGAGATACAGTATCTTCTGCACCCGGAAGCGGCTCACCGGGTAGCCCGGGGAATGGAGCTTGTGGACGACCCAAGCCAGGGCGGCCGCTTGCCGGAAAGGCTCGGGGGCAGATGGCTGACGTACCGAGGTTCCAGCAGCACGGCCAAGCCCGGCCGCCGGGATCGCGTATGCCTTTGCCTCCTCCGCTTCTCGTTTCCATTCTCGCACCCGCTCCTGGAGATAGGCGTAGAACGCCGGGCGCTTGCGGGCGAAGACGGGGAAGGTGGAGAGGATGTACTCGAAGTCGTCCGGCGTCAGGCCGTAGGCCTCGGCGACGGCGCGGTTGACCAGCCAGATGGAAGGCCAAAGGTCCTCCAGGTCCGAGATGTGGCTGATGCCGTCGTGAATGACACTTTGGGTCGGAAGGGCGGGAAGGTTGTAAGCCTCGCCGGGTGGTAGCACGGCGATACGGCCGACGTGCGTGAAGTTCATATTGGCCGAAATGCGAAGGCGGCTGGCATAGTCGAATGCAAGGGAGTTGAGGATTGAGCACAGTACCTCAGCATGATTCTGGTTAAGTACCGCACCCCAGCACGAGTTGCCAAAGCATGACCGCTCCGGTAGCACGGCGGCGATACAGGTGCGCTCGTTGGTGTTGCTTGCGATGGCACGGAAGACCAGCTTGGGACCGGGGTCGGGGAGCCGACCGTACTTCTTCTGGCATGCCTCGAGGCTCACCCAGCGCTCGATGGGCTTGATGTCCACCAGGAACTGCTCGATGTGCTTGCCCTCGTAGAGCGGCCAGAACCCCTTCTCCGCCATCCGTTCACGGATCTCGAGCCAGGCGGCGGGGTCGTAGTAGGGCGGCCAATCCGTAGTGCCAGGGATGGGGCCAAGGATTTGCCGGGGGTTGTAGAGCTTGCCAGTCCTGGGGTCCGTCCACAGGTCCCGGTCGTTGGTCATGTCGAATTCCCGATAGAACCGGGCGTTCCAGGTGCCCGGACCCTGGTCGCCGAGGAGCGGCCTGGGATTCACCGGGTTCCCCTGGGCGTCGTAGCCGTACATCTTGAGCAGGATCTCCCGGTCGCGGGGATTGCGGTACTCCAGGAAGGCCAGCGTGCCTGGCGACAGGCGCTCGAGTTCACGCCGCCGGATGCTGACGATCCAGGGCGCGGCAAAGGGCTTCACGTTTTCCTGTCCGGGCTCCCGGTAGCGGGCGGTGGCGTCGAGTTCCGCCAGATCGTGGCGCATGAAGGCCGCCTCGAAGCCGTCGGCCTCAGGCTTGCCCTTGCGGAAGACGAGGCTCGCGAACTTGTAGCTTGAGTGAATCGGGAAGATCTTCTTGCGGTTCTCGAAGGCGTAGAAGCGCTCCACCCGGGCGTGTTCCAGGAGCAGGTGCCGCAGGCCCGTGCAGCCCTCGTTGTTGTAGATGGCCGAGGGAACCACGAAGCCCACCCGACCGCCTTCCCGCACGAGCTGCCAAGCGCGCTCGACGAAGAACTTGAAGGCGTCGGGGTCCCCGCCGGTGGCCCTGCCGTCCACCTCCCAGTCGTGGAAGCGGTAGTCGCCGCCCTTCTTGAGGCAGGCGGCCAGGGTCTTCACTCGCGCCTCATAAGCCCGGAACTCCTCCTCGAGCCCGGGATGGGCGGCGTGGAGCTCGCGGATGCGCCGGTCCAGCTCCCCGCCCACGTAGGCGCGGATGAGGATGTCATAGCGGCCGTAGAACTCCTTGCGGTCGGGCTTGATCTTGTCCCAGGGCGGGTTGCCCAGCACCGCGTCAAACCCGGGTCGTTCAACGTCCACGAAGACCTCGGGGAACTCCAGCTCCCAGTGGAAGAAGCGCTCCCGCTCCCGCACTGCGCAAAACGCGGCCCACCAGGGACGGCTTTCGGCATAAGCCCGGAGCGCTTCGGGCTTCTCGACGAGGCTTGCGAGAGTATCCCACTCTCGCCAGATCTCAGGCAGGAAGGCGCTGGCGGAGCGGAGATCGAAGAGGAGCTTGGCGGCCCCCAGGATGGAGTCTGCACGCTGGCGGAGGCTTTCCTTGTAGCGCTGCTCCTCGGTGCTCTCGGGCTGGATGCCCTCCCGCAAGAGGTCCTCAGGGCGCGTCTCGTCGATGAGCCGGCGCAGGCGCGCCGCCTGGCGGATGGCCTGGCGAACAGGCTCCTGGAGGGGCAGAGGAGCCTGATGACGGTTAAAGCCCTTCCCCGGCAGGGGCGGCTCTTCCAGCCGTTCCATCCAGGTGCCCAGGAGCGAGTTGCCGCAGCGGATGTGGTGCTGGAAGTAAGTGAGCGGCCGATCGCCGGCCAGCGACTCGATCCACAGCGCCACTTGGGCGAGCTGCACGGCGGTGGGGTTGAGGTCCACCCCGAAGAGGCAGCGCTCGGCAATGCGGCGCTTGCACCAGGCGCGGGCCTCGGAGTTGGCAGCGCGCGCCTCTTCGTCCGAGGCGCGCCAGTTTGCATCCCAGCCCTGGCCGGTGGTGGAGCGGAAATCCGGCGGCGCCTTGCCGCCGTATTCCTCCACATAGGCCCGGTGCAGGGCCTGGCCCAGGAAGCGCATGGCCTCGACCAGGAAGTGGCCGCTGCCGCAGGCCGGGTCCAGCACCCGCAGCCGCTCGATCTCAGCCGCCGTCTTCCCCTCGACCAGCGGCCCCAAGGTATGTCGCACCAGGTCCCGCACCAGCGCCCGCGGGGTATAGAAGGAGCCGGAGCCCTTGCGGCCGGGGCCCGGCACGAAGTGGAAGGTTCCAGGCTCCAGCCGGCGGATCAGCCGGGCGCTGGCGCCTTTGGTCACCCCCTCGTCCTCGATGGCTTCTTCTGCTTCCGCCTCAGCCAAACCCATTTCGGCGGCCTCGATGGCTTCGTCGTCCGCTTCCTCAGATTCATCATTCGAAGCGTCGGGATGCAGTTGTTCCGCCTCGGTGCCGCGGACCAGGGCAAGGTCCCCCTTGAGGACAAGGCTCTTCTGCTCGCACAGCCGGACCAGCTCGGCCGGGGTCAGGACGTACTCCCACCCCTGCACCCGGACTTCGAGGCAGACCTCGCGGGCGATGCGGGGTTCATATTCCAGAAGCCCCTCGTAAACGGCACCCAGACTCTCGATGTCCAGCTCTCGGAACGATACCCGCTCCCGCCCAACTCCACGGCGGGGCGTGGTGGTGGCAAGGTCCAGCATGAGCTGCGCCACTTGCCGGTCGGGAAGGCGGGCGCGGTCGAGGATCTGCCCTTCGGGCGTGGCACGGCTGAAGAAGTCCCCCCCGCGGGGCGGGATGTGATCCCATGGGCTGATCGCCGGCAGCCCTTCATCGTAGATGCGGAACAACGCCCGCAGGCGCTCCCAGAGGAACGA
>Ga0272445_1002357_pt1 | contig 13062 bp, 5 predicted proteins | sample YNPCB0031_FD_194404 | JGI IMG/M metagenome (GOLD analysis project Ga0272445, IMG submission 194404) | Hot spring sediment microbial communities from Yellowstone National Park, WY, United States - YNP-CB-003-1 | ecosystem: Environmental > Aquatic > Thermal springs > Hot (42-90C) > Sediment... | reverse complement strand
GGCTGGCTGTGGGCGGGAGAAGCGCTTTCAGCTGCCACCCGACTTAGGCCGCGGCCTTCCGCCCGCCGACTCCCTCAGAGCTGTCTTAGACTGGCTCTCTAAGCAAAAGGCCTACGAGGCCGAGACCCTGCGCTTTCACTACATGTATGAGTACATCCGGACGCTGGCCCGACAGAAGCCGGATACCCTTCCTGCTCTGACGCAAGAGCTACGAAGCTGGGCTCAGAAGAGTAAATATCTTTTAGGGGAGGGGATGGCAGCCTTAGGAGAAGCCCTGCGATGGTGGATTCAAGGGCAGTATGACTCGGCTCTGAGCCAAGCGCAAGTCGCTTTGAGGATATTTCAAGAAAAAGAGCGCTTAGACTACGAAGGGAAGACTTACAACCTCATCGGTATCACCTACCACGCCCAAGGGCAGTACGGCAAAGCCTTAGAGTCTTATCAGAAAGCGCTCGCCATCTTTGAACGCATAGGCGACCAGCAAGGAGTAATAGCCGGCTCATACAACAACATCGGTAGCATCCACTGGGCCCAAGGGCGGTACGCCGAAGCCTTGGAATCTTATCAGAAAGCCCTCACCATCCATGAACGCATAGGCGACCATAAAGGAATAGCCATCTGTTACAACAACATCGGCCTCATCCACACCAAGCAAGGGCGGTATGCAGAGGCCTTAGAAGCCTACCAAAAAGCCCTCACCATCTATGAACGCCTAAGCGACCAGCATGGAATAGCCATCTGTTACAACAACATCGGCGCCGTCCACTATGCCCAAGGGCGGTATGCAGAGGCCTTAGAATCTCATCAGAAAGCCCTCGCCATCCGTGAACGCATAGGCGACCAGCAAGGAATAGCCAGCACGTACCACAACATAGGCACCATCTACGAAGGGCAAGGGCGGTATACCAAAGCCTTAGAAGCCTTCCAAAAAGCCCTCACCATCCATGAACGCATAGGCGACCAGCAAGGAATAGCTATGTCTTACTACTACATCGGCAACATCCACCACGTCCAAGGGCGGTACACCGAAGCCTTAGAGGCCTTCCAAAAAGCCCTCGCTATCGCCCAACCCCTCGGGCTCCAAGACGATCTGGATGACATCTACCTCCACCTCGCCCAAACCGACTCCGCCCTCGCCGCCTCAGGCCTCACCCACCTCTGGAAATCCGCTTACCTCCACCACCGCCTCTACGCCGCCTATAAAGACTCCGTCCGCAATGAAGCCTCCATCCGCAAACAAGCCCAGCTCGAAAGCCAGTACGAATACGAGAAAAAAACCGCCCTCCTCAAAGCCGAGCAAGAAAAAGAACGCGCACTCGCCGCCGCTCAGCTTCGGCAGCGAGAAACCCAGCGCAACCTCTCCCTCCTCGCACTCGGCATCGCCCTCATAGGCCTCGCCACCTTCGCCATCCTGTACCGAAAAATCCGCCAGCAAAGAGACCTTATCCAAAAGCAAGCTGACGAAATCCAGCAGAAAAACCTCGCGCTGGAGCAGTACAACGCCGAACTCAAAGCCACCAACCAGGCCCTGGAAGAGTCTAATCGCATCATCCAGCAGCAGGCAGAGACCCTATCACAAAAAAACGAAGAGATTCTAGACAGCATTCGGTACGCCGAGCGGATTCAGCGGGCCATCCTGCCCTCCCCAGAAAAGTGGCATCGGCTCTTGCCAGAAAGTTTTCTGTTCTACAAGCCTCGGGATATCGTAGCGGGGGACTTCTACTGGCTTGAAGAGACGGAGCGGTATATTTTTCTGGGGGTGGCGGATGCGACGGGGCATGGCGTTCCGGGAGCCTTTGTGAGCATCGTGTGTGCGAATGCGCTCCATAAAGCCGTGCTGGAGGAGGGCTTGGAGTCGCCGGCAGCGATCCTCTGGCGAGTTCGGGAGGTGGTGGTGTCGCAGCTCACCCAGGCCGGGGAGAAAGTCAAAGATGGCATGGACATAGCGCTGATTCGGTTTGCGAAGGCGGATCGGAGTCGGGCTGTGTTTGCCGGGGCCAATCGGCCCTTGTGGATAGTGAGTGCGGAGGGCCTGTTAGAGGTGGCCGGGACACGTCAACCGATAGGGTACGTAGAGGAGCCGAAGCCATTTGAGGAGGTGGAGCTGATGTTAGGCTCACGGGTGCCAGCGATGGTGTATGCGTTTACGGACGGGATAGTAGACCAGATGGGCGGCCCGAAGGGACGCAAGCTACTCCCAAAGGGCCTGCGGGAGTGGCTTTTGAGCCTGTGGAATCAGCCGGTGGCCGAGCAGGCGGAGAGCCTTACAGCGCTATTTGAGACGTGGCGGGGGGAGCGTCACCAGATAGATGATGTGACGATAGTCGGGGTGCGAATAAGTTAGCTTTCTTTCCCCGCCCTGCTCGTGAAGAGGGGAAAGGGGGTGAGGTTTATAACTTTGCCCAATGAACCTCACCATCTTGGCCCGCCTTGCTCCTATCCTTCTCCTCCTATCCATCGCCTGCGAGGGCGGAAAAAAGAGCACCTTCCAGCTCCCCCCCGACCTCGGGAGAGGTCTGACTCCCGCTGACTCCCTGCGAGCTATCCTAAACTACCTCGAGGGGCAAAAGGCCTACGAGGCCGAGACCCTGCGCTTCCACTACATGTATGAGTACATCCGAACGCTGGCCCGACAGAAGCCGGATACCCTCCCTGCCTTGGTGCAAGCGCTACGGAGTTGGGCCCAGAAGAGTCAGTATCCCTTAGGGGAGGGAGTGGCAGCCTTAGGAGAAGCCCTGCGATGGTGGAGTCAAGGGCAGTATGACTCGGCTCTAAGCCGAGCCCAAACCGCTTTGAGAATATTTCAAGAAAAAGAGCGCTTAGACTACGAAGGGAAGACCTACAACCTCATCGGCCTCATCCACAGGGCCCAAGGGCGGTATGCCGAAGCCTTAGAATCTTATCAGAAAGCCCTCTCCATCCAAGAACGCATAGGCGACCAGCAAGGAATAGCCCGCTCGTACAACAACATCGGCACCATCCACGATGACCAAGGGCGATATGCAGAGGCCTTAGAAGCCTACCAAAAAGCCCTCACCATCCAAGAACGCATAGGCGACCAGCGAGGAATAGCCGACTGCTACAACAGCATCGGCGTCCTCCACCATAACCAAGGGCGGTATGCCGAAGCCTTAGAATCTTATCAGAAAGCCCTCACCATCCGTGAACGCATAGGCGAGCAGCAAGGAATAGCCGACTGCTACAACAACATCGGCGCCATCTACGCTGACCAAGGGCGGTATGCAGAGGCCTTGGAAGCCTACCAAAAAGCCCTCGCCATCCGTGAACGCATAGGCGACCAACAAGGAATAGCCTACTGCTATGGCAACATCGGCATCATCCACAACGCCCAAGGGCGGTATGCCGAAGCCTTAGAAGCCTACCAAAAAGCCCTCGCCATCTGTGAACGCATAGGCGACCAACAAGGAATAGCCAGTTTATACAACAACATCGGCAACATCCACTATGCCCAAGGGCGGTATGCCGAAGCTTTAGAATCTCATCAGAAAGCCCTCACCATCCGTGAACGCATAGGCGACCAGAAGGGAATAGCCAGCTCGTACAACAACATTGGCATCATCCACAAGGCCCAAGGGCGGTATGCCGAAGCCTTAGAAGCCTACCAAAAAGCCCTCGCCATCCAAGAACGCATAAACGATCAACGGGGAATCGCTCTGTCCTACGACAACATTGGAATTCTTTACCAAGCCCAAGGCCTCTACCCCATCGCCCGCTCCTACTTCCAAAAAGCCTGCGCCATCGCCCAATCCCTCCAGCTCCATGATCTGCTGGATAACATCTACCTCCACCTCGCCCGAACCGACTCCGCCCTCGCCGCCTCAGGCCTCACCCACCTCTGGAAATCCGCTTACCTCCACCACCGCCTCTACGCCGCCTACAAAGACTCCGTCCGCAACGAAGAGTCCATCCGCAAACAAGCCCAGTTAGAGAGTCAGTACGAATACGAGAAGAAAACCGCCCTCCTCAAAGCCGAGCAGGAAAAAGAACGCGCACTCGCCAACGCTCAGATTCGGCAGCGAGAAACCCAGCGCAACCTCTCCCTCCTCGCACTCGGCATCGCCCTAATAGGCCTCGTCACCTTCGCCATCCTGTACCGAAAAATCCGCCAGCAAAGAGACCTTATCCAGAAGCAATCCGATGAAATCCGGCAGAAAAACCTTGCGCTGGAACAGTACAACGCCGAACTCAAATCCACCAACCAGGCCCTGGAAGAGTCTAATCGCATCATCCAGCAGCAGGCAGAGACCCTATCACAAAAAAACGAAGAGATTCTGGACAGCATTCGGTACGCCGAGCGCATCCAGCGGGCCATCCTGCCCTCCCCAGAAAAGTGGCAGCGGCTCTTGCCGCAGAGCTTTCTGCTCTACAAGCCTCGGGATATTGTGGCGGGGGACTTCTATTGGCTTGAAGAGACGGAGCGGTATATTTTTCTGGGGGTGGCGGATGCGACGGGACATGGCGTTCCGGGAGCCTTTGTGAGCATCGTATGTGCGAATGCGCTCCATAAAGCCGTGCTGGAGGAGGGCTTGGAGTCGCCGGCGGAGATCCTCTGGCGGGTTCGGGAGGTGGTGGTCTCGCAGCTCTCCCAGGCTGAGGAGAAAGTCAAAGATGGCATGGACATAGCGCTGATTCGGTTTGCGAAGGAGGACCGGAGTCGGGCTGTGTTTGCCGGGGCGAATCGGCCCTTGTGGATAGTGAATGCGGAGGGGGTGTTAGAGGTGGCCGGGACACGTCAGCCGATAGGATATGTAGAGGAGCCGAAGCCATTTGAGGAGGTGGAGCTGATGTTAGGCTCACGGGCGCCGGCGATGGTGTATGCGTTTACGGATGGGATAGTAGACCAGATGGGCGGCCCGAAGGGACGCAAGCTCCTCCCAAAGGGCCTGCGGGAGTGGCTTTTGAGCCTGTGGAGTGAGCCGGTGGCCGAACAGGCGGAGAGACTTACAGCGCTATTTGAGACGTGGCGGGGGGAGCGTCCCCAGATAGATGATGTGACGGTGGTCGGGGTGCGAGTAGCTTAGCTCTCTTTCCCCTCCCTGCTCGTGAAGAGGGGAAAGGGGGTGAGGTGTATAACTTTGCCTAATGAACCTCACTATCTTAGCCCGCCTTGCTCCCATCCTTCTCCTCTTATCCATCGCCTGTCAGGGCGGAAAAAAGAGCACCTTCCAGCTCCCCCCCGACCTTGGGAAAGGTCTGACTCCCGCTGACTCCCTGCGAGCTGTCCTAAACTACCTCAAGGGGCAAAAGGCCTACGAGGCCGAGACCCTGCGCTTTCACTACATGTATGAGTACATCCGGACGCTGGCCCGACAGAAGCCGGATACTCTTCCTGCCTTGGTGCAAGCGCTACGGAGTTGGGGCCAGAAGAGCCGGTATCCCTTAGGCGAGGGGGTGGCAGCCTTAGGAGAAGCAGCGGGATGGTGGAGTCAAGGGCAGTATGACTCGGCTCTTAGCCAAGCCCAAACTGCTTTGAGGATATTTCAGGAAAAACAGCGCTTGGACTACGAAGGGAAGACCTACAACTTCATTGGTTTCATCTACCACGAGCAGGGACGGTATGCCGAAGCCTTAGAATCTTATCAGAAAGCCCTCACCATTTTTGAGCGCATAGGCAACCTATGGGGAATAGCCAACTGCCACAACAATATCGGCGTCATCCACGCTACCCAAGGACGGTATGCAGAAGCCTTAGAGGCCTACCAAAAAGCCCTCGCCATCTTTGAACGCATAGACAACCCATGGGGAGTAGCCAACTGCCGCAGCAACATCGGCCTCATCCACGCTAACCAAGGGCGGTATGCAGAAGCCTTAGAAGCTTACCAGAAAGCCCTCATTATCCGTGAACGCACAGGCGACCTGCAAGGAATAGCTATCTGCTACAACAACATCGGCAATATCCACCGCGCCCAAGGGTGGTATGCAGAGGCCTTAGAAGCCTACCAAAAAGCCCTCGCCATCTTTGAACACTTGGGCAACCAACAGAGAATAGCCGCCTGCTACCAGAACATCAGCACCATCTACATCAATCAACCACAGTATACCAAGGCATTAGAGGCCCTCCAAAAAGCCCTCGCTATCCAAGAACGCATAAACGATCAAGAGGGTCTCGCTATGTCCTACGCCAACATGGGAATTCTCTACAAAGCTCAAAGCCTTTATTCTATCGCCCGCTCCTACTTTCAAAAAGCCCGCGCCATCGCCCAATCCCTCGGGCTCCATGACCTCCTGGATGACATCTACCTCAACCTCGCCCAAACCGACTCCGCCCTCGCCGCCTCAGGCCTCACCCACCTCTGGAAATCCGCTTACCTCCACCACCGCCTCTACGCCGCCTACAAAGACTCCGTCCGCAACGAAGAGTCCATCCGCAAACAAGCCCAGTTAGAGAGCCAATACGAGTACGACAAAAAAATCTCCCTTCTCAAAGCAGAGCAAGAAAAAGAACGAGCCCTCGCCCAAGCTCAGCTCCAGCGCCAAAAAACTGAACGTAACGCACTCCTCACCATCTTAGCCGTAGTCCTCCTCGCCCTCTCCACCATGACCTACTACCAAATCCTCCTCCGCCGAAAAAACCGCCTCATCCAAGAACAAGCCCACCAGCTCCAGCAAAAAAACGCCGAACTACAATCCATCAATCAAGCCCTCACAGAGTCCAACAAAATCATCCAAGCCCAAGCCGAAGAACTCATCGCCAAAAATGCCGAACTCACCACCCTCAACGCCGAACTGGAAGCCACCAACAAAGCCCTCTCCGACTCCTACCTCACCATTCAACGTCAAGCCCAAGAACTCGCCCAAAAAAACGAAGAAATCTTAGACAGCATCCGCTACGCCAAACGCATCCAACAAGCTATCCTCCCATCCCATGAAAAATGGCTCCGCCTCCTCCCCAATAGCTTCCTCTTCTATCAGCCCAAAGACATCGTCGCAGGAGACTTCTACTGGCTGGAAGAAACCGACCAGTACATCTTCTTAGCCGTAGCCGATGCCACAGGCCATGGCGTCCCAGGCGCCTTCGTCAGCCTCGTCTGCGCCAACGCCCTCAACCAAGCCCTCCGTCAGGAAGGCCTAAACTCCCCAGCCGCTATCCTGACCAGAGCAAAAGCCATCGTAACCCAAGCCCTCACCCAAGAAGGCTCCCATCTCCGAGACGGCATGGACATCGCCCTCATCCGCCTTGAAAAAAACACCCCAGCCCGCCTCACCTACGCAGGCGCCAACAGACCCCTCTGGATCATCTCCTTCCAGAAAGAACTCATAGAAATCCCTCCCACCCGCCAGCCTGTCAGCTTCACCGACACCGAAAAACCCTTTGAGGAACACGAGATAGACCTCTCCTCTCGCCTCCCCGCTATGCTCTACGCCTTCACCGACGGCTTCATTGACCAAGTGGGCGGCCCTAAGGGACGCAAACTCATGACCAAGGGCCTCCGCGAAATCCTCCTGGAAATCTCCTACAGACCCTGCCCAGAGCAAGAAGAGCACCTCCAAAGGTTCTTCACAGCGTGGAAGGGAGAGTGGCCCCAGCTGGACGATGTCACCCTCATCGGCGTGCGCTTAGGGTAAAGCCCTGATTACTCGGTTCTTGAAGGTGCCCGCACTAAATCCCGTGATTAGACTCTGGAAGACTCATGCATAGCCTCTGGATGTAAAAAAGTTCGTATGTTTGTTTCATGGCTCAACGTCCATTAGATGAGGTAGTAGAGTTTGCGGAGAACCCGGAACCGCGATGCCCGTGTGTTCTCCTCTTAGATGTCTCGGGCTCTATGGCAGGCCAGCCCATCAATGAACTTAACGAGGGTATTCAGCTTTTTTGGCAGGAGGTCAGTAAGGATCCCTTAGCTAGTAAGCGAGTAGAGGTAGCTGTGGTGACCTTTAGTGATGATGTGGAGGTGGTACAGGATTTTGCCACCATAGAAAATTCTCAGCCACCCGTGCTGGAAGCGGGAGGCTCTACGGCCATGGGCAGTGGTATCCTCACAGCCCTTGACATGCTTAGAAACCGCAAGGAAGTCTACCGCCGTAATGGCATCTCTTACTATCGCCCCTGGATATTCCTCATCACGGATGGAGCCCCCACCGAACCCCAAGAAGTCATGCAGCAGGCCGCTCAGGCTATCCAGCAAGAAGAAGCTAAAAAGGGCGTAGCTTTTTTTGCTGTGGGTGTGGAGGGAGCCGACATGCGTATGCTGGCTACCCTCTCCAAAGAACGTCAGCCCCTCAAACTAAAAGGTTTAGCATTCCGAGAACTGTTTTTGTGGCTCTCCGCCAGCATGCAGCGCGTCTCCAGCTCCAAAGTAGGAGATAAAGTAGATCTCCCTTCCCCCCAAGGATGGGGCCAAGTGTGAGTAAATCCCATAGGTGATCCCCGACCCCAATACCTTCTCCAAGGGGGAAGATGAGTTCTTTGAGATGCGATTCAGATCGCCTCGGCTCCATACTTCTGGCATAATCCTATCAAGCAGGCTTTTTTCCGGCTATTGGACGCCGTTAGGCAGCGGCTATCTGAGCCTAATCCCAAAAAAGAAGTAAAGCTACCTCGCATGGGCTCATGGCGCAGTTTATGACAAACCATAGCCTCTGGCAGGTGGTGGATGTGATAGTAAAAGGCAGCAGCCATGAACGTACCGGTTTGCCTTGTCAAGACGCCTATAAGTGGGACTGGATACAAAAAGGGAAAAGTCTTATTGTGGCGGTTTCGGATGGAGCTGGCTCTGCTAAGTTTTCAGACAAAGGTTCCCAGCTCGCCACAGAAAAAGTCGTAACCCACCTCCTACAAAACCCCGCCCTCCCCCATCTCACAGAAGAATCCCAGTGGCGACAGCTCGTAACAGAAGCCGCCCAAGAGACCCTCAACGCCCTCCAAGAATTAGCCAAACAAGAAAACCACCCCCTCCGAGAGTATGCCTGCACCCTCCTAATAGTAGCCATCACGCCAGAATGGATAGCCGGCTTTCAAATTGGCGATGGCGCTATCGTCCTCCAAGCCCCCGACGAACCCCCCCATACCCTCTTCCCCGCCGAAAAAGGCGAATACCTCAATGAAACCATCTTCCTCACCAGCCAAAATAGCCTCAACCATGCTAAAATAGCCTTCAAAAAAGGCATTTATAAGCATATCGCCTGCTTTACCGATGGAATCAGCCTGTTAGCTCTTCAAATGCCCCAAGAGATCCCCCACGAGCCCTTCTTCAAACCCCTCTTTGCTTATGTAGATTCCGAAGAAGCCTCCCCGGAAGAAAAACGTCAGGAACTCACTCGGTTTTTCACTTCTGAAAAGGTTCGCCGCCGCACCGACGATGACATCACCCTCATCCTCATAAGCCGTCAAAAAGACACCCCAGCCCTCCAAAGCACCCAATACGGTCTTATTGAGCTGGGGAAGCTCCTCTCTAAAACCGCAAAAGCAGCCTTATATGAAGTGAAAAACCTCCCCACCTTATCCGCTCTTCTACTGGATGATACTCCCGACACCAGCACTCCCTTGCATCAACTTCTATCTCATCGTCCTTCTCTTCCCCAGGGTTTTGAGATACAGGTCCCCGTAGATGTCATCAAAAGAGACTCCACCATAGTGGGCTACCTTCTGGCTAAACCCCCTTCAGAGTATCACCCCTTAGATGGGATTGCTAATGCCGCTAAGCGCATAAAAAACTTCGGTTCTTACACTTTTGACTATGCCAAGATTATAGACATAGCTCTAAGATTGGTAGAGGGGGTTTTGGAGCTTCATCGGCAGAGCTGGTGGATAGGTCCCCTCTCGGAGGAGCGTCTCTGGTTTGGGCCAGAGAGCCTCCTCCTTACTCATCCTATGCTCCTTCAACTTCGGGAAAAGCCCAATGTAGTGAGCCGCGAAGACTTTTACCTCTTCTACCTACGACCCGAACGTCTCTCCTCTCACACCTCCCAAAACGCGGACAGAACTTTCCTGTATGAGGAGCAAGATGAGGTGCATGGGGTTTTCACGGCGGTTTTTAGACTACTTATGAATGGGCATTTTCCCTACAAGGCGGAGCCAGCCAAAGGACGGGCCTTTTTATCTCATGAAGAGCTTACTCGCCAGCGAATTTTTGCTTACGATGCTGAAGTTAGGCGAAGCACCGAATATCATCCACCTAAGGATAGTCTTTTCTTAGAAATTTTGCCCCCTCGCCTGCAAAAGCTATTTATTCAAACGTTCTCACCCTTCAAACACCATAGCCTCCCCTCTCTTTCGCAGCTTCGGGAAGCGCTCTTAGAAATGCGAGGAAATCTCCAAACCTGTAGGCGATTCCCTACGCATGTCTATCCTTCTCACCTATCCAGATGCCCTTGGTGCGAAAGGCGGTCGCTGTGGGGCTTTGATCCTTTTCCTGCTCCTTCTCTGACTAAGCCAGCTCGCCCTCCGTTTCGCCCTTCCAAATGGCTGTGGATAGGGCTCCTTGTCGCTTTTCTGATTGGCCTTTTAGTATGGTTTAGCCGCTACCTCTAAAAATCATACCCCATGTGGTATACTGATAAAAATCGTCATCAAAAGTACCAACTTACCAGAGAAATTCATAGAGGCGGAGAGGGAAGTATATGGGAGGTTCAGAGCCACCCCCATCTGGTAGCCAAGATTTACCACGAGGATAAGCGCTCAGAGACCCGTTTCCGCAAGCTCCAAATCATGGTAGCGCATCCCCCGCACAATCCCACCCAGCACCTCAATCATCCCTCCTTTGTATGGCCCACGGAAATCCTTTACAACCCCCAAGACGGGCAGCCCGTCGGCTACCTCATGCCCAAAATCCAAAATATGCACCCCATCTTCTATGCCTTCACACCTAAAAGCCGCCAGAATATAGCCGCCCTTAGAAACTTCCAGTATAAACACCTCGTCAGAATAGCTCACAATATCGCCGCCACCCTCGCAGAACTCCATAGAGCCAACTACGTCGTCGGAGATATCAATGAACTCAACATCTTAGTCAACGAAAAAGCCCTTGTAACCTTCGTAGATACGGATTCTTTTCAAGTCATAGACCCTAACATGCAGAAGGTCTATACTTGCCCTGTGGGGAGGGTAGAGTACACCCCTCCCGAAATCCTTCAACTTTTAGCCCAGGGCAAAGAGTTTAAAGACCTTCCCCAAGAGCCTCATCATGATGACTTTGGACTGGCAGTGATTGTCTTTAGGCTGCTCATGGAAGGTGCCTTTCCTTTCGCAGACACTTCGGGAAGGGGCCAACCTATGGAGCCAGTAGAGCTTATCATGCAGGGCATCTTTCCCTATGACCCCATCGTGCAGGCAACACATCGGGTAAAAGCCCCGCCTCATGCCCCACCTTATGAGATGCTATCTATAGAACTCCAAAATCTCTTTAAGCGAGCCTTTGTAGATAGCTTATCTAATGAACGGATAAGGCCCAAAGCTGAGGATTTTAGAGGGGCATTGGAAGCCTACGAGAATAGCCTCAAGCCATGCGCGCAATCCCCTTGCCATTGGTATCCGCAGTACCTCTCGCAATGCCCCTGGTGTGCAAGGGAAGTGCTGTTAGGCTACGACCCTTTCCCTTGTCCGCAAACCCGTGTCAAACAGCAGCCGGCTCATTCGGCGCGCCGCCATCCAGCTCCTTCTCAAAAGCCGCTACCCCCCTCCTCCCCTACCCCTCCTGTATCATTTCCGCCCCAAGCTCCTACGCCGGCTCCTCCTCTCAGCTCTCCCTCCTCCCCTACCCCTCCTGCACCATTTCCGTCCCGAGCTCCTACACCGGCTCCTTCCCGCCGCTACTCTTCCCGCCCTACCTCTTTCCCCTCCATCCCTCAAAAAGCCCCCTCCTATCCAAGAGTATCCCTACCCTCTCCGCTCATCCTCGGCTTAGCTCTGGTCGCATTTATCGGCATTGTAGCTTGGATCTTTTGGCCCTCCAAAAGCTATGAGCTTCTATTTGAGGACCTCCGAGGATGCAAGCCTATTGCCCTTCATACCGCATCAGAGGGGAGATTCATCGCTATTTGTGCTGAAGGCTCTATTGCTCAGGGCCATTTGGAGGATAGTCAGTTCTCCATAGAAAACCTCCCGCAGGGAAAAGGCGCCATCTCCGCAATTTCTCTCTCACCGGATGGCCGTTATTTAGCCGTCGCCAATACCTCTGTACCTCCACGCTCAAAAATTCAGGTTTACTTAGCTAGGTCGCGCCGGACTCCTATCTTTGAGGCTCAAGCCAGCTCCCCTATTAGCCATTTAGCCTTTTCTCAGACGGCCACCTACTTAGCTGCCATAGAGTCTCATGCGCTCTCCATCTGGTCTGTTTCTACCCATAAGAGTTTTCATGCGCCTCGCTCAGAGGGTTCGGTAATAGGTTTAGGTTTTGTAGGGCCCTCGGAGATTTTAGTGGCGTACGAAAAGGGCCTTTTGGAAAAATGGAAAATGGAGGGCTCTCAAATAGTCCAGGTAGCTACCCATACCCTGACTACCTCCATCAGACATATAGAGTTCTCTCCTCATGGTCATAAAATTGGCGTCATCGGGACAGACGATGTTATTTACCTACTGGATGCGGACCTAAGGCCGCTTCAGATGCTTGACCCTCCTTTAGAGGGGCACGAGAAAATAAAGAGTCTCTCCTTTAGTCCTGATGAGCGGTGGATAGCAGCCGCTAGCAGCCGAGGTAAAGTCTGGCTATGGCGGCGCAATCACGCAGAACCCGAAATCACCGAGCACTTCATCCATACGGCCATCCAAGCGCTGGCCTTCCTGCCCGATGGCCAAAGCCTGCTGATCGGCACCCGAAAAGGAGAGATTTACCTCTGGTACTTTCGGAAGGAATGATATTTCTTCCCATCCCTGGGCAAAAAACTCTTGCCTGAGGGGGCTCTTGGCCACTGCAATTGCTCTACTCAGACCGCCTTCTTTACAAGATTGAGAAGGAGGTGAGACAGAAGGATCGGTGGGCGCTGGATGCGGCGGTGTTAGCGGCAAAGAGGTACTTAGAGCCGCTGTATGCGGGGCTTTTGGAGCTGGTAACGGAGCGGCTTCAGCTTTCTAATACCATTTCCCATTATAAACTTTCCTTTTGG
>Ga0272445_1002356_pt1 | contig 13062 bp, 17 predicted proteins | sample YNPCB0031_FD_194404 | JGI IMG/M metagenome (GOLD analysis project Ga0272445, IMG submission 194404) | Hot spring sediment microbial communities from Yellowstone National Park, WY, United States - YNP-CB-003-1 | ecosystem: Environmental > Aquatic > Thermal springs > Hot (42-90C) > Sediment... | reverse complement strand
TTGTTGTGTACGGTTCCTCCTCATGGAAATGCTTAAGCTTCTGGGCGGCAAAGCCCATATTAACTTCCTCTTTTATTTCGAATATTTTAGCCGGCAGAACCAAACTTGACACCCCGGTAGCGCAGTGAACATTTTTCCATTTTTATTTTATATTTTTCCCTATTTAAATTTGGAGGGGTGGATGAGCATATATAAGGTAAATAGGCATGGTTTTTCTTGCCCTCTGCATCCTCAATTATTGCTTAAGCCTTATATGGGCGGTAATTAATTTTTATGTCGGCAAAACCGTGGAGGTCAATTTTATGTCTAAGGGCAAGATTGCTTTTGGGCAGGGTAAATTTCTTTCTAAGGCGGTGGTCTTCGGAGATTTGGTGTTTGTTTCAGGTATAGGTCCCCATGATCCGGAAACTGGGAGGGTTGTTGAGGGAGGTATAAGGGAGCAGACTAGGAGGGTTATGGAGTCTATGAAGGCTATACTTGAGGAGGCTGGAAGCAGCCTGGAGAACGTTTTGAAATGCAACGTTTTCCTAGCTGACATGAACGACTATAATGAGATGAATGAGGTTTACAGTTCATACTTTAAGATTCCGCCGGCTAGAACATGCGTCCAAGTTTCAAAGCTGCCTAGGCCTGGGGAGAATGTTCTCATTGAGATCGATGCGGTTGCCTATAAGCCAAGTTAAAGCCTGGAGCATTAGGTTGAAATGGGCATATATGAGGAGCTGGGCGTTAAGCGGGTTATTAATGCCATGGGAACAGTTACCTTCCTAGGCGGCTCAATAATATTGCCGGAAGCTCTTGAGGCGATGCGTGAGGCTGCTAAGTCCTTCGTCAATATGGAGGAGCTCCAGAGAAGGGCTGGTGAAATAATAGCTGAAATAACCGGCGCTGAGGCTGCGTATGTCACCTCCGGGGCTGCGGCTGCCTTGGTCTTGGCTGTTGCAGCATGCATGACCGGAGATGATCCGGAAAAGATGGCTAAAATACCATACGTTGAGGGTTTCAGGAACGAGGTTATCCTGCCGGCTCTGCATGATAATCCCTACTGCCGTAATCTCGCCATTCCATGTGCAAAAATAGTTAAGGTGGGAAACGCTGAGGGTTTTTCTCCGGAGGATATTGAGAGGGCAATTAATGAGAAGACGGTGGCCATAGCATTCGTCTTCTTCACCTCGAAGAAGGGATGCGATCTCGAAGCCTTAAGGGAGGTTGTTAAGGTTGGAAAGAAGCATAATGTGCCTGTTATCGTGGATGCAGCCGCTGAGCTTCCCCCAACTGAAAATCTGCGCGATATAGTTGCGTCTGGGGCTGATCTTGTCGCCTTCAGCGGGGGAAAGGATATACGTGGGCCGAATGACACAGGCTTCATAGTGGGCAGGGCTGATCTTATAAGGGCGGTTGCCGCGCATGGTTGCCCACATCATTACATCGGCAGGCCGATGAAGGTGAGCAAGGAGGATATAGTTGGCCTAATCGTAGCGTTGAAGCATTACACCCCTGAAGCCGTTGAGGCTAGAAGGCGCAGGTGGGAGGAGATTGTCCAGTACTTTATTAGGGAGCTCTCCGATGAAAATTTTGGGGTTGAGAGGCTTATGCCCGATCCTTCTAGGCATGAGTATTCGGCTCAGGGATGGCCTAGGGCCAAGATAACTTTAAGATGTGAGCGCCCAGGTTTATCTGTTAGGGATCTTCATAGGCTCCTTTTAGAGGGTGATCCGCCAATATATACGCTTCTCGAAGGTGACTGTTTAATCTTAAATCCCCAGTGCCTCCAGGATGGGGAGTGGGAAATAATAGCGCGTAGAATAAGGGAGATCCTGAAGATGATTTGAACGCTGAGTTTTCAGCATGCTTAAAGGAGGGTTTTTCGGGATGAATGGCTACGATATTGTTGTGAAGAACGGTTTGGTTATAGATCCCTATCAGGGAATAAATGAGGTTATGGATGTCGCCGTATTAGACGGTGTGGTTGTTGATTTGCGGAGGGGTATAAATGCTTCCGGCTCAAGGCATGTTATCGATGCTTCTGGGGCAATAGTTACACCTGGGCTTATTGATCTTCATGTCCACTGCTGCTACGGGATCGCCCATCTTGCGGTTAACCCCGATATGGCTTGTTTGGCTAAGGGCAGCACAACCGTGCTGGATGCTGGTTCAACGGGTGAGTTAAATTTTATGGGTTTTAGAAAGTACGTGATTGGGAACGTTAAAACTAGGGTTTACGCCTTATTGAATATTGAGTCTCAAGGGATGATTGAGTTTTCCCGCCCCAATCAGAGGTGGGCTGATCTAATTACTGGGCGGGATGATATGTTCATTAATGTTGATGGAACTGTGGATGTGATCAGGCAGAATAGGGATGTTATTTTAGGGATAAAGTGGGCTCATCATGGGATTGAGGGTGTTAAATTGGCTAAGCTGGCTGCTGATAGGGCTGGCTGCCTCCTGATGGTTGAGAATCATCTTCAGCCTGAGACCTTGAAGTATTTGAGGAAGGGCGATGTTGTAACACATATCTATCACGGTTTAAGGATTGAGCAGCATGATGGGCTGCTGGATGAGAAGGGGAATGTTCAGCCTGAATTTTTTGACGCTGTAAAGCGCGGTGTTATTTTAGATGTCGGCCATGGAGCGGCCAGCTTCAGATGGTCTGTTGCTGAGAAAGGTTTTGAGCAGGGAATAAAGCCGGATACGATAAGCACCGATCTCCATATTGGAAGCTACGATGGTCCGGTTTACGATTTGCCTACGACGATGTCGAAATTTCTATATTTGGGCTTATCGCTTGAGGAGGTTGTGAGGGCGGTTACAGCTAAACCGGCTGAGGTTCTGGGAAAGGAAAATTTTATTGGGACTCTTAAGCCTGGGGCTCGCGGGGACATCGCCATATTAAGGCTTGAGGATGGATCTTTCCCCCTTCCCGACGCTGCCGGAGAACTGAGGGTCTGTAAGCAAAGATTGAGGGTTGTAAAGGTCATTAAGGATGGGGAGATTGTTCTGACATCCTCATGTTAGCGCTTAAGAAGATCTGCGTTTTAAGATGCGTTTTTAATATCCGGTTCGCTATTTAGTTATCCTCCTGCGACCGGCGGCAGAAAGACCACGGTGTCATTGTCCTTTAATCTGGTCTCTAAACCATTTAGAACGTTTATGTTTTTTCCATTTACAAGCATTGTTAATCCGAAGTCGGCTGCACCTCGCCTTCTAGATAGAATCTCCATCTTCTCTTTAAACCCTGCTTTTACCTCATCAATCTTTGAGATTAAATCGGCGACTTTAGCCTCATCATCCAGATTAATTGTTAACTCGGCGCTGCCTAAAAAATCTATGAGATCCCCGAAAACCCTAACCTTCACCTTCATTGGTTTTTCACCATAAAAAAATGGGAAACTGGGTGATAAGCGGTTTTCAGCAGCCCATCTTCCTATTTTTTCTTAGTTTCTTTAGGGCTTTATCAACATCTTCAAGTCCCAGCTCCCTGAGGGTTTCGGATTCTGGGATCCCATTCTCGTCCCAGCCGATTGCTTTATAGTATTGCCTCCTCATTTCCTCAAAGGTTTTTCTATCAGTGGTTTTACCCTTGAAGGGTCCTGAGGGGAGCGGTTCATAGAATCTGGGTGGGTTATCATCATGTAGGGCTGGATCCCAGAATATGTCCGGTCCCCCTAGGAGAAGGGCCGCCCGTTGGATTTGAATTATTCTGCGCCCTAAAACCCTGTTCCACTCGTCCTGCGTGGTTTCCCATCCTGTAACTGCCCTATAGAGGTCCCATAGGAGTTCATGGGCGCAGAAGCTGCATATCACGGCTGAGTCTAAGAAGACCATCCCCATATCGTTGTACGCGTCGTAGACCCCTGAGGTGTGATCGCCGCATTGAGCTGAGCATGCGTATCCAATCGGGTTATAGTCCAGCCCGCTTCTTGTTCCATGAGCGCCAACCTCAACGCCCTTAACGTGCACAGCGTATTTGGTGACGTCCACACCCTTAATTTCAGATATTTTCAGGGCAGCCCTATATGTTCCCTCGGCAAGTATGTCGCCTATCCCCTCACGCTTAACTATTTTCCTCGCAAGCTTCTCGAATGCTTCTGCATCTCCCCAATTTAGTTCGAAGCCCAGATCCTCCTTGGTGATTATTCCCCTCTCGTATAGTTCAGCTGCGAAGGCAAGGGTGTTGCCGCCGTTTATTCCGGAGAATCCTAAGTAATCCATTAAGGCTGAGAGGTATATGCATTTGTCCGGGTCAAATATTCCAAGGTTAGGTCCGAGATACGCTTGCATTTCATAGTCAGGGTCATCCGTTACGGCTCCCTTGTACGGTCCGGCTTTAATAACGGATATTTTCATGCAGCATACTGAGCAGTTGAAGTCGCCCCAGTATCTTTTAACCCAGTATCTTAAGTCGAATTTCGGCCCGCCGAATCTTTCCTCGTTATGCCACTCCTCCTGCCAGTTTCTAATGGGCTCAGAGCTTTGTCTTGCGCCGACTTCATATCCTCCGTAGCCGGTTCCCCACCGTCTCATCCTATCCCTTTCAATAAGTCTCCTATCAATCTCCCTTAGGAGGATCTTAACGGTTTCGGGGTTAGCTACGCTTGGCAGGGGCTTGGTTCCCTTAGCAACTATCGCCTTAAGTTTCTTTGAGCCCATAACTGCGCCGTAGCCCCCATAGCCGGCGGCGTGGCTTATCTTCTGCAGGACAGCAGCGGTCCTAACCCTGCTTTCGCCGGCTGGGCCGCAATATATTATGGATGGCTCCTTAATTTTCCCCACATTGGGTTTTCTCTCCATGAGCAGGCTGCGGTTTTCCTTCACTAGGGTTCTTATTGTTTCTATTGCGTCCTTACCCCATATGTGCTCTGCGCTTCTAATTTCAGCATGGTCATCTGTTATTAATATGTAAACGGGCTTTTCGGCTTCACCCGTAACTATTACGCCATCATATCCTGCGCATTTAAGCTCCACAGGGAACTCCCCGCTTAAAGTTGATCCAACTATGCCGTTGCATTGCGGGGACTTGCCCGATATGCATATTCTGGCGCCTGGATTTATACCCGTTAATGGTCCGGTTAAGGCTAGGAAAATGTTCTCCGGCCCAAGCGGATCCACGGTTTCCCATCTTTCGCCAAGTCTGTCCCAAAGGATTTTTGAGGCTAATCCTCTGCCTCCAACATAGTTTCTAAGTATTTCGTCGCTGAAAACGGTGTCTTTTATGCTTCCTGAGGATAAGTCTACTTCGAGGAATTTCCCAGCGTATCCTCTCGGCATTTAGATCATCTCCTCCGATTTCTCTCCATAGAGGTTTAATGCAACATCCTCGGTGAGCTCCTCAGGCGGCCTTGCGAAGAGCTTCCTATTTATGCTTCCCCAGCCGATCTTCTCCTCCCTAACGGTCCAGAGGGCGTTAAATTTGGCTTCCTGGCATACTTTGGCGCATTGTGGTTCTCCACCGCATAGGTCGCATATTGTTGCTTTCCCATCTTTGGGGTGAAGGAACGGTATATTTCCAGGACACTTATGTATGCATACCCCACAGCCGGTGCATTTATCTCTATCGACTAGAACAGCGCCGGTTGCGTTGTCCACTGAAAGCGCGCCGACTGGGCATGCTTCAACGCATGGGTAATCGTGGCATTGGGCGCATAGATGAGGTATCTCAACGCCTGGAACAAGCATAAAGACTTTTATTCTTGAAGCCTCAGGCCATATCCATCCCTCGTGGAATAGTGAGCAAGCGATCTCGCATCTTCTGCATCCGCTGCATTTCAAGTAGTCTCTGGCGATCCAGACTATTCTTTCCCTCTTCACCCTCTCCATAATGAATATTCGCCTCAAAAAGGAAATGTTTACCCACATAGTTAATATTTAAGAATATCGCTAACCGGCGGCTGTGGAACCCAATGAAACTCCTTGACTATTCTGCACGGATCGAATATTTTTCTTGAAAACTGTTAATAATGCTGAAGGGTTGGTTTTCAGTCTTGTTTTTGCCAGAACAGGTAAACTTTTGTTTGCATTAGGAAGCCGCAGACCTTTATTAAATGTGTAAGCCTTTCCAGACTTGCCTTTCTCACCGCTTCAGCGTAGGCTTCCTTTCCCCCGAAGGGCATTTTTCCCGAGAAGCTCTTCATAAACCTCGGGTGGGCATACCTTATGAACGCTTCTCTGATAGCGTTTATCTGCTGCGAACTCAGCGACCGTAGCTTTCCAAGCACGTATTTCCCGCTGCATAATAGCCTAACGTTGAATCCCAGATGGCTTAGGAGCTCAGCCACTTCAAGGGCTTCTTTAGGCGGATGTTGCTCAGCTATCTTCCGCATTCCGGCTTTTTCTGCGAAGGGATTGTATTTCGCCATGACTGCTGGCATTTCCACATAAGGCGTGCCCACTAAGGGCAAAGTTTCACGGACAAGTTTTGCGCCTAAGCCTATGGTGCGGTATTTTGGGTGCACAACAACACGGCTTATTATGCTCAGATTCTCGTTCAGCTCTTTTATGCTCATTTTTGGAAGGACAAGCCTTCTCCCAAAGCATGTTGGGGGCGGATAAGAGTAAACTATCACACCGCAGAGATCATCGCCCCGCATAAGTCTGAAAATCTTCCTTGGGCCAGCTATTTTATGGCTTCTGTAATGAAAGCCCGCTAGCCTACGCCAGTCTTCTGTTGCGCCTTCCTCTATGCGCATTTCCTTGACGAGGCTGCATTCTTTAGCTGGAATATTCAGATAATATTTCACTGTTATTTCCTTCCCGAAGCGCTTGTGGATATGTACGCTTGGCGCTAAATCATCGAAGAGATCCGTGTGGGTTGTCGCTGCGATAACTGCTCGGCCTAGTTTCCGGGCGATCTTCTGAATGTTATAGGCGACTATCTTGGCGGTATCCCTGTCGAGCGTTGAAGCGAACTCATCGGCAATCCAAAACTGCGCTTTAGACTCAATCATCTTGGCAATCTTATACCTATACTTTTGCCCATCGCTCAAATGCTCGTAGTTGCGCAGGAATAGAAACGCATCATTTAATCCAACTAGGCTGAGCAGTTCAAGGGCTTCCTCAAGGCTTCCGCCAACGGTTTCAACAATAGGCTTCCCCTCAACAGGCTTGATCTCATCAATATTTATGCATGCCCAATCTGTTTCACGCCTAATATCATGCTCCAAAGCCCTAAGCAGGACGCTTTTCCCGCTTCCGCTGTCGCCCGTGATGTAAACGATGTCTTGCGGTCCTATTTTCAATTCAATTTTATCGTAAATCACAAATTTTTGCCATCTGTCAAGACCAAGCCCGAACGCTTCAGCTACACCCACAACACGCTCACTAGGCTCAGGCGGAGCAGTCTCATAACTAATATTGACAACAAATTTCCCCGCTACAACATCATATTTTCGAATAGCACTTTTTATTTTAAAATACTCGATGCTCATAGCTGACGCCTGGTTTAAATGTAGGGAAAAACTAGGATGGAGCCGTTTAGGCTTCTTGTAGTGTGATTGTGAATGTTCTGATGTTCTGTGTGCCTGCTGTTTCGAAGTTCACTGTGCATGCTAGGACGTAAACTTTTGTGTCAATGGCGTAGCGGCTGCTTCCGCTTACTGTGAATTGTAGAATTTCGCCTGCTGCGGCTTTCTCTTCAGCATATTTGGCTGCTGAATCGTTCCATGCCACGTCTTTTTCTATGCAGTCCAGGGTCCATTTCCTGAGAAGCCCTAAGGTGTAAAGTTTCCGCTTGTATGCGCCCTCCTCATATGCGTCGTATAGGCTTCCTTTCACTTCCCAGTCTAGGCTTATCCTGCGAACAGTTAATGTTTTCACGCCTAATGTGACGTTCATTCTTCAAAATCAGCCCCAACGAATCTTGCAAAATCGAATTTTTCAGGCAGCGGTGTTCTTCCAGCCCGTAAATCATTTATGATTTTCCGGATCACAGATTTTAAATCGTCGAGGCTGACGCTGCCCTTCAATTCACGTAGCGCCCTTAGGCGTTCAGCAACATCATCATAATCAACTATGACTTCTTTAACTACGCCATCCGGGAAATTAACGTCAAAAACAAGTTTCATGAAGCCTGCATCAGCAATTATACGTTTTAACCTAATCATATGGATCACCTACCTAATGTCAACAGCGTAAAGTTGTATGCAGCCCCCCTCCCCAACAATAGTTATTAGCGCCTCAGCGGGATCAACATATTCAAATGTGTAATTCCAGATCAGAACGCCTGTTCCGCTTGCCTGGCTGATGTAGTCTTCTCCGCCCACAAGGAACCTTGCAGCTTTAAGTTTAATCGTTTTTGTTGGATTGGAGGTTAATGGAGTTAAAACAACATAGATTGTTGATCCGGGCGGAATGTTAAGGCTGAACGGCGCTGTTTCCGCCGGGCCTAGGATCCAAGGGCTGAAAATAATGCTTACATAAAGAACAGTGTTGCTGTTTCCCCTTGTAATCGTGATTGTATGCTGCTCCGCCTCTAATGCGCCCTTATATGCGGCGTAGGCGGCTTCAATACCATATGTGTCGTTTATTCGTTCAGACCAGGGCTTCTCAATCGTATCTATCCGAAGCGTAATGGGATTCGTCAGGCTCTCACCCGGGTTCTGAAAGTTTGTTCGATCATTAGGCGTGTATGCTGCGCAGCGTATCTCCATATAGCCCTCGTTCACATAGCCACCTAGAATCTTGTGGGCTGAAAGGTTAAGCGCTATGTCTCCTCCGCTTGTTTGAGCTAATGATAAACCTTGCGTATAGGTGAATACATATATGCCTAGAACAAAATCTTTGACGCTTACATATCCGGAGTCAGCCTCGAAAACCACGCTGTATTGCCCAGCGTTCAGCAGTATGAAGCCGCTTAGAGTTTTCGTTTCATTGTTCAGCACGCCTGCTGCAGCATATAGGCTTCCAAGTTTCAGTCTGAAGCCGCCTACCGCTCCGCCCAGCTGCGCTGATGAAGCCGTAAACTTGTAGAATAGGAGCGTTTTATCGGATTCAATATTTATTGTTCCGTAGTTTTTGGTTGTTTGCCACTGCTGATAATAGTAATAGACATATCTGTTCTTGCAATAAGCAGTATCCCCGGCTCCGCTGCCATGAATATAAAATCGAACAGTAACTGTAACAGCTGATGATGGAACATAGCCGACGATTGTTGAAACTGTTCCGTAACTTGTAGATGCATATGTTGTTATCCAGAGATCGACTTCTGAGCCGCCCGTAGGCTGAGCAGTTACTCTTAACCATGTTTTCTGAGGTGAACCTAAATTGTTGCGTAGATCAGCCTGAAGCTTCCGGATCACGGGCTTAAGCCCACCGCTTGGATTTAAAGTTAAAGTGTCAATTAGAACCCATGATGTTGACGATGTGGAATATTCAGTAGCATTATAAAGATATTGGTCAGAGGGCGCCGAGCTAGGATACTGCGCTGGATCATTAATTAGCTCCCGCTCATCTTTAACACGCCTAACAGTTTCAGTCAGAAGCATATTCTAAATCGCCCACATTCACGTTAATTTTCTTAACAATATCATACGCTGCTTCAAGGGTTTCAAGCGCCCTCTTTCCATCATCTGTTAGGAAATAGAGTTTTCTGCCGGATTCCACGATGCAACCTATCAGATTATTCTTAGTGAATGAGCTGAGTATTTGCTGAAGCAGCAGCCATGAAGTGTTTGATTTATACATGATGCGCGTTGGCTTAGCATACTTTTCCCTCAGAATCGCCCGTAATATGCTCAAGTAGATTTCCATTTTACTTCTAGCTTTATTCTTTCTCCACTTCACCATACCCTTTAGATCACCCCGCTTAGGCGGATGCGCTTCGTTGGTGCGGCGCTTGAGGTGGCTTCAATCAGAACCGTGCGGAGTTTTTGCTCAACCAGCCGGGCGGTCTCCTCAGCCAGACGCCGATCCATTGATCCCTCAACATTGACAAGCGGAGCTGAAATATGAACTGTAACAGGCGTAGTAGCGGCGGGCGGATATGCGGGAACAGCGATCCCGCTCAAGTCCACTCCGAATCCACGTATTTCCCCATATGCTGCGCGCATGCTTTCATCAACAACTTTAACGAACCTGTTTAAGTCACGCTCAGCTGATTCAACAGCATCATGGATTGCATGCGCGAAGCAGATGCGGTTGATGAAATTGCTTATTGCGTTTGCCGCCCCGCTCATCGCTCCCTTAATGCCTTCAACGAAGCCCATTATCGGCTTCGCAACAGCTTCAAAAGCATTTTTAAGGGTGTTGAATGCTCCAATCAGCCAGTCAATAATAGGCTTAAGAATGTTTTGTAATGCCTGGGCAAGTGCATTCACCGTTTTCCGGAAATTCTCATTCGTATTATACAGATATATGAGGGCTGAAACAAGCGCTGCTATTGCGGCAATAACCAGAACAATAGGGTTAGCCGCTAAGAAATTGAGGGCTCCACTAACGGCGCCTATTGCCCCCTGCAACTGCCCAAAAACTGTGCTGGCAGTCGTCACAATCGAGATTGCCTGAGGAACAACGGCAAGCGCCGTTTGGAACATTGTTTGGTTGAAGTTTCCCTGCACAATCTCCGCCCTTTCAACAGCTAACCTATACTTCTCCTGGGCGAGTTCAAGGTCTCGTGCTGCTGCTTGGGCTTGCACGCTGTCTTCGCCGTATTTCTCGACGGCAGCGTTATAGCGGCGCTGAGCATCCTCAACAGATTTCAACGCAGCCTGAACAGCGTAATTTGCTTTTTCCACTGCATATTGGGCTTTCTCAATCCGGTCAATTGTATTGTAAAGTCCGAAGCCCAAAGCCACAAGATTGTTCATTCTGAGGGTGAGATCCTTAAACGAAACATCCACAGCCCTAGTGGCTTTCTCAACCTGCACATTCGCCTGCTCTATGCTTTCCATGCTGCTCTCTACCAGGCGGCTCATGGATGAAACGGCTTCGCTAGCCTCATCAATCGCACGAAGAATAATTTCAATTGTGACTTGGCTCATCTTCTCTTCTCCTCATTAAACCACGAGAGCCAGGCGAGAAGGAAGAAAAACTGTTCAGGCGTAAGCGATGCGATATAATCAAGAGTGTAGCCGAATTCATGCGCTATTAAGCCTACTGCTTGGAGGTGGGCGTCTAGGAAGACGGCGTCTCTGAAAGTTTGAATCGAGGGAAAAGCGCATTCACTATTTCAAAAATTACATCAGCGGGCAGATTCTCAACCTGCTCCAGCGTTACGGATGGATCAACGGCGCTGAGAGCCTTATGGACCGCCAGCGTAGTCATTTCCTCATCGCTTTTGGCATATTTCCGAATCTCCAGGACCTCTTTCCATGTTAATTTTTTGAAGCGTATTTTGCCGCCGAGTTCAGGAACATAAACCTCAGCATAAAGCGCCTTCTCAAGCAGATCCCTAACTGAGATTCTCCGCGCCTTCGCATCTATTTCCGCCTCTACGCTGCGCCTAAGCTCCTCAATGTCGGACAAGGCTGAACCACCTGGCTATTAGGATATTACAGTGTATTGAACTTCTTTTCCTGTTCCAGCTGCTGTTTCCTCAATGAATCTGCCGTATTCAGCCGTTTTTACAAGCCTAGTCAACAGAGCATCCTTTACGGTCCATTTTTCTTTCCCGGTGCCTTCGCCTTCAGGGTAGAAGTCTAGGTCGAAAACTGCGCCGTTGTTGTATGCGTTCCGCAGCACAGTGTCGTTTTTCACATACAGCCTATTGATTCTGAACGATACGCGCTTGAAAGTCACAGCTCTAAGCGGAGTTTCAGAGCCGAAAACAGGCGCCTCAACAGTTTCCCACTCCTCAGTAATCTCAACGCCCCTCGCTAACCCAACAGTGTTTGCGCCGATCTTCACAACGGCTGACCGGATCAGTATTGGCTGCGGCTGAGACATTCACTCATGCTCCTTTCATTTTTCTACTCGCGGACGCCTCATTTTGAAGCGTCCTCTGCGAGCTTCCGCCTCTCAATGATCCAATCATGTAGAATCAGAATCCAGCCCGCTGCGACAAGGATTAGTCCCGCCTCTAGGTGATGGATGCGTCTGCCGAAAATATAAACCCGCGCACCATCCGGCGTATTTTCAATTTTAAGCCATTTCATATTGCGACCATGATTGTTTGCAGGGTGATCCTGGCGCCTTTAAGGCTTCCACGCTCTGTCGGGATTCCCTCTGAATCCCATCTGGTTATGTAGGAGTCTGAAACCGCACCGTCTAGGCTAGGATTATTTTTTAATGTTGCGAAAACATTTTCGGAAAGATCCATAACCGAATTTTCAGCATCTTCGGGGCTGGGCTTCAAATCAACAACAATAATGTCGTAATTGTTCATGTAGTTGTATATGCCCGCCTGAAACCTAACCTCCCCACCTGCCCAAACAACAGCCAAATAGGGATATTTCTCAAAGCGGGTTGGAACACCGCGAATCCACATTTGGATTTTCCCATTCAGTTTTTCATTTGCCTTCAGGATTTCAATTATTTTATCCGCAATCTCCTTAAGCATTAATCATCCCTTCAATTGCTTCTCTGCATGCTTCGGGCAGAAACTGAAGCGCCCTTGTTAGGCTTTCATAAAGGAATGGTTGGGGTGGAAAGCCTGGATGATACATGCGCCTAGCGAACACTTCCTCCCCCTCGTAAATGAAATGTAAAGCCTTAGCTCTTCTTGGGAAAATTTCATGCGGTCTTGTGCCCATAATCAGATATAGAAGATATTCAGGCCCCGTGATCCGCAGCCCACTATCCGTTGTCTCTATCCTGGTTTCACTCCGCAGTCTTCCAGTCCTGGTTGGCAGATGATCCTGCAATTCATGGGCGAATTTTGGAAGCCATCTTTCAGATGTTTCCCGTGTTATGTTCTTGAGCGCGTCTCTAAGTTTCTTGAAAAGTTCAGGATTATTGTTTTTTACCTTAATTTTAAATGTCATTTTTAATCGGCGTATCTAATCTTTAAACGCGAGGTATGCGAGCGCTATTGTTCCAATTATAATTAGCATGATTGCCAGATCATGCCAGAACCAGATTGGCGCCTCAAATATGTAGAATGGTGAGGGGAAATTTTTATCCCAGCCTCCT
>Ga0272445_1002352_pt1 | contig 13081 bp, 14 predicted proteins | sample YNPCB0031_FD_194404 | JGI IMG/M metagenome (GOLD analysis project Ga0272445, IMG submission 194404) | Hot spring sediment microbial communities from Yellowstone National Park, WY, United States - YNP-CB-003-1 | ecosystem: Environmental > Aquatic > Thermal springs > Hot (42-90C) > Sediment... | reverse complement strand
GAAGACGGCTTGGGGGCAGTCGCCCGCCTCGAAGCCCCCTAGCTCTCGCGAGATCGAGCACCTCCTCGAAGTACTCTCTCGCGAACTTCTCGAAGAGGCTCAATCCCCCACGCGGTGCGGCGAGCGAACTAATCTCTGTTGCGCCCGAGGCTCCCGGCCGAGTACGCCAGCTCACCGCCCACGTAGGTCGCTAGGACTCTGACGTTCCTCAGCTCCCTCGCGGGCGCGCTGAGCGGGTCCCTGTCCACGATCACGAAGTCCGCCGGGTAGCCGGCGCTCAGCCTGCCCAAACGCTCGCCCAGCAGCTTGGGGGCGGTCTCGGTGTAGCAGCGGATCGCCTCCGCGGAGGTCAGCGCCTCGCGCGCCGTCAGCTCCGCGATCTCCAACCCCTCCAGGGAGCCGCGCGTCACAGCGGCGTACACGCCCTCGAACGGGTTGCACGGCTCGACGGGCGCGTCGGAGGAGAAGGAGAGGCCGATCCCCCTCTCGAGGAAGCTCCTGAACGGGTAAGCCCACCGGGCCCTCTCGCGGCCCAGCCTGGAGACGATCCACCAGTCGCTGACCACGAAGCGCGGCTGGGCGCTAACCCAGAGTCCGAGCTCCGCCAGCTCGTCTAGGAGGTCAGGCGGAGCCAGCGAGGCGTGCTCCACCCTTAGACGCGCGCCCGAGGCCTTAGCGGCAGAGAGAACTTCCTCAAGCGCCTTGTCGCCGATCGCGTGGACCGCCAGCTGGAGGCCGGCTTTTCCAGCTTTTTCAAGCAGTCGCGATAGCGCCCCCCTGTCCGCGAGCAGGACGCCCGCGTTGCCGGGGTCGTCGGAGTAGGGCTCGCGCAGCGCCGCTGTTCGCGCGCCGAAGCTGCCGTCGGCGATCACCTTCAAGCCGACCACCTTCAACACCCCCCAGTTCTCGGGCTTAGGTTCGGGGACTTCGGGGTCGAGGTAGGCTCTCACCCTCAGCTTGAGCTTACCTGAACGTGCGAGGCTCCGCAGAGCCTCCAGCTCCTCGGAAGTCACTGACATCGCGTGGACACAGGTGACGCCGCTCGACAGCATCGCCTTCTCGGCTTCCCTCACCAGCTCATCGGCGCTGCCCTTTTGCGCGGCCGATAGGATTGACTGCACGGCGGCTTCCTTCAGCACACCGGTCACTTTTCCGCCGACCTTTTCGATGCTGCCGCCGGGAGGGTCGGGCGTGAAGTCTGTGATGCCAGCGAGCGAGAGGGCGAGCGTGTTGGCGACGGCGGCGTGGCCGCAGACGCGCACTAGCAGCACGGGGTTCTTCGGAGCCGCTTCGTCGAGGTCCCAGCGCGTCGGCCAGCGTCCCTCCTCGAACAGCTCTTGGTCCCAACCCCTGCCGACGACCCACTCGCCGGGCCCTAGCTCTTTCACCCTCTCGGCGACCCTGCGCTTCAGCTCCTTGATCGAGCGCACCCCCCTCAGGTCGAGCGTCCTCAGCGCGAGGCCCAAGCTGGCGAGGTGCGCGTGCGAGTCGGTGAAACCCGGTAGGACCACCCCATCCTCGACTTCGACGACTTTTGCGCCGGATCCAGCCCGCTCCTCCGGGTTGGGACCGAGGTACACCACTCGCCCTTCCTCGATCACCATCCCGTCGTGCCAGATCGGTCTCCCGTCCTCGTCGAAGCCTTCCAACACCCTACCGACGACGGCTAGGGTCTGCACAACCCCTTCACCCGCGCCGCACTAAATATTTAGAGGAGGAGCTGCCACGCGGAGCCGTGGTGCACCCGGCGGGGAGAATCAGCTACGTTGAGTACGCGATCCGCGAGATCGATGCGCTCGCGCGCGAGCTCGAGCGGAGGGGGCGCCGCGTTATACGCCTCAACATCGGCGACCCTGTCGCCTACGGGTTCCAGCCCCCCAAGCAGCTCCTCGAGGCTCTCGCTAGAGCTGTGGAGGAGGGCTTCAACGGCTACTCGCCGTCTGAGGGGTTGCCGGAGCTGAGGGAGGCGGTCGCCGAGCGCGAGCGGAGGGTGAACGGCGTCGAGGTCGAGGCCGAGGACGTCGTGATCACCGCCGGTGTCTCCGAAGCGATCGGCATGCTGATGGCCGCGCTGGTCGACGAGGGGGACGAGGTGCTGCTGCCCAGCCCCTGCTACCCAGTCTACGTGCCCTATGTCAAGCTCTACGGCGGCGTCCCCAAGTTCTACAGGCTGGTGGAGGAGGGGGGCTCGTGGAGGCTAGGGGAGGGCTTCGAGAAGCTCGTGACGCCGCGCACGAAGGCGGTCGTGGTGATCAACCCGCACAACCCCACCGGCGCCGTGCTGGGGGAGGGCGAGGTGAGGAGGCTGGTAGAGGCAGCCGCCTCCGCCGGCGCTGTCGTGGTCTCCGACGAGATATACGACGCTCTGGTGTTCGAGGGGCGGTTCCGCAGCACCGCTGCCATAGCTAGGGGCGCGCCAATCATAGTTTTGAACGGGTTCTCCAAGCGGTGGCTGGCAACGGGGTGGCGGCTCGGCTACATGTACTTCAGCGACCAGGGCGGGGAGCTCGACGAGGTGAAAGAGGCGGTAGTCAAGCTCGCGCGCACGAGGCTCTGCGCTCCTACTCCCGCCCAGAGGGCTGCGGCTGAAGCGCTCAAGCAGGGAGAGGGTTTCGTAGAGAGCGTGAAGGAGGAGATGAGGAGGCGGAGGGACCTCTTCGCCAAGCTGGTCGGCGAGGTCGAGGGGCTGAAGCTGGCGAAGCCGCAAGCGACCTTTTACGCCTACCCGAGGCTCACGGCGAAAGGCGATTGGAGCGATGACCTCGGTTTCGCTAAAGGCCTGCTAGAGGAGGAGGGGGTTGCGGTCGTCCACGGGCGCGGCTTCTACGACTACAGCGGCGACCGCTTCAGGGTCGTCTTCTTACCGCCGCCCGATGTGCTGGAGGAAGCCGTTGAGCGGATTGGCCGCTACATCTCTAGGCACGCTGCCAGGTAGGCTCACAGCCAATCGGTAGCTCTCCAGAGCGGTAGTCTCACTCCTAAACCCCTTTTCTCAGCTTCGCGGTAGAGGCGGTTGGCGACCACGATGTCTTCGCACGCCATGCCGATCGGGCTGAAGACGCGCAGCCCGCCTCCGCCCAGCCTGCCCATGCTGACGATGCGGGCGATCTCTTCGATCCTGCTCTCGGGGAGGAGGCCCTGCCTCCACAGCCTAGCGAGCGACACCCACTCCCTCGATTTCACCTGCTCCCAGTAGTCGACCACAACTCTGTCGGCGCGCAGGATCACCGCGTCCTCGAGCTCGTTCTTGCCTATCTCCACGCACAGGCAGTCGCGCTTCAGCCAGCCCAGCTTGACGAACTGGCTGTGGGAGGTCGTCGCGGTGACGACGATGTCGCTCCCCCTCACGGCCCCCTCGAGGCCCCCTGCGACCTTGCCTCCAACCTCCTTCGCGACGGCCTCCGCTTTCTCGCGCTTCAGGTCGTACACCCTCAGCTCGGCCAGGCCGGGGAGCGCGGCCCGCAGAGCGTGCGCGGCAGCCCTCCCCACCACGCCTGCGCCGATCAGCGCGGCGATCTCGGTGCCGTCCGGGGCTAGGTACTTCGCCCCAACCGCCGCCGCAGCACCCGTCCTCACGGCCGTGACCAGCGCTCCCTCCATCACGGCGAGGGGCCTGCCGGTCTCCGGGTCGCTGAGCACGATCACGTCGAGGCCGTGGGGCAAGCCGCGCTCAGGGTTCCGGAAGAAGCCTGCAGCCCACTTCACGCCGGCCACGCCCAGCGGCTTAACGTAGACAGGCATCGCGATAAGGTGCCCCTTCGGGCTCCCATCGTTGAAAAACAGCTCGATCGCGACCTTGGGCGGCATGACAACCTCACCCGCCGCCAGCATCTTGAACACGCTCTCTACATCATCCACCGCTCTCGCGAAGTCGAGAAGGCCAGCGCTCACGAGCGCCTCCCTATCCAGGTAGATCAGTTCAATCGCCACGCGAAGGTAGCCCCCTCTACCCTTTTATTTTTTACATCGCGTTTCAAAATTTTTCAACTTTCATGGAAATTGATAAAAATTAAGCCAAGGTGCTCTAGGTGGCGTTGCCACTAGGTATGCTCCTCTCTGGCATGCGGTCAGCGCGCAGTGTCAAGCTGTGCGCGGGGCGCCGCAGTTGGGGCAGCGGTCTAAGCTTTGAGAGTAAACGGTTCCGCAGTACTTGCAGGTGACTGTACCGGGCTGCGGCTGCTGGGCTAGCTCGCGCGGTACTACAACAAGCTCCACGGTTTTGCTCGTGGCATCAGGCCTGCCTTTAACCGCTACAACGCCCTTCAGGCTCCACTCTACCCTCCTGTCGAGGCTCTTCATGGAAGGCGGAAGGTGGGGCGGTATCGGAACAGAAAAGGGGAAGCTGAGAGCCACTCCCTGGGAGAGGTGCGCGGGACCGGAGAGCTGGGGTTTAGAGGAGAAGAGCACAGCTGAATCCCAAACTTCCTGCTCCACCTCCCTTTTCAAGGACGGGTTGTAAACCCTCTTCACCTTGCGGACCCTTTCAGTGCACGCGATCTCGCACCTGATCTCGTCGCAATCCACCTCCTCGCCCGGTAGGATCTGGACGGCGCCCTCGAGGTTTTCTCCAATAGAGAAAAACTGCTTCTTCAAAGTTACTGAAACATGAACGTTTGGAGGGGTGACCTTCTCCTTCAGCTTTCCGAGAAACCCCACAGATTTCGAGCTCTCCCCGATAATTAAATTTTTCTTTACAGCTACAGCGCTAAAGCGGCGGCAGCAATCTGCTGTACATCACGGTGGTTTTCAGAGCTGGGACGCGCTCGACCACCTGAGCTACCATAGCCTCGACCTCCGAAAGCTTTGTTTTCGCTTCTCCCTCCCCTCTGACGAGCAGCAGCCGCCTAGCCTTCGTCTCGGCGCCCGCGAACAGCTTCTCAAGCCGTCGCAAGTACTCACCTACGTACTGGGACTTCTCCAGTTCCGCCAAAACAGCTTCCGGATCGACGCCCGGAACCTCCACCTCTACCACGTCAAAGTCCGTTACCCACTCTAGGCTCGCTAACGCGCTGCTCTGAAGGGGGCCTTCGCCCAGGGGAACGGCTGCTTCGAAGAGGAACACTCGCAAGTAGTTTCCAACGTTTTCCAGCCCCTCTACGACCTCTGGTGGAGCTAAGCGGTGCAGCGGGACCCCTCTCTCCAACGCGCTTCTTAAAACCTCGGGGCTGACGCCCAGTTTCCCCGCTAGGCTGGAGGCTAGCCCTTCCTCGTCAGCGTAGAACTCCACGAACGCGAGAGCGCCGTGGGTCGCTGGGATCGGCGTCAAGCCCTCGAGCTCCACCGGCTTCTCGGATTCGAGGAGAGCGCTCGGCGACAGTACTAGCGGCCAATCGCCCTTGAAGGACTGGATGGCATCTATGTACTCGAACGCTTCAGCTACGCTCAACCCCCTGATCCTCTCGCTCAGCAGCAGTCGGTACTCTCGAATACTGCCCACTGAAGGATGGATCTCACAGGGAGAAAAAGGTAACGAAACGATTTATCAGCTAAGCTGAGAGGACCCTGTGAACCTGCTCGCTGTCACGGTAGCGTGTCTGCTAGCCGCTGTGGCCACCTTATCAAAAGACCGGAGGGTTGTGTAGGCGCGCGCTAGCCACCGCTGCCGCTCTCTCGCCCATCTCGGTGGCGCTCGCAATCTACGGCGTCGGCACGATACCGGGAACTTTCGGGTAGGGTCTCGCCTCCCAAACCGCTGGAAGCCCGCAGATGTACCTGGTGAGCCTCTCCACGCCGATGCCGAAGCCCGCGCTCGGCGAAACCCCCTCCTTCAGCATCTCGAGGTACCACCCGTACTCGCTCGGATCCTCGCCGCTCTCCTTCAACCGCTTCAACACCTTCTCGTACTCGTACTCGCGCTCGGCGCCGGAAGCGGCCTCCCCGAAACCCTCCGGGTAGATGAGGTCAAAATCGCGCAGTACACCCGGCCTTTCAGGGTCCTCGCGGTCGTAAAATCCCCTCGCGGTCTTTGGGTAGTCTATAAGGAAAAACGGGGTCGTTAACGAGGCGCTCAACGCCTCTTCCATATCCCACGGGATCTCTTCGCCTCTGACCGCCTCGAAGCCCATCGCCTTCAAGCGCTCGAGCGATTGTTCGTAGGTTAACCTGGGGAAAGGCGGTCTCACCGGCTCCAGGTACCTGCCAAGGGCTTCAAGGTCGCGCCAGTTTTCCTCCAGCACGCGGCAAACCACGTAGCTGAGCAGCCCCTCCGCCACCCTCATCGCGTCGTGGTAGCTCGCTCCCTTGATCTCCACGTCCACCTGGAAGAACTCGGCCAGGTGCCTGCCGGTGAACGCTGCCTCCGGCTTCTCGAGGCGGACGTTGGGCGAGACAAAGTAGATCCTCCCCAGCACGTCAGCCATCATCTGCTTGTAGAGGATCGCGCTGCTCATCAGCTTGTACCGCGCCCCGTAGAACTCGACAGTTACTCTGCCGGCGCCGCGGATGCCTGGATCGGTTGCAGGCCCGAGGATGGGCGGGAGCAGCTCGACGAAGCCCCGCGCGTCTAAGTGCTCACGGATCGCCCTCAAAACCGTCGCTTGAACCCTGAACACGCGCGCGTACTTGGAGTCGCTCCTGTACAGGCTGTAGCACCTCGACAGCTTGGACGCGAGCTCCTCCAACAGTCTCGACCCGTCGCTTCTAACCAGGCTTTCGAACGCCTCAACCGAAGGGTGAAACTTAGTTCTCTCCACGCCGAGCTTCCCGCTCGACGCCTTTAAGAAGCTGCCTGTCAAAACGACGGAAAAGAAGGCAAAAATAAGAGAATTAAATCAACTTCATGCAAAAGTACGAGTAAAACGCTATAAGCCCTTCGAGCTTAATGGGCGAAACGACGGACGATGCGTATACCGGTTGGCGCGCACGCTAAATAAATCTAGAATTACTTTGGAAGCCATCATGAAGGTTCGGGTTGGCAAACGTGGTGTTGCGGTTATCCCAAAGAGCGCGCGAGAGGTCTGGGATAAAGGAAGGCGCGGTTCTAGAGCTAGATGTTGCCGGTGATGCGCTTGTACTGAGGGTGAAAGACTCTGGAGTGAGCTAAGGGAGAAAGGTAACGGTGTTAAGTTTGATGTCGATGCTTTCGAGCGCGAGCTCGACGGTGTTGAAGAGGAGTAACCCAGGGTGGGGCGCGCTATCCGCAAAGTTGCAGCCAATTTGGTTGGGCTAGCTGCTGGAAGAAGAGCGCAGCCAATGGTATGAACAAAATCACCAAAAGTATGATTTATAAGGGCAGTTCTAGAGGGCAAGCGGTGCTAGGGGGTGCACATTCCCGACGGTTTTCTCGACCCAGTGACAGCGGGCGTCACATACCTAGTTTCGATTGCGTACGCTGTTTACGCGTTCAGAAGGCTTAGAGCGGAGAAGGGGAGAGTGGAGCTCGTCACGCCGCTGGCAGCCGGGATCTTCGCCGCCCAGATGTTGAACTGGCCGCTGCCGGGCGGCACGAGCCTCCACTTCGTCGGCGGTGCGCTGTCGGGGATTCTGTTGGGACCTTGGCTCGGCTTCCTCCCCATGTTCCTCGTGCTGCTGGTTCAGTGCCTGCTTTTCCACGACGGCGGGATAACCGCTCTCGGCGCCAACCTGCTCAACATGGCGATAATCGACGTCCTCGCCGGCTACGCGGTGTACAAGCTGGCGCCCCAGCGCTACAAGGTTTTCGGCGCATTCCTCGGCGGCTGGTTGGGCATCACGCTGGCCGGCTTGGCTTGCGGAGTCGAGATCGGGGTTTCCAGCCAGCTGCCTTACGGTCTCGCGGTGACCGTGCCCGTGATGGCTGGGTGGCACGCTGCGCTGGGGATCGTCGAGGGTGCGATCACATCCGCGGTCGTCTCGTACATTTCGAGGAGAGCACCCCACTTGGTCGAAGGTGGTGGGCGTGAAGCTGCGTAAAGCTTACCTGGTGGTGGCGCTGCTGCTGGCGGCCAGCCCCCTCTTCCTCGTGCTCTCGGACATGGTGGGCTACCACGAGCCCCTCGACCTGGCAGCTGAGCTCCTCGGGCTCAAGGACGTCAGCGAGGAGGTGAACTGGACGCCCTTCTTCGACTACACGGTGCCCGGGCTTCCGCCAGCGCTCGGCTATGTGGTTGCAGGAGCTGTAGGTACCGCCCTAGTGGTCCTACTCAGTAAAGTGCTACAGAGGATGGTAAAGTGAAAACGACCGGTGGTCTCGCCAGCAGGCTCCTCGTAAGCGCTTCATCAGTTTTCGAAGAACTGGCCCCGGAGCGGAAGCCGCTTTTCTCGCCGCCTCTAGGTTTAACGCTCGCGGTAACCGCGGCTGCCGTGGTTTCTTTCGCAAAGGGGGTTGTAGCTTGCACGGCTGCACTAGCCGGTGGGGTGGTCTTAGCTTCTTGGGGTAAGGGCTTCAAAGCTTGGATCAGCGTGGTTCTCGCCTCTCTGCTGTTTTCGCTAGCCGTGACCGTCCCCCTGCTAGCAGTAGCCGCGGAGCCTTCCAGCGCGGCGCCAGCCGCATTTCTCGCTGTGCTAAGAGCAGTTTCCGCTGCCGCCGTGTTCACCGGTTTTGCGGTATGCCTAGGCTGGAGGGGAGTTGTTGAAGGCCTGGGCGGCTTAGGGATGCAGGAGCTCGCCTTCTCGCTCGGGCTCCTGCTCAAGTACATCCCCATCTTCCTCAGGGATCTCGCCGGCATTCTAGCGGCGAGGGAAGCTAGAGCTGTGCGGAAAGGCCTCAAGCTCTCTTGGACGCTGCTGGCGAGCGCTGCGGGAGAAGTGCTGGTTAGAGGGTACGCGAGGGCTGAAGCGTTGAGGATGGCTTTAGAGGCTCGAAACTTCACGGGTTCAGCGTTTACGGTGGAGCGGCGTGCGCGTCTCTCGAAAGTAGAGGTGGCGCTCCTCGCGTACACCCTGTCGATCGCCGCTGCGGCCTGGTGGTCGATTTGAGCAAGCTGGCTGTAGTCGGCGCGCGCTTCTCCTACCCAGGCGGTTTTGAGGCGCTGAGGGGTGCTTCCTTCAGCCTCCGAGAAGGCGAGATCGTAGGGGTCTTGGGCCCGAGCGGCTGCGGTAAAACCACGCTCCTCCTCGTAGCTGCAGGTCTCCTCGAGCCGTTAGAGGGCGAGGTTCTACTGGACGGTGAACCTCTCAGAGACCAGCTGCCCGAAGCGAGGAAAAGATTGGGCATCGTGTTCCAGGAGCCCGACGACCAGCTCTTCAACCCGACAGTGAAGGACGAGCTGGCCTTCGCCCTCCGCCAGCTGGGCTTGAGCGAAGCCACCGTGGATGAAAAGGTCAAAGCCGTAGCCGCCGCGCTGGGGCTCACACACCTGCTGAACAAGCCGGCTTTCGCTCTAAGCGGCGGAGAGAAGAAGCGGGTTGCAATCGCCTCCGTGCTCGTGTACGATCCCGAGGTTCTCCTGCTCGACGAGCCCACAGCCTACCTTGATTCGCGCTGGAAGAAGGCTCTCGAGAGCCTCCTGATCGAACTGAAGGCTTCCGGGGCGGCTGTCGCTGTGGCGACTCACGATGTAGACTTCGCGGCTAGGGTAACCGATCGCGTCTACCTGATGGTCGACGGGCGCGTGGCTGCCGAAGGGCCTGCGCGCGAGATTCTCTCGGACGAGCGCTTGCTCTCGGAAGCTGGTCTCGAGCCACCGGGACCTGTTGCGGCGTTCAAGGCTTTGAGGGGTGTCGGCAGGCCACCGCTGAGTTTCGAGGAGCTGCGCGCGACGCTAGCAGCCGCTCTCGCTCGACGCTTCGCTTTCCGCTCCCGCTCGAGGCTGCCCCGTAGCTCGCACCGTTTCAACCGCTGAACCCCGCTGCAGAGCCCCTTGAACTTCTTCGCGCAGAAGTCTCAAGCTCTTCCCCGTCTTCCGCGCGATCCTCTCGAGGTCAGCGTGCTCGGGCTTCACCCTAACGACCTCACCCTTTTCGTCGTAAGCAACCTTCACCCTCACCCTGCCGCCCTCCACCTCGACTCCCCGGATCTCCCGGCGTAGCTTCACCCTCCCAACCTTCTGGACGCGCACGCCCAGCGTACCCAGCTCGAGCATGAGGAGGCGCGCCAGCTCGAGCGCGTGCTCCGGCTCGGCGATCACCTGGACGAGGAAGGCGGGCCTCCCCTTCTTCCCGGTCGCGGGGATGGCGTAGAAGTCGAGAGCCCCCCTCTCCAGCGCGAGCTCCCTCACGTAAGCCAGTAGCTCACCGTCCGCGTCGTCGACGTTCGTCTCGAGCACCGCCACGAGGTCGCTTTGGAGCTGCTCCCCCAGCTCGACCTCAGCGATGGACAGCGGCTGCGTCCCGTAGTCCCTCCAGCCGGCGCCGTAGCCGAGCCTCAGGATCCTCGCTGGAGGGGTCTCCTCCACGAACTCGTCGACTAGCGCGGCGAGCACCGCGAGACCGGTAGGCGTCGCAAGCTCGCCGTCTACAGGCCCGATGCGGAACGGGATCCCCCTAAGCGCGAGCACTCTCCTGGCTGCGGGCGCGGGGACGGAGACCACGCCGTGCTCGATCTTTACGGAACCACGGCCCACTGCGACGGGAGTGGACAGGACCTTGCAGCCGAGCAAGCCCGCGTGCTCGACCAGCAGAGGCGCAGCGACAGCATCGAACAGCGTGTCAGCGGAGCCGAGCTCGTGGAGGTGCCCTTCTCGCCTCCCGTGAACCCTCTTTTCAGCCTCTTCGAGCAGCTCTAAGACTTTACGCGCCTTCCCGTACACGTACTCCGAGAGACCAAGCTTGGCCTTTAGCTTAAGAAGCGCCTCGTAGAAGTCCTGGAACCATCTGTCAACATCCTCCTCAACTAGCTCCAACCTCACAGCTGCCGCCTCCACTCCAGCTCGCGTTACCTTCTCCAAGCGAACTTCCGCCTTTTTCACTCCCTCCAGGCTCTCTGGGAGCGCGGCTGCGAGCCGCTGAAGAGGTTCAACACCGGCTCCCAAGTCCGCAAGCGCAGCGGCTATCATGTCACCCGCGACCCCAGAGGCGGAAGGGTCGATCAAGAGAGCTTTCACGCTCCACCGCAACCGCTAAGCTTTTTCAGCGTTTCCTCCCTGGGCTCCGCCGTGAGCTTAAGGGCGTTGTTGGAGGCTGTGGCCCGCGGCGAGCTGAGCGTGGAGGAGGCTGAGCGTCGGCTGCGCCTGACCGCTATCGAGGCTGTCGGCGAGTTCGCAAGGCTCGACGTGGGCAGGGAGCTGAGGAGAGAGGTGCCGGAGATCGTCCTCGGGGATGCGAAGAGCCCGGATGAGCTGGTTGATATAGCGAGGAGAATGCTCGAGAGCGCCGGCAGGGCCATACTCAGCAGGGTTTCCAGGGATAAAGTCGAGCGCGTCATCGGGGAAGTTAAACCGCCGCGCTACAGGTACGAGGAGAAGGCCCGCATGCTCGTGCTCTACGCCGATAACTTCAAGCTCGAGAGGACGGGCGGCAGGGTGGCGATCCTAGCCGCCGGCACTGCCGATGTGCCGGTCGCCGAGGAGGCGCGGGTGGTGGCGGAGGAGATGGGGTGCGAGGTCAAAACCATCTACGACGTGGGGATCGCCGCGCTCCACAGAGCGATCTCGGCGGTTAAAGAGGCTTTAGAGTGGGGCGCCGACGCGATCGTCGTGGCCGCCGGGAGGGAGGCCGCGCTAGCCTCGCTCGTCGCGAGCTTGGTCGATGTGCCTGTGGTCGGGCTCCCTGTCTCGGTCGGCTACGGCTTCGCGGGCGGGGGGCTCAGCGCGCTCGCCGCTATGCTTCAATCCTGCCCGCTGGGGCTCGCGGTCGTGAACATCGACGCAGGCGTTGCCGCTGGGGCTTTTGCTGCCCTAATCGCCAACCGCGTTGCGGCGGCGGGGCGGAATCGCAAGCTTTAAAGAAGGCGCGGCGTCGGTATGCCTGTGGCATACGAGGGTGACCCTGCCGCGGAGAAGCTCGGGAGGCTCGCGGAGTGGTTTAAGGCTGTGGGGGGACCGGTCGTTGTCGCCTTCTCGGGCGGTGTTGACAGCAGCGTAGTGCTAGCTGCCGCCGTAAGGGCGCTCGGTCCATCCCAGGTATACGCGGTCACCGCCGACAGCCCGATCCACCCCCGCAGCGAGCTCGAGTGGGCTAAGAGAGTGGCAGGCCTCTTGGGCGTTAACCACGTTATCATCACCACTAACGAGCTGGAGGATGAGAACTTCGTCAGCAACCCACCTCTCCGCTGCTACTACTGTAAAAAAGCTATGATCCGGCTGCTGAAGGGTGTGGCTGAGCGCGTCGGCGCAAAGGTCGTTGTGGACGGGACCAACAGCGAGGACTTGGGCGGCCACAGGCCAGGCTACCTAGCGCTCCAGGAAGAGGGTGTCCGCAGCCCTCTCGCCGAGCTCGGTTTCACCAAGAGCGATACTAGGCGGGTGGCCAAGCTGCTCGGTCTGCCGAACTGGGACAAGCCCTCCACGGCGTGTCTAGCATCGCGAATACCCTACGGGCAGAGGATAACCCTCGAGCGGCTCAAGCGCATCGAGGCGGCGGAGGAGGCCGTCAGAGCGCTCACCGGCGCCAGGCAGGTCAGGGTGCGCGACCACAGCGATATCGCGAGGATCGAGGTCGGGAGGGGGGATAGGCGCCTCTTCTTCTCGGAGGAGGTCATGGACGAAGTCGCGAGGAGGCTGAAGCAGCTGGGTTGGAGGTACGTGGCGCTCGACCTGGAGGGCTACAGGAGCGGCAGCATGGACGAAGTTTTGGCGGAGAAGGTATCGCCCCGGGCGTGGCGCGCGAGCGCCAGTGGCACAGGCTGAGGTTAAGCTCCAGACTGCGTTAAGCTCAAGGCGCCATCTCTAAGCGCCGAACGCGCTGTTTAAAGCGCGCCCCCGGCAGGGCCGGGGGATGTTCAAGGGGGGCGTCGACGTGGGTGGGACCTTTACCGACGTGGTGGTTTACGCCGGCGGCGAGCTTAGGTCGGTTAAGGTACTCACGGACCCTCGCAACCCGTGGAGGAGCGTGCTCGAAGGCCTGTCCATAGCGTGCGGCGATCTCGCCGTCCTGAGAGAGGTCGTGCTCGCGACTACGCTCGGGACGAACCTATTCATAGGGCAGGTCAACCTCGACGCGCCGCCGGTATTGCTGATCGCTAACGAAGGGTTTAGAGACGTCATCGAGATCGGCCGCCAGAACC
>Ga0272445_1002351_pt1 | contig 13083 bp, 11 predicted proteins | sample YNPCB0031_FD_194404 | JGI IMG/M metagenome (GOLD analysis project Ga0272445, IMG submission 194404) | Hot spring sediment microbial communities from Yellowstone National Park, WY, United States - YNP-CB-003-1 | ecosystem: Environmental > Aquatic > Thermal springs > Hot (42-90C) > Sediment... | reverse complement strand
CTTGCCAAATAATCGTTAACAGTTACCAAATGGCATCCCTTTCCCTCTAGAGCATTCAAATAAAGGGGCATTGTCGCAGTCAAGGTTTTCCCTTCTCCAGTTTTCATTTCAACGATCTTTCCTTGATGCAAAGCAATCGCCCCCATTATTTGAACATCAAAATGGCGCTGCCCCAAAGTCCTTTTTGCTGCTTCTCTCACCAAAGCATAAGCTTCTGGCAAAATATCATCCAATGTTTCTCCCTTTTTTAATCTCTCTTTAAATTCAAAAGTCTTTTCCTTCAATTTCTCATCTGGTATTTTTTCAAAATCTTTTTCTAGAGAATTGATCTTTTCAACGAGAGGCCGAATTTTTCTTAGATATTTCTCGTTTGGGTTGCCAAAAATTTTTGTTAAAATTGGCATACTTTAATTATACATTTTAAATAAAAAGTGCAACTCAGAGTACTTTTTAAAGATCTTTTTCAAAGACAATTCCCAAAATTTTAGAGATTAATTTTGCGGCTAAATAATTTGGGGCGAAAAATCCAGGAATTGGAGAAAGTTCAACAACGTCAAAACCTAAAATTTCTTTTTCTTTTGCTACAACTTTTACAATCTCTAATACATTTTCAAAAAATAAGCCTTCAGGTTCTGGGGTTCCCACGGCTGGCATAATCGAAGGGTCTAAAGAATCTAAATCAATCGTCAAATAGACTCTCTTTGTTAAAAAATTTAAAATTCCTCTTTCATCGTAATTTCTTTTGTAAAAAATCTTCACTCTTTTTGTCTTTTTTAAGAAATCAAACTCTTCTTCTGAAATTGCCCTTACTCCTACTTGGCAAACTTTAATTTTCAAATCATCGACAATTCTTCTGGCAAAGGTTGCATGATGGTACCTCGTGCCCTCAAACTCATCTCTTAAATCGCAATGGGCGTCAAATTGTAAAATTGAAAATTCATTTTTAAAAAATCTTTTAAGAGCTAAAACTACACCGAGCGTTAAAGTATGTTCCCCTCCTAAAATGACCGGGAATTTTTTATTTTTTAAAATTTTTTCTATTGCATCTTGAATTTGAAAAATTGCTTCTTTTGGTGAATTTTTTGTCAGAGACAAGAAGGGCAAGGTGAAAATACCAATTTTTGAAATATCTTTTTTTAAATCTTCGTCAAAAAGCTCAACATTCCTCGAGGCATCAATAATTGCTTTCGGCCCCTCTCTTGTTCCTCCTAAATTAAAAACAGTTGCCTCAAAGGGAACTGGCAAAATCCAAACCTTAGCTTTTTTGGGATTTTGATTTTTTAATCCTAAAAAATTAAAGGGTGATTCATCAAACAGGCTCATTAAATATTTTCTCTAAAAATTTTGGCGGTTTTCTTTTAAAATTGGAAAGTCTTTCAGCTAACGCATGGCAAATAAGAGGCAAAGCAATCGTTGCGTCGCAATAACATTGAACGTTGTTTCCTCTTTTAGCTTCTTTTCCCCAAGAAATTGCCTCTTCAAAAGTTGCTCCAGATAGTCCACCCCATTGAGGAGAATCAGTAGTAATTTGAATGGCATAATGATGTGGGTAATCTAAAGTTTCTCCTTTGATCACTCCTTTTTCAGCTGCCACCATTTGAATGAAATCTTTGGGCACTCCCCCACCAATAAATACTGCGCCTGTTTTTTTACTTTTCTCTCCGATTTTAGTGATCTCATAGAAATCTTTCGTTTGATCTAAAATGATGTGCTTTTTGTGATTGCGAATGGCCAAAACTAGGGCAATCCCGTATTCTGAATCAACCAAGGCAGGGGAGAAAACAAAAATTTTCTTTTTGTAGGCTGTTGCTAAAAGGCAGTCGATGTTCCTTTGTGCCAAAAACTTTCCAAAAAGCCAACAAAATTCTCTGGTGGAATAAGGGTAATTCTCTTTCAGAGTAAGGGCGAAGTCTTTGATTAGGTCAGTCATTTTTCGATATTTTATTCCATCGGTAAAGACATCGTAATATCTAAAAATTTTTAATTTCCAAAGCTCTTCATCATCAACCAACCAATGACCTTGATAGTAACCATGGAGAGAATCTTGAATGTCCTCTGAAATGTTGGCTCCGGTGGGAACAAAAACATCAATGAACCTTCTTTCCATGAGCCATTTAATCAACTTCCATTGTCCTGTCGTTGACATTGAACCTGCAAAGCCAAAAAAGATAGTCGTCTCTTTGTCTTTGACCATTTTTTCAAAAACCTTGACTACCTCACCAAGTTTTCTTCCTTGAAATCCAGTCTCAGACATATCGCTCAAAAGTTCTGAAATGCTCTTTTTATACTTTACCTCTATCGTCTTTAATTTCTTTGAAAGATATTTTTCTTTCTTATTTCTCATGGAATAAACACTGCAGCTGCCACGACGCAGGTCCAGAAACCGTCTTTGTGGCCTTCTGCAGTTTGAGTAATGTTTGTAGTATAAACAATCTTCCCTGACATTTTAAAAACCTTTTCCTTTTCGTCCCAGGCAGAATCTGGATCGAAAGGAATTCCCAATGTCGAAGCTAACATAGAAGCTGCTAAATCTTCGGCATATTCTCCGGCTTTTTCTTGAGTTTGGCCAAAGGAATGATGCTCAGCGATGTAGCCATATTGATTTGAATCTGCAGGAATTGCGCAACCGATTGAAGCGGCAATTAATCTATTCGGTTCGTTAGTAGCATTTTTTGACATTACAACAAAAACAATTTCTCCAGGTTTTAAATATTGCAAACCCTCTTCTCTAGAAACTTTTTTACAACCTGGAGGCAAAATCGAAGAAACTGAAACCAAATTGAATTTTGAAATTCCAGCTTTCTCTAGTGCCAATTCAAAGGCTTGCAAATAATTTTTGTGAATACCTACTCCCTTTGTCAAAAAGAAATAACGCGGAACCATTCAAATTTATTTCATTATTAGAAATACAAAATCATCTGTCAATAACTTCACAGGAGGTTTGCTTTCTTGATTACTTTTGCCAGTCTGACAATGTTTCTCCCCAATATTTCCAATTCTTTTTTTTGCCAAGTTCCGATTTTTTTTCTATTAAAAAAAGGAGCAGCAAAAGGTGGAATGACGCATCCCATTCCATTGAAAACAGAGATTAAATAATGAGAGACCTCATCTCCTCCTGATTCCTCGGCGCAAGCCACGGCGGCAAAAATTTTTTCTTCTAACAAATAACCATTGTTTTCGAGAGAAGTTAAGCGATCGATAAAGTTTTTGACCAAACCAGAAACCGAAAACCAGTATGAGGGAGAACCTAAAACAAACCCGTCTGATTTTAACAAAAGAGAATAAATCTTTTCCATATCGTCTTTTATCACACAAGGAAAGGTACATTTTTTGGGAGAGATTGAATAACAACCCAAACAGGGCAAAATTTTAAAATCGATTAAATGCAAAAACTCTACTTTAGCACCTTCTTTCTTTGACCCTTTCATTATTTCCTTTAAATACTTTGCCGTCCTTCCCTCCTTTCTGGGAGAACCATTAAGGAAGAGAATGAATGGCTTCATACTTTTGAACAAAAATGAATTTTGGGATTATAATACTTTGTCTTCAATTTCAATCTCTCAAATTTTCTTTGGATGTGTTCAAAAGAAACTTTTTTAAAATCAAAATCCTTCGATCCCAAAAAGAAAACGTGCTCATCCATCGGAAAGCAATCAACAAAAGCAGAATGAATGCTAAAAAAGGTAAAGTGTTTTTTTACCTCTTCTCTCAATTTCTTTGAAAATCTCTCTTTAAAATAACCTAATTGCATTGAGACAATTCCTTTCTCTTTCAAGGCCTTTAAAATTTTTAAATAAAATTTCTTTTCCCAGAGAGAAAGAGAGGGCCCTTTGGGATCAGTCAAATCTTCAATGATGACATCAAAGAAATTTTGATAATTGTCTAAGAACTTGAAGGCATCTTCGATAAAAACCTTCAATCTTTTATCTCTAAAGGCACCAGCCGAAACAGAAGGCAAATATTTTTTGGAAACCTCAATTACCTTTTTATCGATATCAACCAAATATATTTCTTTTACCGGATGCTTGGCAACCTCTCTCAACGCTCCTCCGTCTCCTCCACCAACAATCAAAACTCTTTGGGGATTTCGATGAGAAAGCATTGCGGGATGAACTAACATTTCGTGATAGATGTGCTCAAATTTCGTTGAAAGCTGCACTTGCCCATCCAAAACCAAGATCCTTCCGTACTCTTCGTTTTCAAAAATCTCAATCTTTTGAAACTGACTTTTTCCTGAATAAATCTTTTTCTCAATCAAAAATCCCCAGGTTGATTTTTGAAGCTCTCCGGGTAAAAAATCTTCAAAAAACCATTTCTTTCCCAAAAATCTCTTAATCATCTCAAGTTTCCCCTTTTTATTATTGAAACCTCAACCTTCTTTGGTTTCAAAATTTTCTTTAAATACCTCAATGCCTCTTCTGGCTTGGCGTTCTTTCCGCAACTGAAAACATCGATTGCTAAATATCCAAACTCAGGCCAAGAATGAAAAGCAATGTGAGATTCTGCCAACAATAAAACCCCTGTTAATCCATGGGGGTTGAATTTATGATAAGAGAATTCTAAAGGAATGTTTCCAGCTTTCTTTGCTGCTTCAATCAAAATCTTTTCCAATTTTTTCGGATCTTCTATTTTCTTTCCAAACCAAAAATCGGCAATCAGATGGATCCCTAACGAATTTTGTTTTTTCAATTTTTCTATGGCCCATAAGGACCTCTTTGTTTTTTTCATGTTTTTAAGAGTTGGTCGCTTACACCCAGGGAAATTTTCCCTGGTAGCTTTCCTCTTTTAGAGGAAAAACAAAGAGTAAAAAAGCGACCAACTCAATTTTTAAATTCCTTCTTTTAAAACTCTCTTTCCTTCTTTTATCTTAGCAGCCTCCGCTACTTTTACTTCTCTCTTCCATTTCCTCGCCCCCCTTTCATATTTTGAAAAAAACTTTTCTTTGTACTCTTTTATTTCCCTTTGCAACTTATCTTTCACTTCGTATATAGCAGATTTCAAATTCTTTTTCAAAGATTCAGACCTTATTAATTTTTTTGGAAAATTCAGATTGCACTCTACATAATAGAACCCTCTTTCTTTCCCTTTTATTTCAATTCTTGCTTCTACCTTCGGTTTTCCCTTTCCAAAAAACCTATCGTAATATTTTTCACCAAAAGTTCCTTTTGCAAATTTTTCCAAAGAATTGATTTGCTCCTCAACAAATTCTTTTATTTCTGGTGTCAATTTTATTTTCGTTGCCTTGATTATAATCTTCATCAATTTCGACCCCCACTTTTCAGTGGGGGCAAAAACTATTTTTTCTTTGCTTTTTTCTTTTTCTTTGCCATCCCTTTTTTAAAGAAGCTTATCGCAAGCACTCGACCAATGCCTGCGAAGATCTGTGGCCCCAAAAGGGTAGATCTTATTTCATTTTTTACGTTGCAAGAAACCTTGTCAAGTGTGGAAAAGTAAAAAAGTAACCGAGTGGTCGAGTGACTGAGTGGTTGGGTGATTGAATAGTTGTTTAGTTGTCTAGTTAGAAGTTAGTGAAATTCTACCTTCCAGGAGGGGGTGACTGCGGAGCGAGTGCCGAAGCTTCTAGCGGAGGCATGAGCGGAGCGCAATCGAGGGGGAACCTTGGTTCCCCCTATTGAGGGACCGGAGGGGGTTTTTACCCCAATCCTAAGAACTTCTGCGGGTGCCAGCCCTCCGGCCCAGCTTCATTATAAAAAATCCCACAAAAACAGCAACGGACCTTGCTCGAGTAAGGTCCGTCGCTGCGCTTAGGATTGGGTTAGCCAGTTACCTGGCGGCACCCACGCTTCAATGTTAGCAAATTCAAAGAAAAATGTCAAGATCCCTCCAAAATTTTTCTAAGATCTTCTTCCCAGGCTGGGTTTATTTTTATTGCTTCTTCAAACTTTTGCTTTGCCAAATCTTCCTTTCCAGCAATTTTCAAAACCCTAATCAAGATTAAATGAGAATTTTTGAATTTTGGCTCCAAATCAACCGCCTTTTGAACTAAAAAAATTGCCTCATCGATTCTTCCTTGATATATCAAATTTTGAGCCAAAGACCAATAACCTTGTTGATTGCTTGGAGAAATTTCAATCGCCTTTCTCAAAATTTCTTCCCCCTCTTTAACTTTTGCAGGATCGAAAAACGCATAAATATTATAAAGATCCCCTAACCTTAAAAATGATCTAAAATCTGATGGAGATTCCTTTGCGCTCTTTTTTAGTTCCTCAATTAAAAATTCAATTTCCTTTTTCGCATTCTCATTTAAATTCTTAAAATCCAAATTTGCCATTTCGTTTTCTGCAAAAAATTGTCGAATTTGGAATTTGCCTAGTGGTGAAGTAGAAAGAGTTTTTTGAAAATATTTCAACCTTTCTGGAGTTCCAACTTTTTCTCTGATCGCCAAAATAACATAACCATCCGTCAAAACCGGCAAAATCACGAATTCATAAAAGGAAACAAAAAACAAAATCAAAACAAAAAACAAATAAAGTGGATTTAATTTTTTGATTTCTTTCTTTTCAAATTCTTTCTCAAAAGAGGCAACGAATGCAAGAGATAAGAAAAAAACCATAAAGGAAGAAACCATATCGAAGACAGTTAAGTTTTGGACAAAATAGGCAATGAAAAGCGAAGTAAAAATTCCAGGGGCAAAAAAGTCTGTTTTATTTTTAACAAAGTTTTTCCAGAGAATGTAAAAGATCGCAGCAAAAATCAAAAGATAAGAAAGCATTCCCAAAATTCCAGTTGAAATTAGAGTATCAAAAATTATATTGTGAGCTCTATCAAACCAAATTTCTCCACCGCACTCTGGAGTTGGCATGCATGGGTTGTAATACTTAATGTATGAAAATTCAAAATTTTCGGGCCCCCAACCAAGCAATGGTCTTTCTAAAAACCCTTTCCATGCCCCCTGCCAGACAGGAAACCTCCCCCCAAAACTTCCAACTTCTCTTTCAATTAATTTTCTAAAAAATCCCTCTGGCTGATTTAAAAGAGAATAGAAAACAAAAGCAGAAAAAATTAGAGAAGAAATTAAACAAATTGAGCCAAGAATTTTTAAAATTTTTCTTTTCGAGGCAATCAACCAAAGGAAAAACAACAAAACTAAACCTCCATAAAAAGAAAGTTTTGCCGCCCTTGCTCCTTCTTTAAAAAATATTGCGGAGAGGGCTTTTGTAAAAGAGAGGTTTTCCAAATTCACTCCGATTAGCAAAAGAGAAAAGGATAAAATTAAAAAAGAAACGATTGAGAAAATTTTCGCAAATTCTTTTGTCTTAAAAATCAAATAAAGAGCAAAAAATACATTAAAAAGCAAAAAGGTTCCCAAAAAAGATTCGTTACCAATAGTTCCCCCTCCTCTCATTGTTGGATTTTTTAAATTTGCCAAGGCAACCCAGGATGCCAAAATTGCAACAAAATTTGAAAATCCAAAAAGTTTTTTAAAATCCTCTTCTTTAAAAGCTGAGTTCAAAACCAAAAAGAAAGCGAACAAATGCAAATGCATCAAAATTCCAGTCATTCTTTCATATTTTGACCAAAAACTGTAAGAGAAATTTACTCCAAAAATCGAGGCAAAAATGAAAATGAAAAGATAAATTGAAAGGGCTATTAAAAGAGCATTAATTTTCGGACGATATCTCGAATCGATAAAAATTAAAATTAGCCAAAGAAAGAAAATTATTTCAGAAATTGCAAAAAAATATAAACTCTTTGGACCGACAAATGGAAAGAAAAATTTAGAACTCAAAATTAAAGGAGTGAATAAAATTAAATATGAAAAAAAACGAATGATGCTAATTAAAATTTCACTTTCTCTAATTTTTGCCATTCCTTGATTTTAACAAAATTTCATTTTAACTTAAAGCAATGGGGATAAAATTGAGAAAATACCTTTTACTCTTTTTCGACATAATTTTCCTTTATTTTTCCCTATACCTTGCCCTCTTTTTAAGACATTTCCAAAAATTCGATCCTGAAATTTTCTTTTCTCACCTTTTTCCTTTCACAATTTTATTTTTCCTCTGGCTAATAATTTTTTACACTTTTGGCTTTTATGATTTCGAGTTTCTAAAAACTTCATTGATTTTCAAAACAATTTCTGTCATTTCTCTAAATTTTGTTTTGGGAGTTTTTCTCTTTTACTTTATTCCCCATTTCAAAATCACCCCCAAAACAATTTTGATTTTAAATTCTGTAATCTTTGGAATTTTCTTTTTCTTTTCAAGAAAATTTTTCCTCTCTTTCTTTTCGGCCCATCTTTTAGAGAGAGTTGCAATTTTGGGCAAAGATGCTGAGGTAGAAAAATTAAAAAAAGAAATAAAAGAAAGGCCTTTTTTAGGTTATGAGTTGGTGGAAATAGATCTCTCAAAAGATCTTCTAGAGCAAATAAAAAAAGAAAAGATAAATACAATTGTCTTCACTGAGGAATTCGAAAAGGATCCAAAATTTCAAAATCTTTTTTACAATCTTTTATTTTTAGGCGTAAACTTTCTAGATTTTCCAAGCTTTTACGAAAGAATTACAGAAAAAATTCCAGTAACCTCAATTTCAAAAGTTTGGTTTTTTGAAAACTTGAAAGAGGGGGAAAAAAGAATTTATGACAAATTCAAAAGAATTTTTGATGTAATAGTGGCTTCAACAATTTTGCTTTTCACCCTTCCGCTTTGGCTTTTGATTGCTCTGGCAATAAAAATCGAAGATCGGGGTCCTGTTTTTTATATTCAAGAAAGGGTTGGAAAAAACAAAAAAATTTTCAAATTGATAAAATTTAGGTCAATGGTCACAGAAGCAGAAAAAGAAGGACCAAAATGGGCAGAAATTGAAGATAAAAGAGTAACAAAAGTTGGGAAATTTTTAAGGAGGTTTCACTTAGATGAAATTCCCCAAATGATAAATGTCATTCGAGGAGATATTTCTTTAGTCGGACCGAGACCAGAAAGGCCAGAATTCGTTGAAAAATTAGAAAAAGAAATTCCCTATTACAACTTGCGCCACATAATAAAACCAGGTTTTACCGGCTGGGCACAAATAAAATTCAGATACGCAAGGTCAATTGAAGACTCTTTAGAAAAATTCCAATACGACCTCTATTACATTAAGAATCGATCCTTATTTTTAGATTTAAAAATTTTGCTCCAAACTCTGCGGTTGTTTTTTAAGGAAGAAAAACAATGAAAAAATTATCAATCATAATCCCAGTTTATAACGAGAAAAAAACAATATTAGAAATTTTGAAAAGAATTGAAAATGTAAATTTGGAAGATTTAGGATTTGAAAAAGAAATTATTATTGTAGATGATGGTTCAACAGATGGAACGAGAGAAATTTTGAAAAAGCTGAGGAATAAATATAAGATCAACTTCCATCCAGAAAATAGAGGTAAAGGATCTGCAATAAGAAGCGGACTAAAAAAGGTAACCGGAGATTATGTAATCATTCAAGATGCTGATTTGGAATACGATCCAAAAGATTATAGAGTTCTTTTGGAATGTGCGGTTAAAAACCAGGCTCAGGTTGTTTATGGTTCAAGAACTTTAAATCCAAAAAACAGGTACTCCCATTTTATCTACTATCTTGGAGGAAAATTCCTCTCTTTTTTAACCTCTTTTCTTTATGGAGCAAAAATCACTGACGAAGCTACAGGTTATAAGCTTTTTAAAACAGAATTATTAAAAAAAATCTCTCTTGAAAGCAAGGGCTTTGATTTTTGTCCCGAGGTTACTGCAAAAGTTTTGAAACAAAAAATAAAAATTTTTGAAGTTCCTATTAGTTATTATCCAAGAAAGAAAAAAGAGGGTAAAAAAATCAGAGTGTCAGATGGACTAAAAGCGGCTTTTTTGCTAATAAAATTGCGCTTTGCAAAAGAAACCTGGCAAAAAATTTTGGCAATTTTTCTCTTATTTTTGATTTTAATTGCTAATTTATCTTTAATAACAAAAAACATTCATGATCCCTTTTTAAGATGGAATGAAGACAATAATGCGCTCTATGGATTGGCTGCTCAAAATTGGCTAAAATTTGGAATTTTAAAACTGAAATTTGGAATGGTGGGTTATTGGCTAGAAAATTTAAATGAGAAAATTTCTTTTTATACTCACCATCCAGACCTTTTCATTTTTCCAACCTATTTAATCTATAAATTATTTGGAATCTCAGAATTTACCACCCGCCTATCCCCTTTACTCTTTGCAATTTTCTCAATTATTCTCTTTTTCTTTTTGACTTTCGAATTTTACAAAGATTATCTTTTCTCTTTTTTCTCAACTTTTATTTTCGCTATTTTGCCCGCAATGACTTTTTATGGAAAAATGCTAGATCCTGAAATCTTCGTTCTTTTCTTTTTCCTTCTCTCTTTTTTCTTTTATGCAAAAATCAAAAACACCAAAAGAAAACTTTATTACTTTCTCTTTTTCCTTACCATCTTTTTTGGCGGATTCATGGGCTGGCACTTTTTCTTTACGCCCTTTTTAATTTGGCTTTTGATTTTCTTTGACAAAAATTTTCCTCAAAGAAAGATATTTTTAATTCTTCTTCCCTTTGTGACACTCTTTTCTTTTTCTTTTATAATTTCTCACATTTATTTTATTGGTGGAAAGGAAGCACTCATTGATCTCAAAAGTGCTTTTTTTGCTAGAACTAGTGGTTTGCCTTTGAATTTTTGGCTAAATAGAATTTATTTTTTACTTAAACTCAATTTTACTTTACCAATTGTGCTTTTGGGATTTTTCTATCTTTTTTACTTTATCTATCGAGTGATTTTCGATTCTGAAAAAATAAAAATTTTACCACTTGCTCTTTTCCTTTTCCCATTTTTAATCACTTTTTCTTTTCGCCAATGGGTCACCCATCCTTACGGCCCCTTTTATTTTGTTGGATTCTTTGCAATAGCAGGTGGTGAATTTTTATATTTGCTATGTCAAAAATTAAAAGAAGAAAAAGAATTAATAGGAATTAGTTTATGCTTGATTCTATTGATCCTTCAATACTTTATTTGCTCAAATTCCCTTAAATTTTTTGATCAAAACTTCATTTTAAATAAAGATTCTTTTGAATTGCTAGGCGAAATAAAAAACAAATTTAACCCCGAATCAATTTGCTTGGGAAGAGAGGAAACAGGAATTGGCTATCTTCCAATTTTTTCTTTTTATCTAAAAATTCCTATCAAAAACTCTCCAGAATGCATCGATAAAGTTCCTTTTGCAATCATTTTCAGGCCTTACAAAGAAGGAGATTTTAGATTCAAAGAAGCTGAACTTTTTTTAAATGCTGGTTATTCAATAATAGATTGCAAAGGAATAATTTGCTTTTTAAAAAAATAATAAAAATTAAAGTAAATCTTTTTTCCCCTCTTTTTCGATTTTCTCCACTAACTTTTTTACATCTTGGGCTCTATTTTTTGAACAAATAAGTATAATATCATCAGTAACCACAACGATAAGATCTTTTACGCCACAAGTTGCAACTAATTGAGGAGAAACTCCATAAACTAGAATATCCTTTGAATCGATTCCTATAAAGTTTCCTTTAATAAGATTTTTCTTTTCACCAGCTAATATTTTTTTCACTGCTGACCAACTTCCAACATCTGCCCAGCCAAAATTTACTGGCAAGACGATATTTTGTGTGTAATTTTCTAAAATTGACTGATCGAAAGAAACAGGATCCATTTTTGGATACTCTTTTTTCAAAATTTCTTTAAAATTCTTCTTTCCAAAATTTTTCTTCAACTTTTGATAAATTTTAAAATTATCTGGCACAAATTCTTTAATTAATTTTTCAACGAGTTTTGGTTGAAAAACAAAAATTCCCGAATTCCAAAAAAATTTTTTTGATTCAATAAATTTTTGAGCTGTTTTTAAATCCGGTTTTTCTTTAAAAAGATCTACTTTAAAAAAAGAAAAATTGTTAATTTTCTCGAACAATCTCCCTTTTTTAATATAACCCAAACCTATGTCTGGTTCTTTTGGTTTTTCGCCAAAAAGCAAAATACAATCTGGATTTTTCTTTACGAATTCGTAGCCTACTTTCAAAGCTTTTAAAAAATTGTCTTGATTTTTAATCAAATGATCGGAGGGAAAAACCGCTATAGGTTCTCTTTTTTCTTTCTCTGAAAGATAACAAAAAAATAGTAAAAAAGCTGCTACCCTCTCTCGAGAAGCGGGTTCTAAAATAATATTTTTTAGAGGTAGCTTTGGTAATTCTTTTTTTACTTCCTCATAAAAAATTTCATTAGTGGAAACGAAAATATTTTCTTTCTTAGTGAGTGGCAAAACTCTTTCAAAAGTCATTTGAAGCAAGGTTTTGTTGCCAAAAATTTTTTGGAACTGCTTTGGCTTATAACTTCTGGAAATTGGCCAAAGCCTCGTTCCTTTTCCCCCTGCTAAAATTAAAGTCTTCATTGAATTAATAAATTATACCACTTTCCTCATAATTTTCACTGAATCTAAAATAAGGGTAAAATAAAGCAATGAAGGTTTTAATTTGTATCACTCATGGAAACATCGGAGGAGCGACAAATTTTGTTCTTTGGTTGGCAAAGGGATTAAAAGAAAGAGGTGTTGAAGTTAAGGTTGGGTTTGGCGAGGGTGATTATTTGAAAGAGAAATTAGAAAAAGAGAAAATTGAATTTGTAAATTTTAAATGGTTAAAGAGAACTCACAATCCCCTATCGAACTTATTTTTTATTTTTGAAATCAAAAAATTTTTAGATAAAGAAAAATTTGATGTTTGCCACTTCAATTCAACAAACGCTCTTTTTGGCGCAATCTCTGCAAAAATTTCAAAATCAAAACCAAAAACAGTTTTTACAATTCACGGCCTCTCGATTTTGGACCCAAATTATAAAAAGAATTTTTGGCTAAAACCCTTTTATTGGTTCATTTTTAAATTTTTACTTTCTTTTGTTGATATTCCCATTTTTGTCTCCAATAAAAATTTAGAAGATGCGAAAAAATTGAAACTGGTAAAAAATGGGGTTGTAATCTACAATGGCATTCCAGGACCTGAATTTTTAGAAAGAGAAATTGCAAGGAAGTTTTTTGAAGAAAAAATAAAAGTTGATTTGAAAGATAAATTTGTCAT
>Ga0272445_1002349_pt1 | contig 13090 bp, 13 predicted proteins | sample YNPCB0031_FD_194404 | JGI IMG/M metagenome (GOLD analysis project Ga0272445, IMG submission 194404) | Hot spring sediment microbial communities from Yellowstone National Park, WY, United States - YNP-CB-003-1 | ecosystem: Environmental > Aquatic > Thermal springs > Hot (42-90C) > Sediment... | reverse complement strand
AGGGCATTCTGGTGGCGGGCCTCATCTCCACGGTCATCGGGACCAGGCTCCCCGGAGTGGGGGCCATCTACCTGGGCCAGACCCTGCGCTTCCTGAAACCCGTTCGCCTCGGGGACACCATCACCGCCACCGCCGTCCTCAAGGCGGTGCGGGAGCGGGAGAAGGGAGGGTATGTGCTCACGCTGGACACCTTCTGTGAGAACCAGGAGGGGGAGAGGGTCCTCGAGGGGGAGGCCACGGTGCTTTACGAGGAACCTACGGGCCCTAGGCCCTAGGGAATGAAGGAGGTAGGGAGCATGAAGAAAGGCGTTTTGGCGTTCTTGGTCTTGGCGCTGGGCCTGGCCATGGCCCAGACCACGTTGAAGGTGGGGGTCATCCTGCCCCTCTCGGGGGTCTCCGCCGTTTCGGGCAAGGCGGCCCTGAACGGCATCCAGCTGGCGGCGGACGAGGTGAACGCCGCCGGCAAGGTACGGCTGGAGCTGGTGGTGGTGGACGACGGCACCGACCCCGCCAAGGCGGTGCCCGCCTTCACCAAGCTCATGACCGTGGACCGGGTGGACATCGTCATCGGGGGGCTGGCCAGCGGCGTGACCTACGCGCTCTCGGGCCCGGTGAAGCAGTATGGCCCTCTCTTCCTCTGCATCGGGGCCGCCTCCTCCGTGGTGGAGCAGGCCTTTGAGGGCTACCCCCTCTTCTTCCACTACCACCCGTGGGACTACCACAACGTGGCCGCCGCCCTCCAGTTCTTCCAGTACCTCAGCCAGGCGCACGGCGCCAAGAAGGTGGCCATCCTTTACGAGGACGGGCCCTTCGGCTCGGCGGGGATCGGGGTCTACAAGCAGCAGCTGGAGAAGCTGGGCTACCAGGTCCAGGCGGAGCCCTACAAGGCGGGCAGCGGCCAGTTCACCCCCATCCTCACCCGCTTCCGGGCCTTCGCCCCCGACATCCTTTACTGGATCGGATACGATGTGGATGCCCTGCCCATCGCCACCCAGACTCGGCAGGTGGGGCTCAGGCCCAAGCTCATCTATGGGGCTCCGCCCTCCTGGCCCATCGGCTTTGAGAAAAACCCCCTCTCCCAGGACGTGGCGGGGATGACCGCTTGGCTCCCCACCGTGTCCAACGCCGAGTCCCGCCGCTTCGTCCAGGCTTACCGCAACAAGTACGGGGAGGTGACGGAGGAGTACATGGCCCCCATGGGCTACACCATCGTGAAGAGCCTGGCCCTGGCCGCCGAGCGGGCGGGCAGCGCCGACAAGAACCGCATCGCCGAGGCCTTGAGCGCCCTCAAGATGAACACGCCCTTTGGCCCCCTGAGCTTCAAGCCCTCGGACACCGGCAAGACCCGGTACCAGGGCTTCGGGCCGGAGATCTGGTTCCAGTTCCAGTACATCCAGGGGACCCGCCGTCCGGTCTTCCCCAAGGAGAAGGCCACGGTGCCCCTGCGCTACCCCGGAGAGTACTACCTGCGCTAGCATGGAGCTTTTCCTCCAGACCCTCCTCAACGGCCTCCTCATGGCCGGGGTCTACGCCCTGGTGGCCACCGGGCTCGCCCTCTCCCTGGGGGTGGTGGGCATCGTCAACTTTGCCCACGGGGAGTTCCTGATGGTGGGGGCCTACCTCTCCTACCTGCTCTACGCCGCCCGGGGCGTGGACCCCCTCCTCGCCCTGGGCCTGGCCTTCTTGGCCGCCTTCCTGGTGGGGGCCCTCACCTACTGGGGCCTCATCCGCCCCGTCCTCAAGGCCCCGGAGCTCAACCAGATGCTTCTCACCTTTGGGCTTTCCATCCTCCTGCAGAACCTGGCCCTCCTCCTCTTCGGGGCCGACACCCGGGTGGTGGCCCCGCCCTACCAGGCGGCGACCCTGGCCCTGGGGCCTTTCTTCCTGGGGGCGGTGCCCCTGGGGGCCTTCCTCCTCTCTTTGGCCTTGCTCCTTCTCCTCCAGGCCTTCCTCACCCGGACCCCCTTGGGCCTGGCCATGCGGGCGGTGGCCCAGAACCGCCTGGCCCCCGGGCTTTTGGGCATTGAGGCGGAGAGGGTCTATCTTTTGGCCTTCGGCCTGGCGGCGGCCTTGGCCGGGGTGGCGGGGGTGATGCTCTCGGTGATGCTCTACGCCAGCCCCACGGTGGGCTTCGTCTTCACCCTCAAGTCCTTCGCCATCGTGGCCCTGGCGGGGCTCGGCAACCTGAGGGGGGTCATGCCCGCCGCCTTGGTCCTGGCCCTGGCCGAGGCCCTGGTGAGCACCTACGTGCCGGGGGGTGGGGGTCTGGTGGAAGCGGTCTTTTTCCTGGTCCTCTTCCTGGCCCTGGTGGGCCGGGCCTGGAGGTGGGGATGAAGGGGGTGGTCCTCTTCCTCCTGGTCTTCGTCCTCCTGCCCTTCCTGCCCCTCGGGGTTTGGCGGGCCTACCTGCTGGACGCGGGGGTCTTCCTGCTCCTTTACACCGCTTCGGCCCTCTCCTGGGACCTGGTGGCCCGCACCGGCCAGCTCTCCCTGGCCCACGGGGCCTTCTTCGGGCTTGGGGCCTACGGGGTGGGGCTTTTGGAGCCCCACGTGGGCACGCTTCCCGCCCTCCTTTCGGGGAGCTTGCTGGCGGGGCTCTCCGCCCTTCTCCTGGGCTCCGTGACCCTGAGGCTCCACGGCCTCTACTTCGCCATCGCCAGCCTGGCCTTCAGCGAGGTGCTGAGGACCCTGGCCCTGAAGCTCCCCTTCACCGGCGGGCCCATCGGCCTTCCCGTTCCCCCGGCCTTCGGCGGTGCGCCTTTGGCGCCCTACTACCTGGCCTTCGCGGTTCTGGCGGTGGCCGTAGGTCTCAGCCTCTGGGCTGAGCACAGCCCCTTCCGCCTGGCTCAGGCGGCCTGCCGGCAGTCCGAGCCCGTGGCCCGGGTCCTGGGGGTGCGGGTGGTGCGGGTGAAGCTCCTCTCCCTCCTTCTGGGAAGCCTGGTGGCGGGCCTGGCGGGCGGGGTCTACGCCATGAAGGCCCTCTTCATCAACCCCTACGAGGCCTTCAGCCTGGGGCGGGCCGTGGAGGCTTTGGTCATCCCCATCTTCGGCGGGCTCTACACCACCTTGGGCCCCCTTCTTGGGGGCGTGGTCCTGGTGGGGCTGGAGCAGGTCCTGAGGCTTTGGATCCAGGAGGGGTACCTGGTGGTCTACGGGGCCATCCTCATCCTGGCCATCCTGTTTCTGCCCCGGGGGCTTATGGGGCTCTGGAGGAGGCGGCGTGGCTAGGGTTCTGGAGGTTCAGGGGGTGTCCAAGCGCTTTCTCGGGCTGAAGGCCCTGCAGGGGGTCACGCTCCACCTGGAGGAGGGGGAGATCCTGGCGGTCATCGGCCCCAACGGGGCGGGGAAGAGCACCCTGCTCAACGTGATCTCCGGCCTTCTTCGGCCTGATGTGGGGCGGGTCCTCTTCCTGGGCCGGGACGTGACCCCCCTCCCCCCCGAGGTCCGCACCCACCTGGGCCTGGGCCGGGCCTTCCAGATCCCAACCCCCCTGCCCGAGCTCACCGTGCGGGAGAACCTGCTGGTGGGGGCGCTTTTCGGCAGGCCGGGCCGAAGCCGGAAGGAGGCGGAGGCCAGGGTGGAGGCGGTTTTGGAGCTCACCGGCCTGGCCGCCAAGGCCGAGGCTCCGGCGGGGGAGCTCACCCTATTGGAGGACAAGCGCCTGGAGCTGGCCCGGGCCCTGGCCACCGGCCCCAGGGTCCTCCTCCTGGACGAGGTCATGGCGGGCCTCCGCCCCAAGGAGGCCCAGGAGGCGGTGGACCTGGTGCGGCGGATCCGCGACGCCGGGGTCAGCGTTCTCTTCATTGAGCACCTGATGCCGGTGGTGCGGGCCTTGGCGGACCGGGTGGTGGTCTTGGACTACGGGGAGGTCATCGCCGAGGGGCCTTACGAGCAGGTGGCCCGGGAGGAGAGGGTGCGGGAGGCCTACCTGGGGAGGCGGGCATGAGGCTTAGGGTGGAGGCCCTCGAGGCGGGCTACGGCAAGGCCCAGGTCCTCTTCGGCGTGGACCTGGAGGTGGTGGAGAATGAGCTCGTGGCCCTCCTAGGGGCCAACGGGGCGGGGAAGACCACGCTTCTTCGGGCCATATCGGGTCTGGTGAGGCCCTGGTCGGGCCGGGTCCTCTTGGAGGGGCAGGACCTCAGAGGGCTTTCCCCCGCCAAAAGGGCCCGGATGGGCCTAGGGCACGTGCCCGAGGGGCGGCAGCTTTTCCCCCTGATGACCGTGGAGGAGAACCTGAGGCTGGGGGCGGCCTTTCTGGCCCCGGGGCGGGAGCGGGAGGGCTACGAGCGGGTCTACGGCCTCTTTCCCCGCCTGGCGGAGAGGCGGCGGCAGCTGGCGGGGACGCTTTCCGGTGGGGAGCAGCAGATGCTGGCCATCGGCCGGGCCCTTATGGGCTTTCCCAAGATCCTGCTGGTGGACGAGCCTTCCCTGGGCCTTTCCCCGAGGCTCGCCGAGGAGGTCCTTCTGGCCCTCAAGGCCGTGGCCAAGGAAGGCGTGGGGGTGCTCTTGGTGGAGCAGAACGTGGCCCTCACCCTGGATGTGGCCGAGAGGGGCTATGTCCTGGAGCACGGGAAGGTGGTGCTGGAAGGCCCCGCTTCGGCGCTGGCCCAGGACCCCCGGGTGCGGGAGGCGTACCTGAGCCTTTGACGCAGGGGCACATGCTACCTTAATAACAGCTGGCCCAGGGAACGGGGCTAGGCTCCATCCTTAGGCTTTCCGTGCCTTCGTTATCGGCCTAAAGCCTCGCGTAGCTGGAGGGCGATCTGTAAGAGGCACAGGTCCTCTACTCGTTCCAGATGGAGCCCCGTGAGCTCCTCAATCCGGTGGATCCGATAGAGGACGGTATTGGGGTGGAGGCCAAGTCGGTGGGCGGTCCTCTTGAGAGAAAGCCCTGCTTTCAAGAAAGCCTCGAGGGTCTGCCAGAGGTCCGGATGCTCCTCTAGGGGCTTTACGAGGCGCATAAGGCGCTCCTGGCCCCGGGAGGACTCCAAGGCCATGCTAAGAGGCCAAAGGAGGCGGACCGGGTAGAGGCCTGGAGGCATTCGGAGGAGGGGGCCTAAGAGGAGGGCTTCCTCCAGGTCTTTCTGGACTTCTTCCCTGGATCTCCCCTCTTGGGTCCAGAGAACGGCGGCATGGGCCTTGGCGAGTTCGCGAAGGGCTTCCTCCACCTCCTTTAAAGGGGATCGGAGCAAGAGGATCTGCCCGCCAGAAGTCTGGGTGAGGGCCGTGTCTTTGGCGTCCAGGGACAGGTAGCGGGGGGCGTAGACCAAGACGCCGGCGTCGTGTAAGGCCACCCCTATCCCGGAAACCGGGCCTGGGGGCCAGGTCCCCTCTAGGGAAAGCTGGTACCCCCGGGCCGAGGCCTCGCTCACCCGGTCTAAGATTTGGGCCACTCGGGGGGCAACTTCTACGAGGAGCTGGGGGGTTTCTTCCTGGAGAAACTCCAAGGCATCCTTGGCCCAGAGGCGGTAGGCCCGGAGGAGCCCTGTAAGGGAGATACCTTGGCGTTGGCGCCTCTGTCCCACGGAGATTGCCAGGTCCTCCAGGTCCTCGTCCTGGCCCTTTAGGGCAGTACGGAGGTATTCGTAAGAGACCAGGGCTACATCTCGTTCCAAAAGGCTGGCTTGGAGCCGGGCATAGTCCGGGATCTCCTGTGCGTAGTGCCGGGCCATGGCTTGGGCCCAGGTGTGGAGGGAGCGAACCAAGTCCGCCATCCTGTTCCTTAACCCTAAGGATACACCGGACCGAGGCTTTGTGCACCATCCTAAATCCCGGGTCCGCTCCTTTGGGTGGGCTCCCGATGACAGGATGGGCTCCTCGGGGCATACTAGGAGATGCCAGTTGGGAGGAAGCATGTTGCGGAACCTGGTGGGCGGCCAGTGGCGCGAGGTGTCCCGTTCCACGCTTCCCGTGTACAACCCGGCCACGGGGGAGGTCATCGAGGAGGTTCCCCTTTCGGGCCCCGAAGAGGTGGGGGAGGCGGTGGCCGCGGCCGCCAGGGCCTTCCAGAGCTGGAGCCGGACCCCGGTGATGGAGCGGGTCCGGCTCATGTTCCGCTTCAAGGAGCTTTTGGAGCGCCACTTTGAGGAGCTGGCCCGCCTGGTGACCCTGCACCACGGGAAGACCCTGGAGGAGGCCCGGGGGGAGGTCAGGCGGGGCATTGAGGTGGTGGACTTCGCCTGCGGCGCGCCCACCCTTCTCCAGGGGCGGACCCTGAGGGAGGTCTCCTCCGGGGTGGACCAGAACCTCTTCCACTACCCCCTGGGGGTGGTGGCGGGCATCCCTCCCTTCAACTTCCCGGTGATGATCCCCCTCTGGATGTTCCCCATCGCCGTGGTGGCGGGGAACACCTTCGTCCTCAAGCCCTCGGAGAGGACGCCTTTAGGGGCGGTGCGCCTAGCCGAGCTCTTTCTGGAGGCGGGCTTCCCCGAGGGGGTGCTGAACCTGGTCCATGGGGGACAGGAGGCGGCGGAGGCCCTTATCGCCCACCCTGAGGTGCGGGCGGTGCAGTTCGTGGGCAGCGAGCCCGTGGCCCGGCGGGTGTACGCCCTGGCGGCAGAGCACGGCAAGCGGGTCTCGGCGGCGGGTGGAGCTAAGAACCACCTGGTGGTGATGCCGGATGCCGATCTGGACCTGGCGGTTCCCGCCATCCTGAACTCGGCCTTCGGCAACGCTGGGGAGAGGTGCCTGGCGGGGAGCGTGGCCGTGGGGGTGGGGGAGGTGGGGCCGGAGCTTTTGGAGCGGGTGGTAGCTGCGGCCTCCCGCCTGAAGGTGGGTCCTGGATGGGAGGAGGGGGTGCAGGTGGGTCCCCTGATCCGGGAGGAACACCGGCAGAGGGTGGTGCGGTACATCAACCGGGGCCTGGAGGAGGGTGCGGGGCTGGCCTTGGACGGGCGGGGGATAGAGGGCCCTGGCTTCTTCCTGGGTCCCACGGTGCTGGACCGGGTTTCCCCGGGGATGGTGGTGGGGCGGGAGGAGATCTTCGGCCCGGTGCTTTCGGTGTCCTACGCCCAGACCCTGGAGGAGGCCATCCGCCAGGCCAACGCGGTGTCCTACGGCAACATGGCCTGCATCTTTACCCAAAGCGGGCGGAACGCCCGGGTCTTCCGGGAGGAGGTGCAGGCGGGGATGGTGGGGGTGAACGTGGGGGTGGCCCAGCCTTTTGCCTTCTACCCCTTCTCCGGGTGGCGGGCCAGCTTCTTCGGGGACCTGCATCCCCACGGTCCCGATGCCTTCCTCTTCTACACCCAGAGGAAGGTGGTGGTGGAAAGATGGTGATGCGGGCGGCGGTGCTAAACAGGGTGGGTGGCCCCCTCGAGGTGGAGGAAGTCCCCATCCCCAAACCCAAGGTGGGAGAGGTTCTCGTGCGGGTGGCCGCTTGTGGCGTCTGCCACACCGACCTCCACGTGATCAAGGGGGAGGTGGCCTTTCCCACCCCGTGCGTCTTGGGTCACGAGGTCTCGGGGGTGGTGGCCGAGGTGGGCCCGGGGGTGGAGGGCCTAACCCCGGGACAACGGGTGGTGGCGAGCTTCATCATGCCCTGCGGCGGGTGCTACTACTGCGTGAGGGGCGAGGAGGACCTCTGCGAAAAGTTCTTCGCCTTTAACCGCTTGAGGGGCGTCCTCTATGACGGTTCCACCCGGCTTTTCCGAAAGGATGGCACGCCCCTCTGGATGTACTCCATGGGGGGTCTGGCGGAGTACGCCGTGGTTCCGGCCACCGACGTTTTTCCCCTGCCCGAAGGGCTCTCCTTGGAGGAGGCCGCCATCTTGGGATGCGCCCTCTTCACCGCCTTAGGGGCGGTGCGGACGGCGGGGCTCGAGGGGGGAGAGGCCGTGGCCGTGGTGGCCGCGGGCGGGGTGGGCCTGGGGATCGTCCAGCTGGCCCGGGCCTTCGGAGCTTACCCGGTAGTAGCTGTGGACGTACGGCCCGAGAAGCTGGAAAAGGCCCAGGCCCTGGGCGCGAGCCACGCCTTCACCCCCGAGGAGGCCCCAAAGGGGGTCCGGGACCTCACGGGAGGGCGCGGCGCGGACGTGGCCTTCGAGGCCCTGGGGCGTCCGGAGACCTTCCGCCTGGCCCTGGACCTCCTCCGGGACGGGGGGCGAATGGTGCCCGTGGGCATCGCCCCCCAGGGGGTGGAGGCCGGGGTGGAGATCACCCGGCTGGTGCGGCGGAAGCTCAGGATCCTGGGTTCCTACGGGGCCAGGCCCCGAAGGGACATGCCCCTCCTCCTCAAGCTGGCCCAGGCCGGAGCGATCCGGGTAGGGGCGGAGGTGACGGAAAGGCATCCCTTGGAGGAGGCCGACCTGGCCTACCGGCGCCTGGACCGGGGCGAGGTGGTGGGGCGGGCTTTGGTGACCATGGGAGGTGGGCATGCTTAGGTACAGGCTGACGCGCAGGGGTGTCTTGAGGCTGGGCCTGGGCTCGGCGGCCTTGGCCTTCACCGGCCGGGCCCAGGGGGAGACCCTACGGGTGGGGCTCGTGGACCCCCTCTCCGGGGTCTACGCCGCCCTGGGGCGGAGCGAGCTGGAGGGGGCCCGGATGGCGGTGGACGATGTGAACGTGCGGGGCGGGGTGCTGGGCCGCAGGCTGGAGCTCCTCGCCGAGGACTCCGCCGCCAAGACCGACCTGGGGGTGCAGAAGCTGAGGAAGCTTGTGGAGCGGGACCGGATCCAGTTCTCCCTGGGGGAGGTGTCCAGCGGGGTCTCCCTGGCCTTGAGCCAGACCGCCGCCGAGTACAAGATGCTCCACATCGTTACCGGGGGGCACGCGGACGACATTACCGGAAAGAGCTGCCGCTGGAACACCTTCCGCATCCCCACGAACGGCACCATGGAGGCCAGGGCCATCGGCCCCCTCCTCGCCGAGCGCTTCGGCAAGAACTGGTACATCATCACCCCGGACTACGCCTACGGCTGGTCCCTGCAGGAGGCCTTCACCCGGGTGGTGGAGCGGCTTGGGGGCAAGGTCTTGGGGGCGGACCGGGTACCTTTGGGGACCTCGGACTACTCCGCGGTCCTCCTCAAGGCGGCCCGGGCCAAGCCCGACGTCCTCCTCACCTTCCAGGCGGGCGACGACGCGGTGGCCATCCTCAAGCAGATTGCCCAGTTCGGCCTGGACAAGCAGATGGCCATCGCCGGGGGGCTCCAGGAGTGGGAGAACATCGCCGCCCTGCCCAAGGAGGCCCGCATGGGCTGGTGGACCTTTGAATGGTATTGGCTCCAGCCGAACGTTCCCGAGGTCAAGGCCTTCGTGGACCGCTACCGCCGCCGCTACCGCAAGGTGCCCACGGCCCGGAGCTGGTTCGGCTACGCCGCCATCTGGAGCCTGGCCCTGGCCATCCAGAAGGCGAAGAGCCTGGAGGCCGTCAAGGTGGCCCAGGCCCTGGAGGGGCTGGAGCTTCCCCGGAACGTGGCCCTACAGCCCGGAAGGGTCTACTACCGCAAGGAGGACCACCAGCTCCTGACCGGGGTCTTCGTGGGCTACGTGCGCCAGGGGCAGGACCCGGACGACCTCTTTGAGGTGGTGCGGGTGGTGCCGGGGGAGGAGGCCGCCCCCGATCCCAAGGACACGGGCTGCCGCATCGCCTACCCCGGGTAGCATGGACCTCTTCCTCCTCCAGCTCTTGAACGGCCTGGTGAGCGGGGCCTTCTACGCCCTCCTGGCCCTGGGCCTCGCCCTCATCCTCTCCCTCACCCGGATCATCAACCTGGCCCACGGGGGGTTTCTGGTGGTGGGGGCCTACCTGGGCTACGTCCTCGCGGGCCTCCTGGGCTTCTACCCCGCCCTCCTCCTCGCCCCCTTCCTCCTCGCCCTCCTCGGGGTTCTCCTCGAGGCCCTCCTTCTCCGCCCCCTCTACGCCCGCGACCCCCTGGAGAGCCTCCTCCTCACCTTCGGCCTGGCCCTGGTCCTAGAGGAGGCGGTGCGGGCCCTCTTCGGCCCGGTGGGGGTGCCCTTCCGCATCCCCGAGGGGCTTTCCGCCCCCCTCTTCCCCGGCACGGCCTTCTTCTTCCTCACCCGCTACCGGGCCTTCGTCCTGGGGATGGCGGCCCTCGCCGGGCTTCTCGTCTTCCTCCTCCTCCGCTTCACCGCCTTAGGCCTCTACCTGCGGGCAGGGGCCCAGGACCGGGAGATCCTCTCCGCCTTGGGGACGGACGTGCGGCGGCTCTACACCCTGGCCTTCGCCCTCGGGGTGTACCTGGCGGGCCTGGCGGGGGTCCTGGCCGCGGGGCAGCTCGGCCTCTCCCCCACCATGGGCACCGGCCTCCTCATGCCGAGCTTCGTGGCCCTGATCCTGGGCGGGGTGGGGAGCCTGGGGGGGAGCTACCTTGGGGGGCTTCTGGTGGGGATGGCCTCGGGTCTCGCCGGCCAGTTCGTAGCCCAGGCCAGCGAGTTCGCCCCCTACGTCATCCTGGCCCTGGTCCTCCTCCTGAGGCCCAGGGGGCTTTTCGGACAGGAGGGGTTCTTCGAATGAAGGCCAAGTTCGCCCTTTCCCTCCTTTTCCTCCTCTTGCCCTGGCTCCTCAAGGCCCTGGGAAGCTACGCCGCCTTGGGGAGCTACATCCTCGTCTGGGGCCTGGCGGCCATGGGGCTCAACCTCCTCATGGGCTACGCCGGCCAGGTCTCCTTCGGCCACGCCGCCTTTTTGGGCCTCGGGGCCTACGGGGCGGGGCTTACCCTGAAGCACCTGGCCCCAAGCACCCCCTTAGCCCTCCTCCTCGGCACCCTCCTCGCCGCCCTGGCCGCCCTCCTCCTCGGGCCCTTGGTGGTGCGGCTCAAGGGGATCTACTTCGCCACCTTCACCATCGTCTTCAGCCAGCTCTTCTACTTCCTCGCCTTCCAGTGGAACGAGGTCACCGGGGGGGACGACGGCCTAAGGGGTTTCGCCCGGCAGGACCTCCACCTCCTCGGCCTCAAGGTGGACCTCACCGCGAGCGAGGCCTACTACTACTTCGTCCTCGCGGTCTTCCTCCTTTTGGCCTACCTCCTTTGGCGCGCGGTGGACTCCCCCCTGGGCCGGGCCTTCCTGGCCCTCAGGGAGAACCCCTTGCGGGCCAGGTTCTTGGGCCTGAGGGTGGAGCGCTACCTCCTCGGGGCCTTCGTCCTCTCCGGGGCGGCGGTGGGGGCGGCGGGGGCGCTCCTCGCCATGCTCATCAACTTCGCCCAGCCCTCCATGCTCCACTGGTCCACCTCGGGGGAGCTGGTGATGATGGCCTTCCTCGGGGGGCGGTACCGCTTCTTCGGGCCCCTCCTGGGCGCGGCCCTTTTCCGGGTCATGGAGGAGCTCTTGAGCTCGGTCACCGAGGAGTGGATGCTTTTCCTGGGGACCCTCTTCATCCTCGCCGTCCTCTTCTTCCCTGGGGGGCTTGCGGACTTCCTGAGGAGGTGGGCGTGGAACCGGCGCTGAGGGCGGAAGGGCTCACCAAGGCCTTCGGGCGGCTCCTCGCGGTGAACGGGGTGAGCCTCCGGGTGCCCCAGGGGAGCGTCCACGCGGTGATCGGGCCCAACGGGGCGGGGAAGAGTACCCTCTTCGCCCTCCTCTCCGGGGCCCTAAGGCCCGACCGGGGGCGGGTCTGGCTCTTCGGCCGGGAGGCCACCTGGCTTCCCCCGGAGGCCCGGGTCCGGTTGGGCCTCTCCCGCACCTTTCAGGTCTCCCAGGTCTTCCCGGGCCTCACGGTGCGGGAGAACCTCTGGATCGCCCTCGAGGCCAGGCGGGGCCTCTCCCCCTTCCCCTGGCTTAGGGCCCGGGACCGGGCGTGGCTTGCGGAGCGCCTGGAGGCGCTTTTGGAAAGGCTCGGGCTGAAGGATAAGGCGGACCGGCCGGTGGGGGAGCTCGCCCACGGGGACCAGCGGGTGGTGGAGATCGGCCTCGCCCTTTCCCTGGGGGCGAGGCTTCTCCTTTTGGACGAGCCCACCGCCGGGATGAGCGACGAGGAGACCTGGCGCACGGTGGAGCTCCTCCGCGCCCTTCACCGGGAGGAGGGCCTCACCCTGCTCTTCGTGGAGCACGACATGGAGGTGGTCTTCGGCTTGGCAGAGCGGATCACGGTGATGCACCTGGGCGAGGTCCTGGCCGAGGGGACGCCCGAGGCCATCGCCGCCGACGAGCGGGTGCAGCAGGCGTACCTGGGGGAGGTGGTGCCGGGGTATGAGGGCGCTTGAGCTTGCGGGCCTGGACGCCTTCTACGGCAAGAGCCACATCCTCCACGGGGTGGGGCTAAAGGTGGAGGCGGGGGAGCTCGTGGCCCTCCTGGGCCGCAACGGGGCGGGGAAGACCACCACCTTAAAGGCGGTCATGGGCCTCCTCCCCCGGCGGCGGGGGCGGATCCTCGTCCTCGGCCGGGAGACCGTCCACGAGCCGCCCCATCGGGTGGCCCTTCTCGGGGTGGGGTACGTCCCCGAGGGGCGCCGGGTCTTTCCCTACCTCACGGTGGAGGAGAACCTGCGCCTGGTCCAGGGCAAGCGGCCCGGCCCCTTCAGCCTGGAACGGGTTTACGAGATCTTCCCCAGGCTCTGGGAGAGGCGGCGCCACCTGGGCCGGCAGCTTTCTGGAGGGGAGCAGGAGATGCTGGCCATCGCCCGCGCCCTGCTCTTGAACCCCCGGCTCCTCCTCCTGGACGAGCCCTCCCAGGGCCTCGCCCCCCTGGTGGTGCGCCTGGTGGCCGAGGTCCTGAGGGGCCTGAAGAAGGAGGGGGTTTCCCTCCTTCTGGCCGAGCAGAACGCCCACCTGGCCCTGGACCTGGCCGACCGGGTCTACGTGCTGGACGACGGCCGGGTGGCCTACGAGGGGGAGGCCAGGGCGCTTAGGGAGGACCCGGAGCGGGTGCGGGCCCTCACGGGGGTGAGGCGGCGATGAGCCTTATGGGCAAAACCGTCCTGGTCACGGGGGCGGGGAGCGGCATCGGCCTGGCCATGGCCCGGGCCTTCGCCCGGGAGGGGGCGAGGGTTCTGGTCCACGACGTGAAGGACGCCCGCTGGCTGGCCGAGGAGCTGGGCGGGGTCTTCCTCCAGGCGGACCTCGCCGATCCGCAGGCGGTGGAGGCTTTGGGGAAGGAGGCGGCGGCGCTGGGGGTGGACATCCTGGTCAACAAC
>Ga0272445_1002347_pt1 | contig 13093 bp, 19 predicted proteins | sample YNPCB0031_FD_194404 | JGI IMG/M metagenome (GOLD analysis project Ga0272445, IMG submission 194404) | Hot spring sediment microbial communities from Yellowstone National Park, WY, United States - YNP-CB-003-1 | ecosystem: Environmental > Aquatic > Thermal springs > Hot (42-90C) > Sediment... | reverse complement strand
GGAGTGAGCATTGGGTTGTAGTTAAAGGAACCGCAAAGGTAACGATTGGGGATAAAGTAATGTATATCCATGAGAACGAATCAGCCTATGTGCCAAAGTCAACTCCACATAGACTTGAAAACCCTGGAAAAATCCCTCTTGAGATAATAGAGGTACAAAACGGTGAGTATGTAGGAGAGGACGATATAGTGAGGTTAGATGATGAATATGGGAGAGGATCATAAGAAAGTATCGTAAACATTGTGGATTAAAATGAGTTTATCAAAAGTAAAACTTTCTACTGAAGAAATAGAAGCTATAAAAAGAATTATAAAGCAATACGACAAAGATGCTCAAGTTTTTTTGTTTGGTAGTCGTACCGACCCTGAAAAAAAGCGGTGATATTGACCTAATTGTAATTTCCCAAAAGATAGATGATGTTTTAAGAAGAAAGATTAAAGTAGATTTACTTTTGGCTTTAGGTGATCGGAAGATAGATCTTATTGTAACAGATAATCCATATAAAGATTTGTTTACTAAAATAATGATAGAATCTGGAATTAAGTTATAATGAAGTCTTTGCGAAGAGAAGAATTAATAACTTTATTTTGTGAAAATTTAAAAAGGCTGATAAAAAATAAAGAATGGTTAGAAAAATCTTATTATAAAGCATTGAATATAGATTTAAATAATCTAAAAGAGGAAGATTATGAGAAATTGGAAACTTTATGCAATAGATTTGGTAGAACGATTGATATGCTAATAAATAAAATTCTAAGAGGCTTAGATTTAATTGAACTCGAAGATATTTCAAGAAAACTTGATATTGTAATTAGAGCAGAAAAAAGAGGATTTATTGAGGATTATAAAATTCTCATAGCTCTAAAAGATCTTAGAAATGAAAATTATTAGAAATTATAGATAAGGTCTTTAAATATGTAGAAGAAAAGGGCTATTGCAAAAATTATAATTAAATTAAGTATGTCTTTAAGCAAAATGAGTATAACAGAAAAAGAAATTTTCTCGAATATTAGAAATATTTTTAACTTTAATGCCCAGCCCGAAGCTATAAGACATGCCCTTATAAGGTCTTCTTTTCTCAATCTTCTTGCAAGAGGAGCCGGATATCTAAAACATTTAGCTATTGCCATTCTTCTTGGCTTTAGCTATAAGACTGATGCAGTATTTATGGCTTTGTCTTTGCTTGGAATTTTTCTTCTTTTTGCCGATGTATTTGATTCAATAGGAGTCCCAAACTTAGTTTCTGCAAGATTAAACGGAGAAGAAGATTTTAAAAATTTATCAGCTCTTTTACTTACTTTTACCCTAATTTTGTCTTTTTCAATTCTTGTCCTTTCAATCGTACTTTATCCAGTTTTAAAACATATCCCTGTAGGTTTTAACAAAGAAGCAAAAGATTGCTTAAGTGTATCTTATTTTCTTCTTCTTCCATATTTATTTTTAAACTTTATTTTTCATCATTTTGGAGCGGTTTTAAGAAGCCTTCGCAGATTTACAGAGTATTTTGTGGGGGAATTAATTTTTTCTATTTCAAGCTTTATCTTTACAGCTTTAGGTCTTTATTTTTTTCGCGATTTTAGGGTAATTCCTATTTCCTTTTCTATTTCTCAAGTTTTGGCAACTTTATTTTTACTTTTGAGGGCTAAAGAATTTTTTCATTTAAAATTTTATCTTGATGAGAGAGCCAGTTTAATTTTGAAGCATTTTTTCTATCTTTCAGCATTGTACGGAGTTTTTCATTTATATATTCTTGTTGATAGAGCTTTTGCATCTTTGACAGGTGAGAAAGGAATTTCAGCCTTAACCTATGGTTTAATGGTAGTAACAGTGCCTAAAAATATAATTAAGCTTGAGCATATGGCTATAACTGCTTTATCTGAAGTAAAGGCATCTATGGGAAAAATAAATCTTTATATAAAATATTCATTTTTGATAAGCCTTCCTTTCATGATAGGTTTTCTTGTTTTAGCAAACTTTTTAATTTCTTTCTTTTTAGGTTATGGAAAATTTAGTTTGGTAGATGTTAAATTAACAGCAGAGGCAACAAGATATTATGCTTTAAGCCTTGCCTTTATGTTTATCTGGCCTATTCTTTACCGAGCTTATCAAGTGCTAAACTTACTAAAACCTGTATTTTTCATTGCCATTCTTGGCATTCTTGCTAACGCACTTTTTAATTATCTTTTCGTAGTAGTTTATAATCTTGGAATAAAAGGTATTTGTCTTGCAACCTTTTTTGCTTATTTTATACTTTGTTTTTTAGGCTATTTAGGATTGTATTTTGCTCAAAAAAATAGTCAATTCTCTTAATTTCTCAAATAATAAATAAAAATTTCTCGGATAGATTTTAAACTTGACTTTTAAAATTCTCGGTCTAAAATGAAAGTATGCATATCATTAAAAGGGACCTATTTGAAGAAATTAAAAACCATCTTTCTGCAAAGGAGATTTCTTTGATTATTGGTCCAAGGCAGGTTGGTAAAACAACTTTGATGCTTTTGTTAAAAGAATATTTAGAAAAAAAAGGAGAAAAAACGTTATTTCTAAATCTTGATGTTGAGGCAGATAAGCAATACTTTGTTTCTCAAGAAGCTTTGATAAGAAAGATAAATTTAGAATTTGGCAAAGACAAGGGTTACGTTTTTATTGATGAAATTCAAAGAAAAGAAAATGCAGGGCTTTTTCTTAAAGGAATTTATGATTTAAACTTGCCTTACAAATTCATTGTTTCTGGCTCGGGTAGTTTAGATTTGAAAGAAAAAATTCATGAGTCTTTAGTTGGCAGAAAAAGAATATTTGAACTATACCCAATTTCTTTTAAGGAATTTGTTAATTTTAAAACTAATTATCGCTACGAAGAGAGCCTTGAAGAATTTTTTGAGGTTGAAAAAGTAAAAACTGAGGGTTTGCTTAATGAATATTTAAATTTTGGAGGCTATCCAAGGGTCGTTCTTGAAGAAAAGCTTAGCGAAAAAGTAAGAATAATTGATGAAATTTATCGTAGCTATTTGGATAAGGATGTATCTTATCTGATTAAATCAGAAAGGGTTGATGTTTATAGTTCATTGATAAAACTTTTAGCTGGTCAAATTGGTAGACTAATTAATTATTCAGAATTATCTTCAACCTTAGGAATAGCTCTTCAGACTCTTAAAAACTATTTATGGTATGCAGAAAAAACTTTTATTATTCATAGATTGTCTCCTTATTTTAGAAATGTTAGAAAAGAAATTACTAAATCACCTGTCATATATTTCTATGATTTAGGTTTAAGGAATTACGCTTTAGGTCTTTTTGGTAAAGTAGAGTTTTCACCTGATATAGGGTTTCTTTTCCAAAATTTTGTTTTTAATATAATAAAAGAAAAATTTAGATTTACAGGAGCGAGTGTTCATTTCTGGAGAACAAAAGATAAGGCAGAGGTTGATTTTGTAATTAATTTTGGCAAAGAGATTATACCAATAGAAGCAAAATATAAAAAACTAAAGGAGCCAACGGTCGAAAGGTCGTTAAGGAGCTTTGTTGAGAAATATCATCCTAAGGAAGCATGGATAATTAACTTAGCTTTAGAATATGAAATGAAAGTAGATAAAACTATCGTTAAATTTTTACCCTTTTATAAACTTTTGAAATGAGCAAGAACTAAATATGTCACTTACCCCTGTCACTTTGACCATTTTTAGTTGTGATGTTAAAATCGTTATTAGATAAAGAAAAGAAAATATAAATAAATTTAGGGGATATAGAGATGCAGGGGAGAAAAAGGCTTGAGGATATTATAAAAGAATTGCCTGAAGACTTAAGAAAAGAGCTTGAGGACTTTGCCCAATTTTTATGGGAGAAGAAAAGAAAAAAATTAAAGAAAAACCTAAATTTGATTGGGCTGGTGCTCTTTCTGATTTGGCTGATAAGTTTACCTCTGTTGAATTACAGCATAAATTATCAGACTGGCGGATTGATGAAAAATGAAAGTTTTAATAGATACAAACATTATTCTGGAAATTCTTTTGAATCAAGAAAGAGCTAATGAAGCAAGAAAGTTACTAGAAAATTCAGATAATTTTGCTTTTTTTCTATCTGATTTTCGCTCCATTCAATAGGAATTTTATTATTTCGAACAAAGAAGCATTATAGTTTTTATCAGTTTTTAAAAGATATGATTTTTAGTGAAATATTGTCTATACTTTCGCTATCCTGTGAAGATATGAACAGAGTTATTGAAGTATCTACACGTTTTGACCTTGATTTTGATGATGCTTATCAATATGTAGTAGCAGAGAAATACGGTTTAACAATTATTAGTTTTGATTCAGATTTTGATAAAACAGAGCTTGGTAGAAGAACCCCAAAAGAGGTTTTAGAGGAATTGAACTTATTAAGACAAAAATGAACAAAATTGAGATAAGTCTTTTGGCTCCTTTGAAAAATCTATTAGCTACTGAGACAAGAAGAAGGCTTTTTGAAAACTTCTTTTCCCTTTCCTTTTTGCAGGTTGCAAACTATATTTTTCCCCTCATAACCCTTCCTTATCTTGTAAGGGTTTTGGGACCTGAGAAATTTAGGCTTATCTTCTTTGCCCAGGCTTTTAGCAAGCTATTCCAAGCTTTGGTTTTTGTGGTAAAATTAGTTCAAATCTAAGATAGGGAAAAGAGAAATATATTTAATATAGCTTAAAAGGTTTGAAAACGAATTTAAAAACATACTTAATAAATGAGGAGATAAAGCTATGAAGAGATTTGAAACAAAGTTAGAGAAAGAGTTGCAAGAAATAAAAACTTTGCTTTTAGAATTATTGGAACGTGATGAGCGATCTAAATTTGAAAACGAAATAAGAGGTATAATGAAGCTATTTGAAATTTCAATGAAAGATTTTTTTGAGGATGAAGTTTTATATTCAATTTCCTTGCTTTAGTGATTTAAATACTATTGCTTTGGATTTTACAAAGTCAAGTTGTAGAGGAGGAGAGAGATGCAGGGGAGAAAAAGGCTTGAGGATATTATAAAAGAATTACCAGAAGACTTAAGAAAAGAGCTTGAAGACTTTGCCCGTTTTTATGGGAGAAGAAATTTAAGCAAGGTCCCAAACAAAAAAAGTTACTTTTAACATGGGCAGGTGGGCTTAAGGAGTATCGTGATAGATTTACATCCTTAGAGTTGCAAAAGCAAGCATTTTCAAGCTTTGGTTTTTGTGGTAAAATTAGTTCAAATCTAAGACATACTTAATAAAGAGGAGATAAAGCTATGAAGAGATTTGAAACAAAGTTAGAGAAAAAGTTGCAAGAAATAAAAACTTAGCTTTTAGAATTGTTGGAACGTGATGAACGGTCTAAAGGTGAAAACGAAATGAGAGGTATAATGAAATTATTTGAAATTTCAATGAAAGATTTTTTTGAGGATGAAGTTTTGTATTCAATTTCTTGCTTTAGATTTTAAAAAGTGAAGTTGTAGAGGAGGCGATAGAGATGCAGGAGAGAAAAAGGCTTGAGGATATTATAAAAAAAATTGCCAGAAGACTTAAGAAAAGAGCTTGAGGATTTTGCTGATAAGTTTACCTCTGTTGAATTACAGCATAAAATATTTCAATAGGATTTTTTTTCTAAACAATGAAAATTAAGTTTGTCGAACATGCTAAGGAAAGAATGAAGGAAAGGGGGACTTCTGAGGAAGAAGTGAAAACAGTTTTATTATTGGGGACTGAAATTTCTGCAAAGAAAGGTAGAAAAGCAAAAGAGATGGTTTTTGAATATGAGAAGAAATGGCTTGGGAGAATATATCCTCAAAAGAAAGTAGTGGTAATAGATATTGAAGAAGATGATGAAATCGTTGTTATTACAGTAAAAGTTTTTTATGGAAAGTGGAGGTAAATAATGAGAATTACTTATGACCCAAAATATGATCTCCTTTATATTAAATTAGGAAAAGCTAAAAAAGTTTTTTGTAAAGAGGTAGATGAGGATATAACTTTTGATGTTGATGAGTCTGGGAAATTGATAGGGATAGAAGTCCTTTCCGCATCTGAACATATAGATTTTAAATTTTTATTTCCTGTTGAAATTACTAAAGAAACTTTAAAAAAGAGAAGACAAATTGGTAAAAAGAAATAATCTTACCTTAGATTTTAAAAAGTGAAGTTGTAGAGGAGGCGATAGAGATGCAGGAGAGAAAAAGGCTTGAGGATATTATAAAAAAAATTGCCAGAAGACTTAAGAAAAGAGCTTGAGGATTTTGCTGATAAGTTTACCTCTGTTGAATTACAGCATAAAATATCAGACTGGCTTTAAAAAAAATTAAACAACAATTATTTAAAGAAGGAGGGGGGGAAGATGGAAATTTCTATTACGAAGGAAGAACTTTATGAACTTATTAAAAGGGCAGTGAAGGAAGTACTACAAGAGGAAAGTTTAGAATTTTTTTTAAAAAATATTCCGATGGTTTCAGATGAAGAAATGCAAGATATTGAGAAACTATACGGTAAACCCTCATCAGATAAAGAAGTAGCCTATACCGAGATAATAGAAATATAAAATACACATGAAGTGGACAATACATTATTCTAAAGAGGCTAAAAAATTTATTGAGGAGCATAATATCGCTTATGAAATAAGAGAAGAACTTAAAAATTTTTTAAGAAAATTAAAAGGAGAGAACGTAAATATAGATATTAGGAAATTAAAAGGAAATTGGGAAGGATATTATAGATTAAGAAAAGGGAAATTAAGAATAATTTTTGAAGTGAATAAAAATGATAAAATCATTTATGTCGAAAGGATTGATTTTAGAGGAGAAGTATATAAATGATTGCTTACACCAATTATCACATCTGTGAGCCTTATTAAATGAACAAAATTGAGATAAGTCTTTTGGCTCCTTTGAAAAATCTATTAGCTACTGAGACAAGAAGAAGGCTTTTTGAAAACTTCTTTTCCCTTTCCTTTTTGCAGGTTGCAAACTATATTTTTCCCCTCATAACCCTTCCTTATCTTGTAAGGGTTTTAGGACCTGAGAAATTTGGACTTATATCCTTTGCCCAGGCTTTTATCGGATATTTTGTGATTTTAACCGATTATGGCTTTAACCTTTCTGCAACAAGGGAAATAGCTATAAATAGGGAAAAACAAAGAAAAAGTTTCTGAAATTTTCAGCTCTGTAACGATTATAAAAGGTAATTGCTCAATATGTTCCACCATGCTATAATAAAGCATAGAGGTGTGAAAATGAATTTAGTTGAACTTGTCAAAGTTACCTCTTCCGAAGAGGAAGCAGAAAAGTTTTGGTGATTACTCAAAAGGTTCCATCAGGTTTAATGAAACAAAAAGTATGTAGAGGAAAGTGGTTGCTCGCCCTGAAGTTTTATCTCATAAAGGAGGAAAATAATGCCACCCATGCTCACTTGCCCAATTTGTGGGGCAGGGGTAGAAGAAAGCTCTTTCAAAGAGGTTTATGTCTCCCCTTACAACAATCAAGAATACAAGCGCTACGAATGTCCCAACTGCGATGTCCATTGGTGGGAGCCACTAAAGATAATCCCGGAATTTTATGAAAGCGAGGTTTTTGAAGGTTATATTGCCTTCCACGAGGGTGTAGGAACAAAGCTTGGCGAAAACCACAAAGCTTTTTTTAAACACTTTCCTTCCAATGTAAGGGGTAAGCTTTTGGATGTGGGCTGTGGAGACGGAAGGTTTTTAAGATACGCTAAAGAACAAGGGTTTGAAGTATGGGGAATAGACTTTGACAAAAAATCTGTAGAGAATGTAAAAAGAAACCTTGGTATTGACACCGTTTTTGCCATGAGCTTGGAAGAGTTCTATGAATATGCTAAAAAGAAAAATCTAAAGTTTGATGTTATTACCTTTTTTGAGGTTTTAGAACATCAGGACAAACCAAGGGAATTTCTGGAAATGGTAAAAGGGCTTTTGAAAGAAGGAGGATACATAGCAGGAAGCGTGCCAAATAGGGAGCGTTTATTCCTAGAGATAGATCGGGATTACCCACCTCATCACTTTTTAAGATTTTCAAAGTCCTCTCTTGAAAAAGCTTTGAATTCTGCTGGGTTTAAAGATATTGAGATTTATAAATTAGACTTTACTTTTGTAGATCTTTTCTCATGCCTTGAAAAAAAGCTTTTTGGAAACTTAGACAAGCTTAAAATAAAGCTAAAGGGAATGGTGCTTGGGGATGAGAGAAAAGCAAGAGCTTATGCGGTGGAGGAGCTTGTGAAAGTTAGTAAAAGTAAAGCCTATATGCTTATGATGCTTAAACTAATCAGGAATGCTATGCTTTTGCCCTTTGCTTTACTATACATTGGGAAAAAAGGAAATGGAATTAATTTATATTTCCAAGCACGCCATGGGTCAGTATAAATACGAACCACAAAAAAATTGAGGTAAAACTAAATGGGAATTTCAGTTTTAATTCACACTTTTAACGAGGAAAAGAATATTCGCAATTGCTTAGAAACTGTAAAGTGGGCTGATGAAATTATCATTGTAGATATGTATAGCGATGATAAAACTGTAGAAATTGCAAAAGAGTATACAGATAAAATATATTTTTTTGAAAGAGTGGGGTATGTTGAGCCTGCTAGACAATTTGCTTTAGAAAAGGCTACACATGAATGGATACTTGTGGTAGATGCTGACGAGCTTGTACCATTAAAGCTAAAAAATAAATTAATTGAAATAATGAAAAAAAATTTAGCAGATGTTGTATTTATACCTCGTAATAACTATTTTTTTGGTAGACTTATGCAAGGAACTGGTTGGGGGGCTTTACAGGATTATCAACCAAGATTTTTTAAGAAAAATTTTGTTTCCTTCTCAGAAAGAATACATGATATTTTTAGAATAAATAAAGATGCAAGAATATATTATATTGATGATCCAGAAACAGGTTTTATTCATTTTAATTACATTGATGCAGAACATTTTTTGGATAAACTTAATAGGTATACAACAATAGAAGCAAAAAACATGTTTAACGGTATAAAGCCAGCACCAAGTTTAAGAAAATTTTTATTAAAATTACTAATAGAAATACTTAATAGATTTATAAGAAAAAAAGGATATAAAGATGGTCTTTATGGATTTTCATTAACAATTCTTATGATAGCTTATCATACAAGCTCTTATTTAAAATATAAAATAATGAAAAAATTTGATTCAGAAAATCCACGAGAAAAAATTTTAATAGAATACAATGAAATTGCTAAAAAAATTATAGAGGAATACAAACAATGATCTATCCAAAAGTATATATAATATTGATTAATTACAATAACTGGGCTGATACGATAGAGTGTTTGGAGAGTGTTTTAAGAAATGATTATCCTAACTATCAAGTTATTGTGGTAGACAATAATTCACCAAATAATTCTATGGAGTATTTAAAAGCTTGGGCTGAAGGAAAGCTTGATGTTTTGGTTAATCCAAATAATCCTTTAAGAAATTTGTCCTTTCCACCAGTTCCAAAACCAATACCTTATGTTTACTACATAAGGGAAGAAGCTGAAAAAGGTGGGTGTCCTGAGATAGAGGAAGAATTAAAAAATAAAATGCCTAAAGATATAACTTCAAAATATTTTTTGGTGTTTATACAAAGCGGTAGTAACTTAGGTTTTGCAGGCGGAAATAATGTAGGAATAAGATACGCATTGGCAAAAAATGACTTTGATGGTGTTATTCTTTTAAATAATGATACAGTGATAAAGAGGGATACTATTTCAAATTTGGTTAATGCACGATTGGAATTTGGCGAGCAGGCAATATATGGAGGGAGAATTTATTATTATTCTGATCCAGAAAAAATATGGTATGATGGAGGGAGATTTAATGAGTGGATAGGAAGGACAATTCATTTAAATATAGGGAAACTAAAAACTGAGGTGAAAAATAGTCAGGCTATAAAAGAAGTGAATTTTATTACTTTTTGCTATGTTCTAATTCCAAAATTCATTTTAGACAAAATTGGTTTACTTGATGAGTCTTATTTTATGTATGTAGAAGATTTAGATTATTCTTATAAGGTATGGAAGTCTGGATATAAATTATATCATGTAGTTAATTCAGAAATTTGGCATAAAGTTGGTGCAAGCTCGGAAGAGGAGGAAGTAAGCGAGTTTTCAGCGTATTGGTATTATAAAAATAGTCTTAAGGTTAGAAAAAGAATAAAAGGGATAAAAAGAATAACCTCAATTACTTTTTATTTTGTTACAAGACCGGTTGTTTTATTTAAATGGTTGATTAAAAAACCTTCTATTATAAGACCGATGATTAAAGGAATTTGTAATGAGATTTAAAATAAATTTAAAATAAGTCGGACATGGAAGGTGAAATGATGAGCGGAATATTTCTTTATTTATATTTGCTTTTAAGTTATCTTTTGCTTTCCGCAATTTCACATTTTTCAAGAACTACGATATTTTTCTATTTTTCTATACTATTTATATTAATCTATTTATATTAATTTTTGTAGGATTCAAAGATATAATGTTACCGGGTTTTGAACGCTATGCTGTAGCATCTGAAAATATTGAAAATATTGGAGAAGTTTGAAGGAATAAAATGAAACTTTACATAGATGGTTTATTTTACAAAGGGGCTGGGATAGGGAGATATTATGAATCTCTGACAAAAGAGTTTGCAAAAAGAGGGATAAAGATTTACACTTGTGTGCCCAATAATTTAAGAGTCGATTTTGAAAAAGATTTTTCAAATATTCCCAATATAGAACCTATATTTGTAGATTTCGAAAAATTTTCTCTAAAAGGATTCTTTACACAGTCAAAAATTCTCAAGCAACTTAAAAAGGAAGTAGATTTGTTTTTTTATCCTCACATAAATTTACCTTATTATGTACCTAAAAATACAATCGTTACCATTCATGACCTTACACCTTTAACACAATTTTGGGATAGAAATGCAATAAAACGCAAAATTTTCATCTTTTATTTAAAAAGAACTTTGAAATATTCCACAAAAATTATCGCTATCTCAAATACTGTTGCCAAAAAACTAAAACAAAATTTCAAAGATATAGATAAAAAAATTGAAATTATCTATGAGTTTATAGATGATAAGTTTACTAACCAAAATCAAATTTACGATCGTATAGTTGATAAGCCCTATTTATTATTTGTAGGAAATAGAAAAAAACACAAAAATTTAAGTTTATTAGTAAAAGCATTTGCTACAATAAAAGGGAAAATTCCTCATTACCTTGTAATTGCAGGAGGTAAAGACAAAGAAAAAGATGAAGTAGATGTGTTAGTTGAAAAACTTAATATTAAAGAAAGGATTATCCAGTTTATAAAGCCTTCTGATGAAGTTATAATAAGTCTTTACAAATTTGCCGATTTATTTGTTTTTCCATCATTATTTGAAGGGTTTGGCTTACCACCACTTGAAGCTGTAAGTTTGGGATGTTCAGTTATTTTATCGGATATTCCTATCTTAAGAGAAATCTTTGGAGAAGCTGGATTTTACTTTAATCCATATAGTGAAGAAGATTTAGCCAGGGCTATTTTAACAGTAATTTCAGATGAAAAATTAAGATTTGGGCTCTTAGAAAAGCAAAAAGAAAGGTTAAAAATGTTTGACAAAGATAAAATAATAGAACAATATATTTCGCTGTTTGAAAGAATGATAAGAGAAAAATCATGAAAGTGCTCCATCTTGGAAAGCTTTGCCCACCTAATGAAGGTGGCATAGAGGTTTTTTCTTTTGACCTACTTGAAGCTCTAAATAAAAAAGGCATAAAGGCGGATTTACTTTGTTTTGGTGAGGCCACAAAAGAGGATATTTATGATGGCTTTAAATATTTTGCTTGCAAGATGAATCTTAAGTTAAACGCTGCCCCTTTATCTTATGATTATATTAAAACTTTTAGAAAAATAGTTAGGCACTATGATATTATTCATGTGCATAGTCCAAATCCATTAGCCGAAATATTAACATTAATAACGGATAAAAAAGTTATAATCCATTGGCACTCAGATATAGTAAGACAAAAAATTTCTTATTTCTTTTATAGACCTATCCAACAAAAGGTTTTAAAAAAAGCAGATAAAATAATAGCAACTTCCCCTCAGTATCTTGAAACATCTAAACAAATAAAAAACTTCAAAGATAAAGCAATAGTGATCCCATTAGGGTTAAATCCAAAAAGGCTTAAGATAAACGAACAGGACTTAAGAGAATTTGATAAAATAAAAGAAAAGATAAGCAATAAGAAGGTTGTTTTAGCTGTTGGAAGGCTTATAGAATATAAAGGTTTTGAGTATTTGGTTGAGGCAAGCCAATTTTTAAAAGATGATATAATAGTTCTTATAGCTGGTGGAGGTCCTTTGTATGGGGCTTTAAAAAATAAAATTGAAAAATTAAACCTAAAGGATAAGGTTTTATTGCTTGGTAGAGTTGATAATGTGTCGGTGTATATGAAAAATTGTGATCTATTTTGTCTACCTTCTATTAGTAGAAATGAAGCCTTTGGTTTAGTTTTAATAGAAGCTTTGTATTTTGGGAAACCTCTTGTTACAACAAATGTAGAGGGATCTGGAATGAATTATGTAAACAAACATAACGAGACCGGATTGATTGTTCCTCCTAAAAATTCAAAAGCTTTAGCAGAGGCTATAAATGCAATTTTATCTAATGAAAAACTTTACGAAAAATTTTCAAAAAACGCTCTTGAAAGATTTAAAGAATTTGAAATTGATTCAGTAGCTGATAGAATAATAGAAGTTTATGAAATGGTTTTGAAAAAATAGAAAAATTAAATGGGCTCATGAACTCTCAAATTAAATCCGTGATTCTTGCTGGGGGTTCAGGGACGAGGCTTTATCCGGTTACTCAAGTTGTAAATAAACATCTTCTTCCTATCTATAATAAACCTATGATTTATTATCCTCTTTCTTTAGCTATGCTTTTAAAGATTAGGGATATAGGCTTGGTTGTTAATCCTCAGGATAGGGAAAGCTTTGAAAAGCTTTTTGGGGATGGTTCTCATTTAGGGATAAAGATTTCTTATATTATTCAAGAGAAGCCAAGGGGGTTGGCTGAAGGATTAATCCTTGCTGAGAAGTTTTTAGATGGAAGCA
>Ga0272445_1002346_pt1 | contig 13094 bp, 15 predicted proteins | sample YNPCB0031_FD_194404 | JGI IMG/M metagenome (GOLD analysis project Ga0272445, IMG submission 194404) | Hot spring sediment microbial communities from Yellowstone National Park, WY, United States - YNP-CB-003-1 | ecosystem: Environmental > Aquatic > Thermal springs > Hot (42-90C) > Sediment... | reverse complement strand
GTGGTGGGTTATGAAAGGAGGATTAGAGGGAACGAACTAAGATAGCAGAAAAAAACTAAACTAAAAAAAGAACTAACTGATCTAATTGTTTTTAAAGCGCCCGGCCCCGTGGGGCGGGCGTGAGGGAGGAAAACAGGGGAGGGAGGGAGGGCTTAGGTTTGAGAGACGTCAGGGGAAGCAAGAGGGTTGGAGGGGTTCAGATGATCCTGAACTTTAAACCCCTCCGGTGGTAAGACTACCGTTACCCACCATTGCCCTTGGTCAGGCCTAAACGCTGTGCGTATCCGCACTGTCCCCATAAAGGTGGAATAGTCGCCGTCCGGAGGTGGCAAGAGATGTGCTCGTAGTGGGAAAGAAATCCTCCGGCTACTTTTCCCCTGCGCCTTCCTCTTGTTGTAGACCCTCCATGCAAGGGCCACCACTTCCGTAATCCCCATTTCCCTTATGGGAATGGGGGGCTGCTGGTTTTGCTGCTGCTGCTGGTTTTGGGCAGCCTGCTGTTGCTTCGCCATGGCTACACCTCCTTGGCCGCACCCTCCCCCTTTAGGGAAGGGCGGTGGGCTGGGGGTTATCCCCCTTGGAAGGCCCACCCGAGGCGGCCATCACCAATTCCATCTCAAAACCTCAAAACCCGCACAGGGCACTCAGCCCTGTGCCTCCTCAATCATCACCTCTTCTTCTTCCTGTTTCACCAATTCTTCTTGCTTTATTTCCCTCTTGGCTTCTTTCTTTGGATAAATTTTCACCACTCCGTTTTTACTTTGAATGTCTATGTATCCAAACAGGGTTAAGAAATACACCGTCTCAAAGCCATAAGAGATGTGTTCTTTTTCACACATTGCAATATAGCCCTGCAAAGTTATCTCTCTGTCTATCTTGGGAAGAACCCTCTCTTTTGCAAGCACCCAGCTTCTTTTGAACTTCTCCCTCTGTTCCCACAAGTTCATCACCTCGTCAAAGCCAAGCATCAACATCCGTGCCAGTGCCCCCTCAATCCTGTTTGCCAGCCTCCAATCTATCACCGTATAGCCATAGTTTTTAAGCTTTTCCAAAACAAAGGGAGGCCTCATCCACTTGCCGTTTTTCTGCTTGTATGTTATCCTCAGATAAATAGGCTTTATCTCTGACTTCTCCGCTATCTGCCAAAGAAGTCTTCCATCGTTTGATGCTACCACAAGCTTTTTTGCCCTGCTTTCCCTTACCACCTCCTCTACCAAGTCCATGTCCACATTCTGGGATAGCCGAACCATTGCATTGTATTTACTCCACACCTTCATTATTTTTTGTCCAGCCTTTTCCCACGTCTGATTTTCAGGGTTTACAACGAAATAGATGGGAGAAGTTCCAAAGCTTTCCCTGATTTTCTGAAGAAGGTGGCTTTGGTCCGCAAAGAAAAAGTTGGGTGCATCAATTAAAACTGCTTTCCTGATTTCTTTGGACATACTCTTCCCTCCATTTTTTATTAACTCCCTTCGGTTCGCACCAGCAGGGTTGCCCCCGCCAGCCTTTCGCTCCCCGAGGGAGTGAAGTAAAATAAACTTAAAAACACAAAATCAGCCTTCCGTCTTCCCTTCTCTCTCGGGAAGACAAAAGGATACTCCCTCTTATTCAGTTGCCAAGTTGACAAGGGACGGCAAACCGTCCCTCAAAACACCCTTAAGGTGCATTATATACACATCAAAATTGTTTGTCAATAGGTTTTCAGAGGTTAACTAAGTCTAAAAAGTAAAATGTTCACTTAGTTAACCTTTGCCATTGCAGTCTAAATCCAGAAGTTTCCAATCGTATCCTTCTGGACCTCTTGGGAGGAGTTGGACTGTTGCCCAGACTATGCCCACATGTTTGTTCTCCACCAAAATTTTGTAGATTTTGTCTTTGCTGCTTATGGTTTGCACATCCAAAAGCTTGGTGCGGCCGTATAGAAGTTCTTTCTCTGCAATCTGGCAAAGCCGCATTCTAATAGGTTCAGGACGGGCAAGCAACTTTTTGTGCAAATCCTCCGCCCTCATAAAAGGCATTTTAGCTTTCACAGGGTTAACTAAGCGTTTGGGTTTTTGTGTAGAGTTAGTTAACCCTTTCTTTGTTTGTAGGTGCTTTTGTTTTTGGGTTTAGAGTTTTTGGCTTTCTTTGGTGGTGGTTTTTCAGTGGGCACGTGTATGGTTTTGGACAGATACAGCTTGAGTTCTTCTTCAACGAAGCCCTTTATACCTTCCAAAAACTCATCGTATCCTCTTTTGCCCAATCTTTGGGTGTAGATGCTTTCCAGTTTTTTCTCCCACTCGGAGGTCATCTCTGGCTGGATTATCTTTCTCCCTTCCAAAAACTTGATTAGTGCTTTGCCCTTTTCAGTGGCTATAAGGCTTTTGCCCTTGAGGTATATATAGCCTCTCTCCTTTAGGGTTTCTATTATGCTTGCCCTGGTGGCGGGAGTGCCAAGGGAAAGCTTTTCCATCTCTTTGAGAAGGCTTCCCTCCGTGTAGGCGGGAGGAGGTTCTGTGAATTTCTTCTGGGCTAAAGCCCTTTCTTTCTTTACCCTGTCTCCTTTGCGTAGAAAACTCAAATCTGGCTGGGTCTCCTCTAAGGGTTCTACCTTCCTCCAACCCAAAGCCAAAACCTTCCTTCCATAGCTTACAAACTCATACTTTCCAAGCTTGGTAATCACCTTAAAGCTTAGATACTCAAAGGGAGGCATAAAGACCGCAAAAAAGCGGGCCTTGATAAGTTCATAAAGCTTCCTGTCATCATCGCTGGCTTCTTTGGGCAGTCTGTCTAAAGGAATAATGGCATGGTGGTCTGTTAGCTTGCTGTCGTCAAAGACCCTCTTGCCTACCTTGTCCACACTCTCTATAAGGTCTTCCCTTCCAAGCTTTCTCAAGACCTCCTTCACAAGTTCCTTGTTTTCTTCCGATAGATGCTGGGCGTCAGTCCGTGGGTAGGATATGCACTTTAACTCCTCGTAAAGCCTTTGGGCTACCGCCAAGGTTTTGTTGGCACTCCAACCAAACTTTTCATTAGCCGTCCTCTGAAGTGAAGTAAGTGAAAAAAGTAGCGGTGGATACTCTCTCTTTCTCTCCTCCTGAAATGCTACCACCTCTCCCGTGCCTTCCTTTTCCAACTCCTTCAGTATCTCCTTTGCCTTCTCTTCTGATAGTCTTTCTTCTTTCTCTTTAAAAACTAACAGTCCCTCATAAACCTTCCCATCTTTGCTAAACACTCCCCTTATCACAAAATAGGGCTGAGGCTTGAAGTTCTCCCTCTCTATGGTTCTTTTGACAATTAGCGCCAATGTGGGGGTTTGAACCCGCCCTACAGACCACACACCATTGCCCGCCTTTATAGACACCGCCCTTGTGAGATTTATGCCCACAAGCCAATCCGCATGCTGACGGGCAATGGCCGACCAAAATAAACTGTCAAACTCCCTTATGGGCTTTAACGCCTTTAGTTCTTTCCTCACCACCTCAGGAGTTAAAGCCTTAGATGTCCAAAGTCTGTAAGTCCTGTCCCAAGCCTTCCAGCCACTGTGCATAAGTATTAGCCGTGCTATCAACTCTCCCTCCCGCCCAGCATCTGTGTCCACTATAACCTCCTTTGCCTGAGATAAAACCTTCTTTACCGCAAAAAAGTGTGAGTTCTTTGCCTTGTAAAGAAACCTCTCAGGAAAAATGGGAAGACTTTCTAAATCCCACCTTTCAGGTGCTATGCTGTCGTCTATCTCCAGAAGATGCCCTACAGCCCAAACAATCACATACTCTCCCGCTTTTATGTAGTCTTTGTTATGAGTGTAATGCCCTAAAGCTTGGGCTATGTCTTTGGCTACAGAGGGCTTTTCAGTAAGTATTACCTTCATAAGTGCTTTTCAAAAACCTCATAAATGCCCAAAGCCCAGTGAGGCGGAAGCCTCATCTCCACATCCTTTATCCTTATAAAAACCTTGCTGTCAAAAGGAATATCTCTCTGCCTCAAAAAAGCCCTCACCATCGCATTGGGGGACTTGCCCGCCTTTTTGGCATTCTCCCTTATCTGCCTCACCCACTCCTCTATAGTCTTTACCTCCTTTACCACGCTTCCATCAGGACGCTTTACGGAAACTTCCAAAAGCTTTTGGGTATCCTCCTTTATCTCAACCTTTTCACCCACTACCAAATTCCTGTCCTCAGTGCCTATACGCTGGAGAGACTTCTCCCTCCCAAAAGCACTGGCAAGCATGCCTGCAAAGAACCGAAACATCTGAGACCTGTCATGCAAAAACACCTCCTCCCTCTTGCCTAAACTGTCCTCTATAGCCACCAAAAGTCCTCTGTCCTGAAATTCCAACTCAAACTTGTTTTTGTGAAAATCTATCTGACACTTCGTATATCCCACAGTTTTAGAAGCCATCTTCCCAATATAGATGAACTCCTCGGGGTTCAAAAGAATGTATGCCCTGTCTCCTTCCATGCCCTCCTTATCTATCCTTATTCTCTCATTCTCCACTTTCGTCTTTGATACCACCTCCGCCTCAAAGCCCGCCATCCCATAACCCGCAGCTAAACACCCGCCCACAAACCTAATCAGATTAGATGAACCAAACACATCGCTCGCCTTCAACCCTCTCCCGCTAAGTAGCACAGACACGCTTCCCTCACTGGGTATAACCCGCAAAAGCATATCAAAGCTTGCCACCCAAACCTGACTTCCTTCTTCTATCCTAACTACACCCATACTTTAAATTTTAGCTTCTTTTATCACCTAAAACGAGTTAACTATGTTTTAACAAAGTGGCAAATACTTAGTTAACCCTGTTATGCTTAACAATTAGATGGATGGATTGGTTATAAGGGATGGAGAAGACATTCTTTCCTACCGCATAGAGGAGATAAAAAACAGGGTTATTCAAGGGAATGTCGTTGAGGTTCTTAAGAAAATCCCGCCAGAGGTTTTTGACATGGTTTTTATTGACCCGCCTTATTTTCTGCAGCTAAACAGAAGGAAGCTGAGGCGATGGAACACAAAAACCTCTGTTGAGGGCGTTCGGGACGAGTGGGACAGGTTCTCTTCCTTTGAAGAATATGATGGCTTTATTGAAAGTTTGCTTTTGGAAGTCAAAAGGGTAATGAAGAAGAGTGCTACCCTATGGGTCATAGGCACTTACCACAACATCTTCAGAGTAGGCAAAATCATGCAGGATCTGGGCTTTTGGATTTTGAACGATGTAATCTGGGTAAAAACAAACCCTATGCCTAACTGGTTGGGGGTGAGATTTACCAATGCTACTGAGACCCTTATCTGGGCTGTCAAAGACAAAAGCGTCAAAAAATACACCTTTAATAGAGAATACGCCAAAAGCTTTGGCATAGGGAAAGTTGGTGCCAATGTTTGGGTTTTGCCTATATGCGGCAAGAGTGAAAGATTGCTTGATGAGAAGGGACAAAACCTTCATTCCACCCAAAAGCCTATAGAACTTCTAAAGAGGGTTATCTTGACTTCCACAAAGGAAGGAGACCTAATCTTAGACCCTATGGCGGGCACAGGAACCACAGGCTGCGCCGCAAAAATGCTGGGAAGAGAGTTTGTGATGATAGAGATAAGCCCAGGGTATGTGCAGGGAATAGAGGAGAGGCTGAGAAACTATAATAACTGTCATGAAGGCGAATGTGGATAGAAGAGACTTTGAGGAGGTGCTTAAGAAGGCAAAGCTTGCCACAGAAAAAAAGACTGCCATTCCAATTCTAAACAACTTTAAACTTTCTGCAAAAGAGGATAGGCTACGCATTTATGCCACAGATCTGGAAAGCTTTTTGGTTTTGGAACTGCCCGCAAGGGTGGAGGAAGAGGGAAATGTCTGCGTTCATGCGGGCAAGCTGACTTCCATAGTGGGAGAGTTGCCTTCTGCAGAGGTTTATATGGAGTTAAAAGAGGATAAACTTCTTGTTAAAGGAGGAAAAAGCCAGTTTAGACTGGTTTGCGGCGACCCTTCAGAGTTTCCCGAGTTTCCAGAGGTTCAGTGCAAAACCAGTATCTCAAGCAACCTGCTACTAAAAGGCATAGCAAAGGTAGGCTATGCCATCTCCAAAGAGGACACCAGATACGCCCTTCAGGGTATGTATGTGGCAAACAAGGATGGCAAGCTTCACTTTGTGGGTTCTGATGGACACAGGCTTGCCCTGTATATGCATGAAGGCATCCCTCTTGAGGAAGACCTTCTTTTCCCTCGTAAAAGCCTGAGTGCCTTAGAAAAGCTTTTGAAGGACGCTATAGGAGAGGTGGGGGTGGGTAAAGATGAGAACTTTGTCCATGTGAGTGGAGAAAATTGGTCTTTATCGGTTAGACTTTTGGAGGGAGAGTATCCTGATTACATGGCGGTTATTCCCACCGACTATACACTGAAAGTGCTACTTGATAAAAATGAGTTTGAAAATGCCCTGCATAGACTTTCTTCAATATCATCCTCTACAGCCTTTCCTGTAAAGCTTGTTTTTACAAACGAAGTTGTAAAGGTAGAAATCTCAGACCCTGAGTTTGGAGAGGGTAAAGATGAGGTAAGCGTGCTGGAAAGCTTTACAAACCCTGAACCTATGGAGATAGGCTTTAACGGAAGGTATCTTTTAGAAGCCCTTGAGGAGTTTGACTTTGAGAGGGTTTATCTAAAGGCAATAGACCCAGACAGTCCTGTGGCTCTTGAGAGTGCAAATCAGGAGAAAGACCCTTATCTTTGCCTAATCATGCCGATGAGGTTATGAGGAAGGGCTAATAGATTGGTTCTATTGGGCAATCCTCATCCTCTTCATCTCTATCTGGGTCATACACCTCCATTCTCAGGTGTTCCATTATCTCATAGAACATTTCACCCAGTTCATAAGCCAGCCAGCCATAAGCGGGAAACCATTCATTGCCTTTGAACCCCCTTTCCCTCTCCTCTATGTATCTCTCTATGATTTCTACAGCAGCCTTTTCTATATCCTCCGCCTTCCAACGCAAAACCTCATTGAGGCGTTCAAAAACCTCGGCGTAAACCCTCAGCACATCCTCCCACTCATTACTAAAATCGCTAAAGTCCTTTGTCATTATCTGGGCAAGCTTTGGTAAGACATCTTTAAGCTTTTTGCTCCTGTTTCTCATAGCTTACCCTCCTCGTTTTCATACCTCCACACTATGCCGCCAATCTTAATTGCCAGTCTCCAAGGATCAGCCCACCCTTCAGTTTTCCTAAACCTAATAAACCCTTCTATGGTCTTCACCGCCTCACGTTGTCCTTTCTTTGGCAGTGAAAAAACTTTCTCAATGGTATTAAAGAGGAAGACATAGCCACTAAAGACATCCAACCAGTCAAGTTCAGAATCTCTCAGGTCTTCAACAAATATTTGCCCAAGTTCTGGTAAAAGGTCTTCAATGCGTTTCATTCCTAACCCCTCATGCTTTTTATTTTAGCTACTTAGCTATAATTAAACCTTATGGGAAGACATGGTTCTCAAACTGAGGGAGAGGCGGGGTCTCCCTCAGCGGCGGCGGGATTGAGGAGGCGACAAAATGAAGCCGAAAAACCTTATTCTTCATAATAACGCCCTGCTAAATAAAAGTCAAGCCCTTGAGGAAAGAGAGGTGGAAGTGGCGTCCTTAAAGCCCTTCTTTGAGGACTACGACCTTGTGGGGGTCTTTCAAAAACTCCAGCACATTTCTCCACTTGTTTGCATGGCTACTCCTGAGGGAGACTTTGTGGTATTCCATGAAAGCCTCTGGCGGGTGCTGCTTGACCGTGGAGTGAAGAAAGTAAAGGCTTTGTTTTTCAAGGGAGTGTGGGAGATAAACGAAATCTTTTACCTGCGGGAAAGCCTTTTCAGGAGAAGAAAGAAAGCCCTTGTGGAGTTTTACTACTTTGCTTATAAGAACTTCTACGGAGAGGACTTTTACAGAAACAGGGCAAGGGTAATCCAAGCTATAAGCCAAAAGGCGGGCATAAGAAAGCAGACCGTTTACACATACCTTTGGAAACACCTAAGGGATGAAAAAGAGGAACTCAAAAGGGAGGCAAAGCATCTTTACAGTCAAGGTAAAACTCAGACAGAAATAGCACACCTTTTGGGTGTTCCGCAGCAAACCATCTCCGATTGGCTAAAAAAGAGGGAGGAGGAGGGAGAATACCCACAAAGGAGGTGAGTTATGATGGAACAAGTTAAGACCATTTTAGCAGACCTTGGCTTTAGCTGTCAAGAGAAAGAACTTGGGCTGTCTGAAGTAAAGCCCTTGCCAAAGGAACTGTATGTGAGGGAAAAGGTAGACCCGCAGTGGGTAGAAAACCTCAAGGAGTATATCCTTGAGGGCGCCCTTCAGTCCTTCATCGTCTGTGCCCGTGTGGAAGGATTGCAAGGGCTGCATCTGGTGGACACCCACCACACCTACTTTGCCCTCAAAAGTGCGGGCAAGACCAGTGCAAAAGCTTTAGTGGTAAACGAAGAAATCCCCATAGAAAAAATCATTATCGTCCAGCTACGCCTCAACAGGTCTGAACAAAAGCCTCTCACTCTCAAAGAAAAAAAGCAGTCAGTTTTAAAACATTACTTCAACATCAAAAACAAACTGGGAAAAGACTTCTACAGAAAGAGAGGCCAAGTTATCCAAGATATTATGCAGGAAACAGGACTTTCACAATCATACATCTACAAAATCTTAGAAGACACTTTGCAAAAGGAAAAGGAAGAACTCAAACAGCTTGTAAAGGAACTCTACAGTCAAGGCAAAAGCCAGTATGAAATAGAGGAAATGCTTGCCATCCCACAACCCACCATCTCTCGCTGGCTAAATGAGAATAATTTGCAAGAAATAATTCATTATTCTACTGCAGTAGAAGACTTTTCGGTAAAGAGTATATTCACAGACGAGGGCACGCTGGAGAGGGAGTTTTTGGAACTACTAAGCGGCAAGCTTGAGGAAGGCGTGCGTGTTCAGGAGTTTTTAGAGGAGTATGGGAAGGCCTTTAAAGCTGAGGATGTGAAGAGGTTTAGGGAGTGGGTAAGCATGGTGGTAGAGGAGGCGATGCTGGAAAGTCATGGCAAAAAGGACTTTTTTGTGTATTTGATGAGGGAAAAGCTTCCTGTGTCGGAGAGGGCGCTTAAGAACCTCTATGAACATGCTAAGGCTTTGGTGGGTGTGATAGAAAGGGCAAGGCAGGAGTTTAGAAGTCTTGTGGAGGAACTTTGTCTTCATGATGAGGCGGTGTCAGAGTTCGCTATCTACAGGCTTATAAAAGAGAGGCTACACGAGAAGAGAACAAAGGGCAGGTTTGGAGAGGGCAACGAATACGCTATTGTATCAAACTTTATTCTCAAACACTTTAGCAAGTTCTCCGCTTTGGAAGAGGAAAAAATCAGAGAGTGCGTGGAAAGTATGCCTGTGCTAAATGCGGAGGAGGTGGAGTTGGATGAAAGCCTTCTGGAACTTTCACGGGAGGAGTTTGAAAAGGAAATAAAGGCAAGGTATCCAAACCACAGGGTGCCTCGGGAAGTTCTGCAAAAGCTTTGGGAAAGGCTAAGGCAGGAAAAAGAAAGAAGGGAAAGAGAAAGGGAGATGGCTATTTTGGAGGAACTCCTCCAGAGGGCTAAAGACCCCTATGTGCAAAGTGTGGATAGCCTTCCTAAAAGTCCAGAAGAAGCAAAAGTTCTCAAAAAATACTACCACGAGGTTCTTCAAGCTTTTAATTCTGTAAAAACCGCCAAGCTGGAGGACCTAAATAGCTTTCAGGGAGAGACCCTTGAGGAACTCACAGCGTGGCTACTTAGCAAAGGGTGCAGAACCCACAACGCAGGAAAGCTTTTTGAAGAACTCCAAAAGAAAAAAAAGGCAGAAAAGCTTCTGGAGGACTTTAACTCTTACCCTTACTCCTCCCTTGAGGAATTCAGAGAAAAGCTTTCTGAAGAGGACAGGGAGGTCTTTGCCAGATATAGCGGGCTTTTCCTTGATGCGTTAGGCAGGCGTCCAAAGGCGGGAGATGAGGAACACATGGAGTTGGCACGGCGGATGCTGGAGGAAGGGCTGTCTGAAGAAGAAATCAGGCTTGAATACTGGCGACAAACAGGGAAAATCATCTCCCCCGCAATGCTATACAGGTGCGTCCAAAAGTTGCAGGCGGAAAGAAACGCAAAAAGACAAGAGGAGATGCTCTGGCAGGTTTTAGAAAGCATAGAAGAGGAGGAAACAGAGGAGAAGAAAAAAGGCATAACCCTAAGAGGAGTTCTCAGTGCGGTCAGGAAACTCCGTGAGAAAGTCCAGCAAACCCAAAGCTATATAAGGGAGGGCAAAACTCAGATAGCAGAAAAACTCCTTGAGAGAGTGGCAAAAGACCTTCAAGACCTTGAAGAAAAGGTTCAGTTTTCTCTGGAAAGGGATGGAGGGCTAAGATTTCCAAACAAAAGACTTGCAGCTATTTTGATTAGGCTAAACGACTTTTCCCTAAGACAGTTTGAAGTTCCCTTTATTTTTGAACCAGAGGAGATGGGCAAGTTTATGAAGCTTTTGGATGATGCCCTGGGTAGGTATTTGAAGGTCTCTGGCCTTGACCTTGAGAGGGATTTTCAACATGTCTTGAGGGCCTTTTTGGAGACCTACGCTTATGCATACCTGAGGTTTAAGCCCACAAGCGAGATGTTCCTGAGGAAGTTCCTATTCTACAGGGATGATATTAGGGCTGACTTTGAAAGCTTTAGAACCACCAAAGGGAAGACTGTAAGCATCGGAGAAATCAAAAACTGGGTAGAAAATTATCTGATGGAGGTAAGCTATGCAGGAAATTCTAATCAAGCTTGGGCTTGAGGATATTCCGCCTGTGGAGGTTCCTAAACGCCTCTCTCAGGCAATCAAGGAGTTTATGCTGTCCAACAAAAGGTTTCTGGTGCTTTATGGACCCACAGGAACCTTTAAAACTTCTGCGGTTAAAAAGTTCCTCTATGCTTACGCAAAGGACAAACTCTTAAAAAACGGGAAAGTAAGTGCCCATGATTGCCTGTTTGTTAACTTTGTAGACCTTCCAAAGGTCTGGCAGGAGGATGAGGAAATCCTCTACAAAACAAAACTCCTCGCCATAGATGACCTGGTGCTTTCGGGCTTTCCTGACAGCTTCTGGATTAAACTCTTCTCCCTCATAAACCACAGATACACCAAAGACCTCAAAACCATAATCACCACCAACCACGACCTGAAACGCTTCTTAGAGGGAGAGATAAACTTCCATCAACGAATTGCATCAAGACTGTGCGACGAAAACCTCAGCATGCTGGTTCCGTCAGAAACAAGCTACAGAAACCCACGACAAAGACCGCCTTCCTCATGGTAAAAGCTTCATCGCCTCATCCAAAAGCCTCTCCACTTCCCTCAACGCAGAATCAATCTTCCTTATCTCCTCCTCTAAAACCTCCGACCCACCCTCGGGCACACCAACCTTGTTTACATTGCCTAAACACCTCCACCTCACATTCCCTTCCTCATACTCCCACACATAAACATACACATTCTTCTTTATACCCTTCAACGAATAGCCCTTCCTCCCTAACGCCCTCTCTAATGCCCCACGCTTCTTCATCACCTTCCTCACCCGCTTCTTCAACTCGTCCAGCTTAAAAATCAACTCATCCATACCACTACCTCCCTTTCAGGGTTAACTAACTCTTTAGCTATCCCTTGACACTTAGTTAACCTCAGATTTTTCCCAAACATAGCCCTTGCCTCCTTAGAAGACCTCAGCCACGGAGAAGAAGAGTTCTCCCTCGTAGCTTCTTGGGTCGTGAAGCATGTCTCCGAAGGTGTCTCCGTCTTGACCTATGGGCACATCCAAAGAGAGATAAGGCTTGTTCTCTTCCATTACCTTCATCAGCTGCGCCATTATCTGCCTGTAGGCAATGGTAGAGAGGGCACCTTTGTCAGGGTCCCACATACCCACAGCCCTCATAAGCTGAGAAAACCCCTCCGAAAACATGTCTGCATACTCCTCCGTCCTCACCCTCATCCTCCTCATCACTTCATACACAAGATTTTTGTTCTCAAGGGCTATCTCGTCCCTAATAGCCTTGAACCTACTCCACAACGCCAAAAACCTTCCCTCCCTCGCATACTTGTAATACTCCTCTATACACCTCAGTTCAAAGTTGGGCTTGGGTTCACCACTGCTGTCAAAAAACACCCTCTTTGACCTGAGATGCTTGGAAAGTTCCTCCCTAAACTCCACAGGCACATGATAAAAAGCCATCTGCCTGTAAAGTTTCAAAAGTTCTCCCTTACTCATTCCCTTCCTAATAGGCAGGTTCCTCTCAGAATAGTGAAAACCAAGATATACAGACCCATTCTTTATCTCCAACACCACCTGACAATCCTGAGGGTCTAAGCTTCTGGGCAACCTCGCCCTGCCAATCACCCTCCTCCTATACCTAAACTCCACATAACCTGCCTTGAACCTCACCAACACCCTGTATCTCGCCCTGTAAGGTATATACAGCCCTTCCCTGCCCTTTGACCTCTTCACCGCCTCCGCAAGCATATACCCAAACTCTTTTCTGTTCTCCTCAAACGCCCTCCCTTTAGCGGTAAGCAGTCTCCTTAAAAGAGACACCACCTCCACCTGCCCAAACTCAAACTCCAACCTAAACATCACCACACCTCCTTCAGGATATAATTTTAGCTAAAATAACTTGAAATTTCAAGGTTTGCCTCCGCCGCAAGGCTAATTATACCCTGAAGCGAGGAAATTATCAACGATTTTAAAGGCGAATTCCCTCAGTGTATGAGTAAGGCGTTAGAGGGTATAATAAACACATGTCCAAGGACGATTGGAGGATAAAAGGAGGACGGCGAAGAGGCAAAAAAGCTTTAAAGTATGCAGACCTTTTATGGGGCGATGAAAAGGAAAGAAGAATTACCTTAGAAGACCTGTGCCGATGCTGGAACTTGGATAGGCTACTCAAAGAAGGAGAACTTCAGCTGGGTATGAGAGTTTTCAGCCAAAAAGAAAAATACAAACTCTCACATTCTCAACAGATGACCCTCTATTACTCTTACCTTGTCTTTAAAGACTGGGCTAACAAAACCCAAAAGCATATAAACAGAAAAGCCCTTGCCAAGCTACTTCAATA
>Ga0272445_1002344_pt1 | contig 13099 bp, 22 predicted proteins | sample YNPCB0031_FD_194404 | JGI IMG/M metagenome (GOLD analysis project Ga0272445, IMG submission 194404) | Hot spring sediment microbial communities from Yellowstone National Park, WY, United States - YNP-CB-003-1 | ecosystem: Environmental > Aquatic > Thermal springs > Hot (42-90C) > Sediment... | reverse complement strand
GCTATCGCTTCTAGCCTTTTTGCTATGTTTTTTATCGCGCTCCTTTCCGAGCTAATCGAACTATGCCGTTCTTATAAAAAACGTAACCTTGCTTCTGAAGCCTCTTGAGATTTTTGTAAATGCTGTAAATGTTGACGTTAGTTAGTTGCGAGATCTCTCTAACTGTTGCTTGTTGCTTTTGTTTTAAAATTTTTAGAATATCTCCCTGAGCCAATCATATCACCTTTTTAATTCGTAATTTAAGGTAATGAAAATGCTTTTCACAAAGGTAAACTGTGTTGTGTTTCAAAGGAATTATGAATTGTCTGGAATGTCTGAATTCACCGCAAAAATCACAAAATCCTAGCTCACCGTTTTTAACTCTTCTAATTTTTACTGCTATGGGATTTCTCGACATACCAATCACTCTTCTTTTTTCCTTTCCATCCACATTTCTGGAGTTATTATGTCCTTATGCCCTAAAAGTTCTATTGGGTAAGGTCTTGTTGTTGGCAAATTGTTCATTTTTCTCCAAACTTCCCATACTGAAGCTATGAAAAGCTTAACTACTTTTCTTCTTGCGTAATTGTGAATATGAAGTTTGGTCCAATCTGGGTGTTTTTGTTTAGTTTGCTCCTTAAATTCTTCGTAAAGCTTTCTTCCGAAGCATTTGAATTTAATAAAGCTTTGCCCGATTTTCCAGCAAAAAGTTTTTAGCCTTGGATTGTAATTGACTCTTTCTCCAGCTTTTCTTACTTGATTTGGTGCTAGACCAGAATAGCTCCAGATTTGAGAAACATAATTTGCTTTCAACATAGCTTCACTATACCAAGCAATTATTCCGCTCGCTAAAACAGGACCAATTCCTTTCACATAATTTAAATACTGTTTTCTTAATGGATGGTTTCTGCTCCAAGCATCCAATCTTTTATAAAGCTCCTTTTCTGTTTCGTATAGTTTGTTGTGGAACCAGATTAGATTTTCGATTTGTTTAATGAAAGGAGATAACGCACCGAAAAGATGGGTTTCAGGCTTATCGTGGCTCGCATCCCCTAGTTGGGTTTCAACCATGTCTTGGCTCGCACTATTTAAATGGGTTTCAATCAATTCATGGCTCGCACGACTGATATGGGTTTCAATTGTCTCTTGGCTTATTATATATTTTTTTACAAATTCTGAATATTTCTTTTCTTTTAAAAGTTTTAACGCATCACCAACTTGGGTTTCAAACTGTCGGTGGCTCGCAACCATGAGATGGATTTCACCCACACCTTGGCTCGCATTTATTGAGTGGGTTTCAAAGTGTTCATGGCTTAAAGCTTCTATTATTTTTTGCTCGTTTTCCTTTATAAACATTACTATTCTATTAAATGTTTCAACTCGAATTTTCTGAATGTCATAGTAGTTTTCAACTAACTGCCTAATTTCGTTCATTCAACTTCACCTTCAAAAATTTCATAATTTTTTGGGTCATGAAATTGCGGACATCTCCAGAAATCTAAAACTTTTTTCTTCTCGTTGATACTGTAAGAATTAAGGTATGCTCTCCATCCGCAAATTTTACAAACTATTGTTATGCCTTTTTTTCTAGCAATATCTGTATCGCTTTTTTGCGGTTCGAATGCTTCTGTAAATGCTCCTTCAAGTTTTGTGATTATCGGATTTAGAAGCTTGAGAGTATTCTCTAAACGCACTTTTCTCAAATTATCTTCTTCTCTTTTTATTGCTCCTTCAATCCAGCTTCTTTGATTGTAAAGAAATGTTAAAAACTCTTTTGCTTCTTTTTCTTCAAGCAACAATTTTATCATTCAATCACCTCCTTCAATTTTTTGGTTTTTCCCTCTTTGAACTCTTTAAATGCTTCCTTCACTCTCTTTATTTCTTCTTCCACAATTCTCACCTCCTAAGTTCGTTAAGCAACAGTTTTACAAGGTAAGTGAAGAAGACTGTGCTGAAAAGCAAGTTAAAAGAAACAAATACATATAAACTGTCTACCTCAATACCAGCGAGTAATACTATTAATGTCGCTGATGCTGATAGAAAGAGCGAAAACATTTGCGTCACTAAAACAAGCGCTCCTATTTCAATAATATTGGTCTTTTCTTTTTTCTTCATTCTCTCACCTTTAGAGGATATTTTTTCAAGACTCCTTCGAGCTTATCATAGTAGTATGTTGAATTCTCTAGCTCCAGATCACTAATCCCCGACCTGCATTTTGGGCAAGTTATTCTTTTGAATTTTTTCTTGTAAGTGTAAAATTTGTATCCGCAACGAGGACAAATTATCCAAAGCTGTAGTTTAGGCTTTGGCAATAGAGTTATCGTTTCAGCCAACCAATCACCTCCTTTATATCGAATTTTTTATTCATCAATCGGTAAAATCGTTTTTGCTCACTCACGAATACCACCTCCTATTGTTCATTATGTAAACTTCAACTTTTGTCAAACCTTTTGACTTCAAATACTCGATCTCTTCATCGCTGAACAAAGTTTTTAATGTCGGCTCAGTAATAAATTGAGTTCCTAAGAACCTCATTATTTCCCTCAATTTCGTTTCGGGGTCTTTTCCTCTTTCTATAAGCTCAATCACCAGAACCACCTCCTAATGTAAATCTGTTTGCCGATATTTCAATGAGGATGCCCGAAGATACTAAATCATCGAACACTTGCTCAGCATTTTCGTAACCCTCTTTTCGTATTATTTCGATTATATCGTCTTTTGGCATCGAGTTTCCAAATAGTGGCATGGTTTCTTTAATTTTGCTCAGAAGTCTGTCGCTAGGCGCAAGCACATCGCCAAAAGATTTGACAAGCTTTATTCCCTTGTAGAACTTTTTGTTAGCAGAACGAGTTAGGGGAAAACCATAGCTTTCCATCCTTTCTGTAAACGTTTTCTTGCTAACGGGCTCAACATCTTCCATTTCACAGTATTTTGCGTATTCCTCGTAAAGTGCTCCAGTTTCAGTTTTTTCGGTTTCAACAATCTCAATTACACCAAGTCTTTTTGCGTCAGAAATGAATGCGTAAACGCTGTCGCTTTTCTTCAACCAAATTTCTTTATAGTCAGCTTCGCTCTCTTCAAAACTGAATTTTTGCTTGTATAAAACATTTCTAAAAGCTAAAAGAGCAACATTCACAACACCTTTCAGCTCTTCTTTCGTGAAATTTCTCTCAAAGAAGCTGTCGATTGGAGGGAACTTCTTTTTAAATTCAATTACAATCCATCTTCTCCAAAACGCTATCGTCATGTCTGAAACGTAAGGTAGTTCGTTTGCCGAAAAAAGAAGCTTCGCATAATTTTGAAAAGTTATTCTGTCTCTAAATTTTCTATCCGCGGAAACATAGTCTTCACCAGTTGCGAGCTTAAAAGTGCCAGTATACTTTAATGGTGCTTTCGGCAAATCGGCGTAAATGTTAGCAAGTTTGTGATACAAATAAGCAAACGCGAATTCGTTATCACAGAGCTCCTGCAGGCTAATGCTAATGATGTTTTCGCTTCCCAAAATCTCTTTTATTACCTTTAAATATGTTGATTTTCCGTTTGAACCATCGCCGACAAGCATTATAGCTTTGTTGAAAGTGTATTTCGGGTAAAGAGTGTAACCGATTATTTCAAAAAGCAAAATCCATTTTTCATCAACCCACTCTCTAAAAATTTTTAGAGCGTTTGGACAAACTTTTTTAGCATAGCTTTCTAAAACATCTTGGGGAACAGGCAATCCTTTGAACTGCGAAAGAATTTGATTTAAGCTTTCGATATCCAAATCATAATCAACATAGTTGAATGTTATGAGGTTGGGCGAAAAATCTTGAAACGCGTTTTCCCCGTATTTAAAATTTTCCCAGTTTAAAACGGCGTTTTTGAAAGCAATTATTGGCTTCTCTTCAAATCTGAACATGTTTGAATATTTCACTCTGAAAAGGTATTCCCGCAAGATGTTAACTCTTTTGAAGTTATTAGCGATTAATAGATCATCAAACTTTTTCAACACGTCTTCCACATACTTGTTTGCAATTTCTTCCGCTTCAACATATCTTTTTCCATCAAAAGCGAAAACGCCTATAGTTGAATTGCCGTTTGTTACAAAAGTTTTAACATTGTATTTGTTGACAAAATTTAGAGCAAGAAAGCTGGCTAAACCGCTTGAATTTTTCTGAATGATGTAGTTTTTTATGATTTCTTCTTCAATTTTCGGGTCAATAATTATCGAGAGGGGCAATAAATTTGTTATCAACTGTGTTTGGACGCTTGGAGAAGTGTTTGGATAGATCAAAAACATGCCTTCTGGTTTTTCCTCGAGAGATAATATTCCTTTATCGAGAAGCGAAAGCAAAATCCTCGCTTCCTCATCCGAAAAATATTTTTTTATTTCAGCAACTCTAACAATTTTTAAATCACCCATTTTTTTGATTACTTCTTCCTCACTAGCCATTCCAACACCTCCTTGTCAAGATAGGAATTCAAGTCTATGCCTTTAGAAATTAGAAAAGAAATCACGGCGTCAAACAGCTTCTTGTTTTCTTCGCTTGTTTTCTGAATGTTTTTTATGGCAAAAAGTTTGTTTTTAAGGTAGTTATTCACGGCATCGCGGTTTTCCAGCAACTCTTCTCTGCTCATCCCCATTATGTATTTGTAGCTTACAATATCGCTCATATTATTATTAATATGTTATAAATATTTAAAGCTTTCGGTTGATACTATCGATAGTATCGCGACCTATATACTGTAGTATATAAGTGATACGATCATGACGGTTTTTTTCAACCTTCTTTAATTTAATTTAATTTAATTTAATTTAATAGGGTTAGAAAAATGTGTCACGATCGTATCGGATTACTTAATAGTGATAAAAATATGGGGTGTCACAAAGACTTTCTATCCTACTCGGCTAGCACACGATAAGCTTTTTGTGTCCCACTTTGCTAATACACATTCATCATTCTGGGTTAGTTTAATCATTGCTGGACCTCTTCATCATTAGCTCAGATTCGCCTAGCCTAATCATCCAAATCTTTTCTTTTGTCGTTTTCTTCTCCATACAATTCCCCTCTTACCACCATATCTAAACTTAAATCCCGTAACTAAACTTATAGCATAGCCATTTTTCACTACAAAAACCGTCCTTCTTTTTAAAATTTTGTCGTATGCGTAAATGTATTTGTTAGTCGTTTTTTCCATCTTACTCATTTTTTCTCTCCTTCTTCAACAATTTTATCAACTTATCTGGGTTTATATTTAAAATAACATCATCAACATTATGCTTCTTTAAAAATTCTCTCGCCTTCTTTTTACTATTAGTTTTGAAAACGAGCTTTCCATCGAAATTGTAAAAGTAGTATTCGTTTTTAATTTTTCGTTTCTTCATTTTTCCCACTCTCCCCTTTCAGCAACTGCTCTATTGTTTTCATATCCATCTGTTTCATCGCTTCTTCTAGTTGTTTCAGAGCCTTATTTCTCAAATGAATGATTACAATAAGCATTAACATAACGCCAACAACAATTCCGCCAACAAACCAAACCAGCCATTCATAGCTCATTTTTTATCACCTCCAAATTTGTAAGCAAGGATCACAAGGTGTGTTTTTAATTACCCCACTAGTTTGAGCTACATAAATCATAGCCAAAATCATGAAAACGGCAAACAAAATTCCGAAAACAACAACAATTTTCCTATCCATCTTCCTCACCAACCAAAGGTAGTGTTTGTATCAATTTTTCGTAATGTCCTTTTTTCGTTTTAACACGAACAGTTTTGTAGCGAAGCGTCATTAAACTATTACAAACATCACATACAACTAATTTTCTCTTTCTCTCAAGCTCTTTAAATTCCCCGCAAGTTCCGCAAATGTAGAGGTATCCCATGTTAGATTTTCTCACAGCTCATTAATAAACAATCATAGCGTCCTCAATCTTTTTTCTCCTCTTTTCATTATTTCCTTTATCAAAAATTTCATTTTCTCGTTAGCTATAAACATTATTTTTTCCGTTTTGTCGGCGATGCTTGCGTCAGCAGTTTTCTTCAACTCCTTAACAAAATTCGAATACTCTTCAGCATCAATGTAATGCCAAGCAACAGCTTCTAAAACATTAACTGCGTAAGGAATTTTCTGCCACTCCCTAATTCCAGTTAGTATTGTTTCCAAGAGCGTGAAATTAACCAGTTTGCTCGGGTTGAGATCCTCTATCAACTCCATCGGTATTTCCATTGCTTCTTTTCCTTCTTTTTGGAAACTCGCCAACATTCTCACCTCCTTTATTAATTTCTTCTTGAACCTTTTTAACCAAATTGTCTTTACCAACAATTGTTTCAAGAGCTTTTCTCAAGACATCGCTCTTAAATTTCATCGATTGATTTTCATATTCGTTAATAACTCTCTCGCTCGGCAAATCTATTCTCATTTCGCCGACAACATAAACTTCGCCATTCCAAACAATTCTGACCTTTTGAAGATATGGTGTTTGATCTTTTAAATCGAAAAGATTTGTTCTAATTTGATAAAGCATCCCGTAAACAACGATTTCGCCTTCATGCTCCATTTTATCAACAATACAATAGTAATCAAACAATCCTCTCAACTGTTTATCGACAAAATTTTGATAAGGCGTAACAAAAAATACAGCTAAACGATGTAATTGCCTAAATGTTGACATAATGTTGTTTAACGCAACATTGGTTGCTGAAAACCACTTTCTACTCGAGAGTGTGACGTGCGCCTCATCAAAAACAATAACTTTCTTTTTATGCTCACGCACATAATCCATAACCGATTGAAATTGCTCGGGGAAGTAGGCGATTTGCTGTTGAGGCGAAAAATCTGGCTCAATTGTTTCAGCAAACTTTAATGCTGTGTAAGACTTACCAGATCCTGGTCTGCCAACAATTACCATGAAAAAATTTTTCTTCTGTCTAAAGTGGTTTTGAACCAATCTCGCAACGATTTCATGTAAGCCTGGCGGTCTTTCACCTTGGAATACTATCATATCAAAATTTAACCCTTCTAGGTAATAAACAATAACTAAGGTGTTGTCCTTGAGCCGAAAAGCTTATATTTCTCAAAAACAATACTTTTTGAGAGGATTAAAGATAAAGAGGTGGTGGAATGCCGAGGTATAAGAAAGAATGGTGGGAAAAAGCAAAACAATTCCAAGCACCGCTAATAGAATTAGCGGACTTAATTAAGATGTTGGAAAAGACTAGAGATAAACAAGAAAGAGTAGCACTAATACTACTCTATTACACGGGAGCTAGACCCAGTGAAATAGTAAACCTCAAAAAAGAACATGTCAAAAAATTCAGAAACCAAATAGCGATCAATTTCATAACCTTAAAAAAAGGTGTTTCTAGAACGATTTGGTTACCCCTCAACGACCTAACTAAGGAAATTTTGGACCAAGCAGAAATGTTACAACCAAACCAGTTTTTATTACCAAGAATTAGGCATGGGTGGAATATTAGAGATCTTGTTTACAGAGTTAGCGACAACACTTTAACAGCTTACTTTTTCAGACATAATAGGCTCTCAAAATTGGCAAACAAAGGTTTTGATGTCTATACGTTAAGGTATTTTAAAGGAGCAAAAACGATAAGTAGTGTAGAGCCATACATCCAAATGGCAGGAACGCCAGTTAAGAAATTAGCAAAACATATAGATTAAAACGGCAACCACGTCTTTTTTTCTTCTTTTATTGGTATTCCGAAAATTCTGTTGAGAAGAACACCATTTAAAGCCTTTCTGTAAACACACTCAACACTCACTACTATGCTGTCAATTAACTCTTCAAAATGCTCCACTTTTAAATCCCAGTTTTTAGCGTTAAGAGAAACGAGTTGTATTAAATTTATATTAAAATAGAAAATTTCTTCTCTAATAAATGCCAAATCGAGAATGCTGGTGGCATGTAAAACTTGGTCTATTCTCTTTCTCACAATCTGTAAAATTTCTTGTCGTCCAATATCGTTAACTAATGGTTCTGATACCTTTATTTTTTTAATTTTCCCGCTTGGGTCTTTTTTCAAAATATAACCTTGTAGATAAGCATCAAGCCTTTCTAGTAGCTCATCGACATCGAGCAATTTCTCTAGAAATTCTGGGCTAGGATAAATTGTTTTTTCTTCCTCTTGAACTATTTCGTTGGTGTCGGTATACTCGGCAATGTTTCAACACCCCGCACTTTTTGTAATATTTCGAGCTGGGTTTGCGTCACATTTTGTAAAACATCCATCGCGCCTTTAAAATTCGCACTAATTGTTTTCATGCTTTCGCCCGTGCTGGACCAGACAATAGCAATAAATATACCTATAATTATTAAAGCAATAGCCATCGTTATTATTGGTAAATTCTTGTCCCAAAACCCTTTAAGTCTTTCCCTTCTTTCAACAGCTCTAATCAACGCTTTCGCTATCTCTTCTGGTGGGATAACTTTCGCCTCTAAACCCTGTGGTGAGGCTGTATTTGGGTTAATAATCAAATAGTTGTTCGGACCCTCTCGCCTAATCATGAGTTTGTTTTTATCAAAAATGTAGTTAAAAATGTCCTCACCAACTGGGATTTTTTCACCACCGAATTGTAACTCCCATGTCTTTTCTTCTTTGAGATACTTCAGCTTACCTTTAAACTTTTTCCACCCTTGGTTTTTCTCATACAAAAAGATATCGTATTTTTTGTTAAAGAGGGAACCAAACATATTAATTATTCTCTAGCTCTCTATAAAAACAAAACTAGCGAATGGATATGACTTCAATTTGCCTATCTAACAGCTTTCTCAACCTTTTCAAATATTTTTTCAAATTATCGTCTTTCCGCTCGACCAAATGTCTAGGCACAACAACAACCTTCTCTCTCAGCAAAATTTTATTGTCATCAACTCGTAGCCATCGCCTAGCAAAACTTAGCTGTTTCAAAAATTCAGGAGGAACTTCAATTCTTTTCACTCCCTTTTCATTGCTCACCTAACTCACCGCCATCTTAATACTTTTTGTTATAATTTCAAGAGCCATCAGTGCTAGGAAAACTAAGAATAACAAACCAAATCCGTAAATTAACGCATCGGTTCCTACAAAATAAATAGAACTTTGCCACTCCTTGCAAACGTTCGTTAATGTGTCAAAATCAGAACAAACTTGAACTTCTTTTGCGTAAAAGCTTGTAAATGTTAAAATAACGAAGAGCATCGAAAGCAAAAAGAAAATTTTTTTGTAAACCTCGTTTTTGAGAAATAGCGAATAGAGTGTAAAAATCGCTGTTAAAATCGCGAACACTAACGGCAACATCATATAATTATTGGTTTTTGGTATTTAAAAAACAAAAAAAGTGGGGTTTATCTACCCCCACCTAAAGATTTGAACAAGACAGCTATTACTATACCAACTGCCACTACTAACAAAATTATTGGCAACCATGTGGTTACCCAAGTTCCTAGCAAGTTGCTAATGTTTCCTAATATTGAGATGTTACCTGTCGTTGACATTTGCTGTAATACATATATTCCTAGTCCTCCTATGATGGCAAAGAACACTACTGCCATTGCTACTGGTGTTAGATCTCTAAGACTAGTCGCAACTCCCATCTTTTTCACCTATTTAAAAGTTGTTTTGCTTCAAATATATTCTTTTACTCTCTTGAAATGATAAACTGGAGGAAAATTATTGCTCCACCAAAAATCGTCATAATCAGCGGGTAATAATTTAGCAATTTACTCAATATTGGATCGCTCCAAAATGTTAGGAAAAAGCTGTCGCTTTGGAAAAACTGAACCATAACTTCTTTCAAAATTCCGTAGATAAATGGATTAAGTAGCAAAATAATTACACCAATCGGCAAGAAAATTGGATTAATTCCGCTGAGAAAACTCAAAATTATTCCGATTGCGGGAATTCCGAAGTAGACTGCTATAATTATAAACTTAAACGCGTTTGTTACTTGTTGTGATGTTGCCAGTTGAAATACTGATACACCAGTTGCTTGATATAACGGCTCTGAAATTTTAACGAAAATGTAATAGCTGAAGCTAAAAACTATTAAAAGAGCGAAAACCAAAATTGGAATGTAAAGACTGTCAATCACTCCTCTCATATTTTCACCTTGAATTTTGGCATTTTAAACTTTGGAGTTATCGGTCTGAACACAGCTTTCTGTAGTTCGCTTCTTAAACCAAAGTCTTTCATTTTTAACCCAGCGTGTAATGAATAAAGGCTCGGTTTATATTTCTCGATTATCTTGAATGGTTTAACATCTTTCGGAGCACTCTCAACTTTAAACTTCATTCTGTTTGATAAACCCAAAGACGGTAAGTTTGGTGCTGTTAGTTTTTCAACTTTTATTGTGATGTTTGGAGGTGTGTAACCAGTGACGTTCGGAACAATTCTAAGGTTTTCTCGCGTGTTTTCTGTTGTTTTAACGTCAATCTTAATTTTAGTTCCAGTTTCTGGAATTATGTCGTGCCTCATTTTATTCAAATCTTTTTCGTTAAAGAATTTGCCCAATTCAATTTTTATTTCGTTGGGCTGACTTAATTTAACAACATTTTTCACGCTCTCATCATTTTTCGGAATAATTTTGTTTACTGTGCTAACTTTCAATTGAGAAGAAGTTTCAATAATTGGTGCTGTTGGCTTTTCTAGCTTGATTTCTTCTTTTTGTTGCGGTAAACTAACAACTACTGGAGAAACTGCTGGTGGTGAGATGGCGACCTTTGGCATTTCGATTTGGGGTGAATGTGTGACAATAGATTGAGAAGCAACATTACCAGCAGTTTTTTCTCCAAACATGTTTTTCATAGCTAAGGAAATTTTCCATTCGGAAGGCAATGTCTCGTAAGGAATATCTATCGCCTTGGTTCCTACCACCGAAAAACCAGCTTCTTCTTTTGGCAAGTTCTGAATAACAGTTTGAGTTCCAAAGAATTTTACTCCTTCTGATTTCCCTCTAACAAAATAAACATCGTATTTCAAATTATCGCTAATTCCTTCACCAAGCTTTAATGCTGTCGATTTACCGATAAGGTCTTCACCCAAATAAGTTGTTGATTTATCAAGAGTAATTTTCACTTTGCTAAAGTGTTGTATACCAGAATTTTGAACTTCATCCCAAAACCTTAAATTCCAAAGATCTGGTTGTAATTTTTGACCAGTTAGTTGTTGTATGTCTGGTTTTTCAATTCTAATGCGACTTTCCCCAATTAATGTTGGTTGAATTATTTCAGTTTCTAAAGGAGCTTTAAAGCTTTTCATTTCCCATATCTCGCCATAAAACGGCGAATAAACTCTCGTTTTGCTAATACTCTCGCTGACAATTAAGTTTTGGTCTACAAGTTGCGATTTTTGTATTTCGTATCCACCAGCGATCACATCTTTTGTCTTGCCGTAAAATTCTGTTATCGAAATAGATTTTTCGCCTGAAAGAAGTGTTTTTGTGTCAACTGCTAGTTTCTGAGGTATTTCCAGCTGAATTGTGTATTCTGGTCTAAATTGACTTCCAGCAAGAAAACCAAGAGGATAACCAATAAAACTGCCTTGGACTTCGGGCTTGGAAAAGTATTCTTTTATTCCTTCTAATCCTTTAATGCCTTTATTGACTTCCTTCAAGTCAAAGGTAATTTCGCCGTTTACATTTTTCATTACTGGCTCGTATTCGATTTTTGGTTGATGATATGCTTCTCTCAACTCTTTAACGAAATAACCAGCAGTAGCCAATCCGACTAAATTCAAAGCAGTTGGTGGAGCTAAAGCCATCGCAAACCCCAAACCAGCGGAAGTAACCAAAGCTGTTCTAAACTTCTCAACGTCTTGCTGTCTTTGGTATTCTTGCCATTCTTTTAAAGCCTTTTCTGGGTTTTCTTGGAATTTAAATTTCCAATACTCTTCTTGAGCTTTAAAATGTTCGGCTAATCTTCTCGCCTCTTCGGGAGGAATGTAAGGAGTTGATGTTATTTGAGAAACGACATCTTGGATTGATTTACCAGTAGAAGAAAGTGTTTGTTGCCCGAGGTTCGTTACGTTTGTAGGTAACGATATTTGTGTTTGATTTGGTAAATTTGGTTTTTCGATTGGTTTTGGCTCGTTACCAACAGCTGGGGTAACTTCTAATCTTGGTGGTGAGGTTTGAGCAACGATTCTCCCGCCCTCCCCCACAGCTTTCATTTCGGTATAACCGATATGAGTGACTTCCCACGGTTTGCTTCCGTATTGATAAGTTAAAATTTGTTTCGTCCCTTCCAAACTCGTTACCTTTTCTCCTTTATCGGTTTGCCAATACCACCCTTGTGGTAACTCGACTTTGTATTTCTCGCCAACAACAACTTTTTCTTTAATGAATTGTTGAACCTCACTCGCTGGGATCGTGTGAACTTCTCTATAACCATTTCCTTCGATTGTAATTGTTGCAAAGGGCTCTATCGGCATTCATCAATCACCTTTTTTCAAATATGCAAACACCCCACTCATACTTAAAATTAAAATGTAGGTTAAAATAGCTCCGTTGTCCAACACCCCTAATAAGAAAAACATTACAGCAATCGGCAGTTCGAAAACAAGTGTTAAGAAAATGCTAACTGCTGTATTGTATCTTTTAGTTAAGTTTGCTACACCAACAACGAACAAACCAAACAAAAATATTGCTGGTAAAAATCCAAACGCTTCTTGATTTGAATAGCTAAGCAAATCTTGGATTGAATTTACAGTTATGTTTGTTATGTTCATAGTCCTTGCCTCCCAGTTACGAATTCAATCATTTTTATCACAATAAAAACTGTTAACAAACCGATCACAGTTGATGTGACATAATCTGGAATTCCAAAATAGTTAGATACGTAATTTATAGCACCCCAAACCGCACTAGGAATTGTTACTAATGTCGAGTAAGCAGTAACCGCTAGAAATTGAACTAAACCAAAGGCTATTGATATACTATTTGCTATCTTCTCTAACGGATTTGAGCTTTGAAACTGGGTAATTGTTTGATTTAACTTTTCTCTCGCTTCTTCAACTTGGTTTTTTGTAGCATTCCAACCAGAAAGAATATCGCTAGGTAATTGTTGTTCAAGTTGGAAGCTTGTAAGGAATGTAGAGGCTGAGAAAAATATCAGAACAAAAATCCCAAACAAAATTGCTAACTCGCTCATA
>Ga0272445_1002341_pt1 | contig 13110 bp, 14 predicted proteins | sample YNPCB0031_FD_194404 | JGI IMG/M metagenome (GOLD analysis project Ga0272445, IMG submission 194404) | Hot spring sediment microbial communities from Yellowstone National Park, WY, United States - YNP-CB-003-1 | ecosystem: Environmental > Aquatic > Thermal springs > Hot (42-90C) > Sediment... | reverse complement strand
GGGCGCGGGCGAACTCGATGACGTCCTTCGGTTTGGTGAGGGGCTTCGGGGCCTTCCCGTTGCTGCGCTCCAGGACCTCCCGGGCGACTTCGGTAAGGGTCTGCCGGGCCATCGCCACCTCCTCACACGGCATGGAAATTCCCCCCGATTGTAAAAAGAGGCACGAGCCCTGGCTACGGGCGGGGAGACCAAAATCCTCCACCTCTATGTTGTGCATCATACACAAAGCCCCCCCATCCGGAGATCTCCCGACGGAAGATCGCAAGCCTTCGGGATGCCCTCCCGAGCCCGGGGAGCCGTGCGAATCGGCGTTATATGGTTATAGCCGATTAACAAATTTAACCATAAAATTGACCGATTTTGACTATGAATTGGTCTTTATATGAGAAGAAAGTTTCTTTAAAATGGCGGTGAAAGGAGGGATGGCTGATGGGGCAGGAACATGGGGAGACAAGGATCTATGCAGGACCGTGTTCCCGATCGACCTCAGCATCCATTTCACCTCCTAATCCTAAATCTGGAGGAGGTCTCCATGAAGATGAAGCGCTTCAGCTATTGGAGCATCGCGCTATTGCTTCTGATCGGGGTCGGGGCAGCTCTGGCTGGCGCAGCTTTTGCCGTGAGCGGAGCGGGTTACACGACCGTCAATGAAGCGGTGGACGGGTCCAACCACTGCAAGAACGGCAACCCCGGCGTCAACTGCAATATCTACGATGGCAAGGAGTTTGTCTGGCTGAACGGCGGGCCGGCGGCCAATGGCCTCGGCCCCGATGGTCGTTACTTCTTCGCTGTTCTGGAGCCGGGCGGCCAGCCGAACCCTAATGACGGCGGGGTCAAGAACCTCTCGGATGACTTCGATCCCTTCACGAACCGCACGTTCACCGTGACCGGCGGAGAGGTTAGCGCCTACGGCGGGACTCACGATGCTTCCATCCCGCTGATCCGCCTCTTCCCTTACGCCGATACAGGCAACCCCGGCGGCGTTTACATCCTGGCGATCTGCTCTCTGGACAAGGGCTATCCCGTCGAGCCCCGAGATTGTAAATATGACGCCTTCAAGGTCCGGAAGGGTGTGGGGAAGGTGCAGGCTTTTCTGAGCGGCAAGAAGTATGAAGACGCCCATACCTTGGGGCGGTTCGATGGGGAGAACGGCTTGGCCAGCTGGCAGATCCAGATCCAGTGCACGGATGGCACCAACACCACCGTCACCACCGATGCGAACGGCGACTGGTCCTTCGCCACGCCGCTACGCTTCCCCACCACCGGCACGACCACCTGTACCGTGCGCGAGGTGCAACAGCCGGACTGGCTGCAAACCGGGAACACCGTTGACCAGTCGGTGGCGACCGGCGGCGCGACGGTGAGCCTGAGCAACTTCGTCTACACCGTGGTCCTGCCGAACGACCGCGTGAGCACCGTCGATGGGCTATACTTCGGCAACGTCTGCAAGTTCAACCTTCAGTAAGCGACACCGGGGGCTGGTCTCTCCCTCCTGCCCTCCTTCTGCCGCCGCGAAACGGTCGGAGGAAGAAAGCCGTTCAGGAGGACCTGTCCCTCCAGAGGATGCGGAGCCGGACGCCTTTGGTGTCCGGCTCCGTGCCGGAAATCCCCGATCAGGGCACAGAGTCTTACACCGAAGCCGATCCGATTTCCCACTCCCAGAGCCGCTGGCAGAGGCGCGCGATTCCATGCTTCAAATGGCGACGATACGTGCTGAAGGGAAGGTTCAGACGCTCAGCGGCCTGCTCCTGCGTGGGCGCGGGATGCAAGTAGGTCACACGCAACGCCTCGTAAAGTTTCCGATCCCGCGGCGTCTTTTCCCAGGCCGCCAGCGCTTTCCCCATGAGATCCTGAAGGGCCATGATCCGGTCGCTCAACGAAGCGTCCAGGCCTGTCCGATGGAGCACGAGCCGGGTATGGAGCAGCGGATTTGCCTGCAGGATCTCGGGACGGCCGAACCCGCGTAACGCCTCACGGACCGCCTCATCGAATTCTGAGCGGCTGAGCACACGGATATGAGGAAGGGTCCAATCCATGGAGGAAAAGGGACGAGGTTCGAAGCTGACTTCCTGCTCCGCCATCCAGCTCAGCCATGCGACTGCAGGCATAACGCGCCAGTCATGGCCATGAACCCCATACCGGCGTCCCTCCACCTCGAAATCCGCCGCCGGGATCCGTTTCATTCCCATATAGGCAAACACCGGCTCCCAGAACTCTGGATCCGCGCACGGGAAGAACGAGAAGGCTAGCCCTGGGGTGCTCAGATGGTGCTGCACGGCGCAAATGAAGCAGAGGGTCTGGACCTCCGAGACGGCCTGATAGGACTCCCGGGCCATCCAGAAGCGGAACAGTGTGGCCCGCTCCCCCGGCCGCAAAGGGGCTTCCTGTTCCAGATAGGCACGGGCCGCCTGCGTCGCAGGATCCCACAGTGGATCCTCCGGTCCGGTTGAATACAGCGTGATCCACAACAGGAAGCCATGCACCTCGCCATCGGAAGCCCGAAAGACCGTCACGCCCTGAGGTTGCTGTTTCAGCCATCCGGCGGCCAGCGCCGCGGAGGCCTGGCCTTCATGGCGCTCCACCATCGCCACCAGTTGAGGAACATCCTCCTCGCGCAAGCGATCTGCCCACATGGAGCCTACAGTTTCCCAGCGGAGAAACGGGCGGAGCTTCGGATTCGTTCGATGCAGATAGATACAATCCAGCAGGAAACGGGGCTGCCATGCGCGAGGCCCATACTGAAGGCGATGGATGTAGGCGGAGCGGATCCGCCGGTGGAGCTCAACGAATCGGTCCGGATTGCGCCAGCACAGATCTGCGCCCAGGACCTCCCGGACCGCATCATCCAGCACCAGGCCCTGGGGACGGGATTCCACAAAGGGAAGTCTTTGTAACCAGGCAAAAAGCTCACGTGCATCCTCCGGGGAATCCAGCAGGTCGCTGAGCAAATCCTCCGTGAGCGCCCGCACCACGGCGCAGGCCTCCAGCGCCGCCCGATGCGCCGGCCCGGGGATCTGGGGGCAAAACAGCTCCCGCAACGCCTGAACCACCTCTGGAGCTGCCATGGGGTGGAAGGGCTGATCCGGGTGCTGGAGCGCCCAATCCGCTGTAAGGCGCAGCGCAAGGGGATGCCCATGGGCGAACTCCATGATCGGTGGCTTCCGCTCCTTCGGGATCCCCCGTTTCTCCAGGTAATCACTCGCCTCTTCCCGACTCAGACTCCCGAGCCGGATCAGGAAGATGAGGCTGGACCAGCCAGGATCCCCGGGCCATATCCGGGAAGGGGGATCCCGGCTCGCCAGGAGGAGCAGCATGGATTGGGGAAGTTGAGGGAAAAAGGTATTGCGCAACCAGAGGTCAATGGACATCAGCTGCTCGTAATGATCGAGGAGGAAAACCGCCCGTGGGGATCCCGAGGAACCATTCTGCGCTTCGCGGAGGAGGGGCTGTAAAGCCTGGAGGAAAGCGATCGGCTGGGCGTCCAGCGTCCGGGCATCCACTTCTACAATGGGGATTCCAGCCTCCCGGCAGAGCTGGGCGTATCCCTGCAGGAGAGCGGTCTTCCCGATCCCCGGGGGCCCGGTCACCATCCACACCGGGAACGGCCACGCTGGAGCCGTCAGAGATTCCTGAAACCAAGCCAGTTCAGTTGTTCGTCCCACCCATTCCTGCCGCCACGCCGCCAGACGATCCTGCCAGAGAGAGGTCATTTTTTCACGCCTTTCATATGGGGGTCAAGGTCTACCCCTAACCCGCCGGGTCATCCCCATGATCGCCCCGCCGGAGCAAAAAAGCAAAAAGAGCTCATCGAAAATAGTGGCCGCTTTGCTCCCACTTTCCGAACTCCGCACAGAAAATCAGCGTTCCTAATTTAGCGGTTCGGACGGAGCTGCCCCAAAGAGCTGGCTGTCAGTTTGCTGCGAGATGAAGATGGCGCTACGTCCGAATTCTGAGTTGACAAAGATCGGCGTGAGTGTCCCGATCAGGAGATGAACAACTCCCGACACGGGAAAGCAAATCACACTCACCCCGAGTGGGGATGCCCAGTGGAACGTGGCTGCCGTCTGAGACTGATCCACAGTAAGTTCCTTTCGCCAAAAGTTTCTGTTGTCCTGCGCCGCCTAACGCTGTTTGGGTCCGCGGTTCACTTCCTCCACCAGATATCGCTCCTCCACCAGATGTCGAGCGTTATGAGGGACAAGCGGCTGTCCCTGCTTCCTGGGAGCGTTTCTTCGCCTATTCGCCATCCCGAGCCGAAGGCAGGATCCCGAGCCGAAGGCAGGCGCTGGCCGAGCAACCGGCCGAGCGGACCCAGCACGGCAAACGTGAACCACTGGACCCATATGGGTGGCCGCGTGAGGCGCACGGTCGACCAGAACGACTGTCCGAACACGCCGAGGAGCAGGACCGGCGGCATCCCACTCCGGCTCAACCGCCCGGCCTGTGCGAGACCGAAGAGAGCCTCAAAGAAGGCTTCCGTGTTCAGAGCCGGTTCGAATTCCTGCCGGTACTCGGCGGGCTCGCTGCCCTCAACCCAGAAGTGATGCGGCGTGCCCGGCGGGATGCTCACTTCCTCGCCGGCGGCCACGACGCGCTCGCGACCAGCAATGCGGAAACGGAGCGCGCCGCGATGCACCACGAACCGATTGGTCTGATACGGGTGCACATGCTCGGGCTCGCGTTCCTCGCTGGGCAGGCTCACGCACTCGAGGACGAGCCGCGCACCGGCGGACGCACTCGCCGTTTCAACGAACCGGACGCGTTGCCCGGTCCGGGGGTTTGTGATCTCCTGTCCGATCTGTGCCATGTCACAGCTCCCTCACACCAGATGACCCTGCGGTCCGCCCGCGGCCCAACAGTCAGGTTCAGCCGCACGCGGAGCGTGTCGGCTGCAACCCCTTGTTGGGCGGCGTTTTACGTTCCCACCACTCGAAGCAGTAACCATATTCCCCATCCGACCATAAGCAGACCGATTGCACGACTTACCCATTGGCCGGCTGGGACTACTTTCTCAACAAGCACATACCCGGCTATGAGTGCGACCCACAGCAAGTTCATCACTCCTGCCACAAAGAGCAGGGTCATCAGCAGATAGCAACAGCCGACGCAATAGAGGCCATGTCGCACGCCCATGATAAGCGCACCCCTTATTCCTTCTCGCCATTCAGTCATCAGAAAGCCGAGGGGTGTGCGGCACTGCGATAAGCAGACGCGCTTGAGCGGCGTAAACTGATATGCGCCGGCCAGGATTAGCAGCATCCCGCTCAAGATAGGACTGACACTGATGATCCCAGGCGAGAGCAACGCGGCGAAATGCAAGCCCCACTGAACCAAAGTAGCTCCGGTGCTAAATGAACTCCACACCATCAAGTAGCCGAGCAAGAATACTATGGTGGCAGGGAAGGGCGTTTGGCCTCCCCGTCGCTGGCGATTGATCTTAGCGAACACGAGGATCATGGGCGTCGCTGAAGGGGTCATCATGGCTACCATCATGACGACCCACATCAGGAAAGTTAGGAGAATGTCTCCACTTCGCCAGGCTTGTGTGACGGACATGGACATCTCCATAGGGTTGATGTCCATGCCCGTCACGCTTGAAGCCAACTGACGCAGATACACCCAGGCCAGCGCGGTAACTGCGGTGAGGCCCGCCATCACAACGAGGCGGTCCCGTTTCAATATTCCACTCATCGTGTGCTCAGCCTTCTAAGCGCTGTATGCGAAGCGGGAGTAGAAGGCATTCTTGCCCGAATTATCCCACTCCATCCCGTGGTCCTTGAAGGTGTACTGGGTCGAGCGGGCGATGACGGGGTCGAATCCCGGCGCCCCGTAGAGCGCCGGATTGGTCACCTGCGCTTCCCGGTTGGGATCGCCGCCAGCCACACCTTCAACCTCGAGAGTCAAGGTGCCAGGAATGCGCAGCCGACGCTGCCTCCCGTTTGCCTCAAATTGGATCTTGGCAGGCCGCACCCCCATCACTTCGCCGATCAAAGCGGCGAGGTTGGCGAGGAACCCCCCCGCCTGGCCGGAGAATATCCGACCCAGCGCATCGGCCTGCTCGCGGTTGGCGCGCTCATCCAGATACAGCGCCGCCCGCCACTTGGGGCCGGAGACCATATTGCCTGGGGCGTAGAAGATGCCCACCACATTGAGGCCATCCAGTGTGGTCTGGCCATAATGCCCCTTGTCGATGTGCCAGGCGATGGTAACTTCGCAATCGCCTCGAGAGGGGTCAGCTAAGAATATGCAGGGGCAGGTCGATTCACAGTTGCATGCCTCGAAGTAGTCACCTTCGACGTTCCATGATTCTGCTGCGCTCATGTTATGATCCTCCTGTGATATGGTTGAAAGGTATAGGCTCGGAAGTCCCTAACAAAACCGGCTGCTTGTCCTTCATAACACTCGCCAGGGGTTTGCGATCTCCTGTCCGATTTGTGCCATGTCACAGCTCCCTCACACCAGATGACCCTGCGGTCCGCCCGCGGCCCAACGCCCAGCATCAGCAGCGGCGCGAAGCGCCGTCCGATGCATGCTGGGCGTTGGGCGCATGACCTTCCATCACGCCGGCTTGATGTTCTGGTTCATCCGGAAGAAGTTCGTCGGGTCGTACTTCTTCTTGAGCTCCACCAGCCGCTTATACGTCGCACCGTAGGCGAACGCGACGCGGTCGCTCTCGTCTTGGGTGAGGAAGTTGATGTACGCGCCGCCGCTGGCGAATGGCTGTGATTTGGCGAAGAATTCGCGCGCCCAGCCGATGCAACGCTCGTCCTCGGCAGCCGACTCCCACCGGCCATGCACGTTGAGCACGTAGTTGGCGTCCCGGCTCGAATAGGCCATCGCTTCGGGCGCGACGCGCGCCGCCTGGCCGCCAAGAACCGCGATGAAGATCTCGCACTGCGGCGATGGCAGCTTGCCGGCGTATTCGATGACGGTGTCAATCGCGCCGTCGCTGAGCCGCGAGAAGTTGTGCGACTTCCAGTAGTTGCGCGCACCCCTCGTCAGGAGCGGATCGAAAGCCTGCTGCCAGGCGGTGTACGGCTGCACGCCAATGTACTCGCCGTGCGCCGTACCAAAGCCGCGCAGCGGCTCAATCAACTTCTCGCCCTTAGCGGGATCGCCCGGATAGAAGATAGCGAGCACGACGACCTCTTTGCCGTGGACCTTCTCGGGCAGGAAGGGCAGTGGGGGCGCCTTCCGGGCGACCACCCAGACGGTGAGTTCGTCCGGCATCGTTTCAGTGAAGCGGGCGAACTGCGTGAGCACGGACTTCGCTTGCTCGAACGGGAAGACGATGAGCCCAGTCAGCACATCTGGGCCGACGGGATGGAGCTGGAACTCAAAGCGGGTGACGATGCCGAAGTTCCCGCCACCACCGCGTAGCCCCCAGAAGAGGTCGTCGTTTTCCCTCGCGCTCGCGTGCACTTGACTGCCATCCGCGGTGACGACATCTGCGGAGAGCAGGTTATCGACGGTCATGCCGTACTTCCGGCTAAGCCAGCCGAAGCCGCCGCCGAGCGTCAGGCCGGCCACACCCGTGGTCGAGTTGATGCCCAGTGGGGTGGCGAGGCCGTGCGCCTGCGCCGCCGCGTCGAAGTCGCCGAGGGTGCAGCCGGGCTCGACCGTCGCGCGGCGGGCTTTCGCGTCCACCCGGACGCCCTTCATCGCCGAGAGGTCGATCATGAGGCCATCATCGCAGACAGCATTGCCCGCGATGTTGTGCCCGCCTCCGCGGATCGAGACGAGCAGGCTTTCCTTGCGCGCGAACTTGACGGCCTGGACCACATCTTCCGGCCGCGTGCAGCGGGCGATTAGCGCGGGCCTGCGGTCAATCATGGCGTTCCAGATCTGTCGCACCTCGTCGTAGCCAGTGTCGCCAGGAAGAACTACATCCCCCTGGAACTGCGTTTTGAACTCGTCAATCTTTGCTTTTGTAATGGCAGACATGGCAGTTTCTCCTTGTGTGATTGGTATGCGCCTTACAGCTTAATGGGGCAACCCGGATGTGGACGCAATGCGGATCACGACCTCCCCATCGTGCCATTCGGGATCGCTCTCCATAAGCGCCCGCATCTTACGGTAATAGGCATCCTGCCCCGGGCTTTCCGCATTGGAGATATAGGTGGCTCGATCCTGAAAGAGCACAACCATATAGTATTCCTGGGGATCACTATCCATTCGATACAGATACGTCATGATGAACCCCGGCACTTTCAAGCCCTCGAAAGCCCGAAGCTGCTCCATCAACGCGTTCTCCATGCCCGGCTTAAGGCGAAAGCGCGCAATGGTCCCATACATGGTTGTTTGCCACATCATCAGCCTCCAGGGCGGAAATTTTTCAGACCGGGCCGCATTCTTCGACTTGCTGCCGATCATCCATCCTGTGCCTGTGGAGTCCGCTAATGTCGGATGAAGAGAGTGAACCCGCTGACAGTTTGTTGAAAGTTCAGAACCCCCGGGACGTTCAATCGAATTCCTTCTTCTGGTCCTTGAGGGATCTTATCCCCCAGGAGACAGTGCACCCAGAGGATCGCAGGAAACCGTGCTCCCCCAGGCTCTCCAGGATCCATCAGAACCCGAAGCATCAGCTGACCGCCCTCGAACTCCTGGGGAAGCCCCTGCACTGCCCCGCTGCCATAGCTGTGGAAGCTCAGGACCTCAACAGCTGTCCAGGTGCCGGTGAACAGCACATGGCCTGCTGCATCCTTATGAGCGAAGGATCCCCCTCCATGCACCGTGTCCGGATGAATGGTAAAGGTCCCTGCACCAGTGATCTCAACGGTATCTCCGTTCTCAGCCATCGCGATAGCCGGGCACGCCGATGGCTCCAAACCGCAGAGAAAATCGCTGGCGATCAGGAAATCATAGGTCCGCGCGCCGCTATCCGCCCTTGCCCTGGGAACGCCGCCCGGGAGCAACCCCAGGGCCAGAAGCCCAATGATGACTCCGAAGCGCATCCACCGGTTCATTGCCTCCCTCCTCTCTGAGAGCGCAGTCTGTCCGCACCACGCAAATTCTCCAGAGGTCTTGACTTTCCTCCCCAGAATGCCCCCAGGGGAGCACGTCAGCCGGTGAGCCGATCACCCCTATTTTGCTTATCATGATGATCGCTGTCCAGACCAAAACAGGCTCAATTTCTGTTCTTCAGCGCGCTTTAGTAGTTTCTAGACTCTTACCTTCCTTGTATGATAATCAGCAGGTGGGCAACAGCCCGATTCCCCCTGGGGATGAAACCCGATAGGGAGCTCCCTGGCGAAGGGATGGCCCCGGAGGAGCGTGCTGGGCCGGAGCGTTTACTTCTGTGCAGGCTGGCGGGGCTGGCGCCGGGTGAGCTGTGGGCGCTGGATGGGTGGTTCGAGCGCTTCCATCGCCTTCACCCACTCGACGCGAAGGGAGGCAGGGATGGTGCACCAGAACACCACACTCTGACCGGCGAGGATCTCCACCACACGGGGCTCCATCACGCCTTCCTTCCCAACCATCACCCGGGTCACCTGATCCGGACGGTATCGTTCCTTCCCGGGAAGCCGAACGTGAATCTCGCCCTCACCCCGGCCTCCCACCTGGAGCACACGGTAGATGCCCGGGCGCACCAGGGTGACGGCGAAGAGATCGCCTTCGGGGATGACGTGGCCGCTATCTAACCTGACGATCTTCTCCTGATGGGTGAGTTGAACGATCTCCACCCGGTAACGTCCGATCCCCCGCGAGACACAAAACCCGATCACACCGCCTGATGCCAGAAGGTAAGATTCCCTGATCCCCTCCAGCGCGGCGAGGTCCAGGTGGAGCTGTAAAGGCCCCCCCTCCATACTCACACGCACATGAGCCCGATGGACCATCCGTTCGTCCCGCCAGATCGTCAGATCATAATCCCCTGCCTCCGGGAACCGATGGAACAGGGTGGTGAGCACGGTGAGCGACCGGCTATCGAAGACCTGCTGAGCGAAGACCGGGCGGTTCAAGACCACGTTTTTGCGTTTCATGGTTAAGCTCCCACATCCGCTTGCACGACCATCTCCGCATCGTTCACGCTGACACTGAGATTCCGAACCGGGATGCGCACCGCAATCAGCCCGTTCGAAGCCGGCATGATCTCCAGGGGATCATCCATGCGATAGAGCGGGTTGCAACGGCTGAAGAAATCCAGGATCACCGTGCCGATGGAATCGAGCAGGCCGAAGCTGACATTGAAGAGATCGCTCAGCCATTCCTCGATCTCATCCGGGATATCGAGGATGGTGCGGATCAGGTCGGCGACGCTCCCGATGATGGCCAGGATGAGATCGCGCACCCAGCCGCCAGGGATCAGGGCCTTCACGGCATCGGTGAGGGCGTCCTCGATCAGGTCGCCCACGATATCCGGGAAATCGAACAGATCTACATCGATGGTCTCGGGATCGATATGGATGTGCCACTGGTTATGGGCGGGGGGTGGCTCAACCCGCAACGGCGCGCAGAGATCCGGTGAAGGGAGCGGCAGCGCGGCGTCGAAATAGCGCACCACGAGGCGCGCGGTGAAGCTGACCTCCTGAGCGACGAAGGCAACCAGATCGGGCGAGATCGAGATATCAGGATCGCCGCTGAAAATGCATACGCGGGGAAGGCAGATGTCCGGGATCGGCCATGGCATATCGACGCAGCCGCCGCCCACGCAGAGCTCCGGGATGTTCAGTCCCAGCGTGAACCGCAGCCGGTCCCATCGGAGATCCAGCTCCTTCACCCGGATCGTCCCATCCGCACGCAGGTCGACGGAGCCGCCCTCCAGATGCGCCTTCACATCATACCCGGCGGTGAAGCTCCCGAAGCTCGCAGAATCCGCCTTCTCAAAAACCAGGTTGCGCTGGAGGAGGTCAAAGGATCGCCGGAAGACGCCTTCGGAAACCGCAACGGTCATGTGGGCCATGATCAGAGCTCCTCCACCACCAGGTTGATGAAGGCCATCAGCTGATCCGATTCCACTGCCGGGTTATGGGGGGCAGCTGCGGGTGCCGGAGCAGGCTGCAGGGTGACCCGCTGGCCGATGGTCAAGCCCTGTTTCCTTAATAGATCCGTGAGATTCAGGACCATCGATTCGATCGGCTGGCTCAGCCGCGGCAGGAGGCCGAGGCGCAGCACGGTCCGCGTGTAGCATTCGACCAGATCCTCCATCTCCGCCGGCTCAAGGTCTACAACCTCCAGCCCATCGAGCCGCAGCTTGAGCCACTGGGAATCCGGGGCGCCGATGGCCCCCCACTCGAAGTGGGCGACGGCGAAGAGCTCCAGGCAAAAGCAGGTCAGTTTCCGCGTCGGGAGGATGACCGGTGTCCATGGAGGGGCACCGCGGGAGGGGGTAACGGCATGGGAGGGATCCTGCCGCCCTGAAGCGGTAGCGAGGACCTCCACCGCGGAGAGCAGATCCCGGATGAGATCCTCCGACGGGCAATCCAGTCCGAAGCACCCCTTCATCCGTAGCGCAAGACGCTGTTCCGGCAGCGCGCCCAGCTCCGGTGGCAATCCGATCGTGTTCCCAGGGTGGAAGTCGATGCGCACATCAGTGATCTGGAAGCACCAGTTCAATCCGATAGGGGTTGGAGCGCCGAACACCGGGAGGGGATCCTGCTCTGTAAACAGGGGATTGCCTGCGGCTCTCACCTCCGGGGCGACCTCGATGGGCACGCAAAACAGGTCATAAAGGATGTCCGGCATGGCGCGAACCTCGTTGCCTCCATGCCGGACGACTGCCTATTCCGGGATCACCATCCTCCGCTTAGCGTGAAAGAGGAGGCGGGAAGATCTTGGGATGGGTCTCCAGCATGAGCCAGCGCCCCTCCCTCTTTTCCCACAAATCCACGGCATAACCCTTCCACATCGAGCCATCCGGAAGCACGACCTCGAACTCACCTTGCGTGAGCGCAAACTCCGGGGAGAGCATGCGGATCGGACCCGGCTGCACCCGGAGGCGCACCCCAGGCATAGTGTGGTGGAGGAACATGTCCAGAGCTCCCGCGATGGCATCCCGCCCGTGCTGGATGTCTCCGAAAGCCCCCACGCGGACGGCATCTGCTGCGAAGAAGGCAGCCGCCTTGGCGACATCCCCCGCATTCCAGGCCCGGATGAAACCCTCTATTTCGCTTCGGATGGCACGCTCTTCATTGATATCCATGGCAGTCCTCCTCAGGGATTCCATCTTAGAAACGCCCTTCTCTCATCCAAATCCATTATGCCCCAAACATGCAAGATCTTACAGGCCAAAATGTGCTCAAATTTTATCCAAAAACATGCCATCCCGGGGAGAGATTTCAAAACCATAGTGGGTAAACTCCGAGATGGGGATCCCGGTTAAGAGGGGAACCTCCCCATGTTAGAAGCCGCGCGACCGGATGCGCTCCAGGGCGCGCTGGATCCCCTCGAGGAGGATGCGATGCTCGGCCTCGTGCATGCGGGCCTCGAAGCGCTCGAGGGTATCGTCGGGGAAGATGGGGACGACGGCCTGGGCCAGCACCGGCCCGGCATCGACCTCCGGAGTGACCTCATGCACCATGCAGCCGCTATACGGGATCTCCCCACGCCGGTAGGCCTCGAAGGCCCGCCGGATGGCATCGCGACCGGGGAACATCCCCGGCAGGGCCGGGTGGAGGTGGATCACCCGGCCGGGGAATCGATCCAGAAAGGCCGAGCTCAGGATGCGCATCCACCCGGCCAGGATGATCCGCATCGGCTCCGCAAGGCCGGAAGGAGCTTTGCCGTCTTCCGGGCGGGGTGGCCGCTTTCGGACCCGGGGTAACGCGGAGATCGTGCCCCAGCCGACCGGATCGGAAACCCGCAGGCCTTTTCTTTTCCGGGCGAGGTGATCGCTTTCGGTCAGGGTGGTCCGCTCGCGCCAGGGTCGACCCAGCCCTGCAGGTCGGGAAGGGAACGCGAGATCACATCCCCTTCCCGACCCGGTGCGGCGTGCGGAAGCTAGAGCTCAATCGGAACGTTCGACGGCCTGTTGGGAAAGACCCTGCGGCAAGCGGGAGGTCAGGCGCACGCCTGTGAGGGCTTCCACCAAGGCGGGGAGCTGAGCCATCGCCTGGGCAAGGTCCCCGGTGAAGCGGCTGATCCCTCCATGCCCATCCCCGATGAGGATGA
>Ga0272445_1002340_pt1 | contig 13122 bp, 20 predicted proteins | sample YNPCB0031_FD_194404 | JGI IMG/M metagenome (GOLD analysis project Ga0272445, IMG submission 194404) | Hot spring sediment microbial communities from Yellowstone National Park, WY, United States - YNP-CB-003-1 | ecosystem: Environmental > Aquatic > Thermal springs > Hot (42-90C) > Sediment... | reverse complement strand
TATCAGAGGGGGAAGATTAGGGATCCTGCTTCAGTAATGAAGATGTTTGAAGAGATTATGGGAGGCGTAGAGAAGTTGAATATTGAAAAGGGGATGCTTGAAGTCTTTGAAATAGTTGCAAAGAACAACATAACCTTCTATGATGCTTCATACATCTACATAGCTAGAAAGCGGGGGCTTAAATTGGTTACAGAAGACCATGATCTCTTAAATTTCCCTGAAGCAATATCATTGGAGACGATGCTCAAAGAACTAAAAATCCAATAATGTTTAAATCCTTAAACTCCATGTTAAGGTGTTTTGAGTAGCCTACAACTTTAATGCCTAACTCTCTCCTATAAAGTCTAGCTTTCACATCCCCCTATGCATGCATCTTTATTTTACTCCATTAACTTTTAATCATTCTAATTACTTTTCCAGATCAGCCTTTTTTCCTATCATATTCTATGAGTCTCTTACAAAGTTCTTCTAAGTATTCCCACTCATCATTTAAGCTCATAAGATTTTCCATATTTAATATGCCTATGGAAACATGAAGTCAAAGAGTACCTATACTTCTTAAGCCACCAAATAATATTCACCATATGTCTAAGCTTAGCTTACTCCAAAACTAATAAGGAATACTCTAAAGAATCTATGCAACTTCACATCCTCAATAAAACATTAACTCATAAGATTCACATTCCAATAGGTTACTCGATGAAACCATTAAAACCAAATCTTTTCATCATCAACAATTCCCTAGCCACATCACCAAATAAAGGGGGTATCCTCTTTAACTCCACATCTATCAGAAAAGATCCTTCCCATTGGATGTTGTGAAATCAACCTTAACCAATAAATTCTTGCACTCAATATCTCTGTTTTTCTGCAGTTTTGCGTTTAATGTACTCATGGTACTGTTCAATGAGCTCTTTTGGGAATGGGTTTAAAACTATTATGTCCTTAATCTTCTTGAGGTCTTCATCCAACGTGTACACTATGTTGTTTCCAATGTTCTTCGCCAATCTAATTATGTATCCATCCCATGACTCCACTTTATAATATGTTGCGTAATCAATGGTATCGATGGCATCTTCCAAGGATATGTAGGGGTAAAAGGCTGATGACCTTGTTTCCAACATCTTCACAAGAGCCTTCTTCACTTCCACTGCAGGTAGCTTCAAGTATCTTGTAGCAATATGGAATCCCCCTAAAACGGATGCTATGGGTATAGCAATACGCTTCCTCTGTAATAGCACTTCTGATAGGAAATTGACTGCTACCTCTTGTAATGGATTTCTAAATAGTGAAACGACGATTACACTTACATCGATTACTCCTTCAGGATAGTAAACCGAGCTTCCTCTTAGCATAATCCTCACTCATCCACTTCCATGCTCCCTCAACCTCTTCGGAAAATGGTTCAACCCTCATGCTAAGGGCAGTCTCCACCCACTCCTTAACTCTCTCCTCAAGATTCCTCGATACTGGCTCAATCACTATTCTTCCACCCTCAACTCTAATGAGAACTTCAGCTTCCCCCTCCACTCCAATCAACTTCCTGATACGTGATGGTATAACAATCCTACCCTGTTTATCGATCTTGGAATATTCCATTTATTTCACCAAATGGATTAAAATCATCCATAACTTATAAATTTATTCAGCATCAACCACATGTAAAGATGATTTAGAATAGTCTCTATTTAGCTTACCGAATTAAATGTAACACACTGCCCAACAATTTTAGAAGTAACAAACCCATGTCCTCTAACAACACCCTCATAATCTTCAGCTCTTGATGACTTTACTTCAGTAAACCATTTCCTCATTTAACAGCCACTTTCAATTTTCCCTACTCCTCTTAATTCGAGTGTTTACTATAGCGTTAGTAGTAGGCTTCTATCCTCTAAACTTGCTAGACAACTTCATGAAGTGACGGTATCTATCCTACATTTGAATTTTCTAACTTATGGTTAAACTTATAAGTTAGCTTAATAGACAATTATTCTGAATGTACATATGCAGAGGGAGGTAATTAAGGTTCATAGGAAGGGGATTATAGTTTTACCAAAGAGTATTAGAGAAGCCCTCAGCATCGAGGAGGGAACCCTCCTAGAACTTAGGGTTGAGAATGGCAGAATTCTGCTGGAACCCCTTGACCTCTGGGGGAAGGTGTGGAAGTGTTGTTCTGGTAGTGCTGAAGAAGCTGAGAAGGAGCTGGATAAAGAGGAGGAGAAGTTTTGGAGGAAGAGAGGGTGAAGGCGGCTGTTGTGGATACATATGCAATACTAGCCATGGCCTATGGAGAGCTTGGGGGAAATGCGGAGAAAGTCTTACTTCAAATTAGAAGAGGTGAAGTTGTTGGATACCTACCAGCCACAGTTGCCTACGAACTATCCATCCATTGGTTGAGGGGGAAGATCCCCACCCTCAAAAGCTTAGAGGAGCTTAAAACTTTCATCACAAGATACTTCAGGATAGTGGAGCTAAAGCTAAACGACTACATTGAATCTGCAAAAATCAAAGTGGAAGGTGATGAAATGCTTAGGGGGAGCCCAGAATTGGAAGGTAGATCTCTAAGCATCGTGGATTCCACAATAATATGGCTGGCATTAGAACTTAACGCACCAATTGTAACGGGAGATAAAGATTTATCACATGTTGCTAGGAGGAAAGGGGTAGAAATTATATGGTGATTATCCTGAAACTTGACATCTACAAGTTACCCCATAGCTAACTCTAATGTAGAAGTGCAACTCAATTCTCCAGCAAGCTTAAAGTTTCTTCCCTCGCCAACTCTTTAATGGTAAAGTAGTCATTTTTAGTTTAGATATTCCCTTTATAAACTACATGAGATGAAGAAACAAAAGCTTCAGCATAACTCTCAAGATTTTAATCTAAGTCCATTAAAAATCCTCAATGCAAACGTGATCGAGAAGTCTTGATAATTCATGTAAATCATACTTCCAAGTTTTAGATGAACATAAATATCCCGAACCTTTAATTAGGGTAACTTTAGAATAAAGGGGATATGGATTCTATAGGAGATTCTCGATGTCCCCTATGAGCTTCTCCACCTTCTTAAGCTCTTCCTCAACTTCATCTGGCGTTAGTACTCCACCGTAAAAGCCATCGTTATGAAGGACGCTCCTCCTAGCTTCAACTCTATCGTAAATCCCTAGCTTCGAAATCTCCGCGAGCTTGCTGGCAAGCTCCCTAAGTTTCCTCCTCCTATCCATATGAGTTATGGTTTCCCCATAACCATACTTAATGAGTAGTGCATCGACAACCTCAACAGTAGCCAGCCAGCCCTTCTCACATGAATCTCTAACCTTCAACGAATCGCCACTTTTCACCCCATCAGCTAACTCCTGAAAGGCTCTAGCAAGGATCTCCTTTGCTTCACGAAGCTTACTTAATGCATTCAACTCCTCCACTACTTACATACCTTTCACAAGTCCCTTATTAAACTTTAATGGCAGAGTGCACCGAAACCCCGATAATTATCCTAACAAGCTTAAACGCGTCCTCCTCAGCATTCACATAAAAGAACTAGTATGCTATTTTATGGAAGCCTCAATTAAGCTCTCATCTGCCGTATCATAATTTCAATGGCAAACCTCAATGCAAACATACATTTAAGCTTCTCAGCAAGCTCAATAGTCCTTTCAGATACTCATTCCCCAACAACAATATGAATCCTTAACAGCAACCCTATAGCTGAGCCACAATACTTATCGTATAAAGACTTCATAAGATGCTGTTTTGCATATGTAACAAAACTTAATTTGTTGATTTAACAATGCTAAAGAAAGTCGTTGAGGTTATCAGCGAGAAGGTTGGGAAGTGGTTTAGGTATTCATGGGATGCCGCATGGGTTTACATGGTTGGGGCTTCCATGAAGCAAAGCTCGATTCAAAAGCAGTTAAACTAAGGCTACCAAGCGTAGAGAGAATGACTCTAGAAGCGCAGAAAAGCATGGGGAGAAGCAATAAAGCTTTCCATCAAAGCATTCAATTGAAAGTGGAGTTTATTTTCGTTTGATTTTAACTTCCAATTCCAGTTTGGAGATATATTCCTCAACCCTTCTAAACCATTTATTAAATTCTTCCTCAATATTCTCCCTAGGATATTCACTATTGTAAAAGTATTTTATGTGGAGTGTGCTGATAAAATCGTTGAAGCTTGTTCTATAGGGCTCTGGTAATTCTCTTTTAATTAAATCCCATCTACTTATTTCCGTTGAAAGGTAAATCATCGATGCTATTCTGGCTGCATGGAAGAGGGCGTCGAAGGCTTCTCTGCAAATTCTATCTTTATCGAGAGGATTTACTGTTTCCAGTGCAAGCTTCAAGAGTGATGCTGCTACTCTCAATGAAGATCTAGCTTCTTCAAATGTTGGGTCTCCCAAATATTTGGCATATTCAAGTAGATATTTCCCCTCACCATACAATAGTCTAAAAGATCCCAATATGCTTCTGAGAAGGTCGCGTTTAAGGATTTTGCCAACTTCAAGCACTAATACATCAATATTTATGGGAGAATCCTCCAAATTTAAAGCATCAAGGTAACCGTTATACTCCTTCATCTTCCTCGTTATCACTAGAATATCGACATCCCTAGCATATTCAGGGGCGTAAACTGAAGAGCCGAATTGAACCACCTCAACTATGTCTGGGTCATACTCTAAAAGTCTCCTAGTAAACTCCCTTAAGTCAATCATTAAACCACCAAAATAATATGGTGTCTCTAAAATATTTAAGGATGACATGGCGCAGTGAATTCCAAAATCTCTGTAGTTTTGTATATGATATAGCCATTAATGAAAGATATTCCAACGAAAACTCAGCCTCCATTAGGGATTTTCCTCAATTTAGAATTCATGCTCTTGCATTAAGCCTGCTCATATCTTCCTCTAGGTCTAGGAGTTGGAGTATTGCTCTATATTTTAACTCGAAGAGCTTTGCATGGTCATCTACAATTATGGGTATTCCACTTAGCGCTTCCAAAACATGTTCTGGTGGTAGCATATCAATACACACTATGTCTACGTCCTCCTCGGCGACTCCAAGGGCTTTTGCAGCATCAACCACAAGTTCTCCAAGCATGTATAAGTTGCATTGTGGCTTCATGAGTACTGCTATATCGTAATCCCCTTTGAGGGTGTAGCCTTTCACCCTACCCCCATATAAGAAGGCGAGTAGAACTCTACCACTAAACACACTTCTAAGCTTTTTAGCTAGTTCTGTAGTGTCCTCGTTATGGGGGTCGATAGGCTTACCCTTAACACCCCCTAATACTGTAGATACAATTCTAGGTGCATCCACCTTCAAACGTTCTGCAAATTCAGCAACCTTATCCCTATCAACGATGGCATAGGCATGTACAAGGACGTTTCTCAACCCAGCCATAGACTTCAATAACCTTGCCTCATCATCACTTATAACACCATGTTCCCTCAAAATATAGCCTATCTCCGAGTATGCCTTCGGCCTCCTCCCATCAAGCGCAGCTATAATCATTAAACATAAATCTAGAAGCGCCTGAATAATTAGTTGAACAAGCCTCTCAATACCCCTATAACTCTTCTCACCCTCCAGCTCCCTTACAAGCCCCCCTATTAAATTAGCCTGCCTCTCAATCCTCTCCAATATATCCATAAATACACACCAATTAACAACCCTAATTTTAAGCACTTAAGCACTATTAAAACTTACTTAAAACTTTAGATTTCTTCAATTCAATTTAACCTAGAAAAAATGTTGAGTAATGACTTCTACAATTCACAAGCAATATATTTTATATTGTTTTAGTCTTATAAAAGCAATTTAACTTAATGTCAATTCGATAATCTAATTAGACATATGAATTAATTCAAACTCAGTGTAAATGGTGTTTTCTTGCCTACATGTTTTTCGCAACTTCATCATAGAGTTTTGCTACTAGTTTAAGGGTGTGTTCTGCCCATGTTAAGGCTTCTTCAGCATCCTCCATCGTGTATAGCTCTTCTGGTGGCGTCCCCGATTCTTCATCTCCATACATTGATGGCTCCCTCTCCCCTCTCAGTTTCCTCGATATCCTTGCCAATTTTGGTATTTCAGTTTTAAACCAATCTGGGAATCTGTCAATTTCTCTCCTTAGTATTGGGCCGACATCATGCCATTTTGGCAGTTCTATGCCTACGAGCCTCAGAGAAGCCTTTTAATGCCAATTCAACTGCCTCTTGACATTGTCTAACAACATATGCATAGTTCCCACTTTTCAACGCCTCCTCAGCATGCTTTACTCTCTCTTCTGCTTGCCTTACGTATGATTTGGCCATAGCCATGTTCTTCAAATTTCTATCACCTCTCCAAACTTGTACCCCTTCTTAAGCACCCAGTACCAGAGCTTCCCAATATACTTCCTTTCAGCTCCAAGTTGCTTAAGCTTCTCCGCCAACCCTTCCAAAACCTTCTGCATAAATTTACCCTCATCATAAATTATGACTGCATCTATAACCATATCGAGGTATATTGGTCTATTCTTTGTAGCTTCCTCCACATCCAGTATTATTGGGGAGAAGTCCGTGTAGACCCCTTTAGACCACAAATTCTCCAGTAAATGCTCCACATATTGCTCAGCTTCCTCGAACAGTTCAAACTTCTTAAACCTAGATTTCGGAAGCCCCCTACCCACGATCAATAAATCTATATCGCTATCACTCCTAACTTCACCTCTAGCCACAGAACCATAAACCACTAGGGACACAAGCTTATCACCCCAATTCTCAATTAAAGCTTTCAGAAGTTCAGAAACAAGCGTCTTATAGGGCTCAGAGATATATTCAATGCCTATTCTAAACCTCGGTATAGTTGAAATTACACTACTATTATTCTTCAAATCCCCCTACCTTCCAGCTAAATGATTTCCATTGTCATGTTTATAAACTTTGATTCAAATAATTCCATAGCCCCCTATTCAAATAATATTTACATGCAGAGTTTCATTTGCTATATTTTCGTATATATCTCATTCTGGAAAAAATTTTAAGTTCATTTAAGTCATAAATTATTTGGTGAATTCTATGAAGGTTTTGCATGAATTTGTGCCTACGAGGAAGTTCTTGAAGAAGGTTGAGGATGTTAAGGATCTTGTTGATGGTTGGAATATAACTGATAGTGCAGCTGGCATTCCTGCGCCAAGTGGTACCGCTGTGGCTTGTGTTTTGAAGAATAAGTATCCAGACAAAATTGTGATGCCAATCTTCATATTGAATTATAAGGGTCCCGTGGAGGTAGGGGCTTTAGCATTAGCTGCTGAAGCTGTGGGTTTAGATGGCATAGTTTTAACTATGGGTGATGAGCCTAAATATGGAGACCCCCTAGGCCCAAAGTATTGGAAGAAGACGGAAGATGCTAGGGATTTCTTGAGGAGGGAAATAAAGATACAGACTTTAAAGCTTGGATGCCTCTTATCTCCAAGACCTCAAAAGGATAGGTATGGTGCAAGAACTTTTGATTCTAAGGATATGGTTGAGAGGGTGAAAACTGGATGGGATTTTGCATTCTTCCTAAGACTTACCCCGGAAACTCTACCATTACTTGAGGAGGTATCTAAAGAGCTTAAAAAGATGAACACTCCCCTATACACATACATACTAATACAGACTCCCCGCAATGTGGATATGTTGAGGCAAATTGGTTGGGTTCCAACGACAACAATCGATAAAGCTGTTGAATTTGCCGAAAAACTTGAGGGTATTGTTGATGGAGTTATAGCAACATGTGCAGGTGATTATGAAGGGGACTTAGAACTTCTGAAAGCATTACAGAAAATTAGGAAGAAGTAGTGTCCAAACAGAAATTCAAACATAATGTTCTTATCCTTAATACAACCCAAACATTTTTACATTATCGCTTCAAATGGATATTTAAGCTAAACGCTTTAACATTATAAATTAATCTACAATTTTCCCTATCACAAGCTCTACACCTTTCTCCTTAGCTATCTTCATTATTTCCTTTGCTGCATCGCTCTTCGCTGTAAGTATCACCAGCATCTTCCTGGGCTCCTTAGAGTACTTAGCCTTAACAATTTCAGCTTTCCTAAGAAGCTTCATTATCTCATTGGATGATTCTGCATAGCTTGTGGCTTCGCCAACTATTAGGGGGTCTTCGAGGAAAATATTTATCTCCTCTCCATTAATAAAGCCTTTGACAAGTTCGGCGCCTTCGGGTATTTCGCCAGACCTCTTCAAACTTGCAGATAGAAATTTCCTAACAAACTCTTCGAATGTAAGGCCTGCGAACTTGCTCATCTCGCCAAAGCCACTTATCATGGCACTCTCCAAGGAGTCTACACGTTTCTCCAGCCTATATTGCCCCTCACTAATCCTCCTCTGCTCTTCTTGAATCTGACCGATCACCTTAAGCATCACATTAAAGTCTTCTCTGAGCTTGATGAGCTCCTGTGCATGCTTCTCAAGTATCTCATCATGCCTCTTAAATCCTGATATCATGTCTTCCCTGAGCTTTGTAATTTCATTTGCATGCCTCTCAAGTATTTCGTCATGTCTTTTAAATCCTGATATCATATCTTCTCTGAGCTTAATGAGCTCTTGCGTATGTTTCTCAAGTATTTCATCATGTCTCTTAAACCCTAAAATCATGTCCTCCCTAAGCTTCGCAATTTCATCTGCATGTTTCTCAAGTATTTCGTCATGTTTCTTAAATTCGGAAATCATGTCCTCCCTCAGCTTGACGAGCTCTCGAGCATGTTTTTCAAGCACGTCATCATGTCTCCTAAATCCTGAGATCATATCTTCCCTAAGTTTCGCAATTTCATTTGCATGCCTCTCAAGTATTTCGTCATGTCTTTTAAATCCTGATATCATATCTTCTCTGAGCTTAATGAGCTCTTGCGTATGTTTCTCAAGTATTTCATCATGTCTCTTAAACCCTAAAATCATGTCCTCCCTAAGCTTAATGAGCTCCACTTCATGTCTATCTAATCTGTGAAGTATCTCTTCGAACCGTTTATCATGCCTTTCCAATCTGCGGAGTATTTCCTCAAAGCCGAGCATACCCGCTACTGCATAGCGAAACTCCTCATCTTCCTTCAATAAGGTGAATACCTTAGACTTAAGGTCACTAAGCTCCACTGGACAACACCATATAGCTATAAACTTAGTAGTGAAATATAAACAATGTGTTCTGGCTAGCTTTGCAGACTAGTGTTTTGGCGAGTACATTCCTAAAGCTGTTATATAGAACTTCAAACATAATTAATGAACTTCAACTTGCAGAAACATTCATCCTTAACAATTTCATCAGTCTCCTTCAACAACATGTACTCCTCAACAGTCAAGAAAACATCTTCAAGGAAATTCATCAACTCATCAAGCTTCCTCCCAATCTCCTCAATCTTCACCAAAACAGCCTCACTCAAAAAACCACCATAACACACTATTTTAAAACATCTATATAAACACTCCCCACAAACTCCCATCAACTACACAAACAACACTAACATAAAAGATGCCATCAAAACCGAAACCAACAATAAAATCATCAAAAGCAAAAACTACAAATTCAATAAAAACAAATATCAACCTGAAACCTACAATTCCTTACCTGCAAAAATCACCCCCACAATTTTAATCTCATTTTCAAATCTATATGGATACTTCACTTAAAAACATTAAAAGACCATTACTTAAACAAATAATTCAACCATAATTACATAATGAGACAATTAAACCCAAAACTCTCTAACGTCACTATAAATAATTCAACCCTATTGCTTTAAACTTCAACATTCTAGAGTATACTTCTGGTTCATACATTCTTCTACCATCCACAACTGCTGGATTCCTCATCAACCTTATGAAATCCTCTGGTTTAAGCTTCCTAAACTCATCCCACTCAGTAACAATTATTGCGCATTCCGAATTCTTCAAGCACTCCTCAACACTACCAGCATACTCAACATCCCCACCAAAAATCTTTTTAGCATTATCCATGGCTTTTGGATCGTAAACAACCACTTTAGCCCCCTCCTCAACAAGCCTCCTAACAATCCTTATGGATACTGCATCCCTCATATCATCAGTTCCAGGTTTAAATGCCAATCCCAAAACAGAAACCCTCCTCCCATGAAACCCTCCAATAAGCTCCCCAGCCAACTCAACAACCCTATACGGCTGACCCCTATTAACCTTCAACGTAGCCTCTACAAGTGGTAGCTCCACACCATTCTTAATGGCAAAATCCAATAGAGCTTCAAGATCCTTCCTAAAGCAGCTTCCACCCCAACCTGCACCAGCCTTAAGGAATAATGGGCCAATCCTCTTATCAAGACCAATTCCCCTAGCAATAACTTCGACATCTGCTCCAGGAATCTTTTGGCATATGTTTGCAATCATATTTATGAAGCTAACCTTCATAGCCAAAAACGAGTTATTAGCATACTTAATCAACTCAGCATTAACAGGGGTAGTCCTAATAATTGGTGGAAGATCATCACCATAAAACTCCCTATAAATTTCTTCGAGGAAGTCTCCAGACCTCTTATCAACCTCCCCAATAATTATCCTATCAGGCTTAAATGTATCTTCAACGGCATTCCCCTCCCTAAGGAACTCTGGATTCACACATAACCCAAACCCCTCACCACACCTCCTCCCAGAAGTTTCCTCAATAATCCTCCCAACAACATTCTCAGTTGTGGTGGGTAGAACTGTACTCTTAACAACAATAAGATGCCACCCACTCTTCAAGCGTAATGCTTCACCAATCATCCTAGACGCACTCTCAACATATGTTAAGTCTATGCTACCATCATCCCTACTAGGCGTCCCAACAGTTATGAATGTAACTTCGGAGTTTAAGACTGCCGTTTTCGGGTCCTTCACAGCCTTCAAATACCCCTCCTCAACAGCCCTCCTCAATAGTTCATCCAATTTGGGTTCGAAGAATGGTGCCCTACCACTATTAACAGCATCAACCTTAGCTTCATCCACATCATAGCAGATAACCTTAAACCCCCTTGAAGCTAGGCATGTTGCAGTCGTTAAACCCACGTATCCTAATCCGAAGAATGATATCCCCCTAACCATTTAATTGCCTCCTAAACCATTCTATCGTGTACTTCAATCCATCCTCCAAGCTGATTTTCGGCTCCCAGTTTAATAGTTTTCTGGCTTTACTTATGTCTGGGCATCTCCTCCTAGGATCGTCTGGTCTAGCTTCTGTGAAGACGATTTTTGAGGATGAGCCTGTCAACCTTATTATCATCTTCGCAAGATCAATTATTTTCACTTCATTTTGACTTCCAATATTCACAACCTCACCCCTCACACCATCATTTATAAGCATCTTGATTAATGCGTTGACTGTGTCTGTTACGTATGTGAAGCTTCTCGTCTGCATTCCATCACCATGAATTGTTAGAGGTTCATTCCTCAATGCTTGCATTATGAATCTTGGGATAACCCTAGCATACCTGGATTCGGGGTCTAATCTTGGGCCATATGAATTGAATATCCTTGCAACTCTAACATCAACGCCATACTGCCTATAATAAGCCATACATAAAGCTTCACCAAACCTCTTAGACTCATCATAACAACTCCTCAAGCCAATTGGGTTAACTTTACCCCAGTAATCTTCAGGTGTGGGTATGATTTCAGCGTCGCCATAAACCTCGGAGGTAGACGTGTATAGCACTATTGAGCCTTTCCTTGCAGCTTCAAGGCAATTCAACAATCCAAGGCTGTTTGGAAGCATAGTGTCTACGGGCCTCCTCATGTAATCGTCTGGTGATGGTAGACTTGCACCATGAACAATGAAATCAAACCCCTCCGGATGATACTCTGAAATGTCAGCTTTAATGAATTTGAAGTTCCCATATTTCTTCAAGTGCATTATATTCTCAACCCTACTAGTTGATAGGTTGTCTAGGCATGATACATTGGCTCCGAGGATTGTGAGTGCTTCACAGAGCCAGCTACCTAGGAATCCTGCACCCCCCGTTACAAGTATCCTCCTACCCCTAAACAAATCCCCACTAAACTGGCTTACAATTAGTTCAACGCTCATTTCCCCTCCCCCAGAGAATATTCATGGGAAAGCTTTATAGCCTCCCAATAAGTTTCAGGCGTACCAATATCAAGCCTAAGCTCATCAGAATTAAGTTTAACAGCCACAACCCTACGACCACGATCTATAAGACCTTGAATTGCATCAGTAAGCTGAATCTCGCCACCAACACCAGGGCCAAGTCCCTCCAAAACATCAAAAACCTCAGACCTAAAAATATAGAATGGCATTATAGCGAGATTCGATGGAGGCACAGTAGGCTTCTCAACAACCCTCAAAACATTGAAAACATCGCCAGAACCCTCCACAACAGCCACACCATAACCCCTAGGATTAGAAACCTCCTGCAAAAGCAAAACAGCTGAAACATCCCCAGAAAATGCATCAACCATCCTCCTAATAAATGAATTACCCTCAGAAATAATATACGTATCACCAGCACAAACCATGAAAGGCTCATCCCCAACGAAAAACCTAGCTACAAGAACAGCATGACCAAAACCTTTAGGCTCAGGCTGATTAATAAAAGCAATCCTAGAATCCTCAACCATACGATAAAACCTACTAAGCTCAGCAGCCAAACCACTCTTACCCCTATCATTAAGCCTCCTAACAAAATCCCAATCAGGCGTAAAATGATCCTCAACACTCCTCTTACCACGACCAACAACAAAACAGAAATCCCTAAAACCAAAACAATACAACTGCTCAAACAAAGCCTGAAGAAGAGGCTTCAAAACAGCCCCCTCCACACCCCTAACAAAAATTGGAAGCATCTCCTTAGGAAGCTCCTTACTCATAGGCAAAAGCCTAGTACCAAGACCAGCAGCAGTAACAACAACCTTCCTAATATTCAAACATTATCACATCCACAAAAACTCTATTAAAATTTAATTTAAGATTTTTCGTAACAAAATTCTATAGTTTAAAAAGGATTTTCTTGGCTTTCCATCTCGGTTTCATCATGTTCATCCTAAGACTTATTCACTTAGCTATTCCCAAATATTGTAAAATTTCCACTCCTATTAACCTAAATACTTCTTTCTCTCTTCTTCAG
>Ga0272445_1002339_pt1 | contig 13126 bp, 21 predicted proteins | sample YNPCB0031_FD_194404 | JGI IMG/M metagenome (GOLD analysis project Ga0272445, IMG submission 194404) | Hot spring sediment microbial communities from Yellowstone National Park, WY, United States - YNP-CB-003-1 | ecosystem: Environmental > Aquatic > Thermal springs > Hot (42-90C) > Sediment... | reverse complement strand
TGCCATTTTTAGAACCAGTTTTTGATGTAGCAGTAATTTCTCTTGTTTTACACGAAATTGAAAACAAAGACCGAGACAAAGTAATTTCTGAAATGAAAAGAGTAGTCAAAAAAGGCGGAAGGTTGATTTTCATTGATTTCAATTGTCCTTTGCCAAAATCAAAGGCCTCTTTTTTTGTGAATTTGATTGAGTTTTTTGGTGGGAAACAACATTGGCAAAATTTCAAAAGTTATTTGAAAGAGGGCGGAATTTTAAAAATTTTAGAAAGGAGTAAATTGAAGTTAGAAAAGGTTGAATATTTGAAGGGGGGACTGCTAGTTGCGGTAAGAGCGAAAAACATGTAGAATTAAGGCAGCTGCCTAAAAGGTCAAAAAATAAAAACTCATGACAAAAAAGGAATTTTTTACTAAAAAAATCATTCCAAGAATTGAAGAGCAGATTTTCGAGTACGATTTTCAACTGATAAGGAATCAGTATATTTTGGAGAGATTAGTAGAAGAATTGGAGGAGTTAAAAAGAACTCCGGTATTTAGAGCGGGCGATAATGTTGAAAAGATTTTGAAAGAGAGAAATGAGAGGAAAACAAAGTTGGAACAACAAATCGAGGAAGTAAAAAGAAACATTGCCTATTTGCCATTAATGAAAGAGGAAGAAGAAAAATTTTTGGAGTATTTCAAAGAATTAATAGAAAAATTATAAAGAGTTAAATTTCCCTTAGATGGCAATAAGATTTGAAGATTTTCAAAAAATTGATTTGAGAGTGGGAAAGGTATTGGAAGCTGAAAAAGTAGAAGGAAGCGAAAAACTTTTGAAGTTAATTGTCGATTTAGGAAGTGAAAAAAGGCAACTTGTTGCAGGAATTGCAAAATATTACAAACCCGAAGATTTAATTGAAAAAGAAATTGTTGTCGTGGCGAATTTGGAGCCAAAAAATTTAATGGGAATTGAAAGCCAGGGAATGTTATTGGCAGCTGATGTGAACGGAGAACCGGTAATTTTAATTCCTGAAAAAGAGGTTCCTCCAGGGACAAAAATTCGCTAAAATGAATTAATGAATTTTAAAAATGTTAGAACTCTAAGTTTTCTGGAATGGTTTATCTGCGCTTTTTGGAATGTTCTTTATTGGTCTTGGAATGGACTACATCGATGTTCAAATTTTCAATTATGGAATTTTCTTTTTCATTCTCGGGTTGATTTTGGAGATTCCTGCTTTCTATTTAGTTTTTAAGCACAAATGAAAGGTAAAGGAGGTTTTATTTTAATAAACAAGCCAGCAGGAATTACTTCTCACGACGTCGTCGATAAATTAAGGGAGATTACAAAAATAAAAAGAATTGGTCATGCCGGAACTTTAGATCCATTTGCCACGGGTCTTTTAATTTTGGGAATTGGGAGAGAATTTACAAAAAAATTGTCGATTTTTCAAAAGAAAGATAAAGAATATATTGCAACTTTAAAGTTGAGCGCAGAAAGCGACACTTTTGATAAAGAAGGAAAAATTGTGGAAAAGAAAGTTGAAAAGATTCCAGAAAGAAAAGAAATTGAAGAAGTTTTGAAAAGTTTTTTGGGAGAAATTGAACAAATCCCCCCCGCATTTTCTGCAAAGAAAATTAAAGGGAAAAAACTTTATGAATTAGCAAGAAAGGGAATAAAAGTTGAACCAAAACCTCAAAGAGTGAAGATTTATGAAATCTCAATTTTGGAATACAATTTTCCCTATTTGAAAATAAAAGTAAAATGTTCTAGCGGAACCTATATTAGGTCTTTGGCAAACGACATTGGAAAGAAATTGGGATGCGGAGCTTATGTTGAAGACTTGATGAGGACAAAAATTGGAGAGTTTTCGATAGAGAACGCAGTCGAACTTTCAAAATTAACCCCTCAAAATTGGAAAAATTTTTTATTCAAAGTTTGAAAAATTTAGTTTTTTGTGGGAAAATTAAAGAATGAAAATTTCAGAGCAAATTTTTCCGAGGGTTGTTGCTTTAATTTGTACAGCAAATAAAGAAGGAAAGTCAAATGTAATGACAGCATCTTTTTTGATGCCTATTTCTTTTGAGCCAAAGATTTTGGCAGTGTCTATTTCTCCGAAAAGATACAGCTTTGAAAATTTAAAAGAAGTTCCAGAATTTACCTCGAATGTTTTGACAAAGGAAATGAAAGAGATTGCTAAAATTTGCGGTTCTTTTTCTGGAAGGAAAGTCGACAAATTTAAGATGGCAAAATTGGAAATTGAAAGATCAAAAAAGGTTCTACCACCCGTGATAAAAAATTGTCCAATTTCTTTAGAATGCAAAGTTTTGGAAATGCAAGAATTTGGAGATCATTTTTTGATAGTTGGTGAAGTTTTAGAAGAGTGGATAAGGAAAGAAAAATTCGACCCTCTTTTGCACAAAACAGGAGAAATTTATATGGTGGCAAAAAATTTAAAATGATAGATCCTTTCAAAGAAGCAGAGAGACTGCGAAAGATTGTTTGCAAAGATAATAAAAGAAAATATTACAGGTTTAGAGGAGGGGATTTTTATGGAGGAATTGCCTGTGGAGATTGCGTCGGTTGCTTTTTAGATTGTGCCTATTGCTGGAGCAAATTTCCGAGAGAAAATCCTGAAAAAGTTGGAGAATTTTTCTCGCCAAAAGAAGTTGCTGAAAGACTTTTGAGGATTGCAAAGAGAAGGGGGTACAACAAAGTGAGAATTTCTGGAAATGAACCAACTTTATGTAAAGAGCATTTATTAGAAGTCATTTCTTTAATCCCCGAAAATTTTCTTTTTATTTTGGAGACAAACGGAATTTTGATTGATGAAAATTTCGCAAAAGAATTGGCAAAATTTAAAAATTTGCATGTTAGAGTTTCGATAAAAGGAGCAAACGAAGAAATGTTTTCAAAAGTAACTGGAGCAGATCCGAAATTTTTTAAATTTCAGCTTGAAGCTTTAGAAAATTTGATAAAATTTAATGTTTATTGTCATCCTGCGATAATGGTTGAGTTGTACGATGACGAGGAACTTTCAGAGATTAAAGAAAGGCTTTCAAAAATTCATCCATCTTTGGCAGAAAATTTAGAATTTGAGTACTTGATTTATTACCCTTTTGTGATTGAGAATTTAAAAAAGAGGGGAATTAAAATCAAAAGGTCAAATTAATAAAAATATGGAAAAAAGAGAAATCCAAATTAAAGCAAAAGACGAGGATTTAAAAGGGGTTTATGCAAATGCAATGGTTGTTTCTCATACCAAAGAAGAATTTTGTCTGGATTTTTTGTTGGTAAATTTCAATCCACCGATTTTAGTTTCGAGAATTATCACAAGCCCAGCTCATTTAAAGAGAATCATTGAAGCCTTATCTGAGAATCTAAAAAAGTACGAAGAGAAATTCGGAAAGGTTGAACCCTCGAAAGAAGTGGAAATACCAATTGGTTTTAGACCAAAATGAAAATAGAAGAAAAAGTTGAAAAATTAATAAAGGAAGAGATTGAGAATTTGGGTTACCAATTGAAAAAGATCGAAGTAAAACAAAGGGGAAGGGCGAAGGAATTGATAATCACTATCGATAAAGAAGGTGGAGTTTCTGTCGAAGATTGCGCCAGGGTTTCAAGAAGAATTGATCCAATTTTGGAAGAGGCAGATTTGTTTGAAAGGAGATGGTATTTGACAGTTTCTTCGCCAGGAACTGAAGTTACTGAAGAAGATCTCAAAAAGTTAAAAGAATTTTAGAACAAATTTGAAAAATCAAAAATATGAAATCAGAAAAAACAAGATGCCACGTTTTAGTTTCTGGAAGGGTCCAGGGAGTTTTCTTTAGACAAAGCACTTCAGAGAAAGCGAAAGCTTTGGGTTTGAAAGGTTGGGTGAGAAATACAGAAGATGGAAGGGTTGAGGCAGTTTTTGAGGGAGAAAGAGAAAAAATTGAAAAAATTTTAGAGTGGATGAAAGTAGGGCCACCCTTGGCAAGAGTTGATGGTTTAGAAATTAAATGGGAAGATTTTAAAGGTGAATTTGACGATTTTGAGATAAGGTATGATTGAGGTTTTATCTTTAGGTGGATCTTTAGTTTGTCCTAATGAGATCGATGTTTTGTTTTTAAAGAAATTTAGAAATTTTATTTTGAAGTGGATTAAAAAGGGAAAGAAATTTGTAATTTTTGTTGGCGGAGGAAAGACAGCAAGAAAATATCAAAATGCAGCCAAAGAATTTAAGGTAGAAAATAAAGAACTAGATTGGGTTGGAATTTCAGCTACTCTTTTAAACGCTCAATTGGTAAAATCGATTTTTGGAAATTTTGCTTTCGAAAGAATACTTACTGAGCCTACAAAGAAAATTAAAACAAAAAAGAAAATAATCGTTTTTGGAGGGTGGAAACCGGGAAGGTCGACAGATTACGATTCGGTTCTAGCAGTAAAAAATTTTGGGGCAAAGAGAGTGATAAACCTTTCTGATGTTGATTTTATTTATGATAAAAATCCAAAAAAATTCAAAGATGCAAAACCCTTAGAAAAAATTTCTTTTGATGAACTTTTTAAAATTATCGGAAGAAAATGGACTCCTGGGGCAAACATTCCGTTTGATCCTGAAGCTGCAAAATTGGCAAAGAAAGAAAAAATTAAAGTTATATTTTTAAACGGAAGAAATTTCAAAAATTTAGAAAAGGTCTTTTCGGGAAAAAAATTTAAAGGAACGATCATTGAATAATGGAAGTTTTTGAGGCAATTTTAAAAAGAAGGAGTGTTAGAAATTTTGAGAAAAAGGAAATTCCAAAGGAAAAAATTGAAAAACTGAAAGAAGCATTAATTTGGGCTCCATCCGCAGGAAATTTGCAGGCAAGAAAATTTTATTTTGTTTTTAATGAGGAAATAAAGAAAAAATTAGCAAAAGCAGCATTAAATCAGAATTTTATCGCAAAAGCCCCATTAGTAATCGTTGGTTGCTGCGATTTAGAAAAAATTTCTTGGTATGGAGAAAGAGGAAAGAATCTTTATACAATTTGCGATGTTTCTGCAGCTATCGAAAACTTAATGCTCATTGCAACCTCAGAAGGGCTTGGAACTTGCTGGGTTGGTGCTTTCGACGAAAAAGAGGTTTCAAAAATTTTGAATTTGCCAAAGAATGAAAGGCCGATTGTGATAGTTCCTGTTGGATTTCCAAAAGAAATTCCATTTCCTCCAGAAAGGGAAGAAAAAGAAAAATTAATTGAAGAAATAAAATGAAAAAAATACTTTTAGCAATTGACGACGATCTTTTAAGAGAAGTTTGCAAAAGAAAACTGGTAGAATCCAATTTTGAAACCTTTCCAGTTCAAACCAAAAAAGAAATTCTTGAGGTTTTGGAAAAAGAGAAGATAGATCTGATTTTAATCGATGTTTCTATCGAAGACGTAAAGGGACTCGATATTCTAAAGGAGATTAGGGAAAAAAGAAAAATCGGTCTACCAGTAATAGTCTTTTCTACCTTGAGGGATGAGGAATTGCAAGAAAAGGCTAAGAAACTGAAGGCTAATGATTTTCTGATCGGAACCGAAATTTTGCCAGATGAATTGGTAAAAAGAATAAAGAAAATTTTAAAATGAGAGAATTGTTTGTTGGAATCGATCTTGGAATCGAAAAAAAGAAAACCTCAGCAATTTGCATTTTGGAAAAGAAAAACCAAAAAATTTCACCTTTAAAAGATTGGTGTCAAAATTGTAAAGATATTTTTGGAAAGGAAGTTTATAAAAAATTAAAACCGTATTTGAAAGAAACAAGAGTAATTGCGATCGATGCTCCTTTAACAAAAGGAAGAGGAAAGGGAAGAATGCGACTCTTTGAAAAATTTTTTTCAAGAAAACCATTTAGGGATGAAAAGATAAACCCAGTTCCTCCGGCTTTAATTCCAAAAGTTTGCGATCTTTCTTTGAAGTTGAGAAAGAATTTAGAAAATGAAGGTTTTGTTTTAGATATAAATTTGATCGAAACTTCATCTCGACTCGTCAATTCATTTTTAAATCATTCTAATGTTCTTAAGAACATTAGAACATTCTGCAAAACGAAAAACCAAAAATCTGCTTTCTTGGCTGCCTTAGTTGCCTATTTCCATTCAAAATTTCAAACAAGGTACATTGGCTACAAAGATGGTTTTTTGTTTTTGCCAAAAATTTCTCTTTGGAAAAAAGAATGGAGAAAAAAATTTTATTTTGCTTGGAAAGAAAGACCAAGGTTGAAATATCGTTATTTAATTACAAACATTTTTGAAAAATGAAAATCCCAAAGAAAATAATCAAAATTTTGAAAGAAGGAGGGATTGGTATTTTGCCAACCGATACTATTTATGGGTTAGTTGGTTCTGCGTTAAATAAAGAAACGGTTGAGAGAGTTTATAAAGTAAGGAAAAGAGAAAAGACTAAGCCATTTATTGTTTTAATTTCCGATTTTGAGGATTTAAAAATTTTTGGTATAAAATTAAAACCGTTTCAAAAAAATTTAATCAAAAAATTTTGGCCAGGCCCTTACAGTTTAATTTTCGATTGTAAAAGTAAAAAATTTGAATATTTACATAGAGGAAAGTATAGCCTAGCCTTAAGAGTTCCAAGGCCAAAGTGGTTAAGAAATCTTTTAAAAGAAGTTGGACCTTTAGTCGCACCTAGTGCGAATTTAGCAGGAATGCCACATGCAAAAACGATAAGAGAGGCAAAAAAATATTTTGGAGAAAGCGTTGATTTTTATTTTGATGCAGGAAAAATTGATAAAAAACCGTCAACTCTAATTGACATTCGGAAAAAAGAAATTAAAATTTTAAGAAAATGAGCCTATTTGAGCTAAACAAGAAAATTTTTTTCTTTTTAAATCAAAAAATCGCAAATCCTTTTTTAGATAATTTTGTCCTTTTTGTGTTAATTCCTCTTTTTTCTCTTTTAGTGTTAGTTCCAATTTATTTTTTGTTTAAAGGGAAAAAGTTTTTGGCAATTTATTCTCTCTTTTGCGGTTTTTTTCTTTATTGGTTTGGCCATGCAATTTTAAAACCAATTTTTCATATTCCAAGGCCATTTGTATTATTTGAAAATGTAAGAATTATTGGTCCCTGGCATGAAAGTCCCTATTCATTCCCATCGACAACAACAATGATCGCCTTTGGCTTGGCATTACCAATTTTTTTAAGAGAAAGAAAAATCGGGATTTTTCTTTTAATTTTAGCTTTTTTAGTCGGATTTTCAGTAATTTACTGTGGCTTTCATACCCCCTTCGATGTTTTAGCTGGAATTTTATTTTCTTTAATCTTTATTTTCTTTTTTGAAAAAATCCTATGGAAAAAATCGGAATAATCGGAGGAAAATTCATTTTAAAAACAAAAATTTGGAGAAAGGGAAAGAAAAAAATAGTGAAAACTCCCTACGGAAAAGTTGAAATCTTAAATTACAAAAATTCATTTTTAATCTGCAGACACGACGCCAAAGGAGAAGTTCCTCCTCATAGAATAAATCACAAAGCCAATATTTTTGGATTTAAAAAACTCGGAGTAAAATCCATTTTTGGTTTCAACTCTTGTGGTTCTTTGAAATTAAAAATTAAACCCGGAGATTTTTTAATTCCTCATGATTACATAGATTTCGACCCTCCAACCTTTTTCGATAAAAAAGCAAGCTTCATTACTCCAGAAATTTCTGAAAAATTAAGAAAAATTTTAATAAAAATAGCGAAAAAATTGAAATTGAAATTTTGGCCAAGAGGAGTTTATTTTAATACAAAAGGGCCAAGGTTGGAAACAAAAGCAGAAATAAATTTAATAAAAAAATTTGCCGACGTCGTTGGAATGACAATGGCAAAGGAAGCGACTTTGGCAAAGGAGCTCAATTTAGAATATGCCTCTTTTTGCTCTGTTGATAATTTTGCCCATGGGATAACGAGCATTCCTCTTTTTCAAGAAAAAATTTTCAAATTCCAAGAAAGGTCGGCAAAAATTTTGGAAAGAGTAATCGAAGAAATTCTAAATGAAAATTTTGATTAAAAATGTAATTTTAGGAAAAAGAAAGGTTGATATTTTGATTGAAGGAGAAAAAATTTCAAGGATAGGAAAGAATTTAAATTTGAGAGCGGATGAAAAAATCGATGGAAAAGGAGAAAAAGCAGTAATTCCAGGATTAATAAATTGTCACACCCACTCTGCGATGATTTTGTTTAGGGGTTTGGCAGAGGATTTGCCATTGAAGGAATGGTTGGAAAAGGAAATTTGGCCAAGGGAATCAAAGTTAACAGAGGATGATGTCTATTGGGGAACAAAATTGGCGATTTTGGAAATGATAAAATCTGGAACGACAACTTTTAACGAAATGTATTGGTTTGAAGAAGCTCAAGTTGAAGCAGTAAAAGAAATGGGAATTAGAGCAAATATTGGATTAGTGATGCTCGACTTTTTGCCAATGGGATCGAGAGAAAAAGTTGAAAAACTCTACCTTAAATTTTCTCACTTAGCCACTCAACCACTCAGTCATTTAATCACTTTTTCCATCGCTCCTCACGCAATCTATACTGTTTCGAAGGAGAATTTAATTTGGACAAAAAATTTTGCAAAAAGACACAAACTTTTAATTCACATGCATTTATCAGAAACTGAAAACGAGGTTAAAGAATGCCAGAGGAAATACAAAATGAGACCTGTTGAATTTTTAGAGAAAATCGGGTTTTTAGATAAAAATTGCGTTTTTGCCCATTGCGTTTGGTTAGAGAATAAGGAAATTGAAATTTTAGAAAAAAAGGGTTGCAGTTTGGTTTATAATCCAACTTCAAACATGAAATTGGCCTCTGGAGTTTTCCCCTGGAAAAAAATTAAAGAAAGAAAAATAAACGTTAGTTTAGGAACAGATGGCCCTGCCTCAAACAACTCTTTGAATTTGTTTTCTGAAATGAAAATTGGAGCAATTTTACAAAAGATTGAAAACAAAGATCCAACAGCAATTTCAGCAAAAGAAATCTTTCAAATGGCAACAAAAAACGGAGCAAAAGCTTTGAGAATTAATGCAGGAGAAATAAAAGTGGGAAAGTTGGCAGATTTGGTTTTGATTGATTTAAACAAAATTGAAATGTTCCCAAATTATGATTTAATTTCAAATTTGGTTTATTCTGATGCAAAAAATTGCGTTTCTGATGTAATTTGTAATGGGAAGATCTTAATGAGGGATGGGAAAATCGAAAAAGAAAACGAAATAATTAAAAAAGCCAAAGCGAAATTTTTAAAATGAAAATTTTGGGAATTGATTTAGCGGGATCTGAAAAAAGGAAAACTGGAATTTGTATTTTGAATGAAAAATTAGAGGCAAATTGCTTTTGTCTTTTTAAAGACAAAGAAATTTTGGATTTAATTGAAAAAGAAAGACCGAATTTGATTGCAATTGACGCCCCCCTTTCTTTACCAAAAGGAAGAAAAAGTTTGAAAAGGAAATCTAAAATTCACTTTAGAGAATGCGACAGAGAACTTTGGAAATTTGGCATTAAATTTTTCCCACTAACCTTGGGGCCAATGAGAAAATTAACAGAAAGGGGAATAAAATTGAGAAAAATTTTAGAGAAAAAATACAAAGTGATTGAAGTTTATCCTGGAGCAACTCAAGATATTTTAAAAATTCCTAGAAAACAAAAAGGATTAAAAAAATTGAAAAAAGGGCTTGAAAAATTGGGAATCAAAATTCTAAAGAAAAACCCAAATGGAGATGAGTTGGATGCAATAACTTCGGCATTTACTGGACTTTTGTATTTGAAAGGGAAATACGTGCCAATGGGAAATAAAAAAGAAGGTCAAATCATTTTGCCAAAATGAAAAAATTCTTGAATTGTAAAATCGATCTCTCAAAGGGAGTTTTCATTCCGAGACCCGAAACAGAATTCTGGATAAAAAAGGCAATAAAAGAAATTCAGAACTATATAACGTTATATCGATCTAATGAATTGAAAATTTTGGATATTTTTGCCGGTTCAGGTTGCATTGGAATTGCGATTTTAAAAAATATCAGAAAAAGCCATGTTAATTTTGTTGACATTGATGAAAATGCAATTGAACAAATTAAGATAAATTTAAGACTGAATAAGATTTCACCAAAAAGATACAGAGTTATAAAATCGGATGTTTTCGAAAAAATAAAGAAGAAATACGATTTTATTTTTGCTAACCCTCCTTATGTTGCGAAAGAAAGATTGAATGAAGTTCAAGAATCAGTTAAAAAATTGGAGCCAAAAATTTCATGGTATGGGGGTAGGGGAGGGCTAAAATATATTAAAAAGTTTTTGAAAGAAGCGAAAAATCATTTGAAAGAAAATGGGATAATTTTTATGGAAATCGACCCCCTTCAAAGAGAAGAAGTTGAGAAAATTTTGAAAAATGAGGGCTACAAAAATTTTAAATTTTACAAAGATCAATTCAAAAAAATTCGCTGGGTGAAAATTTTAAAATGATGCTTTTTAAATTGCCAAAAGATACAAAAGAAATTCATTGGACAAGGCATATTAAAGAGAAAATGAGAGAGTATCAAATTTCAGAAAGAAAGCTTTTGAAAATTTTAAGAAATCCAGAAAGAAAGGAGGAGGGAATTGCACCAGGAACAGTTGCGGTAATGCAAACTGGAGGAAGAAAGCGCCCTTATGAAATTTGGCTAATGTACCAAATAAGAAAATCAAATAGCAAAAATCAAAATGCAAAAAGAGAAAAAATAATTATGATTTCGGCTTGGAAATATCCGGGAAAAAGCCCGGTTAGAAAACCGCCAATTCCAGAAGAAGTTTTAGAGAATTTAGAAGAAATTTTGAAAAAGTAAGTATTGACAAAAAATAAATAATATGCTATAATTGAATCGAGGAAAAATGAAGGCAATTGTGTTCGCCCCTACCGGACTTAGCTTTACCGTCGAGGCCGAGAATCCAGAGGAGTTCAAAGAAAAAATTTTCGAGGCAACCAGAGAGATAAGGAATGCCCTCGACTACTAACCCCCACCCCCTTTCTTTTTTCTAGCTCATAAATTGAATTTGTGGGCTGGAAAAAGAGAAAAGGGTATTGACAAGAATTTAAAAGTTTGCTATAATTTAAATGTAAAAAAGGGGGATAAAAGACCTGCGGTGGCAAGGCGCAGGAAAAACAAATCCTTGCCTCTCAGCCCGCAACTCATTCTGTGGGTTGGGGCGGGGAAAGTACATAAAAGTAATTAATTCTCATTCTCTCTTAGTCTAAAAACTAAAATTTTAGATTGAGGGAGGATGAGAAGGTGCAGATAAAGATTGTTGTGGAAGCAACTTCGAAAGAGAAAGAAGATGTTGTGGAGTTGGTCAAAAATCTCTCCATACTCACGAACATCCTCACTGAAGAAGAAAATGGTAAAATTCGTGTAGAAATTACTCCAAAATCTCCTCCCCCGCCGGCATTTCGAAATCGCGAACACTATCTTTTTGAAAGAATCGCGGCGATCGTAGCAAGGCTCCTGCTCTAACCTCCCCTAAAATCCCCCTTATTTTTTTCTATTTTTAAGCTCACAAAGATTTGTGGGTTTAAAAATGGTCAAAAGTGCCCATTTTGGGCGCTTTTGATTTTTGTTGATTTTGATAAAATAGAATAATGAATTTCAAAAAGGCAATTGGTTGGATAACATTTTTTACTGGAATTTTGATAATTCTTTTTGCTCTCTATCGCTCCTACGGTATTTTCACTGGAAAATCTCCTCTTCCTGAGATTTTTAAGGTCCAAAAAGAAGAAATAGTTTCTCCCAAAAAGAAAACTTCAACTACTTTGGAGGAAATGCAACAACAAATTGGGCAAATTTTGGCAGAGCAATTAAGAGAAATTTTCCCAAAAGAATCTATAACAAAAATTTTGAACTTAATTTCATGGTCAATTTTGGCTGGAATTTTGATTTTTGGAGGAGGTCAAATTTCCTCTTTGGGAATTAAACTTTTGAAATAACTTGACAAAGATTCAAAATATCCTTTACTTTAGAACATCTTACAAAATTCTTTATTTAATTGTCTCTTTTGCGCTTTGAGGCGCAATTTTTTTATGATAAGATAAAATCGATGATTGGGGAAAACCTTGTTTTATTTGCCGAGTGGTATTTGATAGATTTCCCAAAAGAAATTTTAAGAGCGATAAAGAACTTTTTAAAATTCGGTCTTCATTATTTTTCAATCCCTTTTTTATTAAAAACTTTCTTTTCCCATTGGCACAAATATTTTTGGCGATATCCAAGGGCACCAGATATTGTCAAAATTCTTGAAGTTTGGGCATCGAACATGATTTCAAGGTTGGTTGGAATGACAGCCCGGAGTTTTTTAATTTTGGTTGGCTTGATTTTTGAAATTCTTATTTTAATCTTTGGACTTTCATTTTTTATCTTTTGGTTTTCCTTGCCAATAATTCTATTTTTAATTTTTATCTATGGAATCAAGTTTTTATTTGAAATTTAGAAAATCCGGAATTTTAAAAGCAGTAATCTTAGAAAGAAATCCGATTTTTAAATGGAGAAAAATTGAAAAAAACTTTTCCTTCGTCCTCTCTCCTCTTTTTTTAGCCCTCTTTTTTCTTACTAATTTCTCAAAGCCATTTTTGGGTCTTTCTCTTTTATCTTTAGCTTTCTTTTTTATTTCTCTTTTGAAAGATCTCTTTTTTGAACAAAAAATCAAAAACCCAAAACCAAAAGGTGAGATTTTTGATAAAATCGATTTTGATCTTGCCAAAGCAATCTGGAAGGCTTTGAAATTTTCGAGATTTAAAAAAATAAACTCTTCAATTTTTCTGTATTTTCTTTTAGATGAGAAAAATCCAAAGATAAAATTTATTTTTTCTAGGCTTTTTGTTCCTCTTCCTCAATTGAAAAAAAGACTTTTGGAAGATAAGAGGGATGAGGAAGAGTTAGAAAATTTGATATTCGAATTATCAAAGGAAAAAGAAAAAATTAAACTTGGCGAAATTTTATTAGCTTTAGCTCAAAAAAATAAGATTTTTAAGGATTTTCTAATCCAATATGAATTAAAACCTGAGGACTTGAAAGAGGTTGCCAATTGGATAGATTACTTAGAAAGTGAGTTTTTAGAAGCGAAAAAATTCTGGAAATGGGAAAATTTGGTAAAAATGGGAACTTTGGCTAGGGAATGGACAGCAGGATATACGGTCTTATTGGATAAA
>Ga0272445_1002338_pt1 | contig 13127 bp, 10 predicted proteins | sample YNPCB0031_FD_194404 | JGI IMG/M metagenome (GOLD analysis project Ga0272445, IMG submission 194404) | Hot spring sediment microbial communities from Yellowstone National Park, WY, United States - YNP-CB-003-1 | ecosystem: Environmental > Aquatic > Thermal springs > Hot (42-90C) > Sediment... | reverse complement strand
CAAAACACTCCTCCTCACACCACCACTCAACCTCCCACCCAGAAGCTAAAACATAACAACCAATATTTAAATTTTAGAGTAACTACTCTAAAATGAGTAGCAAATTCCAACGACTTAAAAACACAAACATTCAATGTGATAATTCTATGTTAAAGGATTGCTCTCATAATTTGCATAGAAGATTTATATTAAAATTAAATTTAAGTGGTTAACGGTGAATTCTCATGATTGAAAATGTTCTAATAATTTTGGTTGCTATTCTTATAATTGCCATTGTTGTAATCCATTATAGGGGTAGGATTAAAGAGCTTGAAGCACGCATGGACTCCATAGCTATTGAGAGAGCTCAGAAGTTGTTTGAAGAGTGGAAGGTGAAGGAGGTTGAGGGTATAAGGAGTCAGCTTGATGCGCAGTATGGTAAAATGCTTGCGGAAAAGAGTGAGGCTATGAAGAAGGAGTTTGAAGCTATGTTTGAGAAGTGGAAACAGGAGTATGAGGAGAAGATTAGGCAAGACTCAATTCAGAAGAGCATAGCCACAATACTTGGAAGGGTTGGAGAAGAGCTTGCCCCACTACTAATATTTGAGAAGTTTGGGGTAGGACCAAAGGACATTAGACACATAGGATCCCCAATAGATTACATAGCATTCAAAGGGCTATCCGAAGATAAAGTTGACGAAATACTATTCATAGAAGTTAAAACTGGAAAGACGACAACCCTATCGGGAATGGAAAGGGAGGTTATGAAGGCAATTGAAGAAAAGAGAGTTAAATTCATCGTGATGAACGTTAAGGAAGAACTGGAGAAATTAAAGCAACAAGTAGCGATAGGATTAAACTCTCAAACAAGGTAAAGCATAATATCAAATTTAATTAGAGGACTGTAAGTTATGGGAGAAATAAAGTACCTAACCATTTAAGATAAGACTACATGCCCAACCACCCATTCAACACTTCCACCACCTTAATTCCTTGTTCCAGTTGAGCTGCTTCTTTAAGTTCCCTCGAAGCCTTTCTACATATTATCATTGGTTTAGCCATTTTACCGCTATGCTTATAGTATAGGTATCTATAGGTTACCGCTTGACCTATAGCCATATAATTCAACCCCCTCTCCACCTCAACAATATATTCATTACAAGTCTTAGCATGCATAAGGGCATCAGCAGAATATCTTCTAAGCATATATTCGATTATGACACAATCATAAGCCTTATATTTAATTTTAAGCATACTAATTTTTGTTATGTTCGAATATGAGCGTTTTAGAGAAATTCCAGAAAAATTAGAACCAATTATGAGAAGTTTGGAAAAATTAGATGAAATCAAAAAGGAGGAACTCTATTACAGAGAGGAACGCCTTACTTCAAAGCGTCTTACAGGACAAAAACTTTTATCAAATGCTATTAAGAGTGGCATTATTAGGCAGGAGAGTATTAGTGGCATTCCCATCAATGTAATTCCTCCTATTGGGAAGTTAGGACCTTGCACAGATATTCTTCTGGTTTTTATTGGGGAAGCGGATAGTTTTGAACTTAGAGTACTTGAAGCAATCGAGCACTGTGGAGTGTTATGTCGCGGAAAAACTAGATATATTATATTTTATGCCCTAAAATGGGATGATGTCATATGGAAGAAGCATGAGCAATCATTTAAAATGATTAACGCAGTTGTTGTTTTGAGGCCATTTGGAAGATCAGCTACAAGAATACTATAAATACATCAAATATATTTTTTAAACGCTCTTTATTCCAGGTGAAAAAGACCTTCTTTTTAGAGGAATTGACGAAGCAAAGCCAGTTTTGGGCAGTTTCAGAGGAATGTTAAGACTCAATTTCGTTTGAAAATTCAAATCAAAATGCTCATTTAACTAAGCGTATCTTATTTAAAAAGATAAACTTTCAAGCCATAAGTGTATGTTTCCTTCACTTAAGGCTTTTGCCATTATTTCGTAATATATTGTTTCAGCAGCCCCACGTCTTACATTACATTTGTTGTGTGCTATCATGATTGGCAATGGCTCATCCATTCCGGGTAATGTCCACACACAATTAATTAAGCTCATTATTTTACTGAATTTCTCTAAAAGTTCTTGATCTTCAAGAGGTTTAAATGAAGCATACTCTACTCTGAATATTCTCCCTCTAAGAAGTGGTTTATAGTAAGAGTAATAAACGTTCAATCCTTTATCCTTATAAGTATTATAGGTTAATGTCACTCCGTCTCCAGCCTTGCAACCTTCTTCGTAGTCTATTGGATGAGTATATATTGGATATCCTTCACTTTTAACAGCATTAAACATCGCACTTGATAACAAATCAAGATCATTTGTAAAATTGATGAAATCTTCGCTTTCAACTTTCTTACTTAAGTAATTAAGAAAGTTTCTTCCCATAATCCTCTTAACAAATCCAACGACATTTATGTTTCGTTCATAGCATAAACGTAGTGCATTCACTCTTTCCTCTACATATTCATCATTGCAATATACAGGCGGGTCTATTATTGGACCATCTATTAAAACATAAGATTCATTTTTACCCCCCAATTTATCTGTAATCCTTCTGAGAGCTTTAATCTCTCCAAGCATCATAATTATCTCCGCTAATCTATTAATTCCACTTTCATCTACAGAGTCCAATCGTTCTATGCCACCTTCAACGATTACTGTTGGCTGCAAAGTGAAACCTTTTTCCGCAATTACTTGCGCAACACCAAAAAGAACAAACCATCTTCCACCAACACCACCAACAACTTGAAAGCTACCATCAATAGCTCCCACCGAAGACTTTTTTAACTTCTCAACTTCTTTTTCATCCCCCTTAATACAATGAAGGATACTTCTATCCTTTAATACTTTAAATAATTCATATGATTTTTTATTTATACTTCTAAGTCTTTCTTTCTCCCCTTCCCCAGCCTTCATTGCCTTATAAACAAGCTCGGTTAATAACTCAGGCTCGGTCTTATTGAATTCCATCTTCCTAATGATTCTTTTAAGCTCTTCAATTGAAAAAGTAGGCATTAATATCACCATCTAAATTTAATATAAATCTAAATTGGATACCTCAAGAATTTATTCCATGTTTGCCAGTCAATCATTCTCATAACCTCCTTAAGGATTTTCATTAATGCTCATTGAATATCCCCCTTACTCCACAATTAACTTTAAAATAAGAAAACCTTTTCTTGATAAACTAAGAAGTATATTTTGAACTTCCTCAACATCTATTGTCGGCATTTTTCCTTTCAGAATTTCAAGAATGTTATTAAACTCGAACTCTCCTTTACCAATCTCATAGATGATTTCTAGAACCGCTATTTCCTTTTCCTCAATTAACCCATTCTCTATAGCAAATCTTCGTAGCTCTTCCTTAAGTGAGGAAATGCCATCATTGATCTTCCTATAAAGCCCTTTAAACGAATCTGCATTTTTCCTATAAACTTCTTCGAGATCTTCCACTTTTAAAGGAATCCAAGCTTTAACTTTTTCAATTTGCTCTTGTTTTAGAGACAAAAATTCTTTTAACTTAATTTTTCCCGGAATACTTTCAATTTTTTTAGTAAGAATACCTATGAGACTGCATATTGTAGTAAATTTATCTATAATTTTATTTATGGATTCATCAAAAACCTTCCTTTGACGCTCTTTCACACTTTTTACGATTTTAGCTTTATTATCCAAAAATAAGCATAAATCTTTATGATATTTGTCAAGTATTTTATCATCAAATTCAGTCTTTATAATTTCCTCTTTCAGACAGAATTCCTTCTGTTCATATTCAAACTTAATTCTTTCTATGTCTTGTTTGATTGCTTGAAGTTTTTCACATACATCACTTTCATCAAAGTAAAGGAGCATCTTCCCATTTAAATTCTCTAATTCTTGAAGTGAGTTCAAAAATTCTTCCTCATTTTCATTTACTTCTTTCACTATTCTTGCAAAGTAATCAAGCTTTTGTTTTCTTCTCTCCAGATTTTCAACTTCCCTATCTAAGAGGTTCTTTAAATCTTCAAGTCTTATTATTTCTTCATCTGTCATCGGACTCACTTCACTATGCTTTCGATATTTTGTCTAATCCAATATTGAATAAGAGAAGATAACTTATTCTTGCATTCCGAAACTAGTATTTCATTCTCTTTTAACGACTCTTTTAACTTTATGAATTTGTTTATTGAATCTTCAGTACGATCTAATATTTGCTTGACGTTTTTTATAGTTTTCCTTAGATCTTCATATTTGTCTATTATCTGAATAATCTTGACGTCAAAAACTGGGCATCCTCTAAACTCTCGATATAAATTATCAAAATATCTAACTTTTTCTCTAAATTCTAGAGAGTATCTTATCATTTCTTCGCTGCTGTAAACTTTGTTTTCAAGCTCTTTAATTGACTGTTCTTTTTCCTCAATCAGCTGCTTCTCTTTTATTCTAAGAGTTCTATCTATAAGCTTTAAATTATTAAGGGATTTCTCATAACTATCTAAAGACGTTTTCATCTGTCGAACTTCCATTATTGCTTCATCGACCTCTTGTAAAAATTCTCTGTAAAGTTCGTCAACCAAATCTATAATTTCCTTCAGCTGATTTACAATTAATTCCAAAAGAATTTGTCTTCTCACTCTTCTCTCCCCATATCCTGGAACAAAACGAATTTTATCTAACTCATCAGCCATTTTTGCGATCTCTTCTATGCAGTCCTTAACAATTATTGTATTTACATCACGTTGCTTTATTGAGACAAGATATCCATATTGGAACTGAGCATATTTTTTCTTCCAGTTATCGATATCATTCTTTAATTTCTTAAATATATCATCTAGCTTCTCTGAACCAATTATGCGGAAGACATCTTTTTCAGATTCTTCTATTTTTCTTCTCTCCATTAACATCTTAAGGTAAATATCCAGTGTAGTAGGAGGTTTTTGAAACGTTGTAGAGATAAAAAGCTTATTGATATCATCTTTTTTAGCTACTCCATTATATTCCCTTAAGATGGATAATATTCTCCTTTCTATTGGTGTAAGATCAAGCTTTAAGGATCCGCCCTCTACTTCAATAATTCCATTTTCCTTCATCTCGTTAACATATTCCTCAAAAGAACTTTCAGATTCTATGTCTATTGGGCATATTGGAAATCCTTTTCCATATACTTTAAATTTCTTTTCCATCTCCCGAATTTGTTTATATCTTTCCTTAATGTTACCCTCGGTCACTAAGAGAGTCCTAAGAATTCCCGGAATCCAGTCTTGTTTGAGATTATTTAGTATTAATGGCTTTATAGTGTAGCCGGCTGATAATCCCTCGAAAATAAATTCTCCCAAACGATTCTCAAATTTTATTTCGTTCAGTATCTTTGAAGCTCTAGCTTTCCATTTTTCTTCTTTAACTCTATAATTTCTTTCTTTTGCGATGAAATATCCGCAAATTTGTTGACATTGAATGAATGTTAAAGGAAATTCTAAACAATAGAAAACTCTTTCAAAACTCCCTTCTGTTCCAGGAGGAGTTTCGAGGATGAGCGACGTTTCAAGAACTCCTTTAAGTTCATTGGGTAACGGATTCCAAGAAAATATTATTAGCAGAGGTATATGAGCAATCTTCATTTTATCAATTATTGTTTTTATTTTATCATGGAAATCTTCTTTAAAGGTTTTTAATAATGGAAGTACATATGCTCTTAGATAATATTCTTGGGTTGCTTCTTTATATAGTAGATTTAATACCTCTATGTCTCTCCCATAACCATAAGGCTCAAAAATTCTTTCTGCTTTAATGTTTTCGCATCCATCTTTTAGTAGATGGATTATTCCTTCATGAAACTCTCCTTCGAAACTAGTTAAATTGCGCATCAGTTCTGTTCCAACTTCAAAACGTTTATTTAAGTCTTCTATGAAGTCTAGAAAGAATATTGATGGGGAAGGGTAAAATATGTTAATGGCTGCTGGGGAAAGCATAATATACTCTTCATCACTTTTTTCAACTTTATCAAAAATATATCTATCAACCAAAGAGATTATTTCGTTTTCACTATGCAATTCTGGAGAAGAGCTGGTAAAGAAGTCAATATAATTTCGAAATTCATTACTATCTTCATAAGATAATCCACCTAATCGTCGGTAAGGAACAAAAAGTGTACTTTGAAATGATAGATAGTTTTGATCAAATTCATAAAATTCAAGTGCATTGATTATTTTGGAAATATTTGATGGTGCCTGAGGTGTTATCAGTTTTGAACGGATTTCATGCATTTTTCCAATAACCCTCTTGAAGCGGATAAATGGCTTATTAATACCCCATAATTCATTAAAACTTGCACCCAACACGCTTAAATAATCTGGAACACTTTTCTTTTCAAGCTTAACTTTTTCCCCGAGCTCTTCTATAGATATTGGAGAAATGTTAGATAAAAGTAGATGAAGAATGTCTATACACTTATTAACTTCAAGTCCCCTTTCTTTACAAATTTGCTCTATCTTATCATAAAGCATAGATAAAGAGCTTCTATTTAAAATGTTAATTTCACCACCATAAACTTCAATTTCTAGATCTGAAAGAGCTTCAATAAAATCTCTTGAATTTATAATCTTAATTCTTCCACTAATTTTTCTATTAAAGGCGCAAACTTTAGCATATGTTAGAAGCTTTTCCACCAAGTTTACAATGGATCGAGGGTTTCCAAGAGTAGCTATATAAATAGCGTTAAACATGCCGGGCTCAGAAAACGGGATTTTTGGAAGATTTCCTTGCCAACAATACCTTAGTATGCCTAAAATGTAATTATATGCATTTTTCCGATCAAGTTTTTCAAGTTCTATGCTTAAAACACGCTGACCAAAAAGCCTTTGCCTATCAGCATAAGTTTCAGCTTTTATTTTTTCATAAGCAGGAGGCGTAACCGCTATTAAGAAGTGAAGCCGGCCTGCAAAAGGTTCTTGGTAAAGACATCGTGGATATCCATTAATTACGCTTAATAATCCTTTTATGATGAAATGACGTATATCTGTTGATTCATCGAGTATGTCCTCGAATTCATCTATGAAAATAAAAACTCGGGAATCTTCAGGTAAAACGTCAAAAATTGACCTCAAGCCATCTAATATGAACCTCATAGTTTCTTGTTGCTTTTCTTTTGGTTTAATTTTAATTTTTCTAAATTGAGGATCATCTGCTAAATCATTATCAATAACATCCTTGATAGAACAAAGTAAACATGCGAAGAAGCGAATTCCAATAGAACCAGTATCAGAAAATTCCGTTCCAGCTTTCTCTCTAATGTGAGTAATCAATCTTTCTGTGGAGATTGGAATCACTAAATCTGACTTAGTAATCTCTGATTTTTTAAGAAGCCCCTCATAAATACTTGTTTTCCCTTCACCCCACTCTGCTACTATAAAGCAAATATGAACATCCTTCTTACTTTTCCTTGTAGCTTCAAGAAATCCTTCAATATCACTATATGTTTTAGCCCTCGGTAGCCCAGCATACTTTTCAAGGTCTATTATATCCTTACCTGTTTTTGATGGTAGTTGATAGAATTCACTAATATATTCGTCTTCTTTCACTAAAAACCCCGAAATAAATAAAGTAAGTTAAATAAAATAAATTTTGCGATAAAAAAAGATATATTTATCCTGTAAGTATTTTTGAAACACTTATTTTGCCAATGGTCGGCTTTACTTTTCTTTCTGGTATGTCAACTATTATCGGAAATCCTAGTTTATTCATTTGTCCAGTAATTATTGCTCTACCTGTAGCGAGACTTGTAAGCTTATCTTCGATAACTTCCGGAAGACCTCCAGCTACCTTCTTTACAAAAGGTACATCTCCGGCAGAAATTCTGTGTATGATAAAAGTGTTAACCATAGATAATACTATTTGATCTACAAATGATGGTCTTTGTGATACTAAGCAAAGACTTAATCCAAATTTTCTTCCCTGAGTTGCTATCTGTGCCAAATTATCTCTTGCCAGACTGTAACCAATGGGATAAGTCTCTAAATTTGGGCAATAATTTTGAGCCTCCTCAATCACTAATAGAAGAATTCTATCAGACCCTCTCATCTTATATTCCGTGAATTTTTTGAGAAGTAATTTGGTAATATATGCCACAATTAATTGCTTTAGTTGTAAAGATGCCCCAGGAGCTCCATCAGCAGAAAAGTCTATTATTATCAAAGCTGGGTTTCTTGGATTAGTTACTGAATCGATAAGATCTGAACTAAGTGTAACTTGACCTCTATAAGCAATAAGCTCATATTTATCTACGACGTCACTTCTGAACTTATTAAGCGCTCTCCTAATAGCATTCAGAGTTTGATCATGAATAAGTCTATCTTCCTTTGCTCTCTCTAATTCAACCAATAATCTGCCTTCAAAACTTCGGTTTTCAAGAAGGAGTGATGTCATAGAATATCCATCTTCCTTTAGCCTTCTTAATGCCATCTCTAATCCAGCTACTTGAAGTTCATTAAGATAGCCTCCAGTATAATATGTTATTATTAATTCAGCAACCTCTCTCGGTTCAAAGATATCTAAATCCAATGAAATTAGTTTAACACCTCTATTAAATCTAACCGGAGAATTATTAAGAACAAAACGGACAACGTCAGCATAGTTGCCTATTTTTTGATGTTTGATATGGTATGCTTCATAATAATCTATATAATCACCGTTCGCATCAATAATTATTGTGGTTAATGCCGTTTTTATTCCTTTAATATTAATTTCACTTAACTGTTCAATCAAGTAACCAACAGTATATGATTTACCACTGCCAGTAACGCCAAGGATAGATAAATGCATAGGTATAGCATCGATGTCTAAGAAGAGGGGGATTTCTTTGTATCCGAAAAGTCTACCGAATTCTATAAAAACTCTGTCTTCACCCTCTGGCCTCATAACTTCAAGAATTTCTTTTTCACTCTCCATTTTAAGAACCTCATTGCCGGGGGCAGGAGGAATGGTTACCTCTGATAAATGTCCACCTCTCATTTCCCCTAAAATTTCAAGTTCTAACGTGTAATATTTCCTCGAAATTTCTGATGGTATTTGAGCCATTTTTCTCCTAGCTTCAGACCAGGCATCTCCTTCTTCGAAAAACTCTGAGAATGGAATTATTTTATTGATTCTGCATAATAAATTTATTTTATGCCCAGGCAAATGTATAAAGCATAGTTCCCCTTCATGAACTTTTCCTTCATAGTCTTCATATAATTGAGCTATAGCCTTTCTACTTGTACTTCCAGAAAGAACTAATCCTATAGGTTTAGCCATCAAATTTCCCCGATCTCATTTAATTTATTTCTGAAAACATTTAAATTAATTTGCCGATTCATTAAAAGCATTGCATATTCCAGAAGTTTGCCGAAAGGTCCGTTCACTTCATAATTGTTTGAGTTGGCGTGGAGTGTTACCCAAGCGTTGAATAGGGCACGTACTTCAAAAGACTTTGTCAATTCATCGAAATCATATTCTTTGAGGATAGGACATCCAAGTTTACTAATAAATGTCATCTCTTCTTCACTTAGTGGTGTAACTCCAAATTTTGCGTTCCTACCAGAAACGTATCGTTCTCCTCCATTTGGTAGCATTATTTTTCCATGGGCTGCTTTTACCCTCCAAGCTGAGGAATCCGTAGATGTACAACCTATAATTTTTAATATTGGGATTACTGTTGGAGACCCGAGACCCATCACATGCACAGATTTATTATGCATACTTCTTATCTTTATCATCAAGTCTATGGATTTCTTCCTCCCATCAGAGAGACCTCTCGTAGATAACATTAGTGGAACTAAGCCTCCAATCGCTATATATTCCGGGTCATATTCTCTATATGCTTCATATTCTTTTACAGCTCTTTCAATATTTGGATGTACTATTGGAATAACATTTTCCATGATTTTTCTTAATTCCTTAAAGTTCTGTATCGTTCGTGAAATTTTTTCTTCATCATTTCCCGAATTAATAGAAGGATAATCTAATGAGAAATAGTAATCAGCATCAGCCATCTTATAGATCTCAATCAACTTCTCAATCTTTATATCGAAATTATATTTCATGGCTTGAAAACCGCCTGAATCAAGGAATATTGTTCCGTCATAGTCTAAAAAATTGTGAAGTCCACCTTTTGCTTGAATTTCTCTTTCCAATGTTTCATTTTTAATAATTTCATAAGCGTTCACCATCAAAGCTGGAACTTCAAAATACTGCCAAGGACGAGGTACCCCTCTTAACGGAGTTCCCAATGCTATTAGCAAACAATTTACCCCCTGATTCTGCTCTTTAACTCTTTAAGAACGCTTAAGAGTTCTGGTAACCGATAAACGTTGTAGGATACACAAATTGGTTCTATCAACCCTTTTGAAGCTTCAATAAAAATTTCCTTATGATGATTGGGTGCAAAGACAACATGATATTCATATTTAGTAGCATTTTTCTTAAGGAAAATCCGTAAACGATTGATGAATTCTCTCCTTCCGATCTCTCCGAGACGTTGAGGTGGGAAATTATAGTTTGCTGCTGGAAAAACTCTTTCCAGTTCCCTAGGACATATAGTTAATGGCTCTGATAAGATAAATTGCTGAACTAAACTGCTCAAATCATGCTTTTCAAGCATTCTAATAGTCTTCATATGAATAAATGACTTCGAGAATGGTTTATGATGAGAACAACCAAAATATAATGCAATTAGCTTCCCATCAGCCTCCCAGTTTTCTAAGACGTTATAATAAAAGTCTAAAACATACTGGTTGAAGAATAGTTCATCGCCACCATCTAAAACGATAAAACCCGGCTCATAAAATAAAGAACAACTAATCATTCTAGTCTTCATCATATCTTAATAAATAAGTGGGAAGAATATTTAAGATTTAGGAAAGTGCAAAATTGCTTTTCATGTATGTTGTGAAAGTGTGTTTGTATTTATGGGTTTAGTTCGCATAACTTTGAGTGGAAGTGTTTTATGATTTAGAATCTATGTAGATTAGGGCTTCGAGGAGATTAGCGAATCTCGGTTTTGTCTTTTCTGGATGTTTGATGTATTCCCTGAGTACTTCTTTAACCGAGTTTCTAATTATTAGTGTGAAAGTGTTTTATACCGAATTCCTTATGCTTCTTCTCCAAGTACGTGTTTTTTTAGCTTCCTTTTAAGAACGTTATGTTCTCTTTAGGTCATTATTTTATTTAGTTGATAGTGAGGCTAACTCCTCTTCTATTTTCTTTAAGTTTTCTCTCACTTCTGCTAACTTAGAGGCTATTTCTCTAAGTCTTGGTGGCGCTATGGATGTGAATAGCTCATTTAGGGTTCTGTATATAAGCTCGTAGATCTCTCTTGCATTTTCAGCTTCTGCTTTCTTTCCAAGTTCTATGACAACGAAGCCATCTGCCTCAGCAGTCTCCTTGGCAGGGGCTGCTAGTTCCTTTGCTATTATCACTTTGAGTTGTGGAAGTTCTCTTAGATTTAGAACTCTTCCGTTTTCCTCATCTATAACGGATCTATCGATTGCTCTATCCCAGTTCTTGCAAGAGGTATATATTGAAAATCTGGTACCGATAACATTTTTCCAAGCCCAAACGTCAACTTCTATCGGGCTTCCTCGTCTAGGCTCCTTCTTTGCATTTGTAAGGACATTGAAACCTAAATCCTCAAAGACTGAAGCTACTATCCCCTCTAAGACTTCTCTAGACGGTTTTACATCAAAGCGCTCAGGCCTAGGAGGTGGAGGGATAGAGGACGTTATTTCAACGTGTTCGATGGGCTTTTCAATGGGTTTTGCAATCAGTTCTATTACTTCATCAGACAGACAAGGAGCTGGGAAAACATAATCACCTAATACAGTTATTGCCAATCTGCTACTCACTAAGTATGAAATAATTTTATTGATTTCTTCATCCTTTAGCTCATGGTACTTTTTGATTTTATCCTCCAGCTGTGTTATTTGTAAAGTCCCGGCTGTTATTTTTGCCTTTTCATAGAGTTGAGCACGAACTTCTAAGAGGACTTCCTTAATTATTTCTCTTAACCCCTCAGGAATATGATCGAATCTGAGATATTTCTTAAAAGCTTTTACGAAGTTCTCATAAAACTCAACTTCTATTTCACATAGAATCCGATACCTATCAATAGGGTAAGAGACATTCTCATGCTCTAAGAGCCTGTCAACAAATATCTTACCGACATCTAATGCCTCCCTAAGATCATCCCCTTTACCAGCAAGATAAACGTAAAATAATCGTTTTGCATCATCTTCATCTATTATCGATGCACCTCGTGGCTTTACTATAAATAAATCGTTTCTCTTTTTAACCAATAAATAAAGCAAAGATAAGTATGTTCCCATAGCCTTAGCTTCTGAATCGATTAGGTCCTTTATCCACCAATATTTTGTCTCAGCCTTTTCTTCCATAAAAACAGTCCCTTCGATGAGTTTCCATTATTAATATTGTTGATTGTTTATTTTTAAGATTTTATCCAAAATGCTAGTATGGCATATTACCACGTATGGAGCTTAATGCTTTGACTGTTTAAAGGAAAGTATTTAAGTGGTTAATTCATTGTTTTCTTGGTAGCTATGAATTCTCCTAAAAATAGGGTAGATATTGAGTGTTTATTTTTAAATTTGAAATTGTGAAGTTAAAGATTGGGGGCTTTTTGGATGCCGGATTACTTTTTGATTTCGGTGTCGAGTAGGCAGAATCTTGATTTGTGTATGAGGTATGCTTTGGCTGGTTTCACTAATAGTATTAATGGGTTGTGGACTTTTCTGGATATTGAAGAGGGGGATTATGTTTCATTTTTGTATGGTGCAAGGGTATACAATCTTTATAAAGTTGTTAGGAAGGAAGCGTATGAGGATGCGGATAGGTTACCGCCATGGCCTCCCATTACTTTTAAGGTGTCTAGGAGAACTTATTATTTCCCTTTTAGGTTGCATTTGAGGCAGGAGAGGGAGTTATGTGAGCCTATGGTTAGACCTGAATTTTCTTATGTTGCGGAGAACCTGCTTTTGAGAGGGGGTTATAGGAAGACTCATTTTCAAGCAGATGCTGTTACTTTTTACAATGTTTCTAATATGGGGAGTATATGTGATAAGAGTGGGGAGAGGTTGGAGCTGGGTGGGAA
>Ga0272445_1002337_pt1 | contig 13128 bp, 14 predicted proteins | sample YNPCB0031_FD_194404 | JGI IMG/M metagenome (GOLD analysis project Ga0272445, IMG submission 194404) | Hot spring sediment microbial communities from Yellowstone National Park, WY, United States - YNP-CB-003-1 | ecosystem: Environmental > Aquatic > Thermal springs > Hot (42-90C) > Sediment... | reverse complement strand
AATAGAGCGCACTCTATCGAGATAGGCGGGTCTTTAAGTTAAGTCCCTTTAGTTATTTTCGCTTATATGATGATTGGCTATCGAAAGGATTGCATAACCGGGGAAAGATGGAGCATTCTTCGGCTTCTCTCCTAACCCAATCATAAAATTAGCTTTGTGGCTTAATTCTAGCCGATTTTTGAAAATTTATCCATCTTTTTCTACCGCCTTCTTACAATTTAGCCTTCATTTTTCAGTTAAATCTGATGATTTACTGGAAATCTCGCTTAAATCTGTTGAAGGAGAAATTTTCATCCTACGCTGAATATGGCTAAAAATTCCCTAAAACGGAAAAAGGGGCAAATAAGCGAATTTTTCAATGGGACTTAACTTAAGCCTAACGCCATTCATCCTTAAAAGGCTGGGTTTTCTGGCGAAATTTTGAGAAACAGCAAACCTAATCTTAAAAGGTATCAACACAAAATCTGATGGAACAGTACCCTATAGCTGAACTATTGGGAAAGAATTGCCACTTGGCAATTCCACAATGATCAAAAGAAAACATCAATGTGATAAATTCATGATATGCTGGTTCTTAGTTTTTCTTTGAGGCGGGTTATGGTTTCGTCGACTAGTTTTCTGGCTGTTATCCTAAGGTTTCCCGCCGTTTTCCAGACTTCTTCGTAGTTTATGGTTCGGTACCTATGGACTAGGATGTGGCGTATCGGTATAAATTTGCGTATTTCATTCGCCGTATCGCTCGATATGATTCCGGCTCTCTCAGCATAGTCGACATAGTCCTTGTAGAACGTTGCAACTCCAAGGTTTAATCCTGCAATGATATGCCTTAGTAGGTCTAACATGGATTCTATTAGGGTTTGCACCGTTCTCTCCATAGACTTTCTAAGATGCTTACTTTCCATGATCTCGCCATATCCGAGTTTAAACAGCTCCTCCAAGTCTTCCAAGTCCTCGTTTATCCTTGCGATTATCTCCCTTACGGTCCTGATGTCTATGGGGTTTCCCCTCAGCCAGCTTTTACACATCGCCTCTTCAAGATCATATACTTCAACGATTTCCTCATTTGCCAGAAGTATATCGTTTAGGTTCAGACCTTTATTAGCAACCTCTATGCCTTCCTTAACAATTCTTAGACGGAGCGCAGGATCCAGAAATTTCAGGTCTGTTAGGGAAACTTTTTCCTCAGAAATGTTAAGCTCTCGAGCGATGTCGGCTGAAAGTCCGAGCAAAATGCCTCTATCCTCTGAAACTACGGCTATATCGATATCGCTTACAGATGTCTGCCTACCTGCAGAATAACTACCATATAGATAGGCGGCTAAAACCTGAGGATACCTACTAAATATACTCCTAAGCTTCTGTATTAATCCAGAGTCAGCCATACCGTTCCCTCAGGAGACATGCATCATGTTGTATTGCTCGCCTATATTTATTAACCTTCACATCACGACTTAGCGCTTCCACATCTGAAGCCCGTTGGCTTCTTGCTTCAGCGACCGAACTCTCAATTAATATTCCGCTAATTGATGATGAGAAAAATTAAAAGGGCTGCCTTTAAGTATTTGCGTATGGTGAATGTTATGGAGCGTGTTGGAGTTTTAGTTGTTTCTTACGGTTCCAGAGAAGCCGCTATGGTTGACGCTTTTTCCAGAAGTCGAGAATATGTTGTCGATTTATATATTGCTGATAGACAGCGGAACCCATTTAATGTTAAGAGGGCTAAGGAGCACGTCGTTATACCTACGCTTAGTGTTGAAGCCATATTTAAGTTTGCTGAGAAGCATAAGGATAATATAGATTTCGGCATAGTTGGTCCCGAAAAACCAATAATCGAAGGTATAAGAGATGTTATTGAGGGCAAACTTGGAATACCGATGATTTGCCCGACAAAAAAGTATGCAATTGAAGGGAGCAAAGTTGCTCAACGCTTGCTTTTCCAGGAGGTTGCATCCGAAGTTAATCCAAGATTCAAGATTTTTGATCCAAAAAACTATAGCAGCTTAAGCGATGTTAAGGAAGATCTATTCAAGTGGCTAAATGAGCTCGACGATAAAGTGGCTGTTAAGCCTGATGCGCCAGCAGCCGGTAAGGGCGTTGGGGTTTGGGGGGATCACTTTAATACGCGTGAAGAGGTGTTAGCGCATTTTCTAGCAAACTTCAAGGAAGGTCCGGTTATAGTTGAGGAGAAAATTGAGGGCGAAGAGTCAAGTTTTCAAGCATTTTGCGATGGCAAACATTTAGTTCCGTTACCGGAGACGAGGGATTATAAGAGGGCGTTTGATGGTGATAAGGGCCCAAATACTGGCGGCATGGGCACATATAAAGATAAGAGCAACTACTTACCTTTCATGGATCCGGAGGATTGGGAAAGAGAAAAAAGAATAGTTGAGAGAATATTTGAAAGGCTTAAGGGTAAAGGCTGCAATCCTGAATTGCGGGGTATGCCTTTTTACGTGGCTTTCATGCATACAAGTGGAGGTCCAATGATACTTGAAAATAATAGTAGGCCGGGGGATCCGGAAATTATACCTATTCTAGCGCTCTTAAAAAGCGATTTTGTCGACGTATGCTTCAGAATAATTGACGGCAACTTAACGCATGTAGAGGTTGATGATAAAGCGGCTGTTGGCGTTTATAAGGTTCCCCCTAAATATGGCGGATACATAGATGTCTTCCCGCATCTAGTTAATAAGAGCGAGATAGGTACGCCAGTAATTCTAGATGAAGCTGAAAATCTCTCCAGTAAATACGGCGATAACATTAGGATTTACCCAGGCTCTATGGAGATCCGTGAGGATAATAAGGTTTACGCTCTTTCTTCTAGGGCGGTTTGCGTCCTAGGGATCGGAGACAGTGTTCAAGAGGCGCGAAGCATAGCGATGGAAGGTATATCCGCAATTAAGGGCGGAGCCCTCTGGAACAGGGCTGATATAGCCTCAAAAGAACATATTGAAAAAAGCATAATGCACATGAAACTTTTGAGGAAGCGTACGTTATGAGAATATTTGTGACGGATTGTGAGGGTCCAATATCTAAAAACGATAATGCCTTTGAGATTTCAGGATGGCTTATCCCTGAAGGCGATAGATTCTTCACATTAATAAGCAGGTACGATGATGTTTTAGCCGACATTATTAAGAAGCCAGGCTATAAGGCTGGTGACACGCTTAAACTCATAGTTCCCTTCTTAAAGGCTTATGGTGCAACTAACAAACGTATGAAGTTCTTTTCATCGGAAACTTTAGTCATAGTCCCAGGGGCGGATGAAACATTACGCTATATAAGATCCATTATGCCCACATTTATAGTGAGCACGAGCTATGAGCCCTATATACACGCGCTATGCGAAGCCATAGGTTTCCCGAAGGAGAATGTTTACTGCACGAAAATTGACATAGACAGCTATGAGCTGCCTAATGAGGAAGCTGAGCGAATAAAGATTTTGAGGGAGGAAATCTCGAAAATGCCTATGATAGAAATTCCGTATGGCGCAGCATCTTTGGAGGATTTGCCGCTAACTACGCGGAGAACGATAAGACGCTTAGATGAGATCTTCTGGAATGAGATTCCGAAAATGAAGATAGGGCGGGCGCTTAGGGAGGTTAATCCGGTTGGCGGATATGAGAAAGCTAAGGCTATTAAAGAGATAATCTCCATCTTTAACGTTAATGTTTCTTCAGTTATGTATGTCGGCGACAGCATAACGGATGTTGAACCCTTCAGGCTTGTTAGAAGCGGCGGAGGCCTAACTGTTTCATTTAACGGAAATCAGTATGCCATAAGAGAGGCTGAAATCGCCGTTCTCTCAAATCACACAGTAATATTGGCGATATTAGCCGAGATCTTCAAAAGATTTGGTAAGGAGCACATCCTAAACCTGGCTGAGAACTGGGATTTTTCAACGCTAGCAGACTATTGCAGCCCAGCGCTCCTAGAACGATTAAGAAGTTTATATCCTGAAAGGGCCCCATGGGTTGAGAAGATAACCTCCGAGAATATGGAGCGCTTAATCCGTGAAAGCACAGCTTTCAGAAAAACTGTTAGAGGCGAAGCCGTAGGATCTCTCGGCTAACTCTTACACTTATACATGCCATGATGCTCTTTTAGAGAAAGATTAATACGTGGAAAACACAAATAATGATCTATTGGTGGCTCGACAATGTCATGCTGTAAGGGAAAAAGGAAGAAAGCTAAGGAAGAGAAGAAATCTGAAGAAGCTAAAAATTAAAATTGCTACATAAAAAGGGTCAAAAATCCCCTTTTTTTCTCAAAATTAAATGGTGTGATCAGATGAACATACAAGTTGAGGATACTTATGCGGAAGCTTTTGAGGGATTATACTTTAGAGTTTTAGTTACTGCAAGCGATAGAGGCACTCTTATAAGGGCAGCTGAAGACGCCACTGCAACGCCCTCAGTTGTTATAGGCAGGATTGAGGGTGGAATAGAGCGTTGGGTTCCAAGGAAAGAAACACCGGATGGACGTTTAGGTGTAATCCTACAGTTTTGGAGCGGAATAGACGAGAAAAAACCGCTGGACGAGATTGTCAGAAGATTCTATAGGGAATTCTCCTATAGAATTAGGCAGGACATCCTTGTTAAACCATTCACAGCAGTTTTTGATGCATGTCCAAACCCTATAGGTAAGATTGATACGCTTGAGCTGATAGGGCATTGCGGCGACGGCTACGAGTGGATTGAAAAGCAGCATGGGCGGGAAATGATAATTGTCCCAATAATGGTTCCAGACTTTAAAATAGAGCGCTTCATCGGTTATGGGCGGGGAGTTATGGGCGGAAACTTCTGGTATATGTGTCGGACGAAGAAGGCCGTGCTTAAGGCTGGAAGAAAAGCTTTGAAAGCCATAAGCAACATTGAAGGAGTGATCACTCCCTTTGACATATGCTCAGCAGGCTCAAAGCCGGAAACAAGGTTTCCCCAGATAGGCCCAACGACGAATCATTTTTATTGTCCATCACTTAAAGCCAAAATTGGAAGCGAATCGAAGGTTCCAAAGGGGGTTCGCTACATACCTGAAATAGTAATTAATGGGCTTACGCTTAAAGCAGTGAAAGAAGCCATTAAAGCCGGCGCTGAAGCCGCCTCCAGCGTTAATGGAGTAGTGAGAATATCAGCTGGAAACTATGGTGGAAAGCTAGGCGTGCATAAGATCTTCTTAAAAGAATTGCTGCTTTAATAACGTCAGCGTTGCCGGAAGAAGCCCGGCTACATTGAACCGGAAGTTTACAACCTGAGGAATATATTTATCCTTAATAATAAATATGAGAGATGAAGCATGAAGCTGGAAGTTATTTGTTTTGGGGCTTTAAATGTCGATAAGCTTTATAAAGTTGATAGAATAGCTAAAGCCGAAGAAGAAAGCGTAATTCTCGATTTTAAGGAAGCTCCAGGAGGATCCGCTGCTAACACCGCCGTTGGGCTTGCACGGCTCGGCGTTAAGACTGGCTACATTGGTAAAGTTGCTGAGGATAGAGAGGGCGGCATTCTGCTGAAATCCTTTATAGATGAGGGAGTTGATACCTCGGGAATAGTGATTTCTAGGGTTGGTAGAAGCGGCTCCGTTATAGGGTTTGTAGATCAGGAAGGCAATAGAGCCTTATATCTTGATCCAGGCGTCAATGACACTTTAAGTTTTGAGGAGATTAATCTTAAATATTTAGAGGATGTGAAATTTCTGCATTTAACTTCCTTTGTTGGCGAAACGCCCTTTGAGGCTCAAAAGAAGCTCTTGCAAGCGGTTCCCGATGTGAAAGTAACGTTTGACCCTGGAATCATTTATGCTCGTAAAGGTCTAAAAAAACTTAAGCCTATAATAGAAAGGTGCTATGCGATCATGCCAAATGAAAATGAGGTGCAACTGTTAACTGGGAAAAATTACTTAGAAGGCGCCGAGATTTTGCTTAAAGAGGGCGCTGAAATCGTGGCTGTCAAGCTGGGCAAGAGAGGCTGCTATATTACGAATGGCCGAGAGAGCCATACTGTTGAGGCATTTAAGGTTAAGGTTGTTGATACTACCGGCGCCGGCGATGCCTTTTGCGCCGGCTTCATATATGGGCTTCTCAAAGGCAGGGATCTCAATGAATGCGGTATCCTAGGAAATTTCGTCGCATCGAGATGTTTAACTAGGATGGGTGCAAGAGAGGGGTTGCCCAAAATCATAGATCTGCCCATACTAAAATAAGAGCTGGCATCATCTTTGTTGAGCAACTTTTAAATTATGCTTTGTTCTTACTAGTTAATTAGAGCTGTGAATGCATCAATGAACACCTTAAGCTTCAAGAACAAAATCTTCTCCTTACTTGTGGAGGAGCTTGGAACTTACATCCCGCAATTTAAACCATATACGTCAGATTATCAGATGGTGATCTACGCATCTAAAGATTTAGAAATATGGTTAAAGGTTAAAATGAACGCTGATGATAACCGCGTAATCTATGAAAGATTAGAAGAAAACTTCGGAACCAAACCAGGAGATCTAAGATTATCGATAAATTTCTGGGCTGGAATGTGGCTTAAGAAGTGGAGGGAGCGTGTTAGAATTCTTTCAACGAGGTTTGAAATGCCGCCGGATCATATTGAAAGAATCAGAAAGGCCCGGAGGTTATACCAAAACATAGATTATAAGTCTGAGCTCAAACATATGGCAGTTAAGAAGCTCGTAGATTATGGCGAGATCTGCATGATTGAACCTATAGCCGAAAATTTAATAATTGAGGAGATAGCCAAGCATATTCAAAAAGGGAATAGGAATTTAACACTTGTAGCGCTGAACCCGCTCAGCATATATAATGCTGTTAGCGGCAGAATATCTCGACTGCCGAAGGAAAAAGGTCCATTAATTTACTTAAATATTAAACCAAACATCTTCTAAATTATTACATAATAAATAGCCTTAAAAAAGGTTTTCCGTAGGCAAGTTTCATCATTGAAGCGGCGTGCCGTAGACTTATAATCCACGGATAGTTTACAGCAAAATCTTTAGATTCTTGATATGTCGTTATTATTTTTTAGGCATTGGTGTTGCAGATGGGCATTAAACGGTTATCAACCGGTGTTCCTGAGCTAGACGCTATGCTTGAGGGTGGAATACCGAAAGGTTTTACGATCGCTGTTACCGGTGAGCCTGGAACTGGGAAAACAATTCTATGTATACATTTTATTGCGCAAGGTGTTCGTGAAGGTGATAAGTGCATTTATGTAACAACTGAGGAAAGTAGGGAATCAATAATAACGCAAGCCGAGCAGTTTGGTTTTAATTTCTCCGAGGGGGTCGCTAATAAAAAATTGATAATAATCGATGCTCTAATGGGCGTTAGGGATGAATGGTCTCTTCAAAGTTTAGAGATGGATGAACTCATTAACAAAATTATTGAGGCCAAGAAATCCTTAGGTTATGGTGAAGCCCGTTTAGTTATTGATTCACTCTCGGCTTTTTGGCTGGACAAGCCAGCGATGGCTAGAAGATACTCATACTTTGTTAAGAAAGTTTTATCTAAATGGGATTTCACAGTTATGGCAACCTCACAATATGCTATAACAACCTCCGAAGCTTTCGGTTGGGGTGTAGAGCATATAGCCGATGGCATAATAAGGTTCCGTAGGTCAGTTAGGGATGGAGTTTTGAAACGCTATATTCTCATAGAGAAGATGCGCCAAACAAATCACAGTTTACAAATGTATGAAATAGCCATTATTTCAGGAAAAGGCTTAACAATAGTCAAACCTGTTGAGATGCGAAGGGAGGACATATCTCTACCTAGACATGTGATGGAGCGGATTCATAGGGTTTCTGAAAGAAAGGAAGCAGAGATGCCTTGATTGTTCCATCTGAGCATTACTCCAGATCTGAGGTTCAAAGAGAAATCTACGATTTCTGTAGGGGGAGATGGGTTGCCCTCCATTATGTAGATGAGTCAGGCAACCTATTTTTAAGAAGATACTTGAAGGGAAAACCTATTAAAATGAGCGATCCCAGCGATTTAACGAGGCTTAGCGCTAACGCATTAAGATCCGTCTATGCGACAGCCAATGTTTATAATAGGTTGCAAGATATTGAAGACATCTACGATCCGCTTAACATCGCTTATTGCACACCAACATGGGATATTGACAGTAACCTATCAAGATGGAGAGAGACATTAGCTGTTGCTAAAGAAATAATTCGCTTTTTAAACGACTGGGGCATTGAGAGATCGATTTACATTAAATGGTCTGGCAATGGATGCCACATCCATATAAATGAGAGGGGAATATCTGAGGAAATCCTTAAAGGTCATAATCCCCTAGACATAGCTTATGCCATGGTTGAATATGTAATCTCTAAGCTTTCGCTAAAGATCCTGGAGCTATCATCTAACGGACAGATAAAGGTTGAGAATAAAATGGATCCGACAAGAGTTTTCACATGCCCATTAAGCCTGCATAGGGAGATCGACGTAGTGTGCGTATGCATAAAGCCCGAGGAGATTGAAGGGTTTACGCCTGAATGGGTCAGTCCACAAAATTTTAGACATAATCCTAGATGGCGTGAATTTAGAGAAGGTGAAGTTGACAATCTGGCTGAGGCGGCATTTGCCACAATAGGAGGGTATCCACTTAAATTTAGACGCAGACCTAGAAAGACTAAGCCGCTAGATAAGCATATACTTGAATGGTTAAAAAAGCTTGAAAATAACGACATTTAAAATGATTCAATTTTTTAACCGTTTCCACAACCGTGAATCTTCGAGTTTTCCATATAGCGTTGATCCCTAATGCTCTGGAAACTAGATGGGGAAAGATATGCGCATATAAGTTACGGATAAATCTAGCCATAAATTTAGTAAATACAGCTCCACTTTTCAACTTAACTAACTGGATTATAGGCTTAGGGGGCAGCTCAGGTAGCCTGAGACATAGATCTTCAGCGCGGATCATTTAAGATGAACTTAGAAGAGGCGCAGATATAGTAACACTTTTATATGAAATTGTAACACTTTAGAATAATCCTGCATGGTGAACGGAAAGTGTCCTGTTCGATTGAGACGAATATGGATGATCTTTTAAAAGAGGCCATAAGATTCCACGGTCACCTCGGCCCCTTCCTTGTGCTAGGCTTAAAAGCGGGTTTATTTGCCAATGAAGTTCTAGGAAAAGATTACTTTAAAACTAGAGCTATAGTTGCGACGGAACCTAAGCCGCCCTACTCCTGTTTTGTCGACGGCGTTCAGGTTGCTACTGGATGCACTATGGGAAAAAGAAACATCAAAATCAAGAGGGGAAAATCGCTCTCTCTAATAATTACTAAGGATGATAAAGTCGTCAAAATGAGCATCAGGGAAGAGATTTTTGAAAGCCTTAAAAACATATCTTTTAAGGAAGAGGCTGAGAGAAAAGCGCTTGAAATAGTTAACAAGCCGATCAACGACTTATTCGATGTAAATATTTCACCCTGACGAGAAAATTCTTCAAATAATTGTCAAACTTAAAATTAGATATTGAATTACTCATTTTTGAGTAATAACTCTTAAATAAGTGCATAATGAATTAATGTTATTGAAGATTCTTCAGGTGGTCTAAGATTGAATCTAAATTCAAAAACAATCGCTTTTATATCTTTAATGGGAACGTTGGGAAATCTTTTATTCATAATATCTAATTATATAGGACAGATAGCTCCCGGAGTTTCAATAGACTTGTCTCACATACCCACTTTCATAGCTTCGCTTTATGGAGGGCCTCTACTTGGCTTCTTAACCGGTATGTTCGTAGGTATACTGCCCGGCATCCAGTATGGACCGTTATCCCGCATGGTTTTTGGCTCGCATAATACTGCTTCCCATAGGTAAATCTTTGACGGGATTAACCGCCGGCTTAATTTGCAAGGCGTTAAAGGTAAATAGAAGCGATTCTAGATCCCTTATAATTGTCCCGTTGGTTTTAGTATCCTATATCCCCGAGTGCCTATACACTATCTTTTACTTTACCGTGTTACTGCCACTTCTAATTGAGAAAGGCGCTGCAAACATGCTTGCATTGATATTGCCTAAAGCCTGGGTTGAAATTTTCTTAATGAGCATATTTATGGCTGCACTTAAAGGAAATAAAGGTTTTAACAGTTTCGTTGCTACATTGATCAGCGAGAGTTCTAATGAGCAAAAATCTAGGATAACGCTGCCGAGATAAATGTCATTCTCCTAACTGATAATGAGAGGAAACTGAACTGAATTTTTAGGAATAAAAGCAGCTGCGGCAAATGCATTAATAAAGGTTCTGGAAGATAAGATTAGACTAGCTGAAACAGTATCTAGGGAACATTCTTTTCCGACATCTTTTCAGCAGAGTAGTCTATATTTCATATCTTAAAGCTTCAGCAGGCTTTAACCTAGATGCGTAAAAAGCTGGGTAAGCTGCCGCAGCTATGCTGATTAGTGCAGCTATCCCGATGGCCATTCCAATTATGCGAGCGTAGATGAGCATCGCTCCCTCGAAGAGCACATTTATCCCTTGAACATAATAAATTACTACAGCGGCAACCCACCCCACCACTGCGCCAATTATTCCGCCTATTATGCCGAGTAATAGGGCTTCAATTAGGAATATTTCTAGAACAGCACTGTCGGTTGCGCCTAAGCATTTTATCGTGCCTATCTCCTTATAGCGTTCAGTTACTGACATCAACATTGAATTTACGATTCCAACTGCGCATACGAGCAGCGCTATTATGGCCACCCATATCTGGTAGGCTTCAGCGCCGCTGCCGCCTATTTGTTTGAGTATTTCACCCATGGTTAAAAGTGAAACTAGGAAGGCTATGCTCAAAAGAACCGACAGTGAAGTTATTAAGGTTCTTGTAAAGCGTTTTCTTATGCTTTCTAGGCAATATTTAAATGCTTCACTTACTGGAAATTTAATGCTTCCAACCTCACCAATAGCGGGTTCAGACTTCGCACCCATCCAGCATCACGCTTTAGCCTATACTATTAGGGAAATTGAATATGATATATTTAAATCTTGTTAGAGAATGGGGATGATAAAAAATGGAGGTTTAAAATTTTGCGTCATCCAGGCTTGCTTACCTTTCTCCTTCTCAATAGAAGGACAGCTACAGCAGCTACTATAACAACCGCAACTACTCCAACAATGATGTATATGATTGGGAAGCCGCCTTCTAAAGACGATATTGTAACCTCCGGATTGACGTTCAATCTTTCAACGCATGGTATCACTGAACCCTTAAACCATAATCCCTGAAACTCTGGCTCCCTTGGCCAAACATTAATCTGCAGAATCACATTCCTGTTCGATTTAACCGAGTGTAAACCTGGCTGAGTAAAAAGGTATGGTTGGTCCGGTTTTAAGGTTACTGGGATCTCATCAATATATAGCTGCGTCTCCTCCTTAGCGAAGAAGTAGGCCTCTACATGCGCTTCTGTCGGCAACTGGATTATGGATTCTTCATTCGGACGGATCCCTATAAACATCACGCCGTTAGCGTATCCTTCATATACGCCGCCTCCGCCTCCAGCTGCTGAGTTTATAATGCTGCCATTATGGAGGTGCCATAATGTAATAGGCTTGTCGCTTATCACGGCGACTGCGTAAGCATTTGGTCTAAAGCCAACTCCTAATCCAGCCTTTACGTCATATTCGCCTATAACCTGCCTAGTTTCTAAATCGTATATTTTAATATGTGTATCCTCAGCAGCTAAAGCCCTATATCCATAATCCCTTTCAGGATCCCAACCCCACTCTATGGCTTTAAAAGCTCTTGTTAAAAAGAATTTTCCAGTAAATCCGCCCTCGGCTGATGGTATTGAGAAGCATGTGCTGTCCTGCGCCCCTATACCTGAAATTGCGCCTGACTGCACCATAATATTGCCTGTCGATGTGATTTTATAGATTCTGAAGGGTGTCAATTGCACGTATCGATAGGAGTTTGCATCTAATTTTAATGTTTGCTCCTGCCCATCATCCCTTGTTATTTTGATTTCAGATGATTCTACGGCTAATATCGTGTAATATGTGCCTATTGTTCCTTGAGAAGCCATGAAAACGAATTCTTTACCCACAAATAGTCCATCGGTGGAAGTGTAGAAGCAATGCGGCAGCGGTCCTTGACTAGGGATGTCTGGGAGCTGCTGATAATTCAGCAGTAAAACTGAGACATGCTTGTCTGAAACAACCTTAAACCTTGTACCATTATTAAGCAGTACATAATGTCTTTCCATGCTCTTCAGGTTTTTTTCAGAAATCAAATTGTTTGACGTTAAATCATAAACCTTAACATTCGTATTATCGTTTGAGGCTACGATGACAAGCAGAGATTTTAAGGCTATTAATCTGCCATTTAAGCCTACTGCTCCTTGCCCATAGCCAGCCGTGTCGAAGCCGAGGATCCACTCTGCATCTCGATTCATCCATCCTGGAGTTGCATTCCAATCAGCAAGGAAATAGCGATAAATCTTTGATGGTACAACACCATAATAAGTGTAGTTTTCCTGACCTATAGAGAAGCGCACATAGCAAAGTATGGAATAAGACATCAGAAAAACAATCATAGCTGCGAAAGATAAATTTCTCTTAATCATTAGATCACCTCTAACTAAGTTACAGTTTACGGTCGCTAATATTCTTTTGCATCTCCGCAAGGGACGTGGCAACTTAAGTTCACCTCCTCATGTAGTTGTAGTATAGTGTGAATAGTTTTATTGTTAGGTTCCAGCATGCCATTGACCTTCTATATCTCTCGCTTCTGTTAAGTGGGTTTGATGTTATATTGTTGAAGAATACCTTTGTCCTCTGCTTGAATGATGAGTATGCTGATTCTATTAGGCTTCTATCTCCGAAAGGGCTCCGCATTATACGGTAAGCCCAGCTCCTCCAGGGACTGCTTAAGCCAGGGCGCATTATCAACTATGAATGTTGGCTTACCATCGCAGTACTTTAGGACCTCGCGTATGAACTGCTCTGAGGCAAGCGCATTCCTAGATGGATAAACCCTCATAGATAATATCTCATTCCTATCAACGTCTAATGCTGCGTAAACCCAATATTCTAATCCATTAACTTTAACGCATGTCTCATCTAATGCTATAAGCCTCCTAACCATCCTAGAAGGCTTAACATT
>Ga0272445_1002334_pt1 | contig 13141 bp, 15 predicted proteins | sample YNPCB0031_FD_194404 | JGI IMG/M metagenome (GOLD analysis project Ga0272445, IMG submission 194404) | Hot spring sediment microbial communities from Yellowstone National Park, WY, United States - YNP-CB-003-1 | ecosystem: Environmental > Aquatic > Thermal springs > Hot (42-90C) > Sediment... | reverse complement strand
TATTGAGGAAGATGGGTAGAGAAGATCTTAGAGCTCTATACAGCGACCTAATGAAGACATTACATGATGAAGCATTCTATGAGGGTGTTTACCAACCTGACGAGGTAGAATACGCGTTGAAGAAAGTTGAGGAGATAATATCAAAGCTAGAAGAAGAGATTAAAGGAAAACAGAAGTAAGCGCCATCACGAAGGCTTCAGCAATGTTCACTAAGCGTATACGCTATAGCTTTCCTTAAAACTCGTCAAACGCCACTTCCAGGGTAGAGCTGCTCACGTTCTTATATCAAATTCCACCTCTACGCGTTTGAGAAGGTTTTCTTTAAAACCTTATTAAAGTCTATTAATGTTGAAAATATCTACTTTACCGCTCTTAATTGAGTATATAGCTAGGATTGTGGAAGATTTAATGGTGAATTGGGATCTAGGTCATGGTTGAGATTCGTTGTGAAGATTTATGGAAGATCTATGGTACAGGGACTGTTGCATTGAGAGGTATTAGTTTTACTCTGGTGGATGAGTCTCTAGTTATTCTCGCTGGTCCAAATGGTAGTGGTAAGACTACTCTGGTTAGGATTATTGATGGAGAGATTAGTCCCAGTAAGGGCTTCGTCTCGATTAGTGGTTTAAGTCCTGATGTTGCCAGGTCGAGGGGTTTCTTTGGTGTTATGCCCCAGGAGGCTAGGTTGCATGAGTATCTCTCTGTGAGAGAGTACCTGTACTACCTAGCCCTGATCCAGGGTTTGAGTAGGCATGAGGCTAAGAGAGAGGTTAATAGGATAATAGATGACTTCATGCTCCAAGAGTACGCCTCCGCGAAGATCGAGTATTTATCAGGTGGGCTTAAGAGAAGAGTTCTCCTAGCCCAGGCATTCTTGGGTTCACCGAAAATCCTTCTACTCGATGAGCCAACAGTTGGGCTAGACCCGGAGATGAGAGCTAAACTCTGGGACATAATAACGAAATACGCTAGAGAGCGCGGTAGCACGATTATACTAGTGACACACTACATTGATGAAGTCAGAGACATAGCTAGCCGCGTACTGCTCCTTTACAGGGGTCAATTAGTATTCAGCGGCAATCCAAGAGAGCTTCTAAGCAAAATGGGCTATAAGTACAGAGTTCAAGTGAGACTGCGTGAATACAAGTCCCTAGAGACCCCTCCACTGAGACTTCATTACGGGAGTGGCGATGTTGTAGAGTTTTATGTTGTGAGTGACGAGGAGCTTATTAAGCTACTAAACTACTTGGCGGGTATCAGAGACTGGATCTCGGAGTTCAGCATAGATAGACCTAGTTTAGAGGAGTCGTATCTCAGGCTCATAAGATTGCTGGAGGGCGGTGATAGTGGTCAACGCCTATAGGGTCTACGCTATTAGTATGATCTACACTCTGTGGATACTTCGAAACAGACTATTCTACCTTTACCTAACAGTCTTACTCCCATTCACCATACTAGTGCCATTCCTCATTATTGCACCAGCCAGACTCGGATCCTTCATAGCTGTTGGTACAGTGATCCTTACCCTGATATACTGCTTCAGTACCGCGAGCCAAGACCTAGCTGTTGACAGACTCCTGAAGAGAATAGCTATCCTACTAACAAAGCCTGTTACACCGCTAGAGTACTTCTTAGGAATACTACTATCAAATGCAATGCAGACACTCCCAGCAACAGTAATCGTGACCATGGCTCTGTGGATGGTGGGGCTAATAAAAATCGAGAACATAACGCTACTATTACTAGGGCTCGTAGCCGGGTGGTATATACTCACAATCATGGGTTATATCACAGCACTAACTCTACTCTCAAGAGACTACAATACAATCATTATAGTGAGTAACTCCATAGCGTTTATACTAACATTCATGGCACCAGTCTACTACCCCCTAGAGTTCCTCCCAGAACAACTAAAGATATCAGCTTACCTAATCCCAACAACACACATAGCCAACATCATAGGAGAAGCATGCAATATAGAATACGGAGTACCTCCAACCATAACATACACATACCTACTAACACTAACATCTCTGCTCACAACAATCACACTAAAATCACTAAAACTCAAAGACATATACTAAAGCTTAGGACCCATGAGAAGACTTGATAAGTATTTAAAAGAAAGAGTAAGAGAGTCCAATATTTACTTAATAACTATGCAAAGATTCTTAAGATCCTTGATCTTTTCTAAGCCACAGTATATCATCCGTTGCTTAGCTCTCTGAGTTTTCTTAGGAATCTCTCTATTTTCCAAAGATCTCTCTACCTCTTCTCTCAGTGCCCAATCTTCATAGAAATTCACATGCATTGATGCAACTGTTCTCTACAACCCCCAAGCTCGTCGTCCCTTGTTTCTGCGACTAGCCTATTTACAAATGAAGAATCAGGTGAAGTAACAGCTATAGAAATTGTGTGTCTAAGCGGGCTACTTAAAGAGCTAAGATTTGAATCGTAAATAGCGAAGAATGGGTCTTTAGCAACACTATTGTTTTTCTTCTATAAGTCTAAGATATTGTGATTTAACACTGAGTTCTAGGAGAATTTTGAATGTGCATCATGGTTGCACACTCTACTAATAAATAAACCTTTTACTAGTAAATCATGTTGTGGAGTGATTTTATGGGATTTGTTGAGAAGAAAATCGAGTGTGCTAGGGAGTTCACAGAACTCCTGGCTGGTAGGCTTAGGGGGAGGTTGATCAAGGTAGTACTATTTGGTAGTGTAGCTAAGGGCTCGTGTAGTGCTGATAGTGACGTGGATTTACTCATCATTGTTGATAGAGTAGATGAAGACGTGAAGCGCATTATAGCTGAGTCCGCGTTTGAGGTTAGTGTTGAATTTCGAGAACCAATAGAGTATATTGCTATGGAGCTTGAAGAGTACAGAGCGAGAGGGCTTGATAACCCATTTATATTCGAAGTTGAACACCACGGTAAGTTACTCTACTATGACCCCGAGCCCGAGAAGGAGAGAGTTAAGAAGCTATTAGACCTAGCTGAAGAATACTACGAGTATGCTACGAGGTGTACACAGCAGTTAATGTACAGAGCGGCTATAGATCTAGGTCAAAACGCCATAGAGCTCGTGTTAAAAGCCTTAATACTAATTAAAGGCGAGGCCCTGCCAAGGAGTCATGGAGGCTATATTCATAAATTCGGCGAGCTATACGTAGTTAAAGGCGAAGTAGAGAAGGGGATAGTAACTAGACTCTACAGAGCACTCGAGTTAAGAAATAAAGCTAGATACGACCCAGATTACAAGCCACTAGAAGTAGATGTAAATGAAGTGCTTCAAGCATATAGAGAGATTAGAGAGGTAGCTCGTAAAATCCTCAAGGAGAACGAAACCTCTTCAAAGTTCAGCCAGTAGACTTCAAGTATTCTTATTAGTAGTGAACAAGTTCTACACGAACTTTTACCCCCAAACGATCTAACTAGAGAGTACGGCGCTCTTATAGTTTTATATAAAGAGAGTAGTTGACGCTTAAAGAACATGGTAACTACAACTGAAACTATCCTAATTAGGCAGGGAGAAAATCTGCTTTTTCTCTCTCTACCCCTTACGAGTTAAGGACGTCATCTCCTCATTACTCATATGGGACAACTTCTCGGAAAACCCCTTAGCTCTCTTCTCGAGCTTGGATAGTACACGCCTATTAATTTCGTCCTCGAGAAGCCTCCTATGTTTAAGCTTAGACATCGAGACGTATAGAGAAGTATTATTGTTACAAAGCACATGGTTAAGAAGTTAGTGAGGTGTTTTCGTAGTGAACGCTTTGAAAGTTAGCGTAGTTATTGTTACCTATAAGAGAGCTTGGGCACTTCCACACTCCCTATCAAGCCTAGTTAGCCAGACTAGGGCGCCTGATGAAGTCGTAATAGTCCTCAAGCCGTCAGGTGATGAGAGTGAAAAAGTAATATCGAAGTTCTCTCAGTATCTTCCAATAAAACTACTCGTCCAGAGAGAGGGTAATGTCGTTCAAGCATACCAGATGGCGATAGATAATGCATCTTATGATATAATATTGTTCCTAGACGATGACGCATTCGCAGAGGAGAAGTGGATTGAGAAATACATTAACCTATTTGAGACTCTCCCCAACGCTGGTGGAATTGGGGGAGACGTCTACGTCGCGTCACTTAACAAGAACTCATTAATAAGAACTCGAGTGCTCTTCAATAAGCCTCCTAAGCCCACTAGAAACATTATCTATAGGAGAAGACGTCTACCTGAATTCGCCAACTACGATTGTTGGATCTCAGCAGCTGGATTGCTTGGTTCGAAAGGAGTATCAAGAATAGGTGTTTACAAGTCTATTGGTCTCATTGGCACTAACATGGGCTTCAGGAGAGAGGCCATTATGGGTTATCCAATAGCAGAGCTCTACAAGAGGAGTAGAAAAGGGTTTAGATTTGAACAGATCCTCGCTTATTATACCAGAAAGAAGGGTTTTGATGTATATGAAGTTAGAGGACCTCAAGCACCCATTGTGTGGCATTTGGTGCATAAACAATCACTAACTAGGAGTAGAGGTTTTTGGCATGAGTTTTGGTTGTATTATGATGAGTACGCTATGTTTTGGAGGTTGAAGAAGCTTAGAGCTGAGGTGTCATTGTTAGCGTATCTAGTAAGTGTAGGCTCTGCTCTTAGATCGCTGAGGAGGAGACCAGCACAACTACTAGGAGCTCTTTATGCACTGATTAGTAGATGCTAAGCGTGCTTCACGCAGAGTTCTCAACAGGGGTTAAAGTTGATGAAGTATTGTTACAATATTTTTGTTCAGTGTTGCTTACGAGGACTTCACTGCTTCTGTGAGATTCTCTTAGCCAAGTTGACCATGGCTTCTATATACTCATATCTCTCTTTGACATCTTCACTACTTAACTTCGCCTCATGGAAGCCTTTCACATGTAGCTTAAATGCTACATCCCACCAGAGAATGAACTCTTTAACACCGAGGGCTTTAGCTACACTTTGAATAGCTTTTTCAAGAAGTTTTGACCACCAACCACCAGATTCAATAGCTCTTCTAGCTTCTGGGAGGTTGAGAGCTGTGGCAAGAGCCTTTATGGTTTCCTCGGCAGCTTTATATAGCTTTTCAGATGCTTGAACAGGGTCTTTATCGATGAGCTCTCTACCCTCAACCAGGAACTTCTCAGCGATCTCAATATGTTTCAAGACTTCTCCAGGCAACTCAATATCAGTATTAGAGCACATGTTTGACATCCTCTAAGTCTCGAGAGGTATTCAAAGCTAAAAAGCTTATTATTAAAGCTACTGCTAAAGCCCCTTCCTCTAAGTCTGTGGAGAACAGTGTTGTTAAGCATGGTGTGAACTCTATAAGCTCCGTGTTGAATATGGTAGATTTAGGAGAGGCGAGAATTCTTAGATAATGTGGGTTTATGGGGTAAGCTAAAGTGAGACATGTCTGGGTTGAAGCTGTTATTAGAAATCCGTTTACAGATAGAAGTGTATCTATTAGAGCTCTTGTTGATACATGGGCTACAGACACTATAATCCCTAAGAATATTGCTGAAGAACTTCAACTACCTATGACTGGTAAAAGCGTTGTATTAATAGCTAAAGGCCCTGTAGAACTTGATGAATGTGTAGGGATTATTGAAATTATGGGTAAGAAAAGAGCTGTACCTATGCTAATATCAAATGAAGTAAACTTTGCACTTATAGGTGTTACAACACTTGAATGGCTTCGCCTAGAAGTAGATCCCACCACAGGTAAGCTTAAAGAAAGTGTAGCATATCTACTCTAGAGCGATGCATCGATCTAAATCCTTACCCTTAGAGCATTTTTGCAAATAGACGCCTTTTAACAAGTAGTTTGAAACCTGGGGTTTGTATGGAAATAGAGCTTTTAACTATGGAGGAGTGCTAATTATTCGGGAATTGTACTTAAAATACAGATTTAACTATAAGATGCGAGGTGATCGTGTTTGGGCCATGTCTATGTTAATGCTGTTTTCTACAATCCCATAGATTACGTTGCATCTGCTTCTCCAATAGATTTAAAGAAGTGTGGATTTGAGACGCCAAATATAGCTATTCTTAGTCGTTTCACTAAATTTTAAGTATTTTCTAAGTCGTATGTAGCTACTTAACTAAAGGTTCACGCTACTCTTCAAGCGTCTTCATTAATGCTCTTATAGGCTTCAACTCCATCTTAAATGGGCCTAGTACTAGGCCAAGTACTTTGAGAGTCACTACGTCCAGTAGGTTTTCATCCTCCTCGCCTAGGACAACTGGGGGCGTTTCTCACCATAGCCAGGTAGCTTAGCCCCTCTACTTTTTCAAACTCTTTGTCAAATATATATATAATACCCGTACCGATGGTTTTTGCCAAAGACACTATGTACCCATCCCATGGCTTAATGTGATAACGTAGTGCGTAGTCGAGGGATTGCATAACACTGGCTATGGATACATGGGGATAGAAAGCGGGAGAGTTTGTTTCAAGTAGCTTTATAACGCGTCTTTTAACTTCTTCAAAGGGTATTCGCAAATACCTCGTAACTATATGTGTGACACTAATAATACTCGTTAGGGGGTATGGCCACGTTCACTTCTTGTGCTAGTATTTTTGAGATGAATTCAACAGCCAGCTCGTATAGTGGGTTATAAAATAGTGAAACAACGATGATGCATGTATCAACTACTCCATCGGGATAATACACCGAGTTTTCTCTTAACATACTCCTCATCATAGTAGTCCCATTCCTCTATGGATGCTATGGATTCCGGCTCTGGCGTGGATTCTCAAGCACAAATCTCTCCACTCATTAACCTTCTTCTTTAGTCTTAGATAATTCTCACCTTCCTCACGCTTTTACAATGTTATGTGAGGAAATAGATGAATTTATAATGGAGAGTACCGGAGGAGTTGTAATAGTCTGCATGGAAAACGCGGTTTTAGCGTATTGCGTGACGACGCGCTCGAGATGCTATAGATCAAAACTAGTGATATACCGTGCTGTTATGGGGACAACCCCCTTTGTTGACACAATAACGTACCCTTCAACTCCGATAATGTTCGAAGAACTATAGATCATGCCTTGAACTCTCCTCATCACTTCCCCCGCATTTGCAAATTCATAGAGATCCCACCACCTCCTAGGCTTCCAAGATACCTTGACCACTCGTGATAACGTATATATCGATTCTCCAGGCGGCACTCTATAGGTGGGTGAAGGCCGGTTTAAAGCAGTATTGAGCCCTCCCGCCATAGTTGAGAGCTTAATTGTCTTAGAGGTGTTTTTGAAACGTAATTGTCTATTTTACTAGTTTCTCCATGTATTGCTCAATGTATTGAGCGTGGTCTACTATCCTCTCAATATGTCTCATTAGTAGAGCCTTCAACGCTAGCTCTCTCGTGATAGTGCTACTCGACGCGACTTCTATTAGTGTGGACCTATATACTTCATCAATGTACTTATCTATCTCCTCAACAACGCTCTTACTACGTGTATTGAGTTCTTCGAGGTCTCTTAATGAGGCTTCAACAGCCTCGATGGCTTTTTTGAACATGTGAGACAAGTTCGCTAGATCGCTTAATCCATGTGTAGGAGCAAGCATAGAGTCTATTCTAGCTATCTCTCTACAATACCTAGCGATCCTGAGGACATCGTATGCTATGCTTAGTAGTACGTGAGATACTAAGAGGTCTCTTCCCAGCGGTTGCCCTTGCGCTATGAAAACCAGAACCTCGTCTATGAACTCTCCGCGGAGCTCATCGAGCAGTAGTGTAGTACTATTAATCTCGCTCCACAGTCGACGCCTCACCTCGAGGTCGCCAGTCTCGATCAATCTTTGAGTCGCCAACATAATGCTTCTAACTCTTTGAGCCATGCGGTTTAACTCTCTCTTCAATGCATCTAGTTTACGCCGAGTTAAAGACAACTACAATTCACCCCTGAGTAGCTTTTGAGTAATCTCTGTAGATGATCGTAAAAACACGTGATTAGCGGGGCCGAGCTCTACGATTCTCCCATCATACATGACAGCGACGTAGTCTGCAACCCTGGCTGCTTGGTGTGGATTATGAGTCACCATTAAGATCGTCACTTCATCTTTCAATGAAACAATAGCCTCTTCGAGCTTCCTGGCGTTTATGGGGTCAATATTGGCTGTTGGCTCATCTAGAAGTAGTAGCTTTGGCTTCATGGCGAGCGCTCTCGCTAAACAAAGTCTCTGCCTTTGTCCACCGCTGAGTTTGTGTGGATAATCATTTAGTCTACTTTTAACTTCATCCCATAACATTGCCTTCTCAAGAGCCCACTTTACAATACTATATAACTCGCTCTTCGTCTTTGCTGCACCATTAATTCTAGCTGCAATAGCCACATTCTCATATACTGTTAAGTGGGGAAACGGATTTGGTACTTGGAAAACCATGCCAATATTCCTCCTAAGCTCGTAGGGGTCTGCTCTAAGTGCATTATAACCCAGTACTTTCACTTCTCCTTCAACTCGAGCACCATCAACTAGGTCTATGAGTCTATTGATAACTCTGAGTAGTGTTGTTTTACCGGAGCCAGAAGGCCCCATTATAACGAATACTGTGTTATATGGTACCTTTAACGATACATCTTTAAGTATGTGGTGTCCCTCAATATACACGTTCACATTGTTCACTTCGACCGCGTACATCACGTTAACTTCACCTCTTTAACACCTATTTTAACAATAAAGAAGATCAACATGTAGAAGAGTAGAAGAATGAGCGTAACACCCCAAGCAACTCTATGCCACACCTCGAAGGGAGACAGTATGTAGTCGAATATTAAGAGTGGTATTGCATCAACAGGGCCAAGTATAGATGTTGGAACGCCACTCCTATACCTACCAGCTGTGAAGAGTAATGCAGCTGTTTCACCCATAATCCTCGCCATGGTCATTAATACTGCCACGAGCATGCTCTTCTTAACTACTTGGATAACCACTCTCATAATAACAGCCCACCTAGACATCCCCAGTGAGTAAGCTGCCTCCTTATATGTAAATGGCACAGAGCGTAGAAATGTAGAGAAGTAGGTGTAGGAAAAGGGGAGTGCGACTATGATGAGAGCAAATGAGCCGAGCAACGCGGAGCCTGCTGGACTCAAGTATACCCTGATTCCTGGAACACTGTTTACTATTGTAATAGCTAGTGAGAAAACCACCATGGATACAGCAATTGTGGGGACGCTAGCGAGAGACTTTGCAATCGTATCTACCACCAGTGAGACCCTGCTTTTCGGGAACTCAGTGACCAATATAGCGGTGAATAAACTAAGCGCTATGGTTACTGGGAGAGAGGTCAATGTCAAGAGGAATGTGCCAACTAGGGATGGAGCTACTCCACCAAGTCTCTGTGAGAGGGGTGTAGGCGGTAGATCCACGAAGAAATTCCAGCCAGCCTCTAGTAGAGTGGAGAGGCCATTAATGAAAACTACTACTATTAAGTGGAAGAGAGGGGTTAATGCCAGTACAGCTAAGCTTAAAACTATGATTTTGAATAAATTATCCCTAATTCTCCTCCAATTATACAACAATCCTCGACCTCCACTCAATAATTAACTTAGAAGCATATAGACTAAGCAATATTGAAAACAACGTAGTGATGAGCATTGATACATATAGTACTGACTCAGCGTATCTATAGAGAAAGGCGTTTGCGAATTGAGACGCCACCAGGGCTGAGACAGTGTAACTAGGTGCAAAGAGACATGGAGTTAGAGTCATAGAGTTCCCAATTGTAACCACCACTATTGTGGTCTCTCCCAGCGACCTCGCAAATCCAAGGATCACGGCTGCCACTATCGCAGGCCTTGAGAGAGAGAGTAATATCTTTATAGCTTCATACTTAGTCGACCCAACTCCATAGCAGGCTTCTCTATAGATCACTGGGATGTTCTCATACGCCTCAAGCACTATTGACGTTACATATGGAACCGTGGATATTCCAAGTGCTATGCCAGCTGCAAAAATAGAGTAGCCAGTTGTGGGTCTACAGGAAAATAGTGGAATAAATGAGAGTGAAGCGTGGAGCGGATCCATTACATAGCTCTTCAAGAGTGGAACAAGATATCTTGAAGCCCACACAGCATATACAATTGTTGGTAGTCCACCCATAAACTCCACAATGCTTGAAACAATTTTCTTTAAATAACCCTTGAGATACTCAGCTATCGTAATTGTGAGTGGGATAGAGAAAACTAGTGAAGTAGTAATAGAAATAAGTGATGTTACAATGGTGCCGAGAATAGGGCCTAGTACGCCATAGACACCGTTCTCGGGATCCCAGATCGTCTTTGTAAATAATGCTAACCCATAAGCGCTCAGGGATTCTATAGATTTAAGAAACAACACGTAGACTAGGAGTAAGAGTATACTTAGTAGTGAGATAGCGAAGGGTGTGAGTGATAGGAAAAACAACTTGTCTCTCTTCGACTTTATCATACTCTGGATCACTTAGTTGTTATTAATTCAGAAGCCTTCTTGAGGAGTAGTCTTACGCTCTCTGATGGAGTCACATATCCTTCTACAATGTAGTTATATCCCTCCTCGGCAACCCAATTTAAAAAGAGTTTTAATGCCTCGGCTTTCATGGGGTCTTCTTGTTGACGCCAGATCAATATGTGAGTTGGGCCTAGTATGGGGTAGCTCTTTTCTCCAGGCGCATATACGACGTTATCGAGTATTCCGCTGAAATCATCTAGTGGTGATGTTGGAATATTAGCATTCTTTAACGCCTCTTGTAGAGTCTCAGTTGTAGGGAGTACGAAGTTTCCAGCGGCGTTTTTAACCCTGGCTATTTTAAGGTTGTTTTTAATTGCATAACTCCACTCAACATAGCCTATTGAGTATTGTGTTTGAGTAACTACGTTAGTCACACCTTCATTCCCCTTACCTCCAACTCCTCTCCCAGTAGCAGCTACTGGCCAATTAGGGCTCTTCCCTACTAATTCCCTAGGCCATTCTCCATTAGACGCTTTGTAGAGGAATGTTGTAAATATTTCAGATGTACCACTAGAGTCGCTTCTATATACAACTATGATCTCTTTGTTTGGTAACATATCTGCTACTTCTGGGTTTAACTCTCTTATATAGGGGTCGTTCCAGTAGACTATCTCCCCCTTATATATCCTCGCTAATGCGACACCATCTAGTTTTAAGCTATAATCGCTGGGTAACTCTGGGATATTGTAGACAACTACTACTGGTCCAAATAACCATGGAACCTGGATCACAGACCCCTGATGCTGACTCCACTTATCCCCTGAAAGCGGTGGATCACTACAAGCGAAATCAACAGCTTTCTGGAAAAACATAGATTGACCAGCACCACTACCAACAGACTGGTAAACTATTTGAACACCATATTTCTCTTGAAATCTCTTAGCCCACTCAGAGATCTGTGGATATGGAAAAGTAGCACCAGCGCCCTGTAGTATAACACCCTTTAGTTCAGGCTTCATTGTAGCTGGTGTAGTAGGCGGAGGTTGTGTAGTTTTAGGTAATAAGACTAAGACAACTACTACAACTACTACTGCTACTACCACAGCGGTTACTAAAACCACGCTTCTCCTCATAGCAATACCCATAAAACATCTATTTTCAGATCGGTATATATAGATTAATTAAATAATCTATATAGATGATTGATAGCCTATAGAGAAATAATTTTACGGTTTTCGATTCAGACAGAATATGGTACAAGTCAAGAGCACGTCAGAGGAGTAGAAATACTCAAGGAATCGCTACTGACCTCTCCTCAGCTCTAAAGGGCAAAGCTTTTAATTATAGTACGTAATTTCTACTCTCAGCAAGATCATGTTTAATCACTCAACGAATTAACTTTGGGGGGAATATAGAAGATCGTGTGAACGTGAACGACGAGTAAATTAATGAGTCACTTATTAGCATACTATGAAGTGGGAAAGGAAAACCGGCTCTAGTGGTTATCCAGGATAGAGGATAGAATTGTAGCGAGATATGTCATTGTGAAACTCAAGAACACAACACTATTAATGGAAGCCGCCATCTACCGAGAAACGGCTGTTGCGGCCTTAGAGCAAGCTGGTTACGGAGTAGGTCTAGCGATAGATAAGCTGATTTAAGGATTACTATTAATGTTCTCTTAATGTTAACTCCCTAGTCGTTATGATCTTTACATATTGCTTCGCCTTCTCTCTTAGCTTCTTATCATCTGTCCGAGTATCAATTTATTTTTAGCCGTGTAGTAGAGGTATGCCGCATTATATATTACTAATTTCTCTTTAACCGCGAGCTCAAATACCTCGTGTTCGTATCCACTAATACTCACAGTGGAAACGACACTAAAGACCCCTCCTTAAAACACTCAGCAGTCTCTTCACAGCCTAGTCGTCTAAGCGACGTAATAAAAGATACTCTTTCAAAATAGCATTGAGAAACTCATAAACGGCTAAGTCTAGGGTAACTCCCTTAATGAACGGCTTTAAGTATTCTCTTTTAACAATGTTAACAATAGCACTAGCGTCGAAGAGATACACTTTACACTACCTTTCTTTTCTCTCTATCCTCACGTATTAGACACGCTACCTCTTCGCCACTCATATGAGACAACTTCTCGGAAAGCCCCCTAGCTTCCTCCTCAAGCTCGGCTAGTATTCGTTTCTTAACCTCTTCCTCAAAAGCCCTCCTAATAATGGGCCCCGACTTAATACCATACTTATCTAGCAACCCCTTCAACCTCCTAGGTATCTTAGCTGAAATAGTTACATACTGCCTCACTTCTAACCCCCTACAATCTATTAATATTAAAAAAAGTAAACCTATATAAAGATCACTTAAAACCGGTTTTCACGGTTAAAAGATTAAAGATGCATCACAAATATTGGTAATGCTTCTCCATAGGGCTTTAACTTAAAACGCTCTTTGAGCACCTTAAATCCTTTAGTAATATAAAGCTATGTGGTGGTTTCACGGGAGGTGTTCTAAATATTGTTAAGGATTTCTGCACATGTAATACGATTTGTAGTTTCTAGCACGCTTATTCCAGAGGCTACTTGATTGCCTCATGATATGTGCGATCTCATAGTTGTTAATATAAGGATAAATTACGAGTTAAATTATCGGTTGGTTTATACTCTATATACGTGTG
>Ga0272445_1002333_pt1 | contig 13148 bp, 13 predicted proteins | sample YNPCB0031_FD_194404 | JGI IMG/M metagenome (GOLD analysis project Ga0272445, IMG submission 194404) | Hot spring sediment microbial communities from Yellowstone National Park, WY, United States - YNP-CB-003-1 | ecosystem: Environmental > Aquatic > Thermal springs > Hot (42-90C) > Sediment... | reverse complement strand
CGAGCGGCGGCCAGAAGCGCCGCGTCCCCGCTGACGAAAATCAGGGGAAGCCCGAAAGCCGCCAGAATGCGGGCGTATCGCAAGGCGACAGCCAGCTGAACGGCATCGTAAGCCTTCAAGGGGTGGCGCTGGGTGAGGTGGGCGGCGAACTGAAAGTCCGAAGTCCGCACCGGAAGGGGATAGAAAACCTCGCTGGCGATATCCCGCATAAAAGCCCGAAAAGCCCCATCGCGCGCCTTGAGAGAAATCCGCCCTCTCCGGTGAAGGACAGCGAAGGCTGCCGCGCATTCCACGATGCTGGCTTCGGAGATCCAAATCGGATGGGCTGGCACACCGCTGTCAGGCAACCGGGCGTTTATCAGGCCCCTCACCCAGGCGCTGCCGGGCTCTCGGATGTAGTATTTCACCAGCGCGCTGGCATCCAGGTAATAAAGGGCCATTCTCAGCGACGGTTTTCGATGATGATGTCACTGGCCATCGGCCCCGGAGGCAAGTGGTCCAGCTCCCGACGGATCGCCTCCTTCTCTTCTTCCGGCAGCGCCTCCCATTCGGCGGCCAGCTGCCGCTCCTCCGGCGTCGGCTCCCGAATCAGCCCCTGGGACCGCAGCCAGGCGATCAGATGCCGGGGATCAGGCAGCACACCAGGCGTCGGCGGAGGAACCTCCGGCTCCTCCCCCGCCAGCTGCCGCACCCGCCGCTCCAACCGCTCCAACCGAACCCTCAGCTCCAACAGCTCCCGCTCCACTTCCCGCATCGAACACCTCCCGCTTCCCATCATACCCCCAGCCCGACCAAAGACCAAATCCCAACCGAATGCAGATCACGCCAGATATCCGAAAGAGGCCCGGGCCTTCGCTGACCCACTGCCGGCAGGTTCGAGCGGCGACGGGCAGATCGGCAGGAGGGAGAGTTTGACGGCATAGGGGCTTCCGTCTATACTGTCCACAGATCCAACCGAATAGGCACGACCTGCGGGGCAGGGTGAGGCCGCCCTCGGGCGGCCAATTCCCGACCGGCGGTGATGGAGGGAGCATCCGCTCACCTCCTCAGCCCGCGAGCCGAGGCCCTCCGGCCGAGGCAGGACACCGGTGAAAGTCCGGGGCCGACCGTATAGTCGGGATGGGAGCAGGTGGCGTTCCCACGGCGCGCTGCGCATGCGCGTGGCCTGCCCCGAAGGCATTCCTCCCACGCCTTCGGGGTTTCTGTTCTACGCCCATGCGCAGCGGAGGCGTTGCCCTGCCCCCGAAGGTCCGCCGCCTTCGGGGGTTTTTGTTCCGCCGTGGGGAACAACCCGACCTGGGGATGCCGGAGATCCCCGGGCGGGCCTCCATCGCCTTGCCCCGAAGGTCCACCGCCTTCGGGGCGTTTTGTTTTCCATCGCCTGGGATCGGACCCACGGTCCGAGGGCGATCTTCGATCCGGGGAGGACTGGGGATGAGCCGGAAAGAGATCGGGGTTCGTCTCCGCATGCGGGGTTCCATCTGGCTGCCCCGGGCGGGCGCCGCCGCCCTTTTCCTGATCCTGTGGAGCCTCATCGTCCGCTGGGGGGATTATCCGCCTTTCATCCTCCCCGGGCCGGAGCGGGTGGCCGCCCGGCTGTGGGCGCTGGCCGTTGAGGGGACCCTCTGGCGGCACTGGGTGGCCACCGCCGTCGAGGTCGGCCTGGGTCTGGGCCTGGGGGTGACCGTCGGCCTCCTCCTGGCTTATCCCCTGGCCCACTGGCGCCCCTTTGAGCGGCTGGTGGCGCCGTATCTGGTGGCCTCCCAGGCTGTCCCCATCGTCGCCGTGGCGCCGTTGCTCATCATCTGGTTCGGGCCGGGGTTGCTGGCCCGGGTCCTGGTCAGCGCCCTCATCGCCTTCTTCCCGGTGCTGATCTCCGCCATCGCCGGCTTCCGCCAGGTCCCGCCGGAGTGGCGGGAGCTGTTCCGGAGCCTGCAGGCCACCCGCTGGCAGACCTTCCGGAAGCTGGAGTGGCCGGCGGCCCTGCCGGTGATCTTCGGCGGGCTGAAGATCGGGGCCACCCTCTCGGTCATCGGCGCCTTCGTGGGGGAGCTGATCAGCGCCGACCGGGGGATCGGCTTCCTGATCAAGCAGGGCCAGGGGCTCTACGACACCCCCCTGGTGTTCGGAGGGATCCTGCTCCTGGCCTCCCAGGCGCTGTTGCTCTACGGCCTGCTCACCGGGCTGGAGCATCGCTGTCTGCGCCGATAACCCGCCCGCGGGGCGGATCGCCTGTCATCCTATCCCGACGGAGGTATCCCGATGCGCCGACGACTTCTCTTCCTCGTCAGCGGCATCCTGGCCCTGACCGCGTGTCAGGCCCTGGCGGGCCCGCCCGGCCCGGCCACGCCCACCCCCATCCGGTTGCCCATGGGCTACATCGCCAACGTCCAGTTCGCTCCCTTCTACGTGGCGGTGGAGAAGGGCTACTTCGCCCAGGAGGGGATCCAGCTCTCCTTCGATTACAGCTTCGAGACCAACGGGGTGCAGCTGGTGGGGGCCGGGCAGCTCCCCTTCGCTCTGGTGAGCGGCGAGCAGGTGCCCCTGGCCCGGGCCCAGGGGTTGCCCGTGGTGATGATCGCCCAGTGGTATCAGCGCTACCCCATCGCCATCTTCGCCCGGGCGGAGAAAGGCATCCGCTCTCCCCAGGACCTGCGGGGGAAGACCGTCGGGCTGCCCGGGTTCTTCGGAGCCTCGTATGTCGGCTTCAAGGCCCTCCTCTACGCCACGGGGATCCCCGAGGAGGAGGTGCGGGCGGTGGACCTGGGCGGTTTCACCCAGGTGGCGGCGGTCCGGGAGGGGAAGGTGGATGCGGCGGTGGGTTACATCAACAACGAGCCTCTCATGCTGCGGCGGGCCGGCCTGGATGTGACCGTCATCGACGTGGCGGATTACGCCGCCCTGGTGGGCAACGGCATCCTGACCAACGAGCGGACGATCCGGGACCAGCCGGACCTGGTGCGGCGGTTCCTGCGGGCGTTCCTGCGCGGGCTGCGGGACACGCTGCGAAACCCGAAGGAGGCCTTTGAGATCAGCAAGAAGTATGTGGAAGGGCTGAGCGGGGAGAACGAGGCGGCCCAGTGGGAGGTGCTGCAGGCCACGCTGCCGCTGTGGGAGGCGGAGGTGCCCGGTCGCTCCGATCCCCGGGCCTGGGAGGAGATGACCCGAGTCCTGGTGCGGATGGGCCAGCTCAAAGAGCCCGGGGACATCCACGCCGCTTACACCAACGCCTTCGTGGAGGAGCTCTGGCCTCTGGTGGAGCGCGGGCGATGACCGATCGGCCGATCCTGGTGGCGCGCGGGATCGCTCACTGCTATCCGACCGCCCGGGGGGAGGTATGGGCCCTGCGGGAGGTTTCCCTCGCGCTGCGGCCCGGGGAGTTCGTCTGCCTCGTGGGGCCCTCGGGGTGCGGGAAGACCACCCTGCTGCGCATCCTGGCGGGCCTGCTGCGCCCGACGCAGGGGGAAGTCCGGTTGATGGATCAGCCCCTCCGGGGGCCGGACCGGCGGATCGGGATCGTGTTTCAGAAGGACTCGCTGCTGCCGTGGCGGACGGCGCTGGAGAACGTGCGCCTGCCGCTGGAGCTGAACAGGCTGAGGGGGCCGGAGGCGGACCGGCGGGCGCGGGCGTGGCTCCGGCAGGTGGGGCTGGAGGGCTTCGAGGACGCTTACCCCCGGGAGCTCTCCGGCGGGATGCAGCATCGGGTGGCCCTGGCCCGCGCCCTGGCCGCCGACCCGGAGATCCTCCTCCTCGATGAGCCCTTCGCCACCCTGGACGCCCTGACCCGGGAGCGCTTAAACGAGCTCCTCCTCTCCCTCTGGGAGCGGCAGCGCAAAACCGTGTTGATGGTCACCCACGACGTGCACGAGGCTGCCCGGCTGGCGGACCGGGTGCTGGTGATGCGGCCGCGCCCGGGGGCGATCGTGGCGGAGATCCCCATCTCCCTCCCGCGGCCCCGGGGCGCCGACCGCTGGTCCCACGCCGCTTTCCTGGAGGCCGTCTGGGCCATTCGCCAGGCTCTGGGGAACGGCGCGCTGGAGGAAGAAAGCAAGGGGGAAGGCTCATGAGCAGCCTTCCCCCCATCCCCCATAGGCATCCTATTCAGGCACTTTCCGTGCGATAGGACTTCTCCCTCCAGAGGGCTTTCGGTTTAGAATCCTATGCGTCTCTCCCGGTCTATCCGGGAACGCGCCTGACCGTTCCCCCTCGCCTACTCGCCAAAGAAAGCCCGCAACAGCTCCGTGTAAGTTTCCGGTTCGTTCAGGTAAGGGAAATGCCCAACCGCGTGGAGGATATGCACACGCGCTCCAGAGTAGGTCGTTTTCAGTTGCTCACGAAGCGATGCCTCCACCAGCGGATCATTGTCCGCTTCGATGATCATGACCGGGATGCCCAGCGCTTCGGGATGCGGGGGCTGGAACGGTTCGATCACCGCGCGGGCGCGCCCAACGATCTGGGCCTTGCTCATTCGACCGGAGACCTGCTCCAGCATATACGCCAGCACCAGCTCGGAATAGCCTGCGGCAGGGTAGATGACATTCACGAAGTTATTCCGAAACGTCCGCATCACCAGCCAGTCAGGCAGGAAAGGCAACACCCGGATTAGTGTCTGGTTGCGCTGACGCAGCACATCATTCGGTGGAAAGGTGTTCCCGAGGACCGCTTTTTCAATACGCTCAGGGTGATGGATCATGAGGTATTGGAGAAGATATCCCCCCAGCGATGTGCCGACTACGTTCGCCCGCTGAATGCCTTCTGCGTCCAGCACGGCCAATACCCCCTGGCTCAACTCCTCCAGGGTATCCACAGGCGGATAGGTGAGGCTAACGACTTTATACTGTTCCGATAGCGGCACCATTTGTTGCCACCAGATATCGTAGGCCCCTGTCATACCATGCAGGAACAAAATGGCTTTCTCGCCCCTGCCGAAAGCCACATACTCCCAGTCGTGTTGCCCCACGCGCACATGCTTAGGAGGATGCTGGGCACGGAAGTCCAGCAAGGATTGACGGACCTGGGGTGGAACCTTCTGATAGAGCTTCGCAAAGTCCTCCCGGGGGACAGGCCAGAAATACCCGATCAGCAACAGCACAACAATGAGACCCACGATCCAAAGTCCCTTGCGCATGGGAAGCCTCCTTAGATTAGGATGGCAAAACTTGCCGTCTCCTGCCCTGATGCCGCGACCGGGGGGACACGAAGGGAAGCCCGAAAGCGGTCAGCAGGGGCGAAAGGTTGAGGCCCGTGAGCGCGATGCTTCGCAGGCACACTCATCCCGCATACCGCCGCATCGGCCGCATCGGGGCGCCGACCATCCGGAAGGCCCGCCGCTCCGCCTCGTAGCGGATTCGCTCCTCATCCAGCGTGACCAGCTGACCGTCCCACAGGAGCGGACGGCCATCGCAGAAGACGTAGCGGACGTCGGACGGATGGCTGACGTAAACGATGTGCGCCGCCAGGCTGTGGCGCGGGAACCAGTGAATCCCCCGCGTGTCCAGCAGGATCAGGTCGGCGGGGGCGCCGGGCTTCAGGACGCCGCTCTCGGCGAACCCGAGGGCGCGCGCGGCCTCCTGCGTCGCCAGCCGTAGAAGCAAATGATGCGGGAACGCCGCCGGGTCTCCAACCCGGTTCTTGTGCACCAGCCCGGCGATGCGCAACACCTCCAGCATGTTCAGATCGTTGTTCGAGGCGGGCCCGTCCGTTCCCAGGGCCACCCGCACCCCCGCGTTCAGGAAGCGGTCCAGAGGGGCCATCCCCATGGCCAGCTTCATATAGGTCTTCGGGGTGTGGGCCACATAGACCCTCTTCTCCGCCAGGATGGCCAGGTCCGCATCGGTGACCACGATGCAGTGGGCGGCGAGGGTGGGATGATCGAAGACGCCCAGCTCGGCCAGATGGGCCACGGGCGTCCGACCGTAGGCGCGCAGGGAGTTACGCACCTGCTCCTCCGACTCCGACACGTGGAGGTGGATGCCCACGCCGAGCCGCTCCGCCTCCTTCACCACGCGGCGCAGGAAATCCGGCGGGCACATATAGGGGGAGTGGGGGCCCAGCGCGCACCGGATGCGGCCGTCGGCAGTGCCGTTCCACTCCCGGATGAAGGCGACGGTGTCTTCCAGCCTCGCCCCTCCCACCTCGTGCTCGGCGCCGAGGCCGAACTGACACCAGGCCAGGAGGGCCTTCATCCCGGCCTCCGCCACCGCCCGGGCCACCTGATGCATCCAGAAGTAGTGGTCCGCAAAGCCGACGACGCCGCAGCGGATCATCTCGCAACACGCCAGCGCCGCGCCCCAGTAGACGTCCTCCTCCTCCAGCGCGGACTCGGCGACCCAGATCTTCTCGTTCAGCCAGCGGTCGAAGGGCAGGTCCTCCGCCCACCCTCGCAACAGCGTCATCGCGGCATGGGTGTGGGCATTGAAGAACGCCGGAAGGGCCACGTGTTCCCGACCGTCGATGATCTGATCCGGGGTGAAATCCGGCGGGGCCGTCCCGATGGCCCGGATTTTCCCATCCTCGATGGCGATGTCCACCTCGGGGAGAAGATCGTGCCCATCATCCAGCGGGATCGCGGCAACCTGGCGGATCAGCAGGCGCATCCCATCCCCCAGGAATCGAAGTCACAGGGCATTATAATAAAGAGCGTCCGGCTGTCCACCTCAGCGCACGAAGCGGGATAGCGCCTTCGTAAACCGAAATTCATTTCAGCAGCCGGAATTCATTTCGGCCCCATCCTATGCGACCCTGTGGGCATTGAGGACGTAGGCCGAAATTAGGCCGAAATTCATTTCAGCCTCCATTCCCGAGATTGAGGGATTGGAATGAGATCGAGGATCGAGGGTTGGGAGTAGGAGCGGCTTCAGCCGCGACCTTTGCGTCATCGAAGGCGGAAGGTTCGGGATTGTGGGAGGCGGCTTCATCCGTGGCCTTTGGGATCTTGAAGGCAGGAGTCGGGGCGAAAGCCCCTCCTACAGAAAAACCAATGCGGTTGGGGCGGCTTCCGGCGTGACCCTTCCCGATCTCGAAGACGGAGAGCTGGGGGTGAAAGCCCCTTTGCGCAGGAGGGGAACCGTGAAAGACCCTGTGCCGGCGGTGGGGATCTTCGATTCGGGGGTCGGAGGGCTCTCGGTGTGGCGGGAGCTCGTCCGGCTGGCCCCGCAGGTCCCCACCCTTTATGTGGCCGACCAGGCCCACGTCCCCTACGGCCCGCGGCCGCCGGAGGAGATCCGGCGGTTCGCCGAGGCCATCACGCGCTTCCTCCGGGAACAGGGCGCGCGGGTCATTGTCCTGGCCAGCCACACCACCTCGGCGGCCGCCCTCTGGCCGCTGCGGGAAACCTTCCCCGAGATCCCCTTCGTCGGCATCGAGCCGGCGGTGAAGCCGGCCGCCGCCCGCACCCGAAGCGGGGTGATCGGGGTGCTGGGGACCTTCGGCACGCTCAACGGCCCGCTGATGGCTCGGGTGGTGGAGCGGTTCGCCCGGGACGTCCGGGTGATCCCCCGGGTCTGCACCGGATGGGTGGAGCAGGTGGAGGCCGGGCTGCTGGAGGGCCCGGAGGCGGAGGCCAGTGTCCGCGCTCATCTGGATCCGGTCCTCCAGGCAGGCGCCGACGTCCTGGTGCTGGCCTGCACCCACTACGCCTTCCTCGCCCCGCTGATCCAGCGCCTGAGCGGCCCGGAGGTCCTCCTGATCGACCCCGCGCCGGCGGTGGCCCGCCGGGTCCTGGAGGTATGGCGCGCGCAGGCGGGCGGGCCGTCTCCATCCTCCGAGCCGAGGGCCCGCTTCTTCACCACCGGGGATCCGCTCCGCTTTCAGGAGCAGCTGCGCCGGCTGATCGGCCGGGATGGGCCCATCGAACGCCTCCGCTGGGATCCCCCGGAGCGTTCCCTCACGCCGGAAGGATGAGGGGACGAGAGGGATCGACCCGCTCCTTCGGAGCGAGGAGAGGCGCGATCGCCCGGCTTCGAGTCCTCAGAGGTCATGGAGGGTGGCATGGAGACCCATATCCCGGCCCTTGTGTTGTTGCTGGCTCTGCTGATCCTGGCTGCCAAGGCGGGGGCGTGGATCAGCCTGCGGCTGCGCCAGCCGGCCATCCTGGGGGAGCTGATCGCCGGCCTCCTCCTGGGCCCCAGCCTGCTGAACATCTTCAACTGGCCGGTCTTCCATCATCAGGAGTTCCCGGGGATGGTGTTCGCCCTCGGAGAGCTGGGGGTGATCCTCCTGATGGGCATGGCGGGGCTGGAGATCGAATTGGAGGAGTTCCTGCATGCGCGCCGGGTGGCGCTCCTCACGGGGACGGCAGGGGTGCTGATGCCGTTGCTGCTGGGGACCCTGGTCGCCTATCCCTTCCACAGGGATCTGCCCTCTTCGATCTATGTGGGGCTGGTGCTGAGCGCCACCAGCGTGAGCATCTCCGCCCAGACGCTGCTGGAGCTGGGACGGCTGCGCTCGCCGGAGGGGATCGCCCTGCTGGGGGCGGCGGTGGTGGACGACGTGCTGGCGTTGCTGGCCCTGGCCGCCTTCACCAGCGTGGTGACCCCGGAGGGCGGCTCGGGGGCCGGGGGCCTCGGGCTGCTGATCGCCCTGGCCCGCATGGCCCTCTTCCTGGTCCTGGCCTTCCTGCTCGCCCGCTTCGCGCTGCCCCGCCTCGCCACCTGGGTGGAGCGCCAGCCGGTGAGCGAGGGCCTCATCGCCCTCTCCTTCGTGGCCATCCTGGCCCTGGCCGGGACGGCGGAGGAGCTGGGCGGGCTGGCGGCCATCACCGGCGCCTTCCTGGCGGGGCTGGGCCTGGGGGCCCATCCGGCGCGCCATGCCATCTCGGAGCGCCTGCGGCCGGCGGCGTATGGGTTCTTCGTCCCCCTCTTCCTGGTGGGGGTGGGGCTGCGGGCGGACCTGCGGACGATGTCGCTGGAGGGGTTGTGGTTCACCCTGGCCCTGATCGCCGTCGCGGTGATCTCCAAGGTCGTCGGCTGCGGCCTGGGGGCGTGGCTGGGCGGGTTCCGCCCGCTGGCGGCGTGGCGGGTGGGGCTGGGGATGATCTCGCGGGGGGAGGTGGGCCTGATCCTGGCCTCCCTGGGCCTCTCCACCGGCTTCCTCCAGCCTTTCGAGTTCGTGGCGGTGGTGGCGATGGTCCTGGCCACCACCCTCATCACCCCGATCCTGCTCCGCTGGTCCTTCGGCCGGTGAAGGGTCGGGGAAACGCGAACCCTGCTCCCGGAGGTTGCGGATGCCGAAATGCGTGGTGGCGGTGATCCCGAACTTAGAGAAGGTGCACGAGGTGCTGCGGGTCTGGAGCGCCTTAGGCGTCCCGGGGGTGACGATGATCGACACCATCGGGATGGCCTCCCTGCGGCAATGGGTGGGCCGGGACGACGTGCCGCTGGTTCCCTCCCTGCGCGCCCTGATCGAGAGCGCGGAGGCGGCCTTCCATCACCGGACGCTGTTCTCGGTGGTCCCGGATGATTTCGACCTGGAGCGGCTGATTCGGGAGACGGAGCGGGTGGTCGGCCGCTTCGAGGATCCGGAGACCGGATTCCTTTTTGTGCTCCCCGTCCTGGAGGCGCGAGGCCTGCGCCGGCCATGAGCGTCCTGCGGGTGGAGGAAAGGGAGGAAGAGGGGTTCCGGGCGCTGTGGGTGACGAACGGGCCCCTGGCACTGACCCTGGTGCCGGAGCTGGGGGGCAAGATCGCCGCGTGGGAGGATCGGCGGCGGGGGGTCTCCTGGCTGTGGCGCAACCCGTATTTGCCGTGGCGCCGGCCGGAACCCGGGGCCTCGTATGTGGCGGCCTTCGACCTGGGAGGGTGGGACGAGTGCTTCCCCTCGGTGGCGCCGGGGGTTTATCCGGCGGAGCCGTGGGCGGGGATGCCGCTCCCCGATCACGGGGAGCTGTGGTCCCAGCCCTGGGCGGTGGAGGCCTGGATCGAAGGGGAGCGGCTCTTCGTCCGCGGACGCGTTGAGGGGCGCCTCCTGCCGTATCGCTTCGAACGCCTTCTGACGATGGAGGCGGGCCGTCCCTCGGCGCATTTGCGCTACCGGGTGGAGAACCGGTCCGAGCACACCCTGTATTTCCTGTGGGCGGCGCATCCTTTGTTCCCGCTGGAGCGGGGGACGCGGCTGCTGGTGCCGGGGCCGGCGGCGGGGCGGGTGGCGGGGGCGGTGGGCCTTTCGCCGGCGGCGACGACGTTTGAGTGGCCGCGGTTGCCGGTGGCGGGGGGCGAGGTGGACCTGCGGGAGCCGGACCCGGCGGGGGGCTGGGCGGTGAAGGTGTTCCTGCGGCCGGCGGCGTCGTGGGCGCGCCTGGTGCGGCCGGAGGGGACGTGGTGGGAGGTGCGCTGGCGGGGTCCGGTGACCGATTTGGGGCTGTGGATCAACGCGGGGGGCTGGTCGGGGGCGGGGACGCCGCCGTATCGCAATCTGGCGTTCGAGCCGGGGATCGGGGCGCCGGACGACCTGACGGCGGCGATGCGGGAATGGGGAACCTTCGGCCTGCTCCCCCCGCTGCAGGAGGCGGAGTGGTCGCTGACGGTGACGGTGGGATAAGGCGATTCGGCACCTCCATTCTGCTTCGAGCAGAACAATTATGCTATCACCAAGCAGCTGATTTGGTGCTGAAATCGCATTCCACACAAAAATAAATAGGGAACAGACGATTTGAATCGTCTGTTCCCTATTAGCTATGAAAGATCGATTTCCCCTCTAAGCCTTACTCCCCGGAGGCTGTCTGACCCACAAAGCCTTGGCCAGGCACCCACCCGCGCTCCACGTAGCGGCTCTGGAACCAGCTGGCGAAGGCGATGAGCAAAGCGGCTACGATGAGCACTCCAACGGCTCCTGCTACACCACCCAGGCGTGCGACGTTCCCGATTACAATTCCATACCAAGCGAAGTCAGCATCCCCGAAGGTAGTGTTGGCGAATCCCAAGGAGCCCAGCACTTGGAGCAAAAAGGCAGGCAAGAAGGTGATCATCACGCCGTTTACGAAGCCGCCCAGCACAGCGCCCCATCGGCCACCTGTGGCATTCCCGAACACTCCTGCGGTGCCCCCGGTGAAAAAGTGCGGCACCATCCCTGGGAGGATCAACGCGAGGGCCAGAACAGGTTGGATGAGAGCAATCAAGCCGAGGCTGACCAACCCACCCACCACGCTGGCCAGGAAGCCGATCAGGACAGCGTTGGGCGCATACGGGAAGGACACCGGACAGTCCAGCGCTGGCAGCGCTCCTGGAACGATACGCTCCGCAATGCCGGCGAAGGCGGGAACCACCTCACCAATGATGGTGCGAACCCCCAGTAAGATCACCGCCACCCCGACCCCAAAGTTCAAGGCGTTCAGCACCTGCGCCATCAGATAAGAAGCCAGGGTGGTTCCCTCCGGGAGTCCCACACCTTTCACGGCTTCCGCTGGCCCCACCCGGGCGGCATACCAGATAGCGAAGATCAAATAGATGATCAGCATGGCAACGGCAGTGCCGATCATGGGCTCCCGCAGGAATCGCAGCCCGGACGGGAACTCGATCTCTTCTGTGCTTTTCGTCTTACCGCCCGCCAAGCGCGCAACCAATTGTCCCGCTACTCCGCCGGCAATATAACCCAGGGAGCCGAAATGCCCCATGGCGATTTTCTCGCCACCCGTAACAGCCCGCATCCATGGCTGAGCGAATGCAGGCATTACAACCATGATTGTCCCCAACAGGATTGCTCCGATGAGGATCGCCCATATGCCGGTCAGGCCTGCGGTCACTAGGATCACTGCCAGCATAGTGGCCATATAGAAGATGTGATGTCCGGTCAGGAATACATAGCGCAGGTTGGTGAGCCGAGCGATCACCAAGCTGGCCAGAAACCCGAGGAACATCAAGGTAGCTGTCAGCTGACCATATTCCTGCTGAGCCAAGGCCACTATCGCTTCATTGGTTGGAACCACGCCTCGGATCCCTGTGGCGCCCAGGATGAGTTTCCCCAGGGGATCCAACGCCTGGATCACTGTAACCGCCCCGACGACCAGGATGAGGAAGCCCATTGTCGCTTTCAGAGTTCCGCCGATGATCTGGCTGATCGGCTTACGAAGGGCGATCAGGCCGATCGCAGTCATCAATCCAACCAAGTAATAGGGCTTGCTAAAAATTTCATTGACCAGAAATCCGAGGATGGCGACCAAGACATCCATGGCTCACCTCCTTTTATGATTTGGTAAGCTTAGGTTTCTTGCAAAGCTTCCTTTAATTTGCGAACCATTTCCTCCAAATCGACAAAGTTAGAGATAGTGATCACCTTGGGCTTGACGCCTTGGAGATGTTCCGCCAGCTCTCGTGTGGTCACGATGAGATCCGCTGTCTGAGCCATAGCACGGGCCACGCCGATATCTGCCACCGTTACGTCCGCGTGCATACCCAGACGCTGCAGGGCCTTTTCCACCTGCATACGCAGGAGGAGGCCGCTCCCCAGACCCATTCCGCAAACCGCCAAGATCTTCATTGATGAACCCCCCGGTTTACGAGGAGATGAGTCCTTATGCGCATGAGCCGCGTTCCGAAAATGATCGTAACACACGGCGCACATCAAGAGGGGTGGTGGCATCAAACAGCGCAGCACGACAGGAGTCGTCAGACAGCATCTCTGCTATAGCTGCCAGGGCCTGAATGTGGGAATGAGGATCTGGAGATGCCAGACCGATGATCAGCCGAACCGGATCGTTCTCCGGATGGCCGAAATACACGGGGGAGTCCAGAACGATGATCGAGAACCCGGGTCGTCGCACGGCTGGTGAGGGCTTGGCGTGAGCGAGTGCGATTCCAGGGGCAATGACGATATAAGGACCCAGTTCTTCGACGGTGGCGATCATTTGATCGATGTAGGGAGGGTCCACGATACCTGCGTTCACCATTACCTCCCCGCAGGCCAGCAGGGCGGCCCGCCAGTCCGGGGCAGAGACGCCCACTCGAATGGCCTCCTCGGGGATCATCTCAAGCAGGACCTCAACCGGCATGATTGCTATTTCTTAACTTCCTGAGGAAGGACCACTTAAATGCGCTCATGACTTTTTCAATGCAATTGCGGCCCTTCTGCTTCGCGCCTTTCTGTAGATTGTTCCTCCCCCACCTTCTCCTAATAGCGCTCCTGCTTCGATCACGCAGTTATTCCTGGCAAACCCG
>Ga0272445_1002328_pt1 | contig 13178 bp, 10 predicted proteins | sample YNPCB0031_FD_194404 | JGI IMG/M metagenome (GOLD analysis project Ga0272445, IMG submission 194404) | Hot spring sediment microbial communities from Yellowstone National Park, WY, United States - YNP-CB-003-1 | ecosystem: Environmental > Aquatic > Thermal springs > Hot (42-90C) > Sediment... | reverse complement strand
CCGGTAGCTATTGAAAAGACTTCATTTCCCATCTCTTGTGATATTTTTTCTATCATACCATCTACCATAGAGGCGTATCCGTAAACAATACCAGATTGGATGCTATGCGAAGTACTCTTTCCTATAACTTCGTCAGGTTTTTTGACAAGTATGCTGGGGAGCTTTGCTGTTTTTTTGAATAACGACTCAACCGCAAGATATATTCCAGGAAATATTGCTCCACCGATATATTCACCCTTTTGGCTTATACAATCAAAAGTTATAGCAGTTCCAAAATCAACAACTACGATTGGTTTTTTTGGTTTCATCTTTTTTGCATATTTTTCCCAGGCTCCAACAGCATTAGCGACCCTATCTGCGCCGACATCAGTAGGAGGATTATATATTACAGGAATTCCTGTTTTCACACCTGGTCCAACAACAACGAGCTTTGAATGGGAAAAATATTTTTTTACAAAGCTCTCAAAGGTTCCTTGAAGAGGAGGGACAACCGATGAGATACAAAAGCCTTCTATATCATCTTTTGGTATTTCGAAAAGTTTTAAAATATCCAAAATCAAAACTGCATACTCATCTTCTGTTTTCATCATATCAGATGAAAGTCTGAAAGTGTTTATTATTTGAGGTTTTTGGTTCTTTTTATATATTCCTACAGTTATGTTTGAATTCCCTATATCAACTGCGCATATTAACTCACCCACAAAACCTAAAACCTCCTTTACTCCAAAATCTTTATAATTTCTTCAACACTTTTGAGACCCTCCTTTATCATCTCAACACCTACTCCGCCACGATAATAAGCCAAGATATGCAAATTCTGATAAGCAGTTATAAGGTTTGCCATAAGTTTCCCATTTTTCGGAATTTTTCTTACGGCGTCCATATAACCTTCTATGGAGGTTGGAAGTTTATCTCGTGGAACTCCCTTTGATATGAGGTATCCGTCTATTGCAAGTAATGCTGCTAAATAAGCTATTCCAGCAGCTTCACGAGTAGCTTTTGGATCTTTATAAATCCTACCATACTCTATCTCTGTTTTTGCTAAAATTTCCTTTGCATTCCTCAAGAACCTTTTTGCTTCGCTTATAGCTTCCTCTTTTGTCTTCGGAACTATTCTTTCACTTTTCCTCATATCTAAAAATTTAAGAATAAAATAGGAACTTATCACTACTAGATGTTGCTTTCATAAATAATCTTTTAGAACCAAAATCTTTATTTCTTTTATCTGCTTAAGTTTTTTGTCTTTGGTAATAAAAACATCCGTACCTACATCAATAGCCGATGAAATCTGAATAGCTGTATATATAAAAATAGTATCAACTTTGGCAAGTTCATCCTAAATGCTCATATCCTGTCTTTTCTCAGACGGTTAACATATTCTTGAGCGTCTTCGCCTCTCCATAACCCTTTGCCAAGTCCATAAAGTTTGTTCCAGTCAAGCTCCTTTCTTACACCTCTTACACCTCTCCCTTCCGCTTTCCTTATCTGACGAATAAGTTTTTCTAATAATTTTAACTTCTCATCAGGTGAGAGTTTTTCTATTTTTCTCTCAATCTTTCCCAGTGTAATCCTATTTCGCATTTTTACTTGTTTTTGCTACATCATATTGCATTTTAGTCATCACTATGCGAAAAAATAAGTTTTTGTAATTTCAAAAATAACCTTGCTAATTTTAAGCTGAATTTCTAACGATAGATTGCTAATGTTTTTAAGATTGTAAAGATTTTGATACACCTGCTGATGAGAAAGTAGCCATTTGCATATATATTTTCAGTGATGTTTCTATTATAAAAGAAGCAAGAGCTCCTCCTGTTCCTTCCCCAAGACGCATATCAAGATCTAAAATTGGTCTTAACCCCAAAAAAGACAAAACTACATTCCCTCCGGGTTCAGCAGTTTTGTGTCCTGCAAAAACGAAATCTTTAACTTTTGGATTTATTGACCAAGCGACACAAAATCCAGCCAAAGATATAAGACCATCTAAAACAACTGGTATTCTGTTTTCTGCACAACCTAAAATTAGACCTGCAATAGCTCCTATTTCATATCCACCGAATTTGCACAAAGCATCAAATCCATTTTTCGGCTTCCACCTTGAAATAGCAGATTCAACAACCTGAACTTTCTTTTTCAATTTTTCGTCATCTATACCTGTACCTCTGCCAACGACTTTCTCTGCTGGCTGCTCAGTAATAAATGAAATGAGAGCAGATGAAGGAGTAGTATTTGCTATGCCCATATCACCTGGTATAACAAGGTCGGCATTATTTTGTTTTGCAAAGTCGGCCATTTCTTTTCCGATATCAATTGACTTTTTTGCCTCATCTTCGGTCATAGCAGGTTCTTTTAGAAAGTTTTTAGTTCCGTAATTTATCTTGCGTGCAAAGAACTTTTCAGATTCCACTTCAAAATCTCTCGCTACTCCGACATCTACAACAAAAACATCAGCACCTACATGTTGTCCTATTACATTTATAGCTGCACCACCTTGCAGAAAGTTGAGAACCATCTGATAAGTTACCTCTTGCGGATATGCGCTAACTCCTTCCTCAGCTATTCCGTGATCTCCGCAAAAAACAAAAATAAATTTTTTGAGAGGCAATTTAAAAGAGGTTTTACCCGTGATTTTTGCATATTGTATAACCATTTCTTCAAGATATCCCAAACTCCCCGGAGGTTTTGTAAGATCATCAAGTTTTTCCCTTACGACCTTTTCAATTTCACCGTTGAACATACCAAAAAATATCGTCCTTCACAATAAAATGTTGGAATTACCAAATTTTTCGAGTTTAGTTCTCTGTTTGGCTGTTGTATATTCTCTTATTACTTCTTATTATTCATCACTTGGCAGGTCAAATAGTCTTCTTGCTATAACCACTCTTTGAATTTGTCCTGTTCCCTCAACTATATCAAGAGCTTTTACATCCCTGTAAAGTTTTTCAACAAATTTATCATTTTGAATACCTGCATCTCCGAGAACATCAAGACACAGTGAGACTGCTTCCTGAGCAACAGCTGGACAGAAAGCCTTTGCCTGGGAAGCTTCAACAATATTTGCTATACCAACATCAGCCATCCAAGCTGCCTTCCAACAAAGCAATTTCCCGATTTCTATCATTCTTCTCACACGAGCTATTGATCCTTTTATTTTTGCGTATCTTGGTATAGGTCTTGATAGGTTATAGTTTTCTTTTACGAATTTTACCGTGTAATCGTATGCAGCACGGGCTATTCCTATTGCCATAGCAGCGATAGTAGGTCTTGTAGCATTAAATGACCTCATAGCAGTTTTGAAACCTTCTTTTCCCTCATATGCTTTCTCCCCACCTAAAAGATTTTCTTCCGGAACCTCGCAATCTTCAAAGATCAGGGAACAAGAAGAATAAGCTTTAAGCCCCATTTTATCTTCTATTTTTGATACTATAAAGCCGGGAGTTCCTCTTTCCACGATGAAAGCCCTATGTCCTGCTCTCCCGAGTTTTGGATCTATCGTAGCCCAAACAACAACAAAGTCAGCTCTATCTGCATTAGAGCAGAAGGCTTTATGACCATTCAAAACCCACCTATCCCCTTTTTTAACACACCTTGTAGCTATTCTAGCAACATCAGAACCTGCTCCTGGCTCAGTCATAGCAAAAGCTCCCCAGTGGGGATTTTCTCTATCTTTGAATATGGAAAGATATTTCTGCTTCTGTTCGGGAGTACCAATAAGGGCAAGAGGGGGACCTGCAAGTCCCGGTCCGGGTAAAGCAACAGCAACTCCCCTATCCCAATAAGATGTTTCTTCTCCCATTATAACTGCCCGCCTTGCAGAAGTTCTCTCTTTCTTTTCTTTTTCTTTTTCTGCTCCATCTCCCTCTATCTCCCTTCCTATTCCAGCAACTCTTTCTTGAAATCCCACTTGAGCGAGCATTTTAAAAAACGGGTGATCTGGTGGAATTGGTTCCCCTTTCAGATCGTACTCTATACCCAAAGGTCTCATGAATTTTTCTCCAAGAAACCTTATGTTCCTTATTAACTCCTTATCTTCTTGAGATAAGGTAAAGTCAACCATCTTTTATTTCACCTCCTTTTTCTAAATAAAAATTTTTCCATTTCTTCAAGATAATAAATCACACTTCTTTCCCTTCTCTTCTTCTCCTTTCTTCGTATATTTTTTTAGCTTTTTCTCTGAGTTCATATTTTAAAACTTTACCGGTTGCATTTCTTGGTAATTCATTTACAAACTCGTAATATCTTGGAATCTCATTATCTGCGAGTTTATCTTTCAGAAATTCTTTGATTTCTTCTTCGGTTAAATTTTCCTTTGCAACGACAAAAGCGAAAACATCCTCTCCTAAAAGAGGATGCGGAACACCAACGACAGCACATTCAATAACTTTCGGATGAGATGAAATAACTCCCTCAACTTTTGCAGACGATATATTGAACCCACCCCTTATTATTATATCTTTTTTCCTATCTACAACATATATATATCCTTCCTCATCCATATATCCTATATCTCCTGTTTTTACCCAACCATCCTCAGTCCACACTTTTTTCGTAGATTCCTCATCCTTGAAATACCTACGAGGTTTTACTCCTGGAATTCTCATCCATATCTCTCCTTTTTGACCTCTGGGAACTTCATTCCCATCATCATCACATATTTTTACCTCGGTTGGAGGCAAAGGAATTCCTACTGAATCTGGCTTTTGCAGAGCCATACCCGGCGGTAGGAAACAACCTGCCATCCCTGCTTCCGTTGCACCATAGAGGTTCATAATCCAAGTATTTGGGAGCTTTTCTGCAAGAGCTTTTACAGCCCAAGGAGGCATAGGAGCAGTTCCAAACATAATCACTCTTATATGATCAATCTTTGCATTTTCAAATTCTTTTTCTTTCATAACGGAAAGGAGATGAAATGGTACAGCATAAACCATAACGACATCTTCTCTTTTCATAACCTCTAAAAAAGATTTCGCATCAAACTTTGGTAATACAACTGCATTCAGAGCGTACCTTAAAGGTATCATAGTCATAGCGTGACAACCCGCAAAGGTAAAAAGAGGAACAGCATGTAAAAAAGTTCTACCAGCATACAGAGACTCATAAACCGAATCATCTCTGACAAAGAGAGATTTGTGAGTAGATAGGATACCCTTTGGGAAACCAGTTGTACCGGAAGTATATATTATATCAAGATAGTCGTCCCCTCTGATTTCAACTTGTGGAAGATGTGAGGGGAAACTTTCAAGGATTTTTTCTGCTTCTTTTCTTTCAAGAGCAAATTGCAAATTCAGTTCATCTTTCAGATCTTCTACAAGGTCTGCAAACTCATTAGCAAAAATTATTCCTTTTGCTTCCGAATTTTCAAGAATGAATTTTATACCTTCTTTTGGTAGTCTTACATTTATAGGTACAGGTAAAGCCCCAGTTTTTGCTACGGCAAAATATGATATTTTGAAAAATACAGCATCTCTGTTTGAGAACATTATTGCAACTTTATCTCCTTTCCTTACACCAAGTTCCAAAAGAGCGTGAGCAAGTTGAGAGGATTTCCTACTCCATTCCTCAAAAGTCAATTTTTCTACTCCGAAAACCTCAACAACATTTTTCGGATATCTTTTAGCTTTATCCTCGAGAAGCTCAACTATTGTTTCCATATAAATAAAAAATAATGTTCAACAAAAAAATTTGTGAAAAACAAAAAAGTATTAATTTTCACTTTATACTTATTTTAAATTGAAAATTTGAAAAAAATATCTGACAAAATCTAAAAATAAAAAATTGATAGAAAAAAAAGAAGATTCAGGCGATGAAAGAAGTAAAAGAAAAAGAAGTAAAAGAAAAAGAGGAGAAAACAAACAGCAAAAGGAAGATAATCAAAAAAGAGGAGCTCAAAGCAAAAGGTTATATGCCTATAAGGAAAGTAGCCGAACTTGCAGGAGTAGAAAAATCTACAATTCACTTTTACATATCACAAGGGCTGTTGCCAAAACCAGTTATGGTGTCAAAACAAATGGCCTATTATCCTCCTGAAACAGTAGAAAGAGTGAAAATAGTAAAGCAGTTGCAGAAAAGGTTCTTACCTCTCAAAGAGATAAAAAAGATACTCAAAAGACCAAATAATGAAATAAAAGAAATGCTGATGAAGATAGACCAAGAAATCCTCATTACAACGAAAGATGGAAAAGAAAAAACCCATTCAGAAATAGATTTACCACAAAATGTCATAGAAGAACTAAAAAAAATAGGGCTGATAAAAAAAGAAGATGAAAAGGATTCATTCAGAGAAGAAATTTTGTCAATTATATCTGATATGCGAAGAGCCGGTCTTGATGAATCGCATGGATTCTCTGCAAAGTTCCTGAAAAACTATGTTGATATATGTAAGAAACTTGTAGAAATAGAATTTACCGAGTTCAACTCAAAAGTTATGGGCAAGCTTCCATCAGAAAAAATAATTGACATGGCAAAAATAGCCATAGAAAAAACATCTGAACTTATAAAAATACTCCACAAAAAAACCTTACTTGAAAAGCTTGAAGAATTAACATCAGAATTAAATGAAAAAGGACAGAAGTAAAAGAATAAATGAAAATAGACGAACTGAAAAGAAAACAAAAAAGGGATTGAACATCAAAGAATAAAATCGACAAAAAGGAGGTAAAACAAAAAAATGGAAGACATAGTAAAAAACCACATTGAAAAAGCAAAACAAATAACAGGAGGACAAAAAATCCCTCTCCTCATAAATGGAGAGTTTGTTTTCACCGAGAAAACTTTTATCACAGAAGACCCAGCAATAGAAGAAGGTATAGCGGAAGTATGCGTAGCCGGGGAAAAAGAAGTTTCTGATGCTGTTGAAAGTGCCAAAAAGGCATTTGAGACCTGGTCAGAACTTCCCCCCAGAGAAAGAGCAAAATATTTGAGACAATTTGTGGAAAAAATAAAAGACCTAAAAGAGTATCAGATAGCAGAAATCCTTGACTCTGGGTTACCTCGCTCTATATCTTCAAGAATATCTTTTGGAGCTTTGAGGAGAGGATTTGAATACTATGCCGAGTGGTGCGACAAAATCTCATCTGATGTTGTAGGAATAGGTCAGAACTTTTTTGATTTTACACTAAAAGAACCTTTCGGAGTTGCAGCAATAATAACCTCTTGGAATGTTCCGGGAATGTTCTTAGGTTTTAAGGTTGCTCCCGCTCTTGCAGCAGGAAATACGGTGGTTATAAAACCATCGGAAAATTCCCCCTTACCTGCTTTCATATTTGCAAAAGTAGCAAAAGAAGTCTTTCCCCCAGGAGTCGTAAATGTAATCTTCGGAGGACCAGAAACAGGAAAAGCTTTAATATCACATAAAGATGTATGGTTAGTATCTTTTACTGGTGGAACTGAAATAGGAGAGAAAATAATAAAAGAAGGTGGAATCAAAAAATATATTCTTGAACTCGGTGGTAAATCACCAAATATAATTTTTGAAGATGCAAACATTGATTCAGCAGTATTTTTATCTAATGTTGGAATGTTTTCGTTATCAGGACAGATGTGTGCAGCTTCATCTCGCATATTCGTTCAAAAATCAATATATGATGAGTTCGTAAAAAAGTATGTAGATATGGCAAAAGGAATATCTGTTGGAGACCCTCTTGATCCTGCTGTAATATCAGGACCACTTATTAGCAAAAAACAACTTGAAAGAGTTGAAAGATTTGTTGAAAAAGGGAAAAAAGATGGTGGGAAAATACTCGTTGGAGGTGCAAGATTAAATCAAAAAAAGGGATACTTCTTTTTCCCAACAGTTTTTGTGGATCTACCTCATAATTCAGAAGTCGTCCAAGAGGAGATTTTCGGTCCGGTCGTATCTATTTTCCCATTTGAGAGTGAAGATGAAGTTATTCAGCTCGCGAACTCCACAAAATATGGTCTTGCAAGTGCCATATTCACCAGAGATATATCACGAGCAATAAGAGTTGCAAAGAAAATAAGAGCAGGAACAGTATGGATAAACACCTTTGGTGTAATTCCACATAATGCTCCCTGGGGAGGATACAAAATGTCAGGTATAGGGAGGGAAGGAGGAAAAGAAGGTTTAGAAGATATGATGCAGGTAAAAAATGTATATATCCAGCTTTAAACATTCAAACAAAATTTGAACATATCTAAGCTTAAACTGCAATTCAGCTCCATTTCATTAAAAATGATATAAAACAACTGAAATTTTTCAATTCTCATTTGTTTTCTATATTGTGTTATTTATGAAGCTATCAGAGTACTTCATTTTCTCTCTGAGAGAAGTCCCAAAAGATGCAGAGTCAAAAAGTCATATTATTCTTACAAAAGGTGGATATATAAAAAGGTTAGCAGCCGGGATCTATGATTTCACCCCACTAGGTTTTAGGCTTTTGAAAAATGTATCAAGAATTATAAGAGAAGAGATGGAAAAAATAAAATGCTTTGAGGTTCTTCTACCAATTATGAACCCAGCCGAAATTTGGAAAGAAACAGGAAGATGGTATGTATATGGTAAAGAACTTATCAGATTTAAAGATAGAAACGAAAGAGATTTCTGTCTCGCACCAACACACGAGGAAATAATCGTTGACCTTGTTAGATTTGCAATCTCATCTTGGAGAGAACTCCCATTTTCTCTTTTTCAGATAGGACCGAAATTCAGAGATGAAGCGAGACCAAGATTTGGAATAATAAGAGCAAGAGAATTCATAATGAAAGACGCATATTCATTTGACAGAACGGAAGAAGAAGCAGAAAAAACTTATTGGAAATTCTACAAAGCATACGAGAGAATTTTTGAAAGAATGAAACTTGATGTAATACCAGTTCAAGCCGCAGTTGGAGCGATAGGAGGAAAATTCTCCCATGAATTCATATTCCCAACAGAATATGGAGAGGACAAAATTATGGAGTGTCAAAAATGCAAATTCATCTCAAAAAAAGAAATATCAAGTTTTTTTGTAAATGTTGATGAGAAAATAGCTAATCTCAAAAGCAAAACCTCAACCATACCCCCAAAAAGCAAAGTATATACACCTTCAACAACAACAGTCGAAGAGCTCGCAAAATTCCTAAAAATTCCAACATCAAAAATAATAAAATCCTTCTTCGTAAAAACTGAAAGCGGAAAATACTACCTATGTCTTGTGAGAGGAGATAGACAAATTTCAGAAGATAAATTAGTAAAAGTCTTAGGAGAAAATTTTGAACTCGCAAGCGAAGAAGATGTGAGAAAAATTTTCGGAGCAGGAAAAGGATTTATAGGTCCCCTAAAATACAAGGAGAAAATCATAGTAGATAGAACGGTCCTTTATTGCCTCGACGGAGTTGCAGGAGCAGACGAAGATGATTACCACTACATAAATGTTGTACCCGGAAGGGATTTTCCAATAAACGAAATATACGATATAGCATACGCAGAAGAAGGAGATATATGCCCAGAATGTAAAGAAGGTATTTTGAAAGAGAAAATAGGACTTGAACTTGGACATGTTTTTTATCTTGGTAAAAAATACTCAGAGCCTATGGGACTTACATACACAGATAAAAACAAAGAGAAAAAATTTGTAGTTATGGGATGCTATGGTATAGGTGTTTCAAGAACTATCGCAGCGCTTGCTGAAAAATTCGGAGATGACACAGGTGTAGCTTTTCCGCCAGAAGTTGCACCATTCAAAGTCCACATAATTCCCATAAATATGAAAGACGAAGCTATTTTATCCGCAGCAGAAAAAATTCACGCAGAACTTGAAGATATATCTCTGCTTGATGATAGAGAAGATATGAGCCCAGGAGAAAAATTTGCAGATTGCGACCTATGGGGAGCTCCAATAAAAATTGTAATAGGTAAAACGCTTAAAGAAAAAGGGAAAATAGAAATAATAGATAGGTTATCAAAAGAAAAGATTGAAACCGATGTTCAAAACGCCAAAGAAAAAATAAACAATATACTTCACTCGTTATAAAACTTAATTCTATTAAGATATCAATTGAACAAAACACCAAAAACATGATGAATAAATATTAATGTTCAAGATAATCAATAAAATAGAAAAAATGAGAGAATATTCAAAATACATAACAAAAAAAAATGGAATATATCTTCTAATCATTTCAATAGCATTTTTATTAGCTTTCTGCAATAAAGAACAAAAATCTTCTTGTGATATTCCAGAAATCAACGAACCTGATAGATTCGTTGATTGTAAATACGGGAGCGGAAATTTTGGTATGTGGGTCGTAGATGAACATGGACTCCCAGCTTATGAATATACTCTAAATCACGAAGAAGATGCACGAGCACTGTGGTGGAATACGGCAAAAAAAGATAATAGAAGCCATTCTCACCAGATAGGGAACTTTAGATTCTCCGCAATCGCGGATAATAACGGATTTATACAAATATTTACCCAAGAAAACGGTTTCAAATGGTTAAACTTCTATAACGAAAAAGAAAATAATTATTCCGGAAACTTTGCCATAATTGATGACGGAAAAAGTATATGGGGAACAGCTTATAAATTCAGACCCAAAAATGCAAAAGTAAAAAGAATTTTCGGTATTGCATACTACCTGATAGAAACAGAACATAATGGGCTAATCATAAAAAGGAAGACATTCGCCCCATATGGAAATGATCCAATATTGATTTCAGAAATATCTATCGAAAACAAAAGTAAAGACGAAAAGCAGATTGACTATTACGAATACTGGGATGTAAATATACATCATCTGCTTATGAAATTTATAAGCTCAGGTGTTCTTGATCAAAAAATTCCTCAAAAAAATGAAGAGGATAGGATTTTATTTAACAGATACTTTGTTCAAAGCGTACGAATAGATGAAGAAAAGAACATAGCAATAGTAGATACACAATTGAAATACCCCGAAGCAAACGAATTAAAAATACCCCATTCTGATCAGGCAAAAGATTTTGACCCTTATCCGCCCTCTATCTTCCTTGCACCACTCGATAGCCAAATAGGAGAAGGTTTTATATTTGAGCAAAATAAATTGTTCAACGAGAAAAAAGAAAATAACCCATTCAATACAAGTATAAGATATATTCCAACATATAAAAGCAATAGGGAAATACCCGATAATTTAAGAAATGTTCCTGGACTAAATCAACCACTTGCACTTGTTCACAAAAGAAATATAAAGATCAAACCGAAAGAATTAGTAAAAATATATTACGCGTACGGTTATATTCCACCTTCTACAAAATCAGATTTTATCAACAAATATATCAACAATATAAAGGGGAAAAATGGTGAAGATTTACTAAAAGACACATTGAAAAAATGGAAAGAACGATTAGCTTTTTTCGTTCCAGAAGTTTCAAAAGGTTCAAATGATGGCTTCCTACATAGGGAAATTGCGTGGCATTCATATTACATTCAGAGTTCAGCATATTGGCGTGAATATACTAAAACATATATAGTCTCTCAAGGTGGAGAATACTTGTTCGGACATGGATTTGACGGAGCCACAAGAGATTACTGCATTTTCTCGGTAGTTCTTACCTATCTTAATCCAGAAATCGCAAAAGATATATTACGTTTCATAATATTAACTACATCACCAAACGGAGAAAAAGCCTATGCAAATTACGGAGATACATCAATAGCTATTGTTCCTACTCTTTCTAAACCTTCAGATCTTGATGTCTTTTTCTTATGGGCTATGGCAGAATATCTATTAGCAACAGGAGATTATGATTTTCTAAACGAGAAATTACCATTTTATTCACATCAGAATATCTTTTCAGCTCCGACCTCATCCGTACTTGATCATATAAGAATAGCATTTGAACACCTGAAAAACGATATAGGAACCGGAGAACATGGATTGATAAAAATAAGGACAGGAGATTGGAGTGATGGAATATTGTGGTTTACAGAAAATCCAAGCATAACAGAAGAGAAAGGAGAATCCACATTTACTACGGCATTTGCGGTTTATGTCCTTCCCAGAATTGCCGAAGCGATAGAGCAATATGACAGTAATCTCGCTCAGTCAATGAGAGAAGAAGCAGAAAATTATAAAATCGCAATGAAAAAACAATGGGGAGGAAGATGGTATTTTCGTGGACGGGAAGGCAACGGAAAACCATTTGGAGACGATAGAATTTTTCTTGAACCTCAAGTTTGGGCATTAATATCTAGAATACCTGATGAGAAAGAATCAGAAACTCTTATAAATTCAATTTATACAATTTTAGATGCTAATTCTCCAATTGGTGCAAGAATCGTTTATCCACCAAAGGAAAATATTATCGGCGGACTTGAAGTTGGTACAGATGTTAATGGTGGTATATGGTCTGCAGTTAATTCGCTACTGACATGGGCATATTCACTTTATAACAAAGATTATGCATGGGAAGAATTTAAGAAAAACACACTCGCGTCTCATGCAGAAACATACCCCAATATATGGTATGGAATCTGGTCCGGTCCAGACTCATATAATTCTCCTGAAAGCAGCCGACCAGGAGAAGCAGCTGCTCATCAGGCAACAGCTCTAACAGATCATCCAGTATTCAACGCGAACCAGCATGCAAATCCACTACTTTCGCTAATCAAACTGGCAGGAATAAATCCTCGTAAAGAAGGATATGAAATCTTTCCTCGTTTTCCATTCAAAAGATGGATACTCAACTTACCTCTAATAGGTATAAAATACGATGATAAAAATAGAAAAATATACGGGTATATATATAGCCTATTTGATCGCAACATAAAACTATGGATAAAAATACCCTCTTCTATAAAAGAAAAAGAAAGCATCAAAGTTAAAATAATTGACAGAAAAGAAGGAAAAGAAAATCAAATAGATGACTTTACTCTTGATATTCCAAGCGAAACTATAAGTTTTCAGTTCAATACATATAAGAATAAAAAAATTGAATGGGAAATAAAATATTAACAACAGCAACGAAAGGAATGGGAATTATAAACGATCCTCTAACTAAAACTAAACAAAAATTAGAAAGGTCATATAAAAAAGTTAGAAAAGTCAGATAAAAAATCAACATGTAAAAATATAATTTTAATTCAAAATAATTACTCATCAAAAGACTTCGCTCTGTATCCTTTTTCTACGAGTTCAAGCAAAATTCCAAGAAAGTCTTTTGGATGAATAAAAACTACTCTCTTACCCGTTGCTCCTATTCT
>Ga0272445_1002325_pt1 | contig 13180 bp, 17 predicted proteins | sample YNPCB0031_FD_194404 | JGI IMG/M metagenome (GOLD analysis project Ga0272445, IMG submission 194404) | Hot spring sediment microbial communities from Yellowstone National Park, WY, United States - YNP-CB-003-1 | ecosystem: Environmental > Aquatic > Thermal springs > Hot (42-90C) > Sediment... | reverse complement strand
TGAGCCCGAAACTCCCGCTGAAGCTCGGGTCGAACGGGTTGCGGCAGAAGCTCAGCCGCAACAAAACGACTCGCAGGAGGTGGTTTCTATGTCGCAGAATGGCGCACCTAAGACTCCACGATGGGCGATCGCACTTCAGGCGGTGCTGCGTTCTCAGGGCTTCAGCGACGAGCAAATCGAACAAATCATCGCAGCGGTGTCGAAGGATTCGCGCCGCAAAGAGCGCGAAGTCATCGACACTTCAACACCAGAAGGCAAGCTCCTCGACGCCCTTCGTAAACTCTGGAAAACCCACAAGAAGTTCAATGTCACTTACTCGCGTTCAGTCTCTCCCGATGGGCGTGAGGAGCTTATCTTCGAGAATGGCGTAGTTTACTTCAAGTACGACGGACAGGTCATCGCTCGCTACCCAGCCTACGGTGTCGAGTGATGACCGCTGATTCGGGAGAGCGGCACGGTAATCGCTTTCGCCGTGCCGCTCTCCTGTTTTTTTGCGTCCGTACTCTTTATGCCGACGAGAATATGCGCTATAATTTCGTGCGTAGCTTCGTGTTTAGGAGGTGGTCAAACATGAAGGTGCTCAAGAGTATCAAGGAGCTGCAAGAGAAGGAAATCGAGCAGCTGCGGGAACGGTTCCTCGACGAAACTGGGTTAGTCGGTGAAGACGACGAAATCTACCTCGAAATTGAACCGCAAGGTGACTCCCACTTTGCCGTTCTTCTCCGCTGCAAGACATGCGGATATCGTGCTCAAATCTGCACGCTTCACAGAGATGATCCGAGCAGTTGGCGTCATGGCGTAGTCTCCAATGCGGACAACGCGATCAGGAGGTTCTTTGAGCATCAATGTGCGGAGGTGGTCAGATATGGAGGCAAAGCTTCTCGAAGCCCTGCGAGATGATGTCTCCCGACGAATCTCCCGCTTGTTCGAAATGAAAGCACAGTCCGAGCCGCCACGCCTGAGGCTTTCGCAACTTGGGTTGTGTCCCAGAATGACCGTCCTCTCAATCCAGACAGGTATTACAGCTGATCTCACAGAAGCTACTGGAGTTCTCGCTGCTGGTCACCTCTACGAGCAGTTCATCGCCGAGGCGTTCGAAGGCGAGGAAGTGATCCCGCAATATGAAGTAACACTCGCAGGAGTTACTGGTCACATTGACTTTTATTTTCCGAACCGCAACTTTCTGATCGAGTGCAAGACTATCGCTGCAGCCCGAATTTCTTCTGAATTCCTTCCTGTTGAACACCATGTCATTCAAGTCCACGCGTATCTGTCAGCTCTCTATGAAATGACAGGCGCTGAGCATTTCGCTACACTCGTCTACTTTCCGAGAGAAAACCCTCGCCTGTTCAAGGTCTTCACCTTCAAGTACGACGAAGGCTGGCACTCCGAACTCGTCATCCGCATTGAACTTCTCAAGCACGCAATCGAGACTGGCGAATTGCCGCCGATTCCGGTCGACTACGATCCCGGCAAGTTCCCGTGCAGGTGGTTTTCGAAAATCTCGCGCATGATGGTTCAATGCCCGTTCTATGACCAATGTTGGGCGTCCAAGAAAGATCAATCGGAAGAAGAACCGCAAGTTCAAGAAACTGACACCGACAGCGTTGAAGACCTTCCAGCAGATCTTGAAGACCTCGTTGCGTTGCTCTATAGCCTTCGCGAGCAGCGTAAGTCTATCGAAGACCAAGAGAAAACTGTCCGCAAGGAAATTCTCGAAGCGCTGGAAAAGCGATTGAAACGCAAGTCTGGCAAGTTCGTCGGCAAAGAGTTCGGTTTGCATGTCTACACCGAAGAGCGACGAACTTTGGACACCAAGGCGCTTGCGAAGGTTATCAATCTCGACGAATACCGGAAGGTCACGGTGGCGACGGTCGTGGATGTGTGGAGGCGAATGTAAATCTCACGAAGGAGGGTGATTTGCTATGGCAGTGAAGACTTACTCCGTCGCTGACGCAGTCTCTCAAATTGGCGTGAAGGCGTTGGTGTACGGTCCGACTGGATCGGGCAAGACTTCAATTGCAAAGACGATGCCGAAGCCCGTCTTAGTTCTGGACTTTGAAGGTGGGATCTTGTCGTTGCTCAACACTGAAGGCATATTGGTTTGCCCGATTAAATCCACTGAAGACCTTTTGCAGACAGTCAGAGAACTTCAATCCGACGCTCAGTTTCGCTCGGTAGTGTTCGATGGACTTTCGATTTTCGTCAAGCGCCGCGTTCAAGAGCTTCGCGGCGCCAAGGAACGTGTAACTTGGGATGAATGGCAGAAACTTACAAATGAAGTCAGAGCAGCCGTATTGCCGTTGCTCCAACTGCGAAAGCACTTGCTCTTAACCTGCCTGCCACGCTGGATTCGCGAGAAGGATGAGCGTGGCAGAGATGTCGGTCCGATCATCGGTGCGACGATTGACTTAACGCCAGCGCTGAGGAATGACCTCGTTGCGGCTTGCGACTTCGTTGGTTATCTTGTCGGTCCAAATGACCCACTCTTTCCAAATGAGACTGAGCGGAAAGTTATCTTCCAACCGACCGATAGCGTCCAGCTTACCGTTAAATCTCGTTTCCACCAACTTTCCATAGCAGCGCCAGATTTCGCTGGCTGGCTTCGCGCTCTTTCAATCTCCGAGACAGTAGAGCAATCGACAGTTCCTTTTTCTGCTACAGTCGTAGGCGCCGAGAAAGCAGAACTCAGCACTCAGGTAACTCAACCTGAAGAAAGTCAACCCGTTTCACTCGAACTTGAAGAGACCGAGCAACCAGCGCAGGAAGCTTCACAGGAAGCATCTGAGGATTTAACCAGACGAATCTTTAAAGTGGCACGCGAATTGGGCATCGACAATAAAGCACTTGGCAGGTTAGCACGAACCTACTTTGGTACTTCCTTCGTTCGTGATCTCAACGACGATCAGAAGACGCGGCTGCTTGCGCACTTAGAACAGCGACTTGCTGCGAAAAAGCGGGAAGAAAGCAAGCCTACCCACGATGATGGAGAAGTCATCGAATTTCTGACTTCGTGGCGGCAAGCCAGAGGCAGCGATGAATCGTTTGACTTTGAAGCTGAACTTGCAGAAATCGCCGTCAAGAATAACTGGCTGCCTGACGAACTCGAAGCTGCTATCTCCGAGAAATTACTTGACCGCTCTTTCGACTTCGCACAACTACCCGATGACCGCTACTGGCTTGCAGCAATTCCGAAAGAATTGCTCGGTGAAATCGTTGCTGAGTTGCGAGGTGAGCAGTCATGAGTAAGCGAAAGTATAAGCCTCCAGCTAGACCAGTCAATTGCTTGAATGTCATGGAAATCTCGAGAATTGCCGGGTTGCCGTATTTCACGGTCTGGATTAGCCTACGGCGGCTCGGCATTCCTCACTTCAAGTACTACGGGAAGGTCTGGGTTCTCAAGCATGACGCACAGAAGTTTATCGCGATGCTGAAGCAAATCTACTCAACGAAGGAGGTCGGTGCGGATGGCAAAGATGACGAGATTTCAGCTGAAAGAATTCAAGCGCGAACTTTGGTTTCAGATCAATCGCATCGAAAGTGAACTGGGAATTCTCCCTGAAGACAAGCGCAAGCGGCTCGTCGGCATGCAGAAGAGTCGCTTGCGTTTAGTTTCGTTACTAAGCCTTCTTACTCGGTTCGAAAAAGATGGTGTGCTTGAGCTTGTGGACGAAACTTTGGAAGGAGGGATGAGCCATGACGATGGAGCCAGTGCGGATCCTGCTCAATCAGGATGGGACAAAGGGACTGTTGTTGTCAAACGCTGATCTCGAGTCATTTGCGAGAATCATTGCCGACTTTATGGGCGCGAGGGTCAGGATCGGACGAGGCTGGCTGGTGAAAACGACGATGGTCTACGGGTTCGATTGCGTCCTTTACGGTGACAGGCTCTACCCTGTCATCGACGCTTCCGATGGCGGTTTCCTGAAGATCCGCTATGTGAATTTGACAGAAACTGTCGTGCTGGATGGAGGTGAGGAGCGATGAAGTGTGTGGTCAATGCCGCTCAATTTGAGAAGATGCTCGCTCAAATCAAGCCGTCGCCGATCTTTCGCGGCTGCCTGCTTGAAGCAAGTGGCGACTCTCTGACTATCACGCACGCCGATAGTCGTGCTATAACCAACATCTCTATTCCCGCACGAGTAGAAACTCCCGGACGAGTTTCGCCAGACATAACAATGCTACGGGCACTGCTGAGGGGTATCCAAAGCCAAGATGTCGAACTGTCGCTCGTCGACGGTATGCACCGTCTTCGCATCAAGTTCGAAGCTAGTAACGGAACCGAAAGCGTATATCTCATCCCGTACTTTGATGTCGATGACACTCCGCTGTCAGTTGTCCAAAGCATCAAGCTCGAAGAAGCTCAGCTGTTCGCGTTTTTCCCAACCGATGCGTTGTTGAAACAGACTCTCACGCGAATGAAGAAATTCACCTCTGGCGCTTATTTTAGCGGTTTCATATTCATTCCCGAAGATGGGTTCATTACAGTAATGAGTATCTTACCGCACCTTGCAGCGAAGGATGAAATTTCTGCCGAAGTGTTCTCCAAGGACATGATCGTAGTTCCAGCTGGCATCGTCGATGCTGAGGTGAAGAATCTCGCAGTCTTGCCGAACGAGAGAACCTGTTGGGTTATAGCTCTCAACGACGGCGGGTTCTCTGCGTTTCCATCCTTCAACTTGACCGAAGAGAATAAGCAAATCGTCCAAGTGACCAACGAACTGTTCAACAAAGAGCCATCACTTGTGGCAATCGCTTCTGTCGCCTTCTGGCAGAACTTGAAGAAAGCGATCAAAACGAGCTCATCATCCCGCTCCAAGCATTCTAGGAGGTACTTGAAGCTTGATTTCGACTTCGAGCAAGGCAAATGCTATCTCTGGGAGTCGGAATACTCAAAGCCAGAAATCTGCTATATCTCTGGCGAATTCCCTAAAATCGTTGACGGTGCTCCTATTGGCGGCTGGGAAGTCATCAGCTTCGCCGCTGACTTGATCTACGACGCTCTCGAATTCATCATCGTGCCAGAACGGATCGAGTTCATCGTCAGTTCCGATATTCCAGCCATCCGATTAGTTCGTGGAAGCTCGTCTTTGATGTTGGCTGCGACGGTCAAAGGAACTGACTATAAGAACCAGATGGCGGAGGTGAGCAAAGCATGAAATTTGAAAAGCGCAAAGTCCAAATCGCGCTTGCCGAACTTACCCGTGAGAGAAACATTAGGGAGAAATACTACCCGCACGCTATCGCCGAGCGTAAACTCACCGAGAACGAGGCGCAGCGTCGGTTGGAAGCGTTGAACTATGCGATCGAGATTCTCTCAGCGATCTTAAGTAGCTTGAACGAACACGAAAAGAAGATGTTAAAGCAGCCCTCGTTGCTTGGAGGTGAGCACCAATGAGCGAAAAGCACGGTCTGAGAGTTTCGCCAGATGGAATTACGGCTGCGTTGTTGATACCGACATCGGCGTGGAACATCTTCTTGCGCGTTCTCAACGCTAGACCCGTCGACGTCCTACCCGCTACCAGCAGCGACGGAGAGATATTCAAAGACGCTGACGGGAAAACTTGGCATGTCGTTGACAAGCTTGAAATCCTTGTGCTTTCAAGAACTTCAAAGGAAAAAGCTGCTGAAAGGCGAATAGGTGGTGATGAGCGATGAGACGCAAAGTGAGCCCTGATGGGTTGTGGACTTGGATAGTCCTGAAAACGAATGATTCCGCCCGTTGGAATCTGATGTCATTGCAGCATGAAGACAGAGAATACGCTGAATCGTTGCTGAAAGAACTGGCATCCAAGATCACATCGGATAGCGACATTCAGCGGTTAGAGAAAATCCTGAACGAAGTTTCTGGAGACGCCTTCGAGGTGCTGGAAAGACTTGCGATGCTGTTCTGAAGGCAAGGGAGGCTGGGCTGCGATGGGACGAATTCGAAGCTACAGAAAGGGTGCTAGCGCTGAGTACAAACTGAAATCGGAACTTGAGAGAGCCGGCTGGACGGTCGTCCGTTCAGCCGGCTCTCATGGCTATTGGGACTTGGTAGCGTTCAAATTCAGGAAAGGTCATGTAGACATCTTGCTCATACAGGTCAAAGCACAGACACCGCTATCTAGACCTAAGGTAATCATCCAAACTGGAACATTCAGGGCGATGGAAGCTGTCGTTTTTGTGTTCGCAGGTCGGAGACTTCTTTCACGGGAGCTACCATTTTCAGCGACGAATCCTTTTGAAGCTCTTGGTCAGCTAGTAGGTGCAAAGAAAGCAGCTTCTTGCCTTCGAAAGCCAAAGCAGTCCAGACGCGATCGCCGTGATGACCGTAACGCGTGAGGGAGAATTCGTCATGAGCGAGCATGCAACCGTTGAACAAAACATATTTGTTTCCTGGAACTGCAAAGAAAGCAAGCCGATGGAAATGCCCGAACGCCGCAACTTCGAATCTCATGTTGTTCACTGCGTATGTAGACAACCACGAAAGTACTCTTCTCTGTGCTCCAGCGAATGGAATTTCTGCCACTGTCCTGATGAAATGACCGTGACCGATAAGAACTCTCACTTGATTGCAAGTCGTCACTTTCACTTCCAAAGCATCGTTTCTGCTTCGCTGAAAGAAAGAGCTCGTGAACCTGACATTCATTTCCTTCAAGAACTGGACGAGAGTTGCGTAGAAGAGAGCATCAAGGTTGGTCTTCTTGTTCGCAAAACGCAAGTATGCGTGGTTACCGGGAACGCCATCGAGGTGAACTTGCGCGATTGCAGCGAGCGGTCTGATGAAGTGCTCGGCGAAGAGCTCAGCACCTTCGTAGACTTGTTCGAACCCGACAAGTTCGAGTTCATAGGCTTGGTCAGGATAGACACTCTCACCATCAACGATGTCTCCGAGAAAGAGCACGAATATTCGATCTACTTTGAGATCTGCCGCTATCTTGGAGGTCTGTTTGGTTATTCTTTGAAGGCAAGCTGCTGCTTTGCGGGAGTTCCATCCGGCAGTTCGCCTGCCGTAGTGAAAATCTGAAGCGAAGAGAAGTAAATCCATTCGCGCTTTCCTCCAGTTCGCACATAAGAAGCACTTCCGGACCGCGTAGAAGCTACCTACGAGAAATTATAGCCGCACCGTCGTAACTGTCAAGAATGGAGGTGAAACAAGATGCTTACACAAGCTCAACTTGAAAAGAGTTTGTTAGCGCTCTCAATCCATGACTACAAAGTCGCAGAACTTCTAACGACGATGCTCACAGAAGATTACTTCGAAGAACCTCTCCACAAGCGCGTATTCGTTGCGCTCAAAAGGCTTGTTGATACGCAATCGTATATAGACCCGTTCTCGGTGGCGACTTCTATTCAGGATTTCGATGGAAGCCTGTTAAAGTTGACAAGTTTCGGCTTCGAAAATCTTGACGGTCAAGCTAGAGAAAAGATCGCACTTGAACGCATCAAGATGCTCAAACGCGTAATGCTGGCAAAATCGCTTGCTAAACGCCTCTCAGAACTTGCGTCCAGCGCTGTCAGATCGCCGAACAATCTCGCTGAAGTGATCGCTGAAGCCGAGAATGTAATTGGAGAAGTTTTAGCCAGATTTGAACTCGATGAAGATCATGAACCTCCACTTCTAGCTCAAGTTAGGTCGCTGCTCAACCGCGAAAAGCAAGGTATCGTGACTGGGCTGCCGTCTTTAGACAGCGCTTTAGTGTCGGCAGCGCCGGGCGATTTGTTCATTGTTGCAGGTCGGACTTCCGTTGGCAAGACAGCGTTTGCGATCCAACTTGCAATCAAATCCGCATTGACAGGCAAGAGAGTCGCCTATGTCACGCTTGAGATGCGCCAGCAGGAAATTCTCAGCAGGTTCCTTGCACACTCAGGAATGTTCCCGCTTGGATGGTTCAGTAGCAAAAGACTGTCTCTGATAAAACCGCTCGCGCTCTCGATTAGACTGTTCAACCATCTTCGCATCGAGATCGTTGACCCGTCGATCAACCCTGAAGCATTCGATGTCCCACAACTTGCGATGATACTTCAAAAGTTTTCGCCGCACATAGTGATAATTGACTACCTTCATCTGATGGCTTCTGCCAAAGATGACGGCATGGTAGAAGCGCTTTCAGACCTAAGCAGGGAGCTGAAGAGGCTGGCACTGAGGTTTGGATGCATAATCGTCGGGTTGTCGCAGATAAATCGCACAGCACAAGCATCCGAAGCTGACCTAGAACAAATCTACTACTCATCAGCCATCGCACACGCAGCGTCTCAAGTCTTGATGTTGAGACCTATGCAAACGCAGCCGATTCAGCTGCCAGCTTTCCAAGAGAACTCTAAGATTCGCCCAATTAACTTGGCACTGACTAAGAACAGGAACGGTCCGACAGTGACCGTTCCTGCGTTGTTTATTGCGCCGTTGATGCGTTTCGTGGAGTTAGACGAAACAATAACTATTCCGATCGGAGGTGGTAAGAATGTCAAAGGTAAGTGATGCGCTCAAGATTATGTCGAAGTCGACGGTGTTGGTGCTTGATGAGACTGTCTTTGTGCGGCACAACATCAGCCGAAAGATGTCACTCAAGCTTCAGTTCGCTAACACCATCGAGCCAGCGAAAACAATAAGAACAGTCCAGTTTGAAGATCTCTACAAGGTCCTATCAGTTCTTAAAGATGTCAGAACGCCAGTCGTTATCGCTCATTACAGACAAGCACTTGACCGTGCTGCCGAAATAGCGTGGATTCGTCCCATTCTTGTCGTGCTTGAATGGGACGGCAAACCGCAAGTAAATGACCCGAGAATCAAGTTACTGTTCGGCGACGCGATCGCAGTGTTCACGAACTTGTCAATCCACTCCAGCCTCTCAAGCACAGCATTACAACAAATCGCTAACTCCAACGAAGTCCTCAACTTTGACTACGCTCTGTCAGTTGTGTTCGCGAGAAAATCTTCGCCCGATGTCCGCATCGAGAACGGCAAGATCAGCTTCGCTCAAGACCCAGCGCGAAGGTGGTTCTTTTCGCAACTTGGACTAGGAGATTTTGTTTACCGTTATAATAGACAAGACTATCGAATATTTATCAATAATCCTACTGACGCTGAGAAGCTTCTCAGTCTGATTCATCGCGAAACGATCACCGCTGACCCTGAAGTCGCGAAGGCTTTGATGGATCTCAAGGCGCGATCTGCGACGACGCTTGCGATTGCTCCAATTCATCAAGCATCGCCGCTGGCTAGGATGGCTGAGCTTTTGCGAACAAGTAGCCCTACCGTTGTCGAGAAAGAGACCAACAAAATCTGCCCAGTTACTCCGATCCATCGCTACAAGACTGAGACGACTGAAGTTTTGACATTCCATGAAGATGGCTCAGTTGAGTGGGCTCGTGTTGAACGAACGCACAGAAAGCTTCATGTCTACCTGCCATCAGAATATAACGGGAAAAGCTCGTTCAGTGAAGACGAAGTTGGTGAATTCGCAGCGATCTTCTATCTTCCTGAAATTCCGACAGTTGCCGAAGTAGCGCCAGCTAGAGTTGAGAAAGCGACAATGATTGTCGACATGATCGAGGAAGTCATCAAGGACAGCACAGGCAAGCATCTTCTCAAGTTTCAGCGTGAAGACTTAATCAGGATGCTGGCTAAAGGTTCTGGCATCTTGGGTTGGGACCCAGGTCTAGGCAAGACGATCGCAGGCTTGGTATTCGCGCTAGGAGCAGTTTCGATGGGCGCTAACCCGAGAGTTCTGATCGTTTGTCCGCAGGACTTGGTTCACCAATGGATGCGCGAAATCCGAAAATTCTTTGGTGACGAATTTGCTGACCAGTTCATCATCGTTCACAACATCGAAGAAGCGATTTACTTGACTTGGCTGTCCAACATCGTCCCGAAACACATCCCGCTCTATGCGATCACTTGGTATGAAGTTCTTCGGTCGACAACTTCCGAAGAGAAACTCCTGAGACGAACTGACGGCGATGTTTGCCCAGCGTGCAATCGCGTTGTTCGGCACAACAAGTGCTCCAAAGGTTGTCCTTATGACGAGGCGACGCACCTACTAAAGTCTCGTGATGCAGCTTGGTATCTCAAGAAGTTCGTCAAAGGCGGTGTGCTTGTGATTGACGAAGCAACTTACATCAAAAGCAGCGCAAGCAAACGAGGAATCGCAGCAAGACGGTTAGTCACGGCGAAATTTCGCTTGCTACTGACAGGAACGCCAATTAAGAACTTGCTTTCAGACTTACCCATGCTTCTTCAACTTGCAGCTAAGCCGAACTCTGACGCGTATCCGTTTCCTCCTGAAGCCGAAGGCGTAAACAGGTTCTCGAAACAGTTCATGGTTGTCGAACGAAACCTCGAAACTGGACGGCGCAAGTTAGCGCCCGAACCGACAAACATCGCTGTAGCGCAACGTCTTTTGTCAGCGATAATTCTTCGTCGCACTAAAGACCAAACTGGCGAAGACATCGTGCCGTTAAAAATCGAAGTGCACAGAGTTCCGCTGTCGCCGACGCAAGCTGAATGGTATCGCGCTTGGTGCGATGACGAGGTATTTGAGCGCTGGTTCGTTGAAACTCACAACCGTGAGATTCACCCAATAGCAAAGATTCTCAGCAGAATGTCACACCTTTTGTTTGTCATCGGTCACCCGACTTCAACAACAGCGACTGGTTATCCGGTGAAACTGTCCGCATTCAGAGAGTTGCCACAACCGACTGAATGGACGCATAAGAACCGACTGACCATAGACCTTGCGACCGAATTCTACAGAGAACACGGCTACGCTGTCGTATTCGCTCAAACGGTTGGTGTTTTACCATTCATCGCGCAAGAACTCGGCAAGCGAGGCGTTCCAGTCCACTTAGCGGTTGAGAACAAAGGCGGAAAAACTCAATCGCTTTCACCAGCACGGCGAGGACAGGTCATTTCGGCATTTGAGCGTCAAGGTGGCGTGTTGCTTGCTTCGATCTCAGCGATGGCTCACGGTCACGACTTAGCGTTCGTGCCGAGAGCAATAATCCACTCGTTGTGCTTTGCCTATGACCAATACGCACAAGCGATCATGCGCGTTCACAGGATCGTGTCAGAGAAATCTGTCGAAGTTCATGTCATTTGCGGTAGCCGAACGCTCGATGATTACTTGTTCGACCTGCTTCGCAGAAAAGACGAAGCAGCAAAGACAGTGCTCGATGGAACTGTAATTGAGCGTTCTGTCGGGATAACACCCGATGAATGGCAGAAACTTTGGCGTCAAGTCCAAGAAGCTGCCGAGACTATCGAAGTGAAATAAACACGGGAGGTGAAGAAGCATGCGCGAGTTGCCAGCTGAGGAACTCGAGCGACGGCTAACTGAAGAAGTGATGAGCGACATTCCACAACCGTTGTTAGCTGTCTTGAGAGCAATTCAAGATGACGATGAACTGTGGGATAGAGTCGTTCATGAAATCGATGCCGAACATTCTGACCTTGCCGCAGACTTTCTGAAAAGCATCCTAGAAATTGCCGATGTAGTTGGAGACAATTCTCAAGAGGCATGGACGCATTATGATGTCGTCTGGGTCGCGCTTCACAACGCCATCGGATGCGAGCACCGCAAGGACGCGGCTGCGAAAGAACTTGCAGCGATGATACCGTGCACCTATTACAAGTTCAGAATTATTCGTAGATCATCGCGAGAGTCAGGTGAGATTTACGCATTGACAACTGATGGTTGGTTGTGCGATGCACTTGCGAAATCGCCTACAAGCGATTAAACTTTATACTAGTGGCATTAGAAGCAACAAACACAAAAGAAGACAGGAGGCGAGTAGCATGAAGCGACCGATCGGCGTGCATTTGCGGCACGTGCCGGACGATGTGGCGATGCAGATTATGGGACATTTCGGGAAGCGGTTGAAAGAGTGGATGGACCGAAAACGGATGGGATTGGTTGACATCGCCTATCACCTTCGCATCTCCTACTCCTATGTAGCGTTCCTCGGAAAAGAGAAACCGTATGGGCGTCTCCTTTCTCCACAAAATGCGGTTTTGCTTGCTGAACTTCTCGAAGTCGATCCTGATGAAGTTTTCTCCGCGATGGGTCAAATCAACCCTTACCTGCTTGAGAAGGTTTCACCTGAAGTTTTGGAGCGGGAGTTGCTTGAGCTTCACAAAAGGCTGCGCGCCGAAGTTAAAGAGGAAGAAAAGAAGGTAGCTGTAGAGTCAAAGCCTAAAGTACGAAGCGCCAGTCAGCGATCGTCAGCTGAAACTGACCGCAGTTGACCAACCAAATTACTCGTTCGGAATAGCCAATACCAACCAGATAGAAGCTCGGGTGGGTGGCAACCGGATCGGGCACTCGGGCAATAACGCTGCGGGAAAAGGAGGAAATCGCTCATGATCCGGTACTTTTCTGATGGCAGCGAGTGGCAATTTCGCTGCGAGGAGGAAGGGTGGAGGGTTGAGAGGACATGGCCGATGGCAGGCGCTACATTCAGAACGATCCTCTCAACCGTTGTAGAAAGTGACTGGCAGTTAGCAGGAATGAGATTGCGCTGGCGTCCGGACATTGACCCGTTTGCCATCTCATTTCAGCTCGGCGACGATGAAGCGTTGTTGTTATGGCTCCAAGACTGCGCAGTTTCGGTATTACTTGTGCCCGAAGAATTACCGCAAGACATCGGATTTCAGATTGGCAACGCAGTAGCAGTGTTTCTGACGCTAGCGACCAGCTTGCTCAATAAACGAGCAATTTATGAGTTAGAATCATTGCAAACTGAAAGCGCTGAGGAAGATGAGGATATTGACTGGCATCGCGGTGTGTTCATCTACCGAGCATAGTCGGACGATTTAGGTTGTATTCAGCGTTCGGTCGATTTACCGGTGGACATGTAACTGGAGGCGAAGAGACTATGACAGCTGAACGCAGGTTGGAGCGGTTAGAGAAGTGGTGCGTGTTTCTAAGCGTCTGCGTTTTGGTCTTAGGCGCACTCTTCGTGTGGTCGATTGGATTTCATCGCTGGGAAAACATCAGGACGCAGAGACTTGAAATTGGTCCTATCTACAAACCAGCGCTCGTTGTCTTCAGCACAAACCCGCTCGGCGATCCGATCGTGCTCATCAATGACCGACAAGGTAGAAAACGACTTGGGATTACCCTTGACAATCACGGCAATGCTGTGATTGAGTGGTTTGCCGAGGATGGAAGGACGCTGAAGCATTTAGCAATGCAGTGAG